>Ga0302046_10000370_pt1 | contig 46389 bp, 74 predicted proteins | sample RVTome_11_FD_200261 | JGI IMG/M metagenome (GOLD analysis project Ga0302046, IMG submission 200261) | Soil microbial communities from uranium-contaminated site in the Upper Colorado River Basin, Wyoming, United States - RVT147D111 (version 2) ...
CCCGACTAGTCCTCCATGAATATTCTTATCAGGAATGAAATCACGGAATAAAGATTCATTAGATCCTGATAACCAAGTTATTGTAGGCTTGGATAACTTATGCGATTCTCCTACCTTAAGCTTATATTCCCAATCTCCTTCATTATAAATTCTATCATAAAGATTAGTCATGATATCCATAGCTGAAGGATTACTAATAATAGATGATGCTAACTCTGAAGCTACTACAAACCCACAAGAGTCCTTTACCATTTGTTTATTTGGTTGAGTCTTAAATGTTCCTAACTCCTTAATTATAGCTTCGATGGATGCACGACCATTGATTACCCTAGTATTACCGACTGCTTTTACTAGCTTCTCGGCCATCGCAATAGGCGGACCTTTACGGACACCGGATGGACCGTAAAGCAATACATATATGTTAGGGTAAAGTTTGTAGGCTTTACCCATATCGAAGTATACGTTGTCCTTAAGGATTGCACTTATGGAGGCAAGACCGGACCAATAATAAAATTTTTGAGGGGCTTCATACTCTTTAGTAAATGAAAGCACATTATCGAGGAAGGACATTCTTTGGTCTACGTTCTATGTCGCACTTCCACAAAATAAAGTAATTAGCACAATCAATCAATGAATCTTCGATAGACTCATTATTAGGCTGATTGTTAGAGTTAAGCAAAGTAGCCAGACGAGCCAATTTATTAGCGATAGGCCATACAAAGGTCTTATCTCTGTCCTCATTAAAAAGAGATAGAATATAATGAGAAACATCAAAATTAGAAAAGGGATTACTTGGATCGGCATAGTCTTGTGACTTTGATTTATGAACTTCTAACATCTTTTGGAGGGTATCTTCGAATTCTTTCATTAATGTCCCCTCTCCATATTTTCAAGCATTTCTTGTTGGAATCTACAAGTTGCACATTCAAATACCCTAGCAATATGATATATATCTTTTCCGGGCATAATCATTTTAGCTGCCTCAATAGCTTCTTCAGGTGTAAAATAACCCGTAACTGATATTTCTGTATAGTTTCTTAATTGGCCTGTTCCATTTTCATGAGGAGTTCCGGATTGGATTGTCCAATGTAAATGCTTTTCGGCTAGTTGTTCCTTCATCTCCATTTCCTCATTTCTATCTTATGAACTTTGAAATCAGCAAGAGCTTCTGCAATATATTCTGTCATCTGAAGATCTTTTACACTAAAATTTTTAAATCCTATTACATATCCTTCTCCATCTAAGAGAACTATTTGGATGTTCACCTTGGCGCCCTTTCAGAAAATTCATACTCTATAGATTTATTGTCAAATACATCTGCTATAATCTCAGATGCTTCAACACCTAATTCACTAAGAATTAATAATCCATATATGATGGAATCTGCAGTTTCTTTGGCTAATTTGATTTTTAGTTCCTCTAAGTTATTCTTCTTAACTCCCCATTCCCTATTAATGCTTCCTAGTTCTATTCTTAATATCTTCTTAGCAAAGTTAGCAGCTTCTCCGGATTCCCCACACATAGCCCCTGCCCATTCAAGTAATGACCAAGGACGGCTAATATCTGAATGCCAAATCTTTGCCCTCTTAGCATTTATCTTTTGAAATTTATTAATATTCATAACAACTCCACCTCCTCCGCCCTTAATCCTTTTGGAGTTTCTTCTGGTCTAAACTTAACTTCATCATCTACTTCTAAATTATCAAAACTCTTATCTACACAAGCATTACGATGAAAGAAATAATCTCCTTTCTCTCCTTTGATAAAACCAAATGACTTGTCCTTATAAATTCTGATGATTTTTCCTTGCATCTTATAACTCCTCTATCTTATCAAACATTGAATCTACAACAGATTTACTTACTGGATAATGGTCTCCAGCAGTGGTAATATTAATATAATCATCGTCATCAAAACCAATCCAACTTTTATGCAAAGCGTTCCAAACTTCTAATCTTCCATTAGTTCGGCGAATTTCTGCTCCTTCAAATTCATCGGTAACTTTAATTAGGGTAACATCTACAGCTCTTTTTCTATGGGTTGGTTGCATCTTATAACTCCTCTAGTTTGGTCCCCCAGGTGAGATTCGAACTCACACTTTACTGATTTTAAGTCAGCTATCTCTGCCAGTTGGATTACTGGGGGTTAAGTTTTATGTGTTTAATAGAGATTCAACAAAATTTTTCATTTCTTTAGTAGCCCTATCTCCTATCTCATATACTTTATCATCAATTTTTCTAATGCAGGATTTACATACTGTTAATTTAACTACTCCTTTAATCTCATAATTACAGTCTACACCGTAGGGAATTTCTGCTTTGCAACATTCACACTTTGTCATGATTTTCTCCCCAATCCTCTAGTTTATCCCTAGGAATCATGTTAGTCTAAAATATTCAATCTCATAATCATAGACGAAAGAGATTCCTGTCCCTTTATAGATAGTCAGTATCTTATCTTCTGTATGATAATGGATAGCATCTACCTGTAAGATTCTTTCTTCTTTGTTATGGTATTTAAGTTTGAGGGTCATCCCTTCCATTTCCCAAGCTCCTTATAATTATAACCAACTTCAACATCGCAAGGAATCACCAAATCTCTCCTAGGAATTGAGCAATCTGCAAAGCTAATAGGTTCTAAGAAATAACTCTGTATTTCCAGTATCTTATCCTTCAGAGACTCATTATCCCGGATTAATAAGGTCAGCGCGTCATGAGTCTCAACAACTACTCTAATATCCCACAAATTCTTTTTAATCTTCAATAGGACTTGTTTAGTTTTATCACTTACTGTTTGCTGTGGGATGAAAGAATATGCTCCTTTATATAAATCTCTAGTTCCATCGTCATCGTAAAAATACCGCGACGCACCATAAGTTCCAACTATTCTCCTATCTTTTCTTAGAAGATTCTGAATTGTTTCATGAAATACTGATTTAATTTTAGGAGTATCTTGAGCCAGAATTTTTAGACATTCTCCTGCTTTCCATTCTGAAATTCTAATTCGAATCTTATACTTTCTAGCATCAGTATTAACATTAACCATAGCCTCTCGCTTACCAATATCAAGATGATAAGCATGGCGAAGAGTATTATGGGTTACTATAAAATCATCTGTAATATATTGTCTATCTCCTGAATTTACAGAAATACATTGGCATTCCTCATTAGAAATAAGTTTTATATTTTTAAATCTTCTGTAAGCTGTAGTTTGTTTCCACCTACTTAACTTTCTATCTAGATTAAATGGATTATATTGCATATTTGATATAAATACTCTATGGGATTTCATCCCTAGCCGAGTCTCATTATTATAAGTAAATTTCGTTTGCCGATTAGAATATGTAGCAATACCCCCTAAAGAATTAACCAAGAATATTACATCTTTTGCTAATTGTTTGGAGGCAGAATCAAATGTGACTCCTGTTCCTCTTTTATTTACTGTTCCATCGGTGTCCATTAGCCCCCTAAGAATTGCTAGTCTATCTTCTATACAAGAAAATTTATAATTTTCAGGAATATGCTTATCCTCTGAGTATTGTCCATGAACACCTAATTCTTTTATTTTCTTAGTATACTCTGCTGGTATAGCATAATCATAACCATTTCTTTTACTTAATTTTATTCCTGTTAAGTTCTCAAATTCCCAAACTAATTCAATATCAGCAGATGAAAATCCATAAGAGTATTTTTGTCTAAAGGTTCCGTCTCCTAATAGTAATCCAACTACATATGGATGTATAGGAAGAGGATTTTTCTCAAATTCAACAGCTCGGGTTATTGGAATTAGTTTAGTTAGTTCTCCTGAATTATTTCTCAGATTATTTTTTATATAAGATAAACTTCTCATCTCATAAGGACCATCTCTCCAGGCACCTGCGGGACTACGAACATTCCAATTATGTTCTAAACAGCACTGAGTTTTGCTTCCGTCTGAAAACTCAACCTCGTAAATATCTTTCTTTTCTTGAGGATAAACTCCTGTAACTTTACTACTTGAACCGTAACTATTACAAATAGTATCTCCTATCCTAATATCTTTCATTAACTTCCATCCAGAAGGAGTTAATATTTTAGCTGTTAAAGGTTGTGCTTTACCTACGAATCTTTCAGGACATTCATAACCGAGGATTTTCTTAGAGTAATCTTTCTCTTCTCCACCGAAGAACTTACTAGCTGTTAGAGCATGTTTATCAATAAGGTCATACTCTTTTAGAGTTTTTTCATCATCAGCTAATAAACTACATACTCTAGCCTCAGCCTGCGATTGATCTATATTTACTATGATAAATCCTCTATCGGCTACTAGGATAGATCTTAAATCATTCCCAATATCTCCATGTTTACTTACAGTTTGCATTGCCCATCCCATCTTTTCTGGTCTGATAGGAGGATCAAGAATATTAGTTGATGTTCTGTAGTTCTCTGTTCCACATATTCTAAATGTAGTTTTCATCCTTCCATCATAATCCGGCGCTGCTTTTAAATACCCTAATGATTTATCTACCCTTCTATATTCAAGAATAATTTCACATATTCGTATCTCTGTATTATGTTTACCGGGTTTAAGAACATTTCCTAAAAGTCCGGTTATTACTTGTTCTCCGGTTCCGGCTCTTTTTGGTATTTTTAGTTCTTCGTAGAGTAATTCAGCTACTTGTTTAGGACTTCTAAAATTTACTGTATGTCCAATTAAATCAAATAATTCTTTCTCTAATCTTACTCCCCATTCTACATACTTATGAATTAGTTCCCATCTTTCTTCTTCATCTACTGCAAATCCTACTCGGTCTAAATCAAGATAGGCTTTATGAAGTTGCATTCTCCATGTAGCATGAGGAATACCAAATGGAATTTCCTTAAGTTCTTTTTGTTGAACGTCAAATATTTCACGGGTAATGCAAGCATCCTTACAATTATATAGAAAGAACTGTTCTATTCCTTCCTTCTTAAAGTTAAGCTCTTTACCTTCATCTTTATAGTAAGGTTCTCTAGTATAGATTGAGGTCTGATATGCTAGGGACTTGGGCATCTCCGAAGAGATACAATGAGTTCCTATCATAATATCCCAGTGTAGAGAGTGTAGGAAAAACCCAAGCCGGTTTAATTTATCCTCATCATATTTGAAGTTCTGTCCTATGAAGGAAACTTTAGGGTTAAGTAATAGTTTGGCTATTTCTTGCCAAATAAGTGCGAGGTCTCCAGACGGTATCGTAGATATTTCAACATTACGTTCATAAGACTTTTTCTTATTATCTACTTTAATTGGAAGAGTATTAAAGAGAGGGATACATAGAGCTTCAGAGGGTATAAATGAGAATCCAATACAAACCGGAATATTCTCAATAGCTTCAATATCTAAAGCACAATAGGATTCATTTTTATTCCGTTCAAAGAATCTAAATACATCTGAATATGACCTAGCTATGATAAGATTACGATGGGATAAATCAAGTTCAGGATAAGAACTTTCTTCTACAGCCCTTTGAACATCAAACTTTCTTACATAACGCTGCCATGTTTTCCATTGTCCTTCTCCCTCACCATGAAGCTCCGCAGCCGGATGCCAAGTAAATACAGCTTTCTTACCGAGCGCAAAAAGAATCGACCCACGCCAGCTATTAATTCCACTATGACCAGTGAGAGATTTTAATACTGGATCTCCAAGACCAAGGATACAATTGGGATTGATTGTATTAATCTCTTCTTGAAGGTCAGCCAAAGCTTCTTGTAAGTTAAGTCCAATTTCTTGATACTTCTCAAATTGATTGTTAGGTAATTGATACTTGAATATATTAGTCCTATAGGTTTCTTCGATGTTGATTCCGGCATCTTTAAGATCAGAACGGAGAATGGAACCCGATGGACCTACAAAGGGTTTCTCCTTAATGACTTCTTCGCTGCCTGGAGCTATACCTATAATAGCTAATTTTGATTTCGGGCCTACTCCGGGGACGTATCCTTGCACTATGTCCATCCTCCTTTATCATAATCATCCTGTAATTGTTCTTTTTCTCTTTTACTTAATCCCATACTATCCCTAGTTCCTTTGCACTTAGGATAGTTTTTACATCCCCAAAACTTACCATACTGAGAAGTTCTAGGAATCATTGGACCATCACAATCGGGGCACTTAAGATTTTCAGGTTTCATTTCTAATCATCTCCAAAACCGTTCCTCTATCCACCTTAGTCCAATCCCCTGGATGCTTATCTATGTAGTCTGATATCTTAATTGATTCCGAAACATACCCTGTAGAGAATCCTAGTTCTTTAGCGGTATCAGCAAGTTTCCATATCCCATGATTACGTTTCTTGGGATGTTTAGCTTGCTGGGCTTTATGGTATTCCGCTATTAAATGAACTTTGCGGACCCAATTTTGTTCGGATTTGATGTTCATCATCTAACTACAATCAATAAGCCGTCAGGAGTTTGATGTATAGCTAGAATTTGCATAGCTCTACAATCATCTGGACCATACAAACCTGTGAATGATTGCACTACTCTATTTACAGTTAGCTCTTGTTTAACTTTAGCTAGAGCTTCATTATGTTCCTTTTTGGTATACACTGGTATAGTTTCATAATCTCTTCTCCATTGTTTATAGTTCGGATTAAACTTAAGTTTGGTCATGTTTTAAATGGGAGAGAACAATCATCGCAGGTTTATTATACCTTTGAATGAAAGTCCTCTCCCTTGCCCCACTAATTCCTATTTAGAATCCGCCCCCTCGGTATCAAGAATATAACCGGAATGGCTATATCTCCCCCTCGACAACCTACACGGTTAGGATTCACAAGGATTAATAGGACAATTTTTAGAGCTTAAAGAAATCTCCAGCCTTGCTTTGAGTCCGATTATCAAACTGAGTATTGATAACCGAAACCTTGAACTCCTTATTGACACAATCATTCGGGTCAATATCTACGTTAGTGGCCTCTCCCTTTACCAGCTTATCCCATTCAGCTTCAGGAAATCCACAGGCAAGGAAAAAGTTCTTTCCCATTCCTGCTGCCTTCTCTGAAACCATGTAGTCCTGAATAGGATACCACATACCACTATTCTCAACTTCAATCTCAAAATAATGAACGATTGAAGAATCCTTAGAAGCAGTCTTAGCCTGATAGGACACGCAACGGCCCTTATAAGTTCCAGGCTTGACTACCTCAGACTTAAGTGCATCTCTTGAAGTGACTTTAATCATGATTCGGGTTTCCTTAGTTATTGGTTGAGTTTGGTTGTTGGTCTAGTGATAGTAGTTCAATTTCTTTCCAGTCTACAAATGCGGCGGTGAACGTATAATCATCATCCCTCCTTATTGAGAAATAGATATTACCTACAGGGTCATGATGGACTACATCGGCATGGATTATTTGCTCTCCTGAAGGTAATAGGACTCTCCAGATGGGCATCTAGGAATCTTCTTCTTTATCAATTTCAATATTTTTAGGATCTGTTGGAAGATCATCAATTTTAATTCTTATACTACGAATAATTCTTGCACAGTCCTCAAGTTGATTTTCTATTTGCTCAGTTTTCCTATAAATCCTTTCAATCTCTTCCATATACTCTTTGAGGTTCATGCTAGTCTCCTAAGCTGTTCCGCAAGTTGTTCGGTTTCTTTCCTTACAAAATTAATATCTTTATATGTTTCATCAGGACTAAATGACTGCATAATTATAGAAGGGGATAGATCAGAAGGAAACTCTAGCGGGAGCATTTGGATCCTTTCTACTCGTTTCTTTTATCTCATCAGATAATTGAGCAATTAATAATTCACTAAAATCACGATTGGACCAATCAAACCCCTCAATTCCCATAGATGTTTTACAATCTGTAGTTGAATCTCCTACTGTATTAACTGAGTAAGCTACAGATTGTCCAAATCCCTTAAACCGCTTCTCAAATAGATAAACTTCATTAAAGTATCCTGGTATCTGTGCTGGGGCTTTCTTTCCTTTTGTTAAGATTTGCATGATGGTAGTAGATTCTTTCTTACCATCAGTAATAGAACTAACTTCATAGGGAGAGATATGAGCTTCAAGAATTACATTAGTCCCTTGAGCTTTAAGCTGCTGAAGGAATGCACACATCTCAAAAATAATAGCTGCATCTTCAGCATTGAAATCTTCTAGTTCATTAACCGGAATACCCCCAATTTTCTTACCTGCTGATTGTCCTGATTGTCTAGTTCGCCCGGCTTTATCTTTAATTAGATGAGCTAGAACAATATGAATATATGATGTTAGAGATGACATTACTACAGTTTTATATGGACAGGAATTAATAAGCTCATCCATTCTCTTATCTAAAGAATAGAATCCTGAACCCATATGAAAGTTATCATACTCTACATCTCGGACATGTCCATCTAATCTCTTATAGTATTCAATTACTGATTCAAATCTGCCCTCATTCATGAATACATAAACAGGGCGAAACTCTTTTCCACAAGATGCAACGGTTTTACCTGTGCCGGTTACTCCTTTGGATAGTAAAGAAATAACTGGACGGATAGGTTGTTCATCGGCTTTGAGAGGGCCCATTTTCCTTTAATTCCTTTACAACAATCTTCATTGCCTCTTGAGCTTTATCATAGATATTATGAGATCTAATTGAACTTGTAGATATAGTCCAATCTAAAACTTCATAGAGTAATTGGAGTTCTTCTTTATTCATATAGATTCCTCCAGTTCTTTAAAGAATTCATCAGCATCTTTAAGATTTTTCCTGTTTACACATCCAAAGCAGATAGGTTCGGCTAGTCTTAAAGCCCTACGGTCTAAGACAAAAGGGTTACCACACCTATTACACTCAGCTTGCTTATCAATGAGGGTAGGACATGAACCTTTTGATTGCATAGGAGTATAATGTGTGCAGTTAGGCTTACGGCACTGCATTACATAATAAGTTTTATCCTTTCCAATATTAACCCTACGGTAGCGATGGATGTGCATAAAAGTTACCTAAAGATTCTCAGGGTCCCAAGGTTCGGAAACGACAAAATACCTTTCAATTTTCTGCTCTCTAATCTCTCTACTAACCCCACAAATCCCCCCATTATTATAAGCATCACTGAATGGACACTTAAAATGCCCTTGCACACACGCTGTATTATTAGGAGGGTAATAACCTGATTCCTGACAAATCATCATCTGCTTAGCATAGTATGGTAGAGTTACATTCTTAAACTCATCAAGAAGATCAGAATCAAATGAAAGAAGTTCTAGCTTAAATCTTTCCTCCGGACTCCTAGTTTTCTGGAATCCGAATCTCTGAACTCCTAAAAGATTAGTTTTACAGGCGATCGCGTAGATTTTAAACTGATTACTCATTACAGAGTAAAACCATCTCTCGGATTCTGACTTATGGTCGATAGGTAGAATAGAAAGTTGGGGAGTCTTGATACCTAAATCAATCCGGCCAGTGAGGACAATACGGTAGTTCAGAACTGAATCTTCATACACAACAAACTTAAATATTTGTTCTGTGAATAGGGGAATCCAATTAAGCGAAGCTGTAAACTTATAGTATTCAACTAGATTCTTGAATACCATTAGTCCGTCTTCAGGGTCTAAGTCTGGATATTCATTAGCTTTCTGCTTAGCATATTCAAGACCTATACGGGAAGATTCTTGATAATCATTACCATCTATCCTGGCTTTCCAATATCCATGTAATCCATCATGAGATAGTAAACCTTTAAGTAAAGATGAAGATGGACCAGAAATAGATTTAAGATGTCTATTAAAGGTATAGTCCATCTTCCGGGGACAGGACATAAAGGTTGATAGGACTTGGGAGTCTAGGGTGATGGTAATCATTAGTCGTTGTCGTATTCAATACTCTTAGTCACCCTCAACATCCTTGCAGCCTTATAGATTACTCTATTAGGCACAGTGATAACATCCTCAGGAGACCGTTCAAATTTTACATCTCCACTAGGTTTAATTTCAATCATTACATCATGATTCTTTACTGTCAACGGCTTAAATCCGTCTCCGGCTCTAGTTACTGATAGAGTATCCCGAGCCTTAAAGATAGTTGATGCTGGAATAGTAATCTCATCATATTCTGTTTCATCAGTTTGAAGAGTTACCTTACCATCTGTATGAATCTTGATAATAATACCAAGATACTCATTCTCTAGTTCTTGATGGACAAATCTATGAGTCATACCACTCCTTCTTTACTCTAAGATAATCATCATGACGGTAATACTTGAACCAACGATAAAGGAATCTAATAAGCTTTACCATTCCCCTACCGTCAATCTTTTATCTTCGTTAATCATTACTAGAGATAACCCGTCCGGTTCCATCGCATCAAAGATATATGTTAGGACTGCAACTAAATCTGCGGGGTGATGTATTTTTAATGGAATTTCTATTCCATCAATGAATAGCTTATCAATATTACAATCAACTGTTAGGGTCATGATCTGCTACCATATAAGATGAATCAGAAATGATTTGTTCATCAATAATAACTCTATGAATCTTTGCAATCTTAACTCCGGTAACATTAGAATTACCAGAAAGAATCATAGCTATTTGATTAGCTTTAACCTCGTCAAACTCATTTATATATTTAATCCAGCTCCCCGCCTGAATTTTAATATAAATGTCATAGATAATGTCAAGATTCATATTCCCTCTCCAAAGGAGGAATGATTATAGTTTCCACTTTCTGTTTCCATGCGTATCTAAAGGTAGCCCAGGTGCCGGACCTAATAGAATGTTGATGTTCTTTAGGACAAGCAATAAGAACTGCACACGAGTCTACAATTTTCTTATTCCTTTCCAGCGCCGGCATAGTCGCTAATACCCTAACATGAATCACTTATATAAATAATCAAAAGTATATGTATCCATGTAGTCATTTTACTTAGTCCTTATTACTATCTTCCAACCTTCAAGATTCTTAACCTCTACATCAACAACTAATCTAGTTTCCTCTAATGCCCTATTCTTTCTTAAAAGATAAACATCATAATCATCAGGAATCTTTTCTAGTAGTTCCTTCAGTTTTTTCACTGTCATCTATAAACCTATCTAGTTCTTTCAAGAATTCATGGACTTTCTCATCAAATTCATGGGATATAGGTCCTACTCTTTTATATACCCATTCCCGTATTGCTAGGGCTGTTTCTAGGTCAACCGTCAATCTGAGTTCCTGCTAAAATATAAACATGTGAACGCGGACCGGACGGTGGAGTAAGAATAAGACGACGAATCTTATACTCGTAGATTAATTCTTCTAGATCTTTCAAGTATTGTTCTTTAGAAAATTTATTAGGATTAATTACTTGCATTACTTTCATTACTAGTTGAACGCCTGATATTGCTTGATTGGACTGAATTGTTGAGAGAATGATAGATTTCATATCTTGATTACCATAAAAGGTTCACCTTCTTCATCTTCAAAATGATAAAGTAAATCTATACAGGTATACATTTCATCTGTCTCAAATGCTATGACTACCTTTTTGTCTAATTTGGACTCGTCTATAAGATTAATTTTTTCTTTAAGTTCGCGCCATGTTAGATGTTTCATTATGCCCTTCTCCTAAATCTCTTAATATTATCCCTAGTCTTATAATCTTCTTGGTCTTTAACTCCTAGAGAATCTGCTACCGCTGTTGCAATAACAAATGACCTAGAGACGTTGAACATCTTGGCTTGACGATTAATTTCTCTATCAATAGACTTGATAAAAGCTCCAGATAGATATGACCTACCACCTTTAACCGGTTTTTGTCTAATCATTAGTAATATTCTCTCTCGTTACAAATCTCTTCCGTTATATCTACAGTTTGTAGCATTACTCCATAAGGTCCATGAGGCTCAGCAAGTAGGACCTTTATTTTTTCTAGTGCTCCCTCCTTATCCTGACCATAGTCAGCATAAACAAACCATCTAGATTCTTTATGAGTTTTAGTAAAAATACGATAAACCCTATAGTATTTATTTTCTTCCATAAACCTTCCTATTCTCCTACAGGGCTACTCCTATAATCAATACTTTTCCATTCCCCTTTTTCACTAGATAATTCAACTATACCCGATTTTGAAGTAAGAACTAATCTGCCAAGTTTATACTCTTCACGGTCTATGTAAACTTTATTGTAAGTTTTAAATCCTCCATTTATAAAAGTTACCTTAACATTATATAATCCGTAAAAATCTGCACTTGATTCCATTATCTCTTTCCCCCATAAACCTTCTTAACAATTAGTTCCCCTAATTCCTTCATCATCTCATTAGTATCCCAAGTCATACCAGCATCATCCATAGAATTTCTGAATGCTATCCTTTTACGTTCAACAATATCAGTAAGCATAGAATCTACAGTCTGGTCTGCTATGTAATAAGGGATACGGATAGAAACCTGACGGTCTACAATGTGATGAAGGTAATCTGGTAATTCTCCTTTTGTTAGTGGTCTAGAAAATCTTAGCTCTGCTTGTTCTTCATTAGCTGGATTCCACTGTCTCTCTAACATTACAGCATTCTGGCAAAACTGAATATTCAATCCTTCGCCGGATGCTAATGTTGAAGCAATGAGAACCCTATTACGGATATCGTCACGAAACTTATTTATTACATCATTTCTTTCTTCTGGACTTCTACCACCGTAAAGACGGAGAGACTTATTATATCCGTTGTTTACTAGCCATTCATCCAAACCTTTATAGGTAGTTTTATCTCCCTGTTGGAGATTATCACCTACATCAATATGATGATGGAAGATAGTAATCTTCTCAAAATCTTCTGTCTGTTCTAGAAATTCCTGAATATCTTCAATACAAGGCTGAACCTTAGCTAATCCTGTGATATGCTTAAGTAGCATTATCTCAGATGCAATAGATTGGGCATCCTTACCATCAATCATCGCTGAGCGGATTACCGCTGCTACCTTAGCCTCAGCTTTGTCATAAGATGATTGATACAAACCTTCCATATCAATAAACCTTATTTGTCTATTAATCTTAGGAAGATCAGGGAGAACTTCATCGCGTAATCTTCTGACAATGAAGTCTTTAGTATATTCTTTAAACGCAGGAATATTTCTAATTCCCCCTTGCTTAACCTTAAAGGTCTTAGGATCGGTATAGTAGTCTACCCATCTATTCTTAAATGATGCGTAGCTTGGAAACTTAGAAGAGTCAATCATGTTAAGGACAGGAAAATATTCTTGTCCTCTATTTTTCCAGGGGGTTCCTGATAGAGCAATGAAATAACTTGAACGGCTTACGAGTTTTCTAAGTTCAGCCGTCCTAGTTGAATCAGGATTCTTGAAATGCTGAATCTCATCTGCGATGATTGTTTTAAAGTTAATAGAATCCAAGGTTTCAGATTTCATATTTCTCAACAAATCCATTGAAATAATATAAAGTCTCAAACCCGGAATAATAATGTTTCTTGGATTGTAAATGATTTGAGCCATGAATTCCGGCCCACACCAATCTAGAGCTTCCTTAACAGTCTGAAGTTTAAGGGTAGTCTTACATACCCAAAGAGTAGGACTAACCTGCTCCTTATTAGCGTAAAGGAATCCTAATGCTTGTAGAGTTTTACCTAGTCCTGGCTCATCAGCTATTAAAGCACGGCCACCTGAAGATTCTAGAAACTTAATTCCCTCAATTTGAAATGGATAAAGTTTCTTGCCGGTTTTGCTAGTCCAATCAGAGAAATTGAAAGAATCTGAAAGAACTTCTTTCTTTATTAAATGGCCACACTTTAACCGAGACCATCTTTTACCGTTTATAACTGCACTGGAAGTTTCTTCAGCCTGAACCTTACAAACCGGGCAAAGTATGTTGAGCCGGTTAAAAGTCCGCTTAGGAGTCTCAGCTTCATTAATACTACGTCCAGCATCTACATCTGAGGGAGCACAAGGTAAAGGATTCTCTAAACCTAATTCCTTTGCTTTATTCCGCCATACTTCATTATGTCCAAAACCTGGACCTACCAAAGCATGGGCTACTTCATGTAGAATAGTTTGCTTAACTTCTACTTCGCTGCGAGATGCTAGATGCAAGATGTTAAACACGATTCTACGCTCATCGTAATAACATCTTGCTATCCACTTACCGGACTTAGTAAAGATTGTTTTCCAAGATGTAAGACCGTGTCTCTTTAGTTCAGCATCACACCAGGTTTGGCAATCTATAGTTCTTACCATATATTATCTACTCTAATACTAAAGTTTATGCTGAGCCTGTAGATATAATATCCTAGTAAGGTAGCAGAAACTAAACTTAATGGAAATTTAACTATTCCTATCATCTTTTAATTAACCAAATACTTCCACCCGATACAGAAGATACCTTATAATCCTTAAGCTCCCAAAGCAAGCTACGGAATTCTGAAATATGGTCTGGAACTACGTAGACAAAATCATTAATCCTCTTACCTTTAAACGGTAGTAGGGATAGGACTGTGCCCAAGGTAAGAAAATTCTTAGGAGGGAATCTTGTGATTACTCTTAAATCTGTATTCAATGTATCCCCCTATCCTTTATATGTTCAATTCCTTCATCTTCGATGAATCTATCTATCTCGTCTTTAATACAAACAGGACAAGCATTATAGAGATGTTCCACATCGCCTGTAGAATCCTCTATAATAACTACATAGAAAGAATGTTCATCGAAAGATTCTAGAAATTCTTTGATTTTTTCTTTTATGCTTGACATTTATATTCCGGATATTGTGGACTGTTACTTCGACCTGCGGTCGCTGACCTAGTTATGTTCTCCCTCATGCCCCTTACTCAATCTACAAATGATAGGCTTCCCATCTTTAATATAGGCTTTTCTACATTGTCCATCATCTTTACCAATCATGGTATTAAATGATTCCTCATTCTTTGCAGTCTGTTCAACCTTAGCAAACTTTGAGGCCGCTTCTAATTGCTCAACAGAAATACCCAGTCTCTTTGCTAAAGATTCCTGCTGAGAAAGTTTGACATTGCTAGGCTTAACTTTACTATGTTCTTTCCTACTCTTTTCTTCTCCAGCCAATCCAGCTTGCGCTCTGGCTTCTCTTTTCAGAGAATCAATCTTGGATACATAGGCTTCCACGTATCCCTTTTTGATAACCGAAAACATTAGCCGATATTCTTCAAGCTTGCTAACTAGGTCCTTAAGCTCCAAGTTAGCAATCATGGTAGACTGATAGTTGAATAGGTCTGTATAAACCTTTAGGAACTTATCCTGATTGTAGGTTCTAAGATGCTGTGGAACCTCTAGTAAATCATATAGTTGATTTACCATAGGAGATTCTTTATCTAGAGGTTTTGAGGCGATGTCAGAATCTGTAGGTATTCCTAGAACATTATTTATGAGAGGTTGGAAACACTCATCACAAATATAATAGTTCTCCGCCCATTGCCGCGTCGCCGGCTTAGTAATCTTATAACGCTCTATGCAGGACTGGCAATACTTGTCCAAATTCTAAACCTCTAATTTTAGGATACCTCAATAAAACCCTTATGAGCTTTATTCAAATATCTTCACTTCCAAGTAAGCAAGGGTCTACATATCCAGGCTTAATCCAAATCAGCTTTTCATTAGGAGATTGCTTGTCAGTCCGTCTAACTGTGACCATTACACAATCTTTAGGCCTGTTATGCTCTAGACTTAAGGGATATGCCTCTTCAATTGAGTGCAGTCTAACGGACTTAAGCTGAATTTGTCCGATACTGTTATCATCGGCCCAATACTCTAATTTGTATGCCATGATGATTAATCCTTTGATAATCCCGTGAAGCTATCAGCCATCCGTGCTAGGTCTGACCCTGATTTGGCCCCGGCCCGGTCCTGATTCGGCCTCGCCCGATCGACCCTAAACTCTTGAACCTGCACCACTTAGCCAATCCCCTCCCTCTATCCCCATATCCTACCACACCTACCCGACCCTAGTCAAGTGTCCCTAGTAGAGGACAGTGTCATCTGGATAGGACAGTAGGTAGTGTAGTTAGTAATAATAATGATAATAATAATAGAATAACACTACTACTATACTACCCCTACCTACCCCCTACCATACCCCCCCATTGAACCCCCCGGGGAGGGGGAGGGGTCAGTCTAAGTCTAGGAACGACAAGGGGTTAGCCTCGGCTGGCCCTAACCAGATTGCAATCAATTCGAGGTCAATCTGTGCCTGAATCCATACCAATTTCATCGGCGTTTCATCTAATGATAATGCTTTCATTGCTTGTAGCTTTTTACCTGGGGAAAGAAAACAGTAAATGGTAAGGATAAAACCTAATATGGTAGTATCATTGGTGAGAGTCCACATAAAGAAACCACCGGTATTATTTTTAGCCTTGTAGATTGCTCCACCGAACAAATATTGGAGCTTTTCTAAGGGCCATTTCTGTTTTTGGCTGATAGATATACGGAGGTATTTATTATTTTTACCTACTCGACCTATCCAACCTTCTCCCTCGTAGAATCCAGCAGTCCAAGCTATGTCTTTTGTAGTCATATAAAATAGAAAAGGTCCTAGACTAGATATATTCCAGCCTAGGACCTTTTCAGGGACGGATTAGGTTATGATTAGACTCGCCCCTTATTCGCCTGGAACTCTGCGAGAGTATAATCCTTGAAGTTAGGAACAAACTCACGGAGCTTATTGATTGCGACCTCAGCATCGCAATTGGTCTGCCGCATAAAATCTCTGACCATACGGGCCTTAGAATTCTCGATAGACTCAGCGGTTACAGGCTTATGCTCATTAGCGATAGCGGCATAAGCGGAACTCTTAGCATCGGCTTTCATTCGGTCATTATAGATGGTAATGACCTCCTTAACAGCCTTTCCAGTTTCCTCACCTGCCAGAGCTTCGTTGATAAAGCTAATGGCATCATCGGTAAGGTTTGCGCCTTCGAGCCTGAGCGCGTTTACCAGTGAGTCTGTTTCCTTATACTCGAAAGGCTCAGCGTCAGACTCATACGCATACTTACCAGGCTCGGTTCCCTTGACCTTGATTGAGAAAAACCCTTTCTTTACGTCGTGGGTAGATTCCTTTCGCACTACCTCGTCTGCCTTCTCTTCCGCGTCAAAGCGTCCCTTCAGTCTCATGTATCTGTCCTCCAATTGTCAAATAGCGTCGAACGAAAAGCAGTCTATCACGCCGTTCTGAGCTTGTCAAGTCTTTTTTAGGCTAGCCCCGAAACTTTTTGTGTCCTATTTCGGGGACAGCCTAAACTAGACCTAAACTAGACTCGACGAAGAATGAGTGACAAGTCCTGCGCCAACCTATCTGAGAAGTAGTGGAGCGCAGTTACGATTGTGAAAGCGTATGGTGATACTCTGTAGAATCTACCATCGCGCTTCTGATAGAGGGAGTATCTAGGGATTCTCATATCTTTACCTCCGTTCAGTCCCCCACGGCCGACTATAGGTTAAATACCTGCCATTCTAGTATGTCTCGCCCCTGGGAGAGAGATTGTCTACTCTGTTATATATACAACCCCCATGCCATCCATATCTAGTATCCTACCCTATCAACCATACCATATCTAGTGCTACTAGTCCTGCGATGGTTGACTTTTGTCTACTTATCTGAGATTAGTCTGCCTATCAGATACCTTCGATGTCCCTTCTCTTTCCGGTCCATGCAATTGTTATACCAATAGATATATGCAATACCTATGCCATCGCCGGCCTATTCAAAATCTATGCCATTTGATTTTACTTGCAACTATCATACCAATTATATTATAGGTCATATACCCTACCCATAGGAAGGTCTCGGGTCCCATTTAGTAGGGCGTCTGGAGCGGAGGTATCCAACTATCTCTAATGTAATAAAAAATAGGTTCCATAAATAAAGGAATCCTGTTATATTGGGTCCCATATGAAAGATACTATAATAAAGTTAGGTGAAATTTCGGAAAATTGGGGGTAGGCTAGGGTATGGGAATATCTTGACAAATCCGTTGAGGGTGTATAGAATCCGTTGCAAAAGGTATTTTAGGGAGGGGTAGAAGTAGGGGTAAGGGGGAGGGGCTGTAAGTGACTGATAGGGAAGGATTTACACGGTTGGTGTCACCTGGAGGGGACGAATGAATCTTCAGTATGTTTTATTATCTGTAAACCTGCAAGTTTGTAATAAAAATGAATGTGGTAAGTTATCAACCTATGTTTTAGTAGGGGAGCAATTTGAAGGGTTCTTTTGTGAAGAACATGGAATTGAAATTCAGAAAAAATTACAATTAAAGTGGGAGTTTAATAATGAGAATAAAACTATAAAGAAAAGTAAAAGAGGGAGACCTAAGAAACTAAAGTTTAATAAAAAACTTCCATCTCTCAGCAAAAAAGAATGTTTGTATTGTAAAAAAGAATTTATTGGTCGAAGTAATAAAAAGTTTTGCAGTGATGTTTGCCGGCTTAATCACTGGGAAATTGATCATCCTAGAAAAGAAACTATTAAAGTTGAGAGGGTTTGTTATTGTGGAAATACTTTCGTAGGTTTGTTAAATCAAAAATTTTGTTGTAAAGATTGCTCTACTAATTTCTGGAAAGAAAAATCTAGAAAATCTTATGAAGATAAAAAGAAAATTAATAAGCCTAAAACTATGGAAGAATTATTAAAATTAGTTGGAGCTAAATAAATCTTAATATTCTTAGGTGAACTTTCAGCCTATTGACAAAGGGGAAAATCTGTGCTAGGCTGTAGTCGTCCTCGGTGTAGGGGAGAAATGAATTTTCATAGAATCTTATGAATATAATTTCTGAGGAAGAAGAAATCAAAGAAATCAAGATTGAGGACTTAGTAGGTAGTGAGGATAAAGGTGTAGTTATTCATAGTGAGGTAGGAAAGAGGGATAAAGGGGAAGACGAATTAACTAAAGAACTAGTTGCCTATGATGCGATAAATCTTGGAGCTTCTGAAGCGGCGAAAATTAATGGGGTTCCGCAAAGCTCTGCATCAAAATACAAAGATGGAAAAGATGTAAAGGAAGAGACTAAAGAGAACATCCTATCAGTAAGGCATCAAATTGAGGATAAAACTATCACTAAGTTAATGGCTACTTTAGACTTATTTAATCCTGCTGATATTGATAAGCCTATTGACCTGGTTAATGCCGCATCGAAGTTATCTGGGATTGTAGAGAAGATTCACGGACGTAGTAAAGACGGATCTAGCACTGTGCTTCATTTTCATCTACCTAATCAAAAGAAGGTAGAGGATTATGAGGTTATTGAGGTTGGTTAAAGTTTGGTAGAGGGTTTCTTGCGTGTTCCGTCAAAGTGTAAAATGAATCAATTAACGGGGCCATGATGGTAGCCTTGCCGCAAAAATAGGCAGAGATTCTATTTCCTTCTACCAATTTAATTCGGCGATCGGGGATCGAAATATAGGTCCTGGTCTAAATAGTAGATCGACTAACTAGTCCACTAATCAATAGTCAACAATCTAAGGAGAATCAAAATGCCCGGAACTGGAACTGCTACCGTAACTGCGAAAGCCGGACCTGATCTTTCAGCAACAGCTATTGTCCTTTCAGATGTTCTCCGAATGGAGTATGATTTCTATGGAAGAGTTTTCAGATTCTTTACGGAAGATGAAGGAATCAAGGAATTTGATTACTCTAACATTGCTACTATCACGATGACGGTTTCGGGACTTACCACGACTATTACTATTTCTTCGTAAGATATCTAATGGGGATTTAGAACAATGTATAGGCATATAAGAAAATATTGTAATGATTGTAAAAGACAATATATTAGTCCGACAATGCTATTTAATTCTAGACCAGAATCTATAACAGGAAATCCTGCTAGATCTGATATATGCCAAGTATGTGGATCAAGTAATTTAATAGAGGTTATTTATTTCCATCCTATTCCTGGTATGGATTATGAAGCGATCTCTATCAGATCATAGTAGTTATCTTATTATAGATCATAAGGATTCACCTGGAATAAAGCCAGAAGAAGTCCCTATTAAATTACGCAATTCAATAATTATAGCTGGAGCTGGTAAGATTGAAGAGCGAGATGTTCAGTTTTGTTCCCATTGTGGAGCACAAGTGATTCTTAATCCTTTAAGAAAAAGACCTAGAGGATATTGTTCTAAATGTGATCATTATATTTGCGATAATCCTATTTGCAATAAGGAATGTAATCCTATTGCCAAATTGTTAGGAGATTAAGATGCCCCGATATTCCGGAGCTTTTCCTTCTTGGACACCAGTAGCAGTAGCAGATGCCACTAATTTTACTGATAGTGGGCATCATTCTGTGCAAGGGGGTAGTTCTACTCAACGAGCAGAATTAAGAGAAGTTCAATTAGGAGGACAGGCATCTGCATCAGCTCCGACATTTATGGTAGTAGGAAGAGATTCTACTGTAGGAGCTACTTTAACAGCAGGTAGACTTGCCGCATTAGATCCATCTACAACTGCTCCAGGTTCTGTTCCTACTAGTTTTGCTATTTCTACAACTAAACCCCAGCGTAGTTCTACTTTAGGTATCTTACTTAATTTGTCATTTAATGCCTTTGGGGGGACTGTTAGATGGGTATATTATGAAGATGAGAGAATTTCATTACTTGGTAATGTTGCATCTTTAGGTGAGCTTTCTTTAAGTGCTTTTACTGGAGGTTCACCTGGATTACTTGGCTCTCATATTATAATGGAAGTTATTTGAGTAAAAGTAAAGGTAAAGGTAAAGGTAAAAAGGTGGGTCAATTTATATTAGATCATGATCCACCACCTCCACCTCCACCTCCGCCCCCTCCCCCGCCAATTAATTATGATTTCTTTGTATCTCCGACAGGTAGTGATTTAAATCCCGGAACTTTTAATGATCCTTGGGCATCATTACAACATGCATTGCAGGTTGCTGTAGCTGGACAAGTTATAGGGGTTAGAGGGGGAACATATAGTTCTCCTAATAATGTAATAATTGATAATTTAGTAACTTTTAATTCTGGAATTGATTATGATAATGCAATTACTGTTAGAAATTATGAAAGTGAAATCCCTATAATTAAAGAAATAAATATAGGTAATTCTGGTGTTCCTCAATTTATTATTTTTATTGGTATTACTGTAGATTATGTAACTAAGGTCGGAATTTCAGCAGCTATAAGAATAGCCGGGACTGCACATCATATTAAATTTGATAATTGTAAAGCAACGAGGGGAGGATTTGTTGGATATCTATCTACTAATAATACTCATGATTTATGGATAACTGGAGGGGAAGTTTTTAATAATGGAGTTAGAGATAATTTAGATCATGGTATTTATCTTGCGGGAGATAATAATTTAATAGAAGGTGTTTCTATTCACGATAATAAAGCTTATGGAATTCAGTTTTATGATGGTAACACATTTAATCAATCTGGAAATGTAGCTAGAAATAATCGTTTATTTAATAATGGATTAACTAGTCCAAACGGCGGAGGTTTTGTTTGTGGCGCTGGTTCGGGAGTGTTATGTTATAATAATTTAATTTATAATAATTTAGATGGTATTGTTTGCACTACATCTCCAGGTAATAAATTTTATAATAATACTATATATAATAATACTCGATGGGGATTAGAAATTCAGGGAGGGGTGAATAACGAGAGTAAAAATAATATTATTTATCTTAGTGGTTCAGCAAATGAAAGATACCTTGTAGCAGTTATGCAGTCAACTAATTTAGTTGGTATTAATCCTTTATTTGTTGGGGGGACGGATTTTCATATTCTTTCCGGTTCACCGGCTAAGGATGCCGGGACTACTTTATTAGCTGTTCCGGTAGATTTTGATGGAGTTAGTAGACCTCAAGGCTCAGCTTATTGTATTGGAGCGTATGAGTTTATACCATGACAGATGGGACTAATCTAAACTTTATACCTCCTAGATCTAGAAAGATTCTAGCAGGAGAGTTAGGTTACTATACCCAATTTGTAAAGCCTGTTCCACCTGGGCCTTTTAAGAGTTCTTTTAATCCTAATCCAATTCATCATACATTACCTCAAGGACTTAATTATACAGCTATTCCATTATTTGGTCCCCCTATTATAGTTAAACCTTTTTTCCAAGACAAGTGGCCTAATCCTCAAGCTAAGATTAAACCTCAGATAGCAGAATTTGGTTCATCTTTAATTAATCTTACAGAAGTTTTAGGAACTAAGCCATTTAATCAAAATGAGTGGTTAGTATTTAAGAGGATAAGATCGTTACCTTGGACTAGTGTAGGATTCTTTTATAATCCAGTAGTTCCTCCATTCCCAACTCCTAGAGGGGTTGATATTTGCTTAGATGGATTTGTTGAGGAAATTTCTTTAAAGGCTAAAGTAGACGAATTAAACTTTTCTGCTAATATTGATTCTCTTCAATTTCCTGCTGATGGTTCAGAATGCCGCTAAATCAGGCTATTAAGATTTATAGGGGAGAAGATGTAATTATTACATTTACTATGAGTCCAATTATAGATATTACAGGATGGAGTATATTAATGACTATAACAAAAAAGTTTAATACTACTACTAAGATTTTAACTATACCTGGAACTGTCTTATCTGGGCCTGATGGACAATTCTATGTTCCATTAACTTCCATTCAGACTGATATTAATCCTGAAGTTTATAAGTATGACGTGTTTAGGAATTTACCAGATGATAATAGAGTTTTAAGTATTGGTGATTTTATTGTTGCTAAAGATTCTCGTTATCCGGAGTAAAAAATGCCAAGGGAAGCTTTAACTATAGGACCGGCTCATACTTTAGTTGAGGATGTTATCTATGCTCTTCCTACCCCGAAAGTAACTATTCATTCTGATACAGCTTTAGAGGTAGACGTAGATATTACGTTTTCTTCATCTCAAACTGTTAATGCGAATACCCCAACCGTAGTTGCTGGAGGATTTGTAAGATGCACAACTGGAGATGCTACTGTATTTCTTAAGCGTGACTAATGAATGAAATTCTAACAGCAATTGGATTAACATTTACGGCAGTTAGTGGGATTGTAATTATAACCTGGAAGATAGCAGGTAATTATCATACACGATCAACTTTAGAATCTCATATGGATTCATGTGAGGAAAGATATAAAGAAATAAAGCAGGATTTTGATAAACGATTAAATGGCTTAGATGGTAAGATGGATTTACAACGGCGCGAAGCAAGGGAAGAATTTGGTGAGCTTAGTAGAAAACTTGATAGACTTGTAGAAAGAAGGAATCAACCTAGAGATGGGAAAATTTAGCAAACTAATCGGAGCCGGAGCTGGTAATGCAATTGCGGCTGTTCTTTCTCCTGTAATTTCTTATTTTGTTCCGGAAGCTATTGTCACAGAAGATTGGACAAAGGCTCTAACTTATCTGATTGCTACAGGATTAGCAGTTTATTTCTTCCCGGCTAATAAGGATGCCTCAGCGTAGAACAGAACGGTGTCGGGACTGTGATATTAAGATAGTTAAAGGAGAAAATGATGTTGTATTAAGTGGAGGTAGGGGAATATATCGTAGTAATAGATGTAAAAGTTGTTATAAAATTATGAGGGCTAGAGTAGCTAAAGATCGATATGAAAGGTATAAGAAAATTGGAAGATTTGATAATTCTAATAATGCTAGAAAAAATCGATATGGAATTAGTCCAGAAACTTATCAGCTTATGTTAATTGAGCATCAAGGAGGATGTGCGATTTGTCGTAGACCTTGTAGAACTAAAAAGTCTTTAGCAGTTGATCACGACCATAAAACTAATCAAGTTCGAGGCTTATTATGTCATGGCTGTAATATTGCACTAGGATATTTAGAAGATAATGAAGATCTTATTTGGAATATGTTAGAATATTTAAAGAAGTATAGTAATGCAAGTGCAGCTTAGTGATCCGGGTAATGACTTCATAAAAGAAGTTAAGCCTACAAATCGTCAAAAAGATTTCTTACAGATACCTGACGATGTTTTTGAAGTCCTTTATGGTGGTGCAGCTGCTGGAGGAAAATCATTCATTTTAACTTTGCTTCCATTAATAAGAGGATTTTATAAGTTTAGGGGATTTAGGGGTATTATTTTTAGACGGACATTTAGTGATTTAGAAAAGGAAATAATTAGATTATCTAGAGACTATTATCCGATTACGGGTGCTAAGTATAATGAGCAGAAGCATAGTTGGTATTGGCCGGAATATGGAACTTACGTAGATTTTGGTCATGTCCATCATGCTCATGATATTCGCCAGTATGACTCATCGCAGTATAATTATGCAGCATTTGATGAGTTAACTCACTTTGAAGAAGCCCCTTATGTTTACTTTGTAGGTTCTCGTGTTCGTCCAAGTAGCTCTTTTAATATTTCATTTGTTCGTAATGGAACTAATCCTGGAGGAATCGGACAGACTTTTACTTATAATAGATTTGTTAAACCTTGCGAGACAGGATATAAATTATTAAAAGATAAGAAGACCGGTCTTACTAGAATGTTTATACCTGCATTTGTAGAGGACAATCCCTACATGATGCAGTATGATCCTCAATATGTTCAGAAACTGGAAATTTTACCAGAAGCAGAGAAAAGGGCAAAGCGCTACGGAGACTGGCACGCATTTGAAGGATCAGTATTTCCAGAGTTTCGTCCTCTTAAGTTTCCTAATGAACCTGATAATGCTATTCATGTTATTGAACCTTTTGATGTTCCTGAATGGTGGCCTAGAATTTTATCTATTGATTGGGGTAAGCGCGCTATGTGCCATGCTATGTGGGGAGCTATTTCTCCGCAGGGCAGAACTTATATTTACCGTGAACGTGCCTGGAAGAACGTAGATGTTCCTTATTGGGCATCAGAGATTAAAGAAACTTCTTATAGAGAAAACATAGTTTATTGTATTCTTTGTGGTTCGGCATGGCAAGAGAGGGGAACGGAAACCATTGCTATTCAGTTTGAGAGATACTCTGGGATTCGTCCTTTTAGCTCTGATAATTCTCCAGGTTCAAGAATTGCTGGTATCCAATTAATTCATGATTATCTTAGATGGACTCCGAAAAGAAATTTACTAGCTGAGGGTGAAGTCTATGATTTGGATAAAGCTCAATACATCTTCAGGAACTTTGGACAAGAAGCAGTAAACAAATATCAGTCTATGTTCATGGATGAAGATGTAGAGAAAGAATTACCTAAACTTCAGATTTTTAATACCTGTCCTATTCTTATTGAGACTATTCCTGTAGCTATATATGATGAGAAGAGACCAGAGGATATTGCAGAATTTGATGGGGATGATCCATTAGACAATCTTCGTTATTTCTGTAAAGCTATTAATACTTATAATAATGGATTAGATGCAGAATTACAGCAAAGAAAAACCCGGCAAGAGATTCTAGATAAATACGCGGTTAATGGGGATGTAACAAGTTTTTATAGACAAATGGAATATCTTGATAGTAAAAGTAGGACTCCTAATACGGTAAGGAGGAGACTTAGACGATGATTAGACTTCTTACTTATCTTATTGGTCGAAGAGATTATGAACCCTGCAAATCCTGTGAGGTTCTTAAGCAGCAATTACAAATCTCTAATGATGAGAAAGACAGATTGCTGAACCAGCTTCTTGATATTACTAAGCCTAGAGTTTATGAAGCAGTATCACCTAAAGATGTTGATCCTATTAAGCCTAAGATAATGCCTTTGCATACTAGACTAAGATTATTAGAGCAAGCATCTAGAGAAGCAGCTATGGCTCAGGCTAGAATGAAGAAAGACAACGAAGAGCTAGAGAAAGAGGTTACTGAAGATGCCGGCTAAATCAGGAAAACAATATAGACTCATGCAGCTCTCTAAGAACTCTAAGGTAGATAATCCTATGCTACCTTCTAAGAGTGTAGCTGAGAAGTTCATTAGGGAAACCCCTAAGAAGAAGAGAAGTATGTTTATGAAGAAGCAGGGGTAATGCTTCCTCCCGAACCCGTTCAGAAAGCTCTTAAATCTCTTCTCGACCACTTCGAGATGGAGGATAAAGCTCCGAGAGAAAGACAACTACGGATTTGTAGAAAATTAAAATTTTATTGGGCCGGGTTCCACCGTATTTGGTATGATTCGGTAGCCCGGGATTGGCGAGTATGGGATGAGCAATCTAATCAGGATGAAGAAGGATACTACGATAAACCTATTAATGTATTCAGGGCTTATCTTGAATCTATCATCGCTGCACTATCAGTAACCGTTCCTAAAGCAGTTTGTTTCCCAGAGGATGCTAATAATCCAATGGACCTAACTACTGCTAAGGCTGGGGATAAGATTGGTAATCTGATTCTTAAGCATAATGAAGCTGAACTTTTATGGATTCATGCTTTATATATCTACTGCACTGAAGGAATGATTGCAGCTTATAATTACTCTAAAGAAGATGAATCTTATGGAACTTATAAGGAATCTATCTATGAAGAATATGAAGCCGAGGTAGGAGTATGTCCTAATTGTAATTATGAAGGTATGAAAGGGGATAATTGTCCTGAATGTGATATTCCTCTTGAATCTGAGTTAAGACCGGCCCGACGACTTAAGGAAGAATTAACCAAACCGAAAGCCCGGCAGTGTATTGAGGTTTATGGTCAATTATATGTAAAGATTCCTCTCTATGCAATGAAACAGGCAGATATGCCATACTTGATATGGTCATATGAAACTCATTACTCTAATATTTATCAGCGTTATCCACATTTAAAAGATAAGAAAAACCTGATGGAAGGGCCATCTACAGATCTTTATGAGGCATATGCAAGGTCATCGCCGCAGTATTATGGAGAACAGCCATTACATACTGTAACTTGTCGTAATGCTTGGTTCAGGCCATCATCTTATTATACTCTTGGTGATGAAGAACGTAAATTACTAGAGCATCATTATCCATCTGGAGTCAAAGCTGTATTTGCTAATGATTGTTTTGCTGAAGCTGTAGAAGAGAAATTAGACGATTGTTGGACAATTACCCATAATCCATTATCTGATTATCTTTCCTTTGATCCTCTTGGAATGTTATTAACGTCTATTCAGGATATTACTAATGACCTTACTTCTCTTACTCTTCAGACTATTGAGCATGGAGTTCCTGAAACCTTTGCTGACCCCTCAGTTCTTGATTTTGAAGCCTATCGTAATCGAGAGGTTCTAGTAGGTGGAGTTACTCCGGCGAAGTCTATACCTGGTAGAAACTTAGCAGAAGGATTTCATACACTTAAAACTGCATCACTAGGAACTGAGGTTTTACCTTTCTCTGAGAGAATCCAGGGATTAGGACAGTTAGCTTCTGGTGCTCTCCCGTCACTGTTCGGAGGTTCTTCTAAGGCCGGTTCTGAGACTGCTGCTGAATATTCAATGAGTAGAGCTCAGGCACTTCAGAGATTACAGACTCCTTGGAAGATGTTGACTAAGTGGTGGAAAGAGATTCTTAGTAAGACTATTCCGGATTATATTGAAGATTTATCCTACGATGAGCAGTATGTAGAGAAGAACAATAACGGAGGATTTATTAATGTATTTATTCGTAAGACTGAACTTGAAGGCTCTATAGGTAATATTGAGTTAGATGTAGATGAGCAATTACCTGTTTCATGGTCTCAGCAGAAAGATGTAATTATGGAGCTTCTGCAGGTTGCTAATCCTGCAATTATGCAAGCTATGTTAGCTCCTGAGAACATTCCTTATATTAAGAGAGCTATTGGGCTTATTGACTTTACTGTTCCGGGTGAAGATGATCGTAATAAGCAGTATGAGGAAATCTATAACTTAACTAATAGTGCTCCGATTGTTTTACCTCCTAGTGAAGAAATGATTATAGCAGCTACAGTATCAGGACAGCAAGCACAGCCTCAAGAATTTCCATCAGTTGAAGTTGAGCCTGATGTAGATGATCATTTAATTCATGCAACTATTTGCCGTGAGTGGTTAGTGTCTGATGCAGGCCGGCTCTGCAAAATAGAGAATCCTGAAGGATATCGTAATGTTCTTCTACATCTTAAGCAACATATGATGTTAATTGCTCCTCCTATGGAGCCTGAAATCTCCGATCAATCTAAGGGACAGAAGGAGACTGTTCCGGAAGCAGGAAAAGAAAATGATTCATTTGGTCCCATTCAATAGCTTAAAGGGTAGGTTTGATTCGGAAGAACCTGAGATTAAGACTGATGATGTAGATGATATTGTAAATTTAATGGAAGAGGATGATAAGGAAGAGAAGGAAGAACCTAAGAAAGAAGAGGAAGAACCTGAAGAGGATAAAGAGGAAGAGGAGGAAGAAGAATTAGAGGAACCTGAAGAAAAAGAAGATGAAGATGAAGAGGAGGAAGAAGAGGATAAGTTAGTTCTTCAAGAAGGGCGCCAAGCAATTCTTAAAGAATTTCCGACTCTGTTTAAGAAGTTTCCACATATTGAACATGCTATCTATCGTAATAATCAATACTCAGAGGTATTTCCTACTTTAGAAGAAGCTAAAGATGCTAAGGGTAAAGCTGATGCTCTTGATAATTTTGAGAGTCAGCTTCAGGAAGGGAATATTGGAGAGATTCTAAAAGTTATTCATGATGATAATAAGGATGCTTTTAATCGTATTGCTGATGATTATCTTACTACTCTAGGTAAAGTTGACCGGGAAGCATACCATCATGTAGCGGGTAATCTAATTAAGAATGCCATTGCTCAGATGGTAACGGATGCGAGGAAGAATGAAAATAAAGCATTAGAAAGTGCTGCTTCACTGGTTAATAAGTTCTTCTTTAATTCTAATGAGTTTGAACCTCCTAAGAAACTTGCTAAGGAGAAGGATGATTCATTAGACGAAGAGAAAAAGAAGTATTACGAAGAGAGATATAAGGAAGCTTCTCAAGAACTTTATGAATCCTCTACTAATCAGATTAAAGCTATTATTGATGCTAATCTTGACCGAACTAACAAGATGTCCCCATTTGTCAAGAAGAGTGCTACTCGTGAGGTATTAGAAACTGTAGAGAGTCAGATTAAGAATGATGAGAAGTTCCGTAGGTCTATTCAGTCTTTATGGAATAATGCTTTTAAGAGTAAGTTTAGTGCTGAATCTAAGAAATCTATTAAGACTGCGTATTTAAACAAGGCAAAATCCCTATTGCCTGATGCTATCAAAAAAGCCCGTAATGATGCTCTAAAGGGACACGGGGCTACTAGAGCAGATAAAGACCGAAAAGGTCCAATCCCAAAGGGTGGTCCATCTTCTACCCATAAGAAAACAGATGGAATTAAGAAAGGTGAATCTGTCCAAGACTTTTTCATGAGGGATTGATCAATGCCCCCAGTTACTGAAATTTCTGTAGCTGGAACAGAACTTGAGAAGGTATTAACGAAAGTTACTACCGTCTTTGAACGAGAAGATAAGTTCTATTCCAGTATTAAGAAGCGCAATGTCGAGAAGATTTCTAATCGACAGATGCGTGTTCCGTTAGAGCTTCGCCCTGGTGGTTCCTTTGGATACTTTAATCCTAATGGAGGCGATCTCGGGCGTGGCGGTGGTCCACAGTTTGATAAGGCTGTGCTTAATTCTGTCTTTACTAAGATTGGAATTGAGTATACCAAGTTAACTCAGTGGGCTACGGATGATGCTCGTAAGGCTGTTATTAATGGAGTTCGGAGATTAACTGCTTCAGCTATCGTAGAGCTTCGCCGGCAGTTAGATGCTCAGCTTCAGCAGCCTGGAACTGGTGTTATCGGAACTATTGGTGTAGTTACTACTGCGGCTGGTGTAGATACTTATACTCTGAATAGTGATGGTCATGGTGCGAGATTAGTCCGCTTTGGTCAGACTGTTCAGGTGTTTGATTCTACACTTGCAACCAATAGAGGTTCAGGTGTTATTACTCTTTATGACCTTGAGAACAAGCAGATTCAGGTAACTCCGGCAATTGCTGGTGCTACTGCTACTGATGTTCTAGTTACTGAGGGTATTAGTGCTCCGGCAGCTTTAGGAGCTTTGTTTGGTGTTCCTTATCACCACTCAAATGCTTCGGCGGGAACATGGTTAGGATTTTCTAGGGCTGCAACTCCTGAGATTCGAGCCAACAGAGTTAATGCTGGTGGTTCTCCTCTTACTCTTCCATTTCCTAGACTTGCTATTAACAAGATTGGAAATAGAACTGGAGAGGATAATGCCTTTAATCCTGTTGCATGGTTGCATCCTGCACAGGCACAGGCTTATGAAGAGATTGGACAGTTAGTTTCAATCATTCAGAAGCAGGCTAAGGAAGAATCTCTTGATATGTATTTCGGCGATAATATGCAGCTCGCCGGAGCATCTATTAGGAGAACATTTAACTGGAATACTGAGAGGATTGATTTCATTGTTGACTCTGTGTGGGGTCGTGGTGAGATTCTTCCTATTGGTTTCTATACGGTTGATAATAGGAGGATCTTCGAGCTTCGGGGAGCTTCTGGTGGTGTGGCCACGTCTGATATTTTCTATATGACAACGGGATTCCAGACTTTCGTAATGAATCCTGCTGCATGTGCTTATATCGACAATTTAGCTGTTCCTAGTGGTTACTAAGGAAACAGAGGAGGTGGAGGAATGTTTCCAGGTTTAACCACTAAACTTTCTGAGGAAACTTTAGCATCTGCGGCTAGTATTTCTCCAAAGGCAGATCTTGTTAAGTTAACAGGAAGCACCGATGTCGCTACTATTATTCCTCAATATGGTGGGGGATTTAGTGGTGCAGTAGTTCTTGTTCCTGTTGACGGGACATTAGGTTTGCTTACTACGGGCAATATTGCTGTGGCTGTTACAATGGCTCAGAATAGGGCAACACTGCTTGTCTATAGTAAGACCGATGACAAGTTTTACCCAGGAGCTATCTCGTGAGTGATCTTCTTCATCAAAACTTAGCAACCGTTCAGAGTAATCAGCAGCCAAAGCCGAATACAATCTCATCGGCTACTACGATTGCACCAGTTCATTTCATGACTTTTGTCACTGAAACTGTAGCTGTTGCAACGATTACACCGCCTGTAACTGGAGCGCATATGTTAGCTCTCATCTTCACAGATGGCTCTCCAGCTACAATGTTAACTACGGGTAATATTCTTAATGCTGTTGTTCCTACACCCAATGTGCCTTGCCTGATGTTTTATGATCCTAATCAGGACAAGTATTATGGGTGTGCCAATAACGTAACGTAAGAAGATGGCCGAGGGTAATATGACACCACAACTTTCGATCTTATTACCCTCGGCTTATCCTGATAGAAGAGAAAAGTTTATTCAGAACTTAAAGGAAACTACTAACTTCGATGAATTAGAAATTGTAGTTTGTTTGGATGGAGAACGGGAAACTTGGAAGGATGGGAATATTACATATTGTTATTCTCCTCCATCGAAGTTTAGGTCTACTTTCTTTGATAAGGCATATAAAGAATCTACTGGTAGATACTGTTTAATGGGTAATGATGATATTTTATTTAAGACTAAAGGATGGGATAAGTTAATTCCTTATTGTGATTATCCTGATGATATTGTTTTATTTTATTTCAAGGATAGCGAGTTTGATAAGTTCTTTTCCTGTCATCCTATCTTTTCTCGTAAGGTAATGGATATGGGAGTAGATTTTAGTCCTGGTAATGGTTATCAGATTACTAAATGTGATAATACAATCTGGGATGTAATGCCAACTGGACGAAGAGTTTATTTAGATAATATTGAAGTAGATCATAGACAGGTTAAAGACCATCATTATACTCTAGAGGCTTACAAGGAAGATAATGTAGAGTATCTAAAGCATGAGCCGTCTCGGCATAATGTTCGGATGCAGTTATATAGGAAAGTTACAGATTCTAATTATAAAGTATTTATTGGTATTTGCACCGCTGAGATGGCTAGGAGAGCTGATTTCTATGATTATATAATTAAACTTGAGCGCCCAAATAGTTCAGCATACGGATCAGTTCATGGTCAGGCTATTGCACGTAATAGAAATATCATTGCCAAGCAGGCTGTTGAATTAGGATTTTCTCATGTATTATTTATTGATGATGATGTAATTTTCCAGCCCCATGCACTTTATCAGCTGTTACATCATGATAAGGATATTATTACTGCTCTACAATTGAAAAGAGAATATCCTCATCCTCCATTAGTATTTGATAAAGAAGTTGAGAATGGTATGTTACGGCATATGAATCTTAAGCATGGACAAACTGGTTTAGTAGATATTGTTGCTTCAGGCTTAGGATTTTGCTTAATTAATACTAAGGTATTTAAATCTATGGAATTTCCTTATTTTACTATGGGTCAGGTAGTTTCTGATTCTATTGGAGAAGATGTCTATTTTTATCGCAATGCTAAGCAGTTTAAATCTTACTGTGACTTAGATTTGCCGGTTGGTCATATCTCATCTGTAGTGGTTAAGCCTTATCAGATGGCCCCGGATGGTAAATGGGCTATTGATTACCATAGCAATGGAACTGATCCTGTCCGTATTATTCATCCGCAGGGTTATTAATGGATTTACCAGAAACAATAGAATCCATCAACGAGAAGTTAGCTAGGGAGTTTGGCTATGTTGATGGACGTTTACCGAAATACCGGGTAGTCTTTTCTGATGATGAAAGAGAGAAGAGATTAGTTCAGCATACTCCGGAAGGACTTGAACTTATTTATCCTGTAGTAGTAGATAAACCGAAGTATAAGCACTACATACAGTCTTTATATATTCTTGAGAAGTTTTTTCCTGTTGTAGGAGAATCAGACCTGGTAGAGAAATACTCTTATGAACCTCTATGGGTATTCAGAGATAAGAATGGTAATTATCTTCCTCCTAAATTTTGGCCTTGTAAGTTCTTAATTGAATTTCACTACGATCGTCAGAGGTTAGCCCAATCCTATACTCAGTATAAAGAGAATTATGCTGAAGTATTAGAAAAAGAAGTTAAAGAAGTAGAGGAAATGTTATTCGGCGATGAGACTTCTACGACGGATTCTTTAACTTATAAAGAAGGAATTGTTGTTCCTAATAAGGAGTGGAGATGATTTCGCAAGGAATGAAAGCTGTTATTAGGGGTCCTGTTAATAATCTTGATAGGGCTACTATTGTATCAATCTTACCAAGAGAAGTAGTCCAGGTAATGCATACTGTATTTCCTGGTAAGTTTGTTATTCCCCCAGGAACTTACGATAATCCTTCTACATTAGTTGTTGGTCCTTCAAGTTGGTGGTATGATCCTTCTGAGGAATCTCCTCTAATTGAAGTTCCACAGTCTGCTATTATGATGGCAGAATCTGTGATTAATGATTACTGTAAAGGATTAACAGAATTTAGAACTGAAGCCCAGCCTGGACTGTTTTTTGTTCCTGGGGAAGTAGGAATTTCAGTCATTAAGAAGGATTACGTTGCGCATCTTAATAGAGCTAAGATTAGACAGAAGGAATGGTTCTTAGCTCTTACTAAGTTAGCAGATGCTTTATGGGCGCGATCAAACGGAAATCCGATGGTTGTATCCTCAGATATGAAAATAGCTGCCCAAGAACTTAATATGACTCAGAAGGAATGGTTGAAGAACCAGGTTACTGCTGAGCTTATTAAGTGCAAGGCATGTGGGAGCCTTAACTCTAGTGCAGTTGTTATTTGTCCGACTTGCAAGGTTATTATTGATGAGGTTAGGGCTAAGGAACTTGGACTTAAGTTTGCCTCCTAGGGTTAGGTAGATGATTCCCTCTACTGTTATTAGTTCTGTTGCTGCGCTAATGAATGATATAGCGCAGGAAGAGTATACTGATAATAATTGCTTGCCTTATTTTAATATCGCTTTAGCTGATTGCCAAGAGATTTTTCAGCTAAACGATATTCCGTCTACTCATGAAGTTAGCACTGTTATAGATGTAGCAGCAGGGGTAACTAATATAGGATTTTCTACTACCCCTGCTCTACCTTCTAATCTTGTTGAAATCAAGAATGTTTGGGAGAGGTTATCAGAAACTAATCCTTATTCTTGGGTTAAGAGATTAGAGTTTCTTCCTTTATCTTGGGAAGGGATTACTGTTAACTCATTTGGGGCTTTTGCTTTTGTTGACCAAGAACTTCATTTTCCTGAATCGGTTCAGGATAATCAAATTAAACTTGACTATTTAAAGGACATTTTTTCTCCTGTTGATGCTAATGATGTAGATATTGATATTCCTATAATTCGGGCACAGTCTTATATTCAGTATAGAACTGCTGCTCTTTGTGCTTTCTTTATTGGGGAGAATTCGGAGCGTGCTGGAGTTCTTCAATCTGAAGCTGAAAAAGCTTTGGATAGATCAATAGGAATATCAACTAAAGGTAGACAGAACATTAGAACACGGCGCCAACCTTTTCGAGCTGCATTTAAGAGGGTTAATTATTTTGGTCCTTAGAGGACATGACCCAGTTGTTTTAGAAGAATTTAATGGTCTCTGGAAAAGAGGAGATGAGGATTCTTGTCCTCCAGATCATTTTATTGATTCCAATAATGTTCAACATTTTGAGTCTGGATTTGAGACTAGAGATGGAATAGATACCTTTCTTGCCCAGGGAGATGTATTACGTATTCATAATTATGTAATGCAAACAGGACAATCTTTATTAATTCTTGATATCAATGGAGATCTTTATCATGCTTTATTAGATGGTTCTAATACTGTTTACGGTCCTATTTTATCTAATCCTCTAGCTACAGATTTTAGAATATTTTCATGGGCAGGCCGAGCCTATATTACTCTATTTGCAACATTTACAGATGATAATGGAAAAAACTATCAAAAAGGATTGAGTGGTGATTTTTTATTTGTTTATTTAGGAGATGGTAATCCTGCTAGAGCTGCTGCTGGAGATTCCCCTACTGATGGGGGGCAATCAGCACTAATAGCTTATAATTCTACTATTGATGGTGTAGTTGGTAAAGGTATTCATATTATTGGTATTAGTGCTTCTGATGGTGGTGATGAATCGGGAGGATTAGGACCAGAAGGATTAGCAATAGTATATGCTCCTGGGGATAAAGAGATTAATCTTAATAATATTCCATTAGGCGGAGCAGGAATTACTGAACGTAAAGTATATATGACCCAATCTATAGATCCGGAAGATTGGAATCCTGATGGAGATATTAGAAATAATTATACTTTTTTTCTAGTTAAGACAATTCCTGATAATACTACTATTGATACTATTATTAATATTGATGATGCTTCTTTAGTTACCGCTTTTGTTCCGGGAGGATTATCTACATTAACTAATAGTCCTATGTATCTTGAGAATACTAATACAGATGGATTTTGCGATTTAGGATTACATGTAGTTGGTGTAGTTTACGAGACAGATACAGGTTATTTAACATCGCCCGGTCCAGAGTTTTTTGCGGTTCAATCTTATGTAAATGAAAGGAAATCTATAAAGGTATATAACATTCCAACATCTCCTGATTCTTTTGTTATTAAACGTCATTTGGTATCAACTAGAGCAATTCTAAACTTTAATGGTAATAATCGTCAGGGAGAATTTACTTTTCAGTTCTATTTTATTCCTGATGGAACTATTGATAATAATAGTGATACAGAAAAAGAAGTTAATTATTTTGATGCCGATCTAATAGAAGATGCTTCCCATCTTATTGATAATTTCTCTCAGATTCCTTCTGGGGTTGGATTAGCAGAGTATCATGGTAGATTAGCCTTATGGACTAGCTTTGATGATATTTCATTAGTTAGATTTAGTTCTCCAGGAGAGCCTGAAGCATTTGATCAAGTAGATGGATTTGTTATAGTTCCATTAGATGGTAATCCTATTACTAATGGTATAGAATTTAGAGATGTATTCTATTCTATGAAACAAACTAGAACATTTGCTATTAATGATAATGGTGGATTACCTTCTAGTTGGGAACCCATAGCAGTTGATAATGGTATTGGTGCTTCTGTTCATGGTATAGCTACTGTATTAGATTCCCAAGGAGTTAACATAGATTTTATTTTAATTATTGGTTGGCCTGGATTATATGCTTTTACTGGAACTTATGTTAAGCCAGAACTATCTTGGAAGATTGAAGATTTATGGGAAGCTTTAGATAGAAATACTTTTGGTAATATGCAAATTAAGAATGATACAATTAATAAGGTTTTGTATATAACATTACCAAACAAACAGATGTTGTATGCTAATTATGATAATGGATTAAATTATAAAACTATTAAATGGGAACCTTGGACATTTGATATCGAAACTACTACTATTGAATTGATTAATACTGATACTCTATTAATTGGTGCAGAGCAGAGTGTTCCTTGAGGTTTAAGCAATGAAAGTCCAACGGTGGATTCCGGATACTTGTAGTTGTATTATTGAATTTAAGTGGGATAATGTCAATCCCCAACCTACTAAAACCATGTTAAAGGCTTGTAGTTTACATAAGAATGCTGATGAAGTTCATAAAGAAAATATAAGTAAAAATATTGCTATTGGTCATCTGGCAAGAGAGATGAAGATAGATCCTATAAATATATTGTTTACTAGAGTTGGGGATAGATTTGAATTATCTTGCACTGAAAAGATTCCAGACTCTGTAAAAGCCAAAGTTAATGGTATATTTAAGGTTCATGGACTAAAGCATATAGTAAATGGCTAAATCTATTCTTACTAGTTGTGATCCTGCTAGTCAGACATTACCTACACATGGTAATTCATATACCTATGCTCCGTCAACTAGCGGTCCTGTAGGTAATTTTGCAGTTGAAGCTAATTCTCAGATTAGAGTTAGGGAACCTGGAATATTTTCAAATCTTAAAATTAAAATAATTAGTAATACTACTGTAACAGCTACAACTAGATTCAGATCTAGAATTAATGGAGTTAATGGTAATCTTCTTATTTCTATTCCTCCTGGAGTTACAGGTTATCTTGAGGATTTAACTAATACTGATGTAGTTGTAGCTGGAGACCTATATAATTTTAAGATTCAGGCAGACTTTGAATGGTTTAAACAGGTTATTTATACAGCTTATGGTAGTTTATTTACTCCTAATGAATCTACTGATACTATAAGTATTATATCTCCGCAATCTTTTATATCAGATCTCGCTTCTACCATTTTAAACTTTTTTAGTCTTTGGGGACAAACCGCATTTTTAACTACAGAAGGTAGTAAACAAGATAAAATACTAGGAGATTTTACTGCTAGGAATGCAGGAGTCTATACAGATTTTAATAGTTTAGATGCAGAATGTTTAGTTACTTTAAGGATAAATGGAGTTAATACATCAGTAGTTGTAACTATTCCTGCTGGAACTACCGGGCATTTTGAGGATATTGTTAATACTGCTGCTGTTTCTAAATATGATTTGGTAAGTTGGGGAATACAATCTCCTAGTAGAACGTCCGGGACTTTTAGTTTAATTAGGTCTGTAATTAATTTCGATTCTGCCACTAGTAAATTTATTGGTGGTTGTGGTCAAGGAAGCAGGGCTATTACAGGGGCTACTAGATATTTTGCTCTCTGTGGTATTAATGCTCCTTCTAGTAGTGAAGCAGTAACTCAATTTGAGTCCAATTTTGATTGGGTATTGGAAGGATTAACTATCTATATAGATGTAAATAGTCATGGTAGTGATTCTACATTAACTTCTAGAATTAATGGAGTTGATGGGAATAATGAAATAACGATTCCAGCTGCTACTACTGGATGGTTTGATATAGAAGCTGATGATAACATATTAACTGGAGATTTATTTAATTCTGTTCTTCGGATGCCTGCAAGCAGTGGACTAAATATATCAAATATTGATTGGGTAGGAACTCCTTTTTCTGCTCCTACTGGAACTATTATAGTTCAAAAAATTACAATTCCTTCCGGTCTGTTAACCGATTTTGATTTTACGGCATCAGGGGGATTAAGTCCAACAAGTTTTAGTTTACAAGATGGAGAAAGTCAAATTTTTTCTGGTTTGGCGGCTGCCGGTGGGTATTCTATAGTAGAAACACCTGAAGCCGGATTTACTACTACAGTAGAAGTTAGTAATGATCCATCTAATGATAATACAAATATTACTGTAGGACCCGGTGAGACTGTTACTGTCATATTTACTAATACTAGAAATGCTATTGCTGGTTCCGGTATATATAAACTAGTTCCTGATAAGCGTAATGATACTTTATGGGTTGATCCAATAGCTGGAACTACTGAGATTGTTAAGATTCCTGACCCTTTTATTGATGGCCCGATTGTAGGTAGTTAATATGCCTTCTATTGGAAATCAAGGAGTATATAGTGAAAATATTATTCATATCGCTGCTCTTAGATTTAGAGTAATCGGAACAGGCGATTTAGATTTATCTTTGCATACATTACAAAATGTGAAAACTAAGTTACTAGTTCCCTTATCTATGTCTATGATAACAGATAAACAACCTACAAAAATTACAAATTTTATAAGTCAACGTATTTATTTAAGATTAGGAACAAATTCTCTAAACGAATATTTCCGTATCAATCGTATAATTATTTTTACCAAAACTGTTTATACTTCTTATCCACAATAATGCCATTTAAACCTGGAAGAGAGCCAGAGCCTCCTGATCTTGATAAGTTAAAAAGTAGTCTGGCAGAAACAGGACTACAAACTAAGAATAATGCCTTATGGCAGGTAATTAAAGGTCTTATTGATGGAGTTCAACAGGGAGATCAAGCTTTTGAAACTAAAATAAATAATCTTATAGAACAAATTAATTCTATTAATAATTCATTAACAATTATTATAGGAACTCTTATTCAGAATAGTGATTTTTTAACCTGGTCGGATGAATCATTAAACTTACCAAATAGTAGAAATTTATTGGCCGGAATCGGAATTACTTTTGATGATTCTATAGTTAATCAAAGAACTATTAGTGCTTCCGGAGGGGTTCAATTTTTACCTATGAACGTAGGCCCTTTATTTTTAATTATTGGTAATCATCCCATGCTTATTGTTCATCCAATGCCATGAGTGATTTTACATACGACGTATATGAACATTATGGAACAGCAGCAGAACGAGCTGCTTTTACTCCAGATCCTCCTGTCGGTATACAACCTATTTATATTTGGTATGAAACTGATACAGGTAAGACCTATCTTTATGATACAAGCTGGCATTTATTATCTTCTGGAACTCTTGGTGAGGAATTAGTTAGATTAGCTTTTACTATTGATGGTGGGGGCTCTGCTGTTTCTAGCACAGGGATTCAGAAATATTTTTCAATCCCTATTACTGGAGTTATTACTAAAGTTAGAGTTTTAGCAGATCAACCTGGAGATATTATCTATGATTTATGGAATGATTCATGGGCTAATAGGCCCCCTACTGTAGTTGATAGTATTACGGCAAGTGCTAAACCTACATTAAGTTCGGCTCAGTTCTTTGAGGATAATACTCTTTCTGGGTGGTCTACTGGAGTAACTGTCGGGGATTTGATGGCAGTTGCAATTGATTCAGTAGGAACATTAACTTGGTCAGTTCTTGAAATCTTTATTGCACCATCATGAAGATAATAGTTTTTGACGAAGAAAGTTATTTTGAATTTGAGAAATGGATGTATAGATTCCATCCTCATAAAAGAATAAGCAAAGTTCATAAAGTTGGGCATGTTCATGCTGAAATGAATGTGGAATGCCCAGATGGAGGTAAGAACTGTAGAAATTGTGGTGATCCTGAATTTAAGGAACAATGTAGTTCCTTAGGACATTGTCCTAATTGTGGAACTAGTCATGGGATTGCTCCTAATTCTGTATTGATTAAAAATGGACTTAAATTAGTATGATCTATCCTCAGAGTGCTGCTGGTCTAACATACGAGAGTTATGGTGAGACTGGACAAATACAGGATGGCCAACCTGTAGTTACTGCTGCATCTGCTAATACTAAAGGATCTTATGTTGAAATTGCTGCTAGTATAGGTATTACTTCTCAATGGGTATTAGTAGAAATTGTAAGGGCTACTCTTTCAGTAAGATGGTTACTTGATATAGCTACTGGTGCTGGTGGGGGAGAGACTATTGTAATTCCTGATGTAATAGGAGAGATTACTGATGCTTCTAGTCATTCTGCTCAGGAAACATTAGTTTTACCTTGGAAAGTAGAATCAGGAACTCGGATAGCTGGTAGGGCTCAAGGAAGTTCTACAAGTGCTTCCTCTATTTTCGTTGCTTTAGAGTTATCTACATTTGATTCTGATCTTGAAGGAATTACTTTATTTAATAATGAAGGTGCAGATACCTCTGATTCTGGAGGATTGGGTATAGATCCTGGAGCTGTAGCTAATACTAAAGGTGCTTATGCTGAATTGGTGGCATCACTATCTGCCATAGCACAATGGATATGTTTATTAAGGACTATTAAAGGTAATCAGGCTGCTTCTAGCGCAATGTGGTCTATTGATTTATCAACTGGTGCAGGTGGAGGTGAAACTGTTTTAGTAGCAGATACAAGATGTAATATTGGTGCCACAAATGAAACATTAACTAATAGAACTAGTAGTTACTTTACTTATATTGCAGCCTCTACTAGACTTGCAGTTAGATGTCAATGTGATATTACTGATGCTACAGATAGATTATTAGATATAGCCTTAATATGGGGAACTGCTCCTGCTGGTGGAGGGGGTGGAGGGGGAGATAGATCTTATGTTGGGTAAACATTTATCATGGTATGAATTACAATGCAAAGATGGAACTCCATATCCTGATAAATGGAGGAATAATCGGGCGATTCAACTAGCTGAAGTATTTGAGGTAATCAGAGCAAGATGGAATAAACCTATAAAAGTCCTCTCGGCATATAGGACTCCGGTATGGAACAAGAAAATAGGTGGAGCGCGTAATAGTCAGCATCTTCATGGTAGAGCACTTGATTTAAGACCCCCAAGAAATGTTTCAGTAGATGAATTTTATAATCATATTAAAGACTTAGCAATGTATATTCCTGCAATAAAAGGCATTGGAAAGTATAAAACCTTTGTTCATGTAGATACTAGACCTACAGAAAAGATTGCTTATTGGTTCGGCACCGGAGCTAAGGATGATACTAAGACCTCTTAAAGATAAGAAAGAGCTAAGGGAACTTTATAATAAATACTATTCTTCTGATTTTGAATATGCTGATGAATTTATGTGTTCTTTTGTTATTGAAGAAGAGGGAAAAGTATTAGTAGCTGGGGGAATTCGGTTGGTTCCTGAAGTAATACTTTATGTAAATAAAGCTGAGAATAGATTTAAATTGGGTCGAGCATTTTTAGAGTCCTTAAAAGCTTCAATAAATTTAATGAGATATGTAGGATTTGATAGAATTACTGCTGTAACTTCTAATAAAAAATGGAAACGTCATTTAGTTCGTTGGGGTTTTGTTGAAAAAGGTGTCCACCTTTATTTAGGAATACATTAATGGGCGACGAAAGAGGACAACAAAGGGAAAGAATTCAAGATATTTCTGGACCTTTGCAGGAAAGATTAGTAAATCAAGGAACTGAATTCCAGAATAGGTATAGTGGCGCTGCGGATATGAATACGCAGAACTACATGGATCTATTTAGGGGATTTCAAGATTTCCAAAAAACCGGCGGGTTTACTCCTGAGGGATTATCTGCTATCCGTAGTCGGGCCATTGCACCTAGTAGAGCAATCTATGAAAATGCAATGCGTAATATTAATAGGCAGACATCATTACAAGGAGGATATAATCCTGGTAAGACTGCTGCCCTAAGTAGATTACAGAGAGATACTGGACAAGCTATGAGTGATTCTAGTGTTAATGCGGAAGCACTCATCGCAGATATGGTTCAGAGGGGTAGGTTAGGAGGATTACAAGGAGCTACTAATTTATACGGAACTACTCCAGGATTAACTAATATGTTTGGTAATCAGTTATTACAGAATATGGGGCAGCAGACTAATCTAGGAACTTCCCTTATTGATGATTATTTTAATGCCGCACAATTACCGGGTAAATGGGGTTCTACTTTTGGTAGGATTGGAGATGTTCTCGGTTTGGCCAGTAGATTTATTAATCCTTTAGGTGGGAGTATTCCAGGGGGTGGAGCCCCGGGGGGTGGAGGGGGAAGTCCAGACGGGTTACCATATTCTTATCCTTTTAATTCTTCTCAGGAAGGAGTAATAGAAGGAGGAGAAAATATTAATGATATTTTAGATAGATTAGGACAGGGAGGGGATACTAGACCTCCTGGAAGAAAGTAGAATCCTATGCCTCAAATTTTTGATCTTCTTCAAAATATTTTTCCTTCCTCTAATTCTTCTAGAGATCAGGTAATTAATAGAGGAGAAAATTTTAATAACAGGCTTGATTTATTAGAAGAATCTCCTTTAGAACAGAATAAAGAAATAGCTAAAAATTCATTATTTGATCCTACTTCTATTGGCATAGTAGATCGTATTTCCCAACTCTATCAGCCACAAGAAAGAGCTACTAATCGTCTCTATGATATGTTAGATCAAATTCCTAATAGAGAAGATTATAAACCTTCTATCTGGCGTAAGCTAGGAGGTATGGTTATTGGGGGACCAGAAGGATATGAATTCATTAACAGGCCCTATAATGAAGCTTTAGAAGAATTTGGAACTAGGTTTGGGCCTACCCAACAGATTGCTAATCTTGAGAGATCATCTAATCAGAATGAGCGTATAATGTTAGATAATATACTACAGCGCCAACTTCAAGAACAGAGAGATAAAGATACAGCTAGAACTAGGGATGCAAGATTACAATTAGATTTATTAAAATTCCAGAATCCAGATATGAAGTTAGTTAATGGAGAGGATGGATTTGTATATCTAGTAAGTCCACAGGGAGATAAGATTGTTAATACCCAACTTAGGCATGGAGAACTTAGTGAACTTGAGAAGATGAAATATGGGTTTGATCAAAACTTAACATTAAGAGCAGTTGAGCAAGCAAATCGAGAAAGATTGGCAGGAATTCAAAGCGGATTAAGAAGGGAAGAGGAAGCTCTTAGACATTTAAATGATAAAGAACTTGAAAATATTAGGATTACCGGACGATACAACTTAGCAAGAGAAAGGCAAACTACTGGAACGGAAAGCCAGAGTCAGCTTAAGCAGCGATATATTAATAATGCCAATAAGATGATGCAAGATCAGCCAAATATGCGAGATTGGCTTGATTTTGATGAAAATGGATATCCTATTATTAAGACTGTAGATGAGATGGTTCAGGTTCCTGGTATGCTTAGTAGATGGTTCGGTGCTAAGATGCCAACTACTACTGATAAAACCAAGGCTGAAGATATCCGTAAGAAACTTGTTGATTTCATTTATGGCCAGTCTGCTCAGCCTACTAGTTCTACTACTGAAACTACAAGGATTAGAGTAAGAAGTTCCAATGGTCAAACCGGATGGTTTAATGGAACTGCTGAAGAAGCTCAAGAAGCTGGATATCAGGTGGTAGAGTAATGCCCCAAGATCCTAGGTTTATTCCTGATGAAGATCCAAGATTTACTTCTGATGCTGATCCTACTTCGGTTAACATCTCACTAAGTTCAAGGGATCAACCTCCAGAACAAAAAACAGCTCTAAGAGGATTTTGGGATAAGATTACTGATCCTGTTATTGATATTCGTAGACAGTCCCCTGAACTTTATGAAGGAACTGAGAGAGTAGCTGAAGAACATCCTTTTATTGGTAAGCCTATTAACTTTGCACTCGATTTCGCTTCTCAGATGACAAGTCCTTTTGATTTGTTAATGGGGGCTGCAACCGGCGGGGCATCATTAGGTAGAGGAGCATTACAGAATGTAGCACGTAAAGCTATTAGGGGTGGTAGCGGTTTAATGATGGGTGTCGGCGCTGAGAGAATGATTGATGCTGAGAGCTTACCAGAATTAGGTGCAGGGGCATTAGAAGTAGGATTAGGAGGATTAGGAGTTAGAGGGTTTAGACCTAGAGGGACTACTCCTAAACTTAATGTGGTTAATAAACCTCAATTAATCAGTCCTACTAATATACCAGATGAAGTCCTCCCAGCTTATCAGAAACTAAGCACGGCGCTGGATGAAGCTGTAGATTTAAATAAAGTTCAGAAGGAAATCTATACTGCTGAGAAAGGTGAAAGAATTAAGAGGGCGGGAGATGTTAAGATTGAAGGACTAGAAGATTTCCATAGAGCTAAAGGACAATTAGCTGGGGAGTATACTAAGGTTGGAACTCAGCCTATTCAACTTGGACAGGAAGATGTTGACTCTTTAGTTGTCCATCTTAGCAAAGCTTTCGATGATAAGTTCAAATTCTTTCATGCTGCAGATGGATTAGAAAGATTACTTAAAGGTCAAGTTCCCCAACCTTCTCAGGTTAATCTTCTTAAAGAGGCGCTCGGACCGGAATTGGGAGATAAGATTATTAGAAACTTAACTAAGATTGATAGGAAACAGAACCTAGCTCTTGAGGCTATTAACTTTTCTAGGGCAATTAAATCATCGCTGGATATGTCAGCGCCTATGCGTCAGGGATTACCATTTATTCTCCGTAGGGAATGGTGGACATCTCTAGATGATATGGTAAGAGCTTGGGGTAGTGAAGAGTTTTTTAATAAACTTCAAGATTCTATTGTTAAGAACCCGAATTATGGATTAGCTCAAGAATCTGGATTACAACTTACTGACTTAGTTAATCTACGCAATAGAGAAGAAGCCTTCATGTCTACATGGGCAGAGAAGATTCCCTCTATTGCTTCCGCAGTTCGTAAGTTGTTTGGTAAGGGAGAGCTTAAGCCTGGATTACTTAGTAAAGGAGTTAGGGCATCTAATAGAGCTTATGTTTCTTTCCTTAATAAGTTAAGGATGGATACCTTTGATTCTTTATTAAAAGACCTTGATCGCGTCGGTATTAATCCTAGAGAGAATTTGAAGGAAACAAAAGCAATTACTTCTTTTATTAATGACGCGACCGGACGAGGTTCACTAGGCAAACTTGAACGGCATGCAGAGTTAGGAAATATTTTATTCTACTCTCCTAGATTTATCTCTTCTAGGGTTAGAATGTGGAATAGATTCTTTAATCCTTATACATATGCTATGACTAATCCGGTAGTAAGAAAGGAACAGCTTAGATCTTTATTAGGGGTAGCTTCTGCTTGGGGAACTATTGGTGGTGTAGGTAAGATGGCCGGTGCTGATATTTCTTTAGATCCTAGAAGTTCGGATTTTAGTAAAGTAAGGATTGGTAATTTTAGGCTAGATCCTGGTGGTGGATTTCAACAATATTTAGTTGCTGCTACTAGACTAGCGATTGGGGAATCTACTAGTCCGACTACGGGTAGGACAACTACATTAGGAGAAGGATTCGGTAGAGATACTCGTAAAGATGTATTAGAACGGTTCACAACTAATAAATTAAATCCACCTATTAAGTTTGCTTATGATTTACTTAATGCTAATAGCACATCTCCGATTCCATTTGATACTAAAGATAGGATTGTAGATTTAGTAGTTCCTATGATTGTTCAGGATATTCAAGAACTGATTGAGGAAGATCCCAGTTTATTACCTCTTGCTCCATTACCTTTCTTAGGAGTGGGGAGTCAGAGATTTGGAGACTAGGAACGGAACTTCTCAATCCAAGCTTTTACCTTAGGATTCTTAACCTTGAGTCCGTAAAATTGCTCATTACCCTCCCTTGATGTTTCAATAGCATCAACCTGAAACATTAGGTCTACGAATTTATCTAAGTCCTCATGATTAATTTGTAGACCTAAACTCCTCAATATCTCCTGCCTTCCAGCTTTGAATTCCTCCCGGTTTGAAAGATAAGTTAGGATAAGAGACCTTTTAGTTGCTTCGCTGGCGTCGGTTTTCTTGTTTGATAAATTACTAACTTTACTGATAGTTGAAAGGAGAGGTAATATCTGATCCTGGGCTTCTTCAATATCGGATAATAAGATTTGTTTATCCCCCCTTCTAGCACAGCTAATAAGCATCGCCGTCTTAATCAAGAAGTCTAATATCCTACTTACAAATCCTGTAGTATCTTCAAGTTGAGGAGCTTTGGTATTCTTAAATTTTTTATACCATTCATCTACCACTGTCCTAGTTTCTTTGTCCATACAGAATGGACCTGATAATTCCCTTAACGGTAGTAGATCATTTACTAGTGTCTTATATGCCTCATCATCTAAAGGTTGAGCTGGATCAAACATTAGTGAGTTTATTACGTTAGGTTTAGTTTCTCCAATTACGAACAATCGCCCGACTAGTCCTCCATGAATATTCTTATCAGGAATGAAATCACGGAATAAAGATTCATTAGATCCTGATAACCAAGTTATTGTAGGCTTGGATAACTTATGCGATTCTCCTACCTTAAGCTTATATACCCAATCTCCTTCATTATAAATTCTATCATAAAGAT
>Ga0302046_10000371_pt1 | contig 46278 bp, 41 predicted proteins | sample RVTome_11_FD_200261 | JGI IMG/M metagenome (GOLD analysis project Ga0302046, IMG submission 200261) | Soil microbial communities from uranium-contaminated site in the Upper Colorado River Basin, Wyoming, United States - RVT147D111 (version 2) ...
CGCCGCCCTGGCCGATGTGGCTGCCGATATAGCCGCCGGTGGCACCGCCGACCAGGCTGCCCACGAGCTGCCCGCCGCCATTGCAGGCACGCCGGTAGACCGGGGCGCCGCCGTAGGCATAGCCGCCGCCGTAGGCGGGCGCGCCGAGGTAATAGTTGTTTTGCACGCCGCGTCCGCCCCAGCCGCGGCCGCGGAAGCCGTGACCGTGGCGCCGGTAGCCGCGCCCGGCTGGCGCATAGGCCCGGTTGCGGCCGCGCTGGCCCCAGCGGCGATGGCCGCCGCGCTGCCAGCCGCGGTTGCGGCCGTTATAGGCCCGGCTGCGACGGTATTGGCCACGGCCCTGCCAGCCGCGCCGGCCGCCGTTATGCGCCCCGCGACGGCTCTGTTGGCCGCGGCCTCGCCACCCTTGACGGCCTTGGTTGTGCACCCGGCCACTAGGATTGCGCCCGCGCCAGCGCTGTGCTTGTGGCGAGCTCCGCCAGGCCCGGTTGCCGCGATTGCGGAAACCGCCGCCATTCCGGAATCCGCCACCGTTTCGGTAGCCTTGGCCATAACCTGCGCTATCGGCCTGGGCGACGCTTGCGGGGAGCGCGAATGTCGCGACCGCCATTACGGTCGCCAGTGTGATCGTTCGAAACATGAGGTCCCTCCTCCTCAAACCTGTTTCACGAGACGATGGGTATTACGCCGCCCTCGACGCAGCCATCCCCGCGGAAAAATGGGCGCCCCGCAAACGCGCCAAGGCATGCGCGATCGGCGCTCCGCCGCGCGCAATCGGCGCGGTTGTCGAAAATCCCTCGAAGATTTGCGGTTATTCCTGGAGGCCCGGGCCGGAATCGAACCGACGTACGCGGATTTGCAGTCCGCTGCATAGCCACTCTGCCACCGGGCCGTCCGGAGGGCGTCGCCCGAACATGGATGCGAGGCAGGGTTCAGGATATATGCGGCGCCCCGAACCCGGTCAAGCGGCCCGGTCACTGTTGCGCCCAGGCCACGGCCGGCGCGCGCGGCGGCGTTGTGTTGCGCTCGGCCCGACGATATAACGCCGCGGTGGTATGAGTGGCGTCTTGGGCCGGCCTCCCGCCGGCATTGCCGCGATCTGCCGGGTAACTTTGGGAGCCTTCGAGAGCCCTGATGGTCGATTCCGAAACGGCCCGACGGAATATGGTCGAAAGCCAGATCCGGACCAACAAGGTCACCGATCGGCGGCTCATCGCGGCGCTGCTCGACATCCCGCGCGAGCGCTTCCTGCCCAAGGCGGTCAAGAGCCTGGCCTATCTCGACGAAGACATCCCGCTGGGCCAGGGCCGCTACATGATGGAGCCGATGATCATCGCCCGGCTGTTCCAGGTCGCCGAGGTGCGGCCGCACGACCTGGCGCTCGACATCGGCGGGGGCGCGGGGTATTCGGCGGCGGTGCTGGCGCGGCTCTGCGCCACCGTGGTGGCGGTGGAACGCGACGGCGATCTCGCCTCCGCGGCGAGCCATGTGCTGGCCGAGATCGACGTCGACAACGCCGCCGTGGTGGAAGGGCCTTTGGAAAATGGCTATCCACGCCAGGCGCCCTACGATCTGGTTTTCTTCAATGGCGCCATCGCGGCGATCCCCGATGCGATCGTCAAGCAGATCGCCGACGGCGGTCGCGCGGTCGCGGTGGTCGTGGATGAAAGCGGCGTTGGCGCCGGAACACTCTTTCGCAAGACCGGCGCGACCCTGTCGGGGCGCGCCGTCTTCGATGCGAATACGCCGATGCTGCCGGGTTTCGAGCGCGCTGCAGGGTTCGTATTCTAGTGGTGCTGCGACGGAGGGCGTCGATCCGGCCGTTTCGGATGGGGGCCGAAAACAAGGAGCGAGAATCGCCATGGCGGTAAATCGGGGGGTCCAGGCGCGCGCGCCCAAACGGCGCCTGTTCGGGGCAGGGGCGGCGCTCGCCGTGCTCGTCGGCGCCGTTCCGGCGGCATCGGAGACGCTGACCGATGCGCTGGCGCTCGCTTATTCCAACAATCCGCGCCTGCGCTCCGAGCGCGCCGCGCTGCGCGCCACCGACGAGCAGTTCCCGCAAGCCTTGTCGGGGCACCGCCCGACCGCCTCGATCGTGCTGGAGGCCGGCAAGTCGGGCAGCCGCACCCGCGCCGCCGGGCTCGGCACGGGCTCCAACACCTCTCCGCGATCGGGCTCGATCACCTATCAGCAGCCGATCTTTCGCGGCCTGCGCACGCTCTTCGACACGCGCCGCGCCCGCGCCACGATCATGCAGGCGCGCGCCAATCTGGTCACCGTCGAGCAGGACATCCTGTTCCAGACCGTGACCGCCTTCATGAACGTGGTGCGCGACCAGGCCGTGCTGCGCCTCAACGTCAACAACGAGCAGGTGCTGCGCCGCCAGTTGCGGGCGACCCAGGACCGCTTCCAGGTCGGCGAGGTGACGCGCACCGACGTGAGCCAGGCCCTGGCGCGCCTCGCCCAGGCCCAGGCCACGCGCACCCAGTCCGAGGGCACATTGCAGATCTCGCGGGCCAACTACCGCCGCATCGTCGGCCGGGCGCCGGGGCTGTTGAAGAAGCCCGAGCGGATTATCAGCATACCCGCCAACTTGGATGCGGTCACCTCGGTCGCCGGGACCGCCTCGCCGAACGTGGTGTCGGCGCGCTTCGCCGAGCTCGCCGCACGGCACACCGTCAAGCTGATCACCGGCGAGCTCCTGCCGTCGGTCAACCTCCAGGTCTCGGGCACCCGGTCGGCCGGCGGCTCGGGCGGCGCGCGCACCGATTCGGGATCGATCACCGGCCAGATCGTGATCCCGCTCTATCAGGCGGGCCTCACCTCCTCGCGCGTCCGTCAGGCCAAGCAGATCGTCCAGCAGCGTCACCAGGACATCATCGAGGCGCGCCGCGCGGCGATCGAGGCGGCGACCCAGGCCTGGCACGCGCTCAAGACCGCCCAGGCGCAGATCCGCGCCTTCCAGTCGGCCGCGCGCGCCAATGCGATCGCCCTCGACGGCGTGCGCCAGGAGGCGGCGGCCGGGCTGCGGACCGTGCTCGACGTGCTCGACGCCGAGCAGGAGCTGTTCGACGCCCGGGTCAACCTCGTGCGCGCCGAGCGCGACGAGTTCGTCACCAGCTATCAGGTCTACCAGGCGATGGGGCGTCTGACGGCGATCAACCTCAAGCTGCCGGTGCGAAAATACGACCCGACGATCCACTACCGCCGGGTCAAGTACCTGCCCTGGGGTCTGTCGGCGAGACGCGGCGGCTATACTAAATAGCGCTAAATCACCGAAATCATGGCTTAATGCTTGTAAGTCACATCGCCGCGAATTATTTTGCTTTATGTTAAGTAAACTAATTTTCGTTACTGAAGTGGTCGCCGCCATTTCAGGAAGGCCTAGGGCATGAACGAGCAAAGCCCTCAGCAAGAACCATCAATGGAAGAGATTCTGGCGTCGATACGCCGGATTATTTCCGAAGATGGCGACGAGGGCGAAGCCCTGCCTGAAGCCGCCGAAGCCCCGGTTGCGGCCGAAGCCGGTGTCGAAGAGGACGCCGACGAGGACGCCGAAGAGGACGATGTCCTGGAGCTGACGGTCCGCGTCGAGGACCAGGCGCCCGAACCGGCCCCGCCCGCCCCTCCCGTGCCCCCGGAGCCTCCCGAGCCGAGCGTCGAAAGCGAGGCGCCAGCCGCCGCGGCGGAGGCGCCCGTGGATGCGGCGGCGCCCGCCGAGGTCGAAGCGGAGACAAGTCCCGAAGAGATGATGGAGCCGGCTGCGCCCGCCGAGGCGGCGGCCGAGGTCATTCCGGAAGAGATGATGGAGCCGGCCGCGCCGGCCGAGGTGGTTGCCGAGATCGGCCCCGAGGACATGGTGGAGCCGGACGCTCCGGCCGAGGCCGTGGCGGAGGTCGAGCCCGACGACATGATGGAGCCGGCTGCGCCCGCCGAGGCGGCGGCCGAGGTCATTCCGGAAGAGATGATGGAGCCGGCCGTGCCGGCCGAGGCGGTTGCCGAGATCGGACCCGAGGACATGGTGGAGCCGGTCGCGCCCGCCGAGGCGGCGGCGGAGATCAACCCCGACGACATGATGGAGCCCGCCGCGCCGGTAGAGGCCGCCGCGGAGATCGATCCCGAAGACATGATGGAACCGGCCGCGCCGGTGGCGGCCGAGGCGGTGGCGGAGGCGCCTGAGCCCGAACCCGTTCGCGACCCGCAGGCCGAGATCGTCACCGAGCGGATTTCCGAGCCGACCGAGATCGAGCCGACGGAAGCCGAGATCGTGGCGCCGGCCGCTCCGATTCCCGCCGAATCCCTGATGGAGCCTTCGGCCGAGCCCGCGGCGACGCCGATGGCGGAGGCGCCCGCCGGCGAACCGTCCCTGACGGCGGCGATGGATGCGGTCGCGGCGGCGGTCGAGGCCGCGGGCGACGAGGATGGCGCGCCGCCGGTCGAGGCCGCCGACGATGCGATCCCGGAGGCCGGCGGCGAAGTGGAGGCCTCGGCATTCGACGAGCTGGCGCAAGGCGGCGACGAGGGCACGGTCGCCGCGCCCGCCGACGAAGCGCCCGCCGACGCCCCCGAGCCGGTCGTGGCCAGCATGGAGCCCGCCTCGATACCGCACACGCCCCTGCCGTCCTTCCTGCGCGGCGTGGAGAGCGACGTGCCCGTCTCGGCGAAGCCCTCGGTCGAGGGCATCTTCGGCAGCGGCACCGCCGATCTCCGCCTCGAGGCGATCGTGCGCGACGCCTTGAAGCCGCGCCTGAAGGAATGGCTCGACGAGCATCTGAGCGACCTGGTCGAGCAGATGATCCGCGAGGAGGTCCAGACGATGGTCGGCAAGAAGCGCAGCACCGGCTGACGCCGATAAGGCCGTCCCCTCGTCCTTGATATTCCTTTCGCCCGGTCCGGCGGCGGGCGGTCCTCGAGCGGCGATCCGGCGGCCCTTGCCCTGACCCTCGCGACACAATAAAACCGCCCGAACCTCGCCAGATCACCCTCGCATCCCGGATATGCTCGACAAGACCTACGACCCGCAGGGCGTTGAGGCCCGCCAGTACGATCGCTGGGAAGCGGCGGACGCTTTCGCCTGCGACGTCGATTCGGCCGCCGAGCCCTACGCCATCGTGATCCCGCCGCCGAACGTCACCGGCAGCCTGCATATCGGCCACGCCTTCAACAACACCATCCAGGACATCCTGATCCGTTATCACCGGATGCTCGGCCGCGACGTGCTGTGGCAGCCCGGCACCGACCATGCCGGCATCGCCACCCAGATGGTGGTCGAGCGGCAATTGGCGGAGGAGGGCATCGTCCTCGACCGCGGCATTTCGCGTGGCGTGGAGAACGCCAAACGTATCGGCCGCGAGGCGTTCGTTAAGAAGGTCTGGGAGTGGCGCGGGCATTCCGGCGGCATCATCCTGAAGCAGCTCCGCCGCCTCGGCGCCACCTGCGACTGGTCGCGCGAGCGCTTCACCATGGACGAGGGCCTCAGCCGCGCCGTGCTCAAGGTCTTCGTGGCGCTCTATAAGGAGGGCCTGATCTACCGCGACAAGCGGCTGGTGAACTGGGATCCCAAGTTCCACACCGCGATCTCCGACCTCGAGGTCGAGGCGATCGAGACGCGCGGGCACCTGTGGCATTTCCGCTATCCGATCGAGGGCGAGGAGGGGCGCACCATTGTCGTCGCCACGACGCGGCCCGAGACGATGCTGGGCGACACGGCCGTCGCCGTTCATCCCGAGGACCCGCGCCTCAAGGATCTGATCGGCAAGCACGCAATCCTGCCGCTGGTCGGCCGCCGCATCCCGATCGTCGGCGACGAGCACGCCGATCCCGAGCAGGGCTCGGGCGCCGTCAAGATCACGCCGGCGCACGACTTCAACGACTTCGAGGTCGGCCGCCGGCACGACCTGGAGATGATCAACATCTTCAATGACGACGCCCATCTGAACGACAACGCGCCCGAGGCCTATCGCGGCCTCGACCGCTTCGAGGCGCGAAAACGCGTGGTCGCCGACATCGAGGCGCTGGGTCTCCTGGAGAAGGTCGACGACCACACCCACACGGTGCCGCATGGCGACCGCTCAGGCGTGCCGGTCGAGCCCTACATGACCGACCAGTGGTTCGCCGACGCCGAAACCCTGGCCAAGCCCTGCATCGAGGCGGTCGAGGACGGGCGCACCCGCTTCGTCCCCGAGCAGTTCGCCCGCGTCTATTTCCAGTGGATGCGCAACATCCAGCCCTGGTGCATCTCGCGCCAGCTCTGGTGGGGCCATCAGATCCCGGCCTGGTTCGGTCCCGACGGCGAGGTCTTCGTCGAGGAGAGCGAGGCCGAGGCCCAGGCCGCCGCCGACGCCCATTACGGCGCCCCGACCGCGCTGCGGCGCGAGACCGACGTGCTCGACACCTGGTTCTCCTCGGCGCTCTGGCCGTTCTCGACCCTCGGCTGGCCTGAGGAGACGCCGGCGCTGAAGCGCTACTACCCCGGCGCCTGCCTGGTCACGGGCGAGGACATCATCTTCTTCTGGGTCGCGCGCATGATGATGTTCGGCATGCAGTTCATGCGCGACGAGGATGGCAACGGCCGGGTGCCCTTCGACGACGTCTACATCCACGGCCTGGTGCGCGACGCCAAGGGCCAGAAGTATTCGAAATCGAAAGGCAACGTCGTCGATCCCCTCGATCTCATGGACAAGTACGGGGCCGATGCCCTGCGCTTCACCCTGGCCTCGCTCGCCGTCCAGGGCCGCGACATCAAGCTCGCCGAATCGCGCATCGAAGGCTACCGCAACTTCACCACCAAGCTCTGGAACGCCGCGCGCTACGTGGAGATGAACGACTGCGTCCTAGATTCCAACTTTGTGCCAAAAGAGGTGGTTCAAACCGTAAACCGCTGGATCATTGACCGAGTAGTTCGCGTGACGAATGACGTCTCCGCAGCCATCGCGGGCTACAAGTTTAACGACGCCGCGGCCACACTCTATCAGTTCGTCTGGCACGAATACTGCGATTGGTATGTCGAGTTCTCCAAGCCGATCCTTCAGGACGGTAAAAAGGCCGAGTGGCTTGAGAGTCAAAATACCCTCATCTGGGTGCTATACCGTATCCTTCATTTGCTTCACCCGTTTATGCCTTTTGTGACCGAGGAGTTGTGGCAACGGCTCGGTCCAGTTAACGCGCGCATGTTGATTATCGACAGGTGGCCGATCGACGAAGACCAGCCAAGATTTGGCGAAGCTGCGCAAGAGATTGACTGGGCAGTTAGGCTGGTTTCAAAAATTCGCGAAATCAGGTCGGAGTTCCATATCTCGCCAAAAGCTCAATTGCCCCTAGTTCACAAGGATGCGACAAACTACACACGAAAGTCGCTTGACGCTCACTGGCCTGTCATTGGTCGCCTTGCACGCTTGGACGACAAATATCCGACCGAGCAGTTCCGGTTGGGAACGATACAATTTGTGATTGATGAGGCGACCTATGGTTTGCCTCTTCGCGGAATAATTGACCTTCGCCAAGAACAATTGCGTCTCCAAAAGGAGATAGAGAATCTTAAAAGCGAAATAGCTCGATACGACAAAAAGCTCTCTGACCAAAATTTCCTTAGCAAGGCCCCAGCAGATGTTGTTGAAGAGCAACGACAGCGTTTGGAAGCAGCGGAATCGGAAAGAATCAAGCTTACAGACGCTCTAAAAATGATCATTGAAGGTTAGTCGGCGGCACTTGGTGCCAGACCGTCTCAGGCCGCTCCGGAAGTCAGTTCGGCGGCTTCCCCCGGCGCGACCGACCGCGACGCCGGGAAATGCACCGTCGCGGTCGTCCCCCGGCCGGGCGCGCTCGCGATCGTGAACGTCCCGCCGTGCAGCTCGACGAGCCCCTTCACCAACGGCAGCCCGAGGCCGGTGCCCTCGTAGCGGCGCGCCAGCCCGCTGTCGATCTGCTGGAAGGGCTGCAACGCCAAAGCGATCTCCCTTTCGGTCATGCCGATGCCGGTATCGGCGACCGAGACGGCGATGCCGCCATCGGCCGCGGGTTGGGCGGCGATGGTGACGCTGCCGCCCGGCTCGGTGAACTTGATCGCGTTGGTCAGCAGGTTGAGGACGATCTGCTTGCAGGCGCGCATGTCGGCGTTGAGCGGCGGCAGGTTGGCCGCCAGATTGTCCGTCAGCGTGACCTCCTCCTGGCGCGCCCGTTCGGCCACGATCTTCAGACAGCCGGCGATTTCGCTGCGAAGGTCGAAGATCTCCTCGCGCAGGGCGAACTCCTCGGCCTCGATCTTGGAGAGGTCGAGCAGGTCGTTGATCAGGCTCAGGAGGTGGCGCCCGCTCGAGGCGATGTCGCGGATGTACTGCCGGCGGCTGTCGGCGTCGATGCCGGCCGCACCCTGGGTCTCGAGCAGCTCGGCGAAGCCGATGATCGCGTTCAGCGGCGTGCGAAGCTCGTGGCTCATGTTGGCCAGGAACTCGGACTTGGCTCGGTTGGCCATCTCGGCCCGCTCGCTGGCGCGGCGCAGCTCCGCGGTCGCCGTTTCGCGCTCGACCACCCGGCCGAGCTGCGCGCCGACGCTCCGCATGATCCCCAGCAGCGCTTCGTCGGGCGTCTGCGCGTCCGGGGCGAAGAACTCCAGGACCGCCACGATCCGCGCGCCCACCAGCACGGGAAAGGCGAAGCCGGCCTTCACCCCGATGTCGCCGGCGAGCTTCGCCCGCGGGAAGTTGGGATCGATGGTCACGTCGTCGATCCAGGCGGGCGCGCCGCTCTCCAGGACGCGGCCGGGCAGTCCGATGCCCGCGGAGAAGCTCGTGCGGTCGCTGATCGCCTTGAATGCGTCGAAGCGCGCCGGATCGTCCAGATGCCAGATATCGGTCGATACCAGGTCGCCGCCGCGATCCTGCGCGACTCGATAGACATGGCCGATCGGCCAGCCGGTATAGGCGCAGATCTGGTCGATGCAGCGGCCGAAGGCCTCCTCGACCGATTTCGACAGGTTCGCCGCCGCCGCGACCTTCTGCAGCATGCCCAGCAATTGGTTCTGGTGCTCGATCTTGCCCTCGGCCAGGCGCCGCTCGGTGACGTTGGAATAGGTCACGACGAAGCCGCCGTCGCGCAGCGGCCGCGCGGTGACCTCGATGATCGTGCCGTCCGGCAGGCGCCGGTCGTGGCCGTGCGGCGCGCGGCCGTGCGCCACCCGGAGACGATCGGCAAGAACCTGCGTGATGTCGCCCGAGCCATATTCGCGGCGCTCGGCGGCGTGGCGGATCAGGGCCTCGAAGCTGGCGCCCTGGCGGATCATCGCATCGGGCACGCCGAGGATGCGGCCCGCGCGCCGGTTCGCCGCCAGGATCGTCAACGCGCCATCGAAAGCGATGACGCCCTGCTCCATGGCCTCGAAGATGTCCTGCAGCGGGCCTGGATCGGGCATTCCCCGCACTCCGTGTACGCGTCCGGCCGTACTGAGGCGGAACGGCGGCGGGAACCGAGCGCGCTCGACCCGATCGACCCGGCACGACGACTGGACGGAAACAGGCGATTTTCGCGTGCCGTGGTTTATATGGCCTTAACGGCCACCACCGTAGGGAGAGCAAGCGGGCATGCGCCCGGCCTGGCGAGCGGGGCTACCGGCGCAGGCGATCGCCTCCGATGATTGCCGCCGCGCCGGCCGCCGCCCAAGCCCGCGCGTCGAACCCGGGCGCGTCGAACGCGGGAAAGTGGACGGGCGATGCTGGCGGCCTTCAAGGAATATGCCTTGAACCCGGGGGCGGAGGCCGACGTCGCCCCGGCGCTCCAGGAGATGCTCGAATGCGCGCGGGGCTTCGAAGGATACCTGGGCGAGCTGAGGCTCCCGCCGGCCGCGGCGCGGCGAGGCTTGGCGGGTCCGGGTGCGGGGGCTATGCTCCGCGCCCGGCATTCCGGGCATTCCCAGGCCCCAGCAATCCCAGGCCCCAGCAATCCCAGTTAAGGCAGGACCGAGATGGCCAGACAAAAACCCGGCGGCTTCGACAAATCCAAGCTCCCCAGCCGCCACACCACCGTGGGCCCCGAGCGCGCGCCGCATCGCTCCTACCTCTACGCCATGGGCGTGACCGAGGAGGAGGTGGCCCAGCCCCTGGTCGGCGTCGCCACCGCCTGGAACGAGGCCGCGCCCTGCAACATCTCGCTGAGCCGCCAGGCCCAGGCCGTCAAGCACGGCGTCGCCGCGGCCGGCGGCACGCCCCGCGAGTTCACCACCATCACCGTCACCGACGGCATCGCCATGGGCCACGAGGGCATGAAGTCCTCGCTGGTCTCGCGCGAGATCATCGCCGATTCGGTCGAGCTCACCATGCGCGGCCATTGCTACGACGCGCTGGTCACGCTCGCCGGCTGCGACAAGTCGCTGCCGGGCATGATGATGGCGATGCTGCGCCTCAACGTGCCCGCGATCTTCATCTACGGCGGCTCGATCCTGCCGGGGCGCTTCCGCGGCAAGGACGTCACCGTGGTCGACCTCTTCGAGGGCGTCGGCCGCCACGCCGCCGGCACCTTCTCCGACGGCGACCTGCACGAGCTGGAGTTGGTGGCCTGCCCCTCGGCCGGCTCCTGCGGCGGCCAGTACACCGCCAACACCATGGCCTGCGTCTCCGAGGCGATAGGTTTGGCGCTCCCCAACTCCGCCGGCGCGCCCGCGCCCTACGAATCGCGCGACCAGCTCTGCGAGCGTTCGGGCGAGGCGGTGATGGCGCTCCTCGAATCGGGCCTGCGCCCGCGCGATATCGTGACCCGCGCAGCGCTCCGGAACGCCGCCATCGTGGTCGCCGCGACGGGCGGGTCGACCAACGCCGCGCTCCACCTGCCGGCGATCGCCAACGAGGTCGGGATCGACTTCGACCTCCACGACGTCGCCCGGATCTTCCGCGAGACCCCCTACATCGCCGACTTGAAGCCCGGCGGCAAATACGTCGCCAAGGACCTCTACGACGTCGGCGGCGTCCAGGTCGTGATCAAGGAGTTGCTCGACAACGGCCTGCTCGACGGCGACTGCATGACCGTCTCGGGCAAGACCATCGCCGAGAACTGCGCCGCCATCAGCTTCCCGGAGGGCCAGGACGTGGTCTACCGCGTCAAGGCGCCGCTCTCGCCGACCGGCGGCGTGGTCGGCTTGCGCGGCAACCTCGCGCCCGAGGGCGCGATCGTGAAGGTCGCCGGCATGTCCGAGGACAAGCAGAAGTTCCGCGGCCCCGTCCGCGTCTTCGACTGCGAGGAGGACGCCTTCGCCTACGTCGCCGCGCGCAAGATCACGGAGGGCGAGTGCATCGTCATCCGCTACGAGGGCCCGCGCGGCGGCCCCGGCATGCGCGAGATGCTGTCGACGACGGCCGCGATCACCGGCCTCGGCATCGAGAACGTGGCGCTGATCACCGACGGCCGTTTCTCCGGCGCCACCCGCGGCCTCTGCGTCGGCCATGTCGGCCCCGAGGCCGCGCTGGGCGGCCCGCTCGCGCTACTGGTAGACGGCGACATTGTCGACATCGACGCCGCCGCGGGCCGCTGCGACGTCGAGCTGTCGGACGAGGAGCTCGCCAAGCGCCGCGAGACCTGGACGCCGCGCGAGAACCAATATGCCTCAGGCGCCCTCTGGCGCTACGCCCAGACCGTCGGCCCCGCCGTCACCGGCGCGGTGTGCCATCCGGGGGCGAAGGCGGAGAAGCATGTGTACGCGGATATTTAGGCTCGTTTCAGGCCGAGGTGCCAGGAAGCAACGCTCAATCGCGATCGATTGGCAATTTGTCGGTGGACCCCATGTTTAAATCGGTCAAACCTCACATGGGGTTGTCCCGACAATGGCGGAAATCCTTCTGGCGATAGTGGTTTCTACAGCATTGGTCTTGCTTGTCGCAGGCCCTGTTCATTTTATCGCAAGGGCTTTACGGCGTGCCGGTGCTGGCCGCAGGTCGAATTGGAAGCCTGATCTGCGACACGACAAGCTCGATGCGGATCAGGGTCGGATAAGCGGCTACCGCTAACCAAAATGCTTCCCGAAGAACGCCACCGTCCGCGCCCTCGCCAGGTCCGCTGCCTTCTTGTCTTGGCGCGCTGGTCGCGTGTCGTTGTGGAAGGCGTCGAACAGCTCGATGATCCGCCGGTCCATCCGTTGGGTCATTGAGGGGGTCGCTCCCGATACGGGCCGTCCGCACGTGGGTTAGAACCGGCCTTCCTCGTAATCCTTGAAGGCCTGGAAGATCTCCTCGCGGGTGTTCATCACGAAAGGCCCGTAGCGCGCGATCGGCTCGCCGATCGGCCGGCCGGCGACCACCAGCATGCGCGCGGCCACGTCGGCCTCGTTCTTCAGGCCCAGCCGCTCGCCCTCGCCGAGCACGCCCAGGTGGCGGTGCGGGACGACGGTGTCGGCGTCCCCGTCCGGCGCGTCCTTCGAGGCTCGCTCCGCTAGCACCTCAGGATGAGCAACTGTGGTGCCAGGGTTGGAAAGAGGCTCACCCTGAGGTGCGTCCGCAGGACGCCTCGAAGGGCGGGGCGAGGGGCAGACGGTGACGCCCTCACCCTCGAACACGTAGACGAAGCCGTTGTGGCCGGCCGGGATCGGCTGCTCGAGCGCGGCGCCCGGCGGCAGGGTGACGTCGAGGTAGAGCGGCTCGACCGCGATGCCCGAGACGATGCCCTCGGTGCCGTTATGCGCGCCGGTGACGACGCGGATCTTTGCGCCGTCCTCGCGCTCGATCTCGGGCACCTTGTCGGGGTCGAACTCCTGGTAGCGCGGCTCGCTCATCTTCAGCGTGGCGGGCAGGTTCACCCAGAGCTGGAAGCCCTGCATCTTGCCGCCTTCCTGCTCGGGCATCTCCGAGTGCACGATGCCGCGCCCGGCGGTCATCCACTGGATGCCGCCCGAGCGCAGCACCCCGCCGTTGCCGGCATTGTCGGCGTGGCGCATGTTGCCCTCGATCATGTAGGTCACGGTCTCGAAGCCGCGGTGCGGGTGATCGGGAAAGCCGGCGATGTAGTCGTCCGCGCTCTCGGTGTTGAACTCGTCGAGCAGCAGGAAGGGGTCGAGCTCGGGCAGGGCCGCCGTCGCGATGGTGCGGTTGAGCCGCACCCCGGCGCCGTCGCTGGTCGGCTCGGCCGGCACGAGGCGCTCGACGCCGCGCCATTCAGTGGTCATTCTGCTCACCTCTTCCTTGCGCTCGCTTCGGTGGATTTCCGCACCAACCAGATATGGCGGCGGGCGGCGCTTGGCCAGTGCCGAGGCCCGCTATTCGACGACCGCCCGCTCGGTCGTGAAGAAGATCGGCGAATTGGCGAGATCGATGAAATGGCGCTCGTCCTCGAGCAGCGCGCGGCCCGCGGCGCGGCCTTCCTCGGTGCTGAAGCCCGCGGCGAGGTCCTCCCAGCTCTTGTACCAGACCTCGGCCACCCCGTCGTATGGCTCGGGCGCGCCGCGCACCGTCGCGGCGATCTCGGCGAGCTTGCTGTCGGCGCGGGTCGACTGGACGTAGCGCCGGATGCGCAGCACCTCCTTGTGCTTCGCCACCAGCGGCGCGTGGGTGTCGCGCCAATAGGCGTCGAAGTCCTCCAGGCTCATGCCGGCGCGCCGGCGCAGGCAGAAGACGATCTTGATCATGCGGCCCCCAATCACGGTTGTCCCTGGCGCTTCCTTCGTCCTGAATACCCGCGATTCGCCCTGGTGACCCGGACCTTCTGAAGTTCGATATATCGAACCTCAGAAGGTCCGGGTCACCAAATACTTGATTCTAGTGTGATTCAGATTTCGAATTTCGTCACCCTTGGAGTGACGAAATTCGAAACCATCACACTAGCGTGAAGCCGTGCTCGGCCCTCGGCGGGTCGGGCGGCGTTGACGCGCCGGCCGGGCCTTGCGATAGCCCTGCCATGACCGCCGCCTTTTTTACCGGGCTCTTCGCCGGCCTCGGGCTGATCGTCGCGATCGGGGCGCAGAACGCCTTCGTGATCCGCCAGGGGCTCATGCGCCGCCACGTCTTCGCCGTGGCCACGGTCTGCTTCCTCTGCGACGCGGTGCTGATCGCCGTCGGGGTCGCGGGGCTGGGCGCGCTGATCGCCGCCAACCGCTGGCTCACCGCGGCCGCCGCCTGGGGCGGGGCGGCCTTCCTCGTCGCCTTCGGCCTGCGCGCGGCCTGGAACGCCCTCCGCTCCGATCACCAGGGCTTCGCCGCGGCGGAGGCCGAGGCCGAGGGCAGGGCGGGGCAGGGGCGCCGCGCCGCCGTCGCCGCCGCGCTCGCCTTCAGCCTGCTCAACCCGCACGTCTATCTCGACACCGTGGTGCTGCTCGGCGGCATCGGGGCGCAGTATCCGGCCGGCCCGCGGCTCGCCTTCCTGGCCGGCGGCGTGACCGGCTCGCTCCTCTGGTTCTACGCCATCGGCTACGGCGCCATGATCTTCACGCCGCTCTTCCGCAAGCCCATCGCCACGCGCGCCCTCGACGGCTTCGTCGCCGCCGTCATGTTCGCGGTCGCGGGCCTGCTGCTGTCGGGTGCGCTGGGCTGACGGCGGGCGGTCGCCCGCGCCGTCGGGTCGCTCAGTGCGTCGGGTCGGGCTTCAGCGCGCCCACGACCCCGCGCAACTCCAGGATCGGCCGCAGGCCCTCGGCCGCCGGATCGGCGGCCAGCGGGAAGAAGTCGATCGGGCCGATCTTGGTGGCGACGGCATGCTCGCCCAGCACCGCGTCGAGGAAGATGAAGGCCGCCCCGCCCTCGATCGAGGGATTGGAGGGATCGAAGCCGGTGACGTGGAGGTTGAGGCCGATCTCGCCGCCCCCGTCGCCATCGATCCGGTAGGCCTCGAACCAGACGTCGCTCGGCCGGAAGGTCTTGCCGCCGTAGTCGATGTCGCTCGGATCGCGGGGCTGCCGGAAGGCGTGGATCTGCCAGCCCGGGATCGGCCCGGCGGCCGCCACCAGGCTCTCCACGGCCGGGAAGAGGTCGCGGATGCCGTCGGCGCTGATCACGATGCAGGGCTGGCTCGCGCCGATCGCCCCGGCCTCGAAGGCGAGCCCCGGCGCCAGCGCATGCAGGCGCTCGTTGGCCGCGCTGACGAAGCGGATCAGCTCTTGCGTGGTCGCGTCCGTCGCCGGCGTGTTCTCCCGGACCCAGTCCCAGAACCCGTCGTCGCCGTCGCTCGCCTCACGCACCGCGAACAGGCCGCGCATTCTACCCTCCACACCGAGATGGATCGTTGTCCAGGTCATGTGTGCGTCGAGCGGAAAAGCTAGCGGCAGTTGAGTGAAAAGCCTGTTAACATCGGGAAAAAATCCAGCGAATCAGTCGATATCCCCTCTACTAGTCGAACTACTAGTAGAGAATCGGGCGACTCTGGCGCCGATAAACCGCGATATTCAGGGCGAACCCCGCCGACCGGCGGGGCCGACTCAATTATCAAGTAGTTAGATCGGATTCACGCATTCGGGCCGGATCAATTTTTGATCCGGCCCGAATGCGATCCGATCTAGGCCACGTCGGGCCGCTCGGCGCTCATCGGAGCCATCGCCTTCAGCTCGGGCATCACGTCGCCGACGAAGAGGCGGAGGTTCCTTTCCGCCTCGTCGTGCGGCATGCCGGAATAGCTGAAGACGCCGATGAAGCTCTCCGAGCCCAGCCGCTCGCGCACGTCGATGATGCGCTCCAGGCATTGCGTCGGCGTGCCGAAGACCTGCAGGCTCATGAAGAACTGGACGAACTCTTCCTCGCCGACCTCGGCGATCTTGTCGGTGATCTTGCCGTAGTATTCGTAGCCCTTGGTGGTCTTCATGTGCTCGCCGGCGAATTGGTAGTGTTTCATCACGCTGCGGAAGTAGCCGGCGATGTAGGTACGCGCCATCTCCTCGGCCCGGTCGGCGCTTTCGTCGACGAAGGTCCAGCCGGCGACGATCGGGGCCGGTGCTGCTGCCTTATGGGTCTCGCGGTAGGCGGCGCGGTAGGTGGCGAGCTCCTTCTCCACCGTGGCCCAGGGTTTCTGCGGGATGATCAGGAGGCCGACCCCGAGGCGCACCATCACCGGCAGCGAATCGGGCGAGACCGAGGCCGCATAGGTCCGCCCCCTGAAGCTTCGCGAGGGCTGCGGGCGGATGTCGCGGCGCGGCTGCTTGATCAGCTCGCCGTCGTACTCGCAATAGCCCCGCTCGAGCCCTTCGAGCAGCATTTCGGCTGATTCGTTGAAGCGCGGCCGGCTCTCGTCCATCGGCACCCGGAAGCCCTCGAACTCGACCAGCGCCGCCCCCCGGCCGATGCCGAGGATGAGCCGGCCTTCGGAGACCGTGTCGAGCATGGCGATCTGCTCGGCCTGCCACATCGGGTCGTGCCAGGGCAGCACCGTCACCATCGAGCCGAGCTGGATCGACTGCGTGCGCCCCGCCATGTAGCTCAGGAACTGCATCGGGTTGGGCGCCAGCATGTAGTCGGTGAAGTGGTGCTCGACCGTCCACAGCGAATCGAAGCCGAGCGGCTCGGCCAGGTCGGCGATCTTCAGGTCGTCGCGCCAGACCTCGTGGTCGGGCCGCGCCCGGCCGGGGTTCTGGAACACCACCGACATGCCGACATGCATCGTTCGATCCTCCCGCGACGACCAGCGCCCGCTTCGGCCAGTCTAACGCGACGATGATCGGGAGGGTAGGGCGGAGCGGCCTTTCCCCGCCGCCCGCAGGCGAGCGCGCTAGATCGGATCGCATTCGGGCCGGATCGAGAATCGATCCGGCCCGAATGCGTGAATCCGATCCAACTATTTGATAATCGGATCGCATTCGGGCCGGATCGAGAATCGATCCGGCCCAATCACGACCTGCTCTAGGCGGCCTTGTCCGCCGCGGCCCCGGCCTCCAGCGCGCACCAGATCGGCGTGTGGTCGGAGGCCTTCGGCTTGCCGCGCGGCGCGCGGTCGATCTGGCTTTCTACTAGTAGATCGGCGGCCTGGGGCGACAGCAGCAGGTGGTCGATGCGGATGCCGTTGTCCTTCTGCCAGGCGCCGCCCTGGTAGTCCCAGAAGGTGTAGGCGCCGGGCCCGGCATTGTAAGCGCGCAAGGCGTCGGTGAAGCCGAGGTTCGCCAGCGCGCGGAAGGCCGAGCGCGATTCCGGCCGGAACAGGGCGTCGCCCGCCCAGGCCGCCGGGTCGTAGCAGTCCTCGTCGTTGGGGATGACGTTGTAGTCGCCGCCGAGGATGGTCGGCTCCTCCAGCGCCAGCAGCCCGCGCGCATGCGCCTCGAGCCGCTTCATCCAGCCGAGCTTGTAGCCGAACTTGTCGCTGTCGACGGGGTTGCCGTTGGGCAGGTAGATCGAGGCGACCCGCAGCACCCCGGCTTGCGTTTCGGTCACCGCCTCGACGTATCGGGCCTGCTCGTCGCCCTCGTCGCCGGGCAGCGCCCGGTGCTCGATCTCCAGCGGCGTCTTGGAGAGGATGGCGACGCCGTTGTAGGACTTCTGCCCGCTGATCGCGAGATTGTAGCCCAGGCCGCTGATCTCCAGCGCCGGGAAGCTTTCCTCGACGCTCTTGATCTCCTGCAGGAGGACGATGTCGGGCCCTGCCGCCGACAGCCAGTCGAGCACGTTCGCCAGCCGCGCCTTGATCGAATTGACGTTCCAGCTCGCGATCTTGACCATGCGAATCCCCTCCCGGCCGGCGGACATGCGACTGCCCGCCTTGTCTATCACGCTCGGGCAGGGGAGGTCAGCAGGGGCGGGGACAATTGGCGGCGGGCGTCAGCCGATCGAGAAGCTGGTGCCGCAGCCGCAGGACGAGGTCGCGTTGGGGTTCTCGATGGCGAAGTAGGAGCCCAGCAGGTCTTCCTTGAAGTCGACCACGCCGCCGGCGAGGAGCTCCAGCGAGGTCTCGTCGATCACCACCTTGATGCCGTCGCGCTCGAAGACGAGGTCGTCCTCGGCCCGCTCGGCGTCGAAGTCGAAGCCGTACTGGAAGCCCGCGCAGCCCCCGCCGGACACGGTAATGCGCAGCATCAGCGCCTCGTTGCCCTCGGCGGCCTTGAGCGCGGCCACGCGCCGGGCGGCGCCGGCGGTGATGCCAAAACGCTCCGGACCGGCGGGCGCCCCCGGTTCCTGGGCATTTTCGGTGGTGATCTGCGGCTCCGACATGCCCTTCATGTAAGCCCTCGCGGGCCCAAGTCAATCGAGGCCCATTCCCCGTTGCCGAGACTATTCCGGGCCACTAGTTTACCGGTCCATGACGTTTCCGGCCCAGCCCTACGCGCTCGCGCCTTTCGCGACCCGGCCCGACCGCTCGCGCGGCCGCCTCCACCCGGAGACCGAGAGCCCGACCCGCTCGCCCTTCCAGCGCGACCGCGACCGCGTCGTCCACGCCGCCGCCTTCCGCCGCCTGAAGCACAAGACCCAGGTCTTCGTCGCGCACGAGGGCGACAATTTCCGCACCCGCCTCACCCACAGCCTCGAGGTGGCGCAGATCGCCCGCTCGATCTCGCGCGTGCTTGGCCTCAACGAGGACCTGGCCGAGGCGCTCGCCCTGGCCCACGATCTCGGACACACCCCCTTCGGCCACGCCGGCGAGGACGCGCTGAACGCGCTCATGACGGCGCACGGCGGCTTCGACCACAACGCGCAGACCTTGCGCATCCTGACCCGCCTGGAACGCAAGTACGCCGCCTTCGACGGCCTCAACCTCACCTGGGAGACGCTCGAGGGCGTGGTCAAGCACAACGGCCCGCTCATCGGCGGCGAGGGCGGCACGGTTCCCGAGCCGATCCGCGACTACGTCGCCGGGCACGACCTGGAGCTCGACACCTGGCCCGGCGCCGAGGCGCAGGTCGCCGCCCTCGCCGACGACATCGCCTACAACAACCACGACGTCGACGACGGGTTGCGCGCCGAGCTCTTCAGTCTCGAAGACTTGCGCGATCTGCCGCTGGTCGGCCCCACGGTGCGGGCGGTCGACGCGGCCCATCCGGGCCTCGAGCGGCCGCGGCTCATCCACGAGACGATCCGCCGGCTGATCGACCACATGGTGAGCGACCTGCTGCGCGAGACCGAGGCCCGGCTCGCCGCGGCGGCGCCGTCCTCGGTCGAGGATATCCGCGGGCTCGGCAGACCCGTCGTCGGCTTCTCGCAGGAGATGATTTCCCACGACCAGGCCTTGCGCAGTTTCCTGCGCGACCGCATGTATCGGCATCACATGGTCCAACGCATGAGCGCCAAGGCCGCACGCGTGGTCGGTGACCTTTTCAACGCCTTCACCGGCGATCCGTCGCTGATGCCGCCGGATTGGCGCGACCTTGCGGTCGGCCGCGACGTCGGCCGGACCGCGCGCCTGGTCGCCGACTACATCGCCGGCATGACCGACAGCTTCGCGCTCAGCGAGCATGCGCGGTTGTTCGAGCCCGGCACGCCCGCGTCCAGGACGGCCGCCTCATGAACCTGTTCAGCGCCTTCCACGACGTCATCAGGATCAAGCTGGACGAGATGGCGGCCGCGGGCGCGCTGCCGGCGGGGCTCGACTGCAGCCGCGTCGTCGTCGAGCCGCCGCGCGATCCTTCGCACGGCGACGTCACCACCAACGCCGCCATGGTGCTGGCCAAGCCCGCCGGGCAGAAGCCGCGCGACCTGGCCGCGGCGCTGAGCGACACCCTGGCCGCGCTCGACGACGTCGAGGCCGCCGAGGTGGCGGGACCAGGCTTCGTCAACCTTCGCCTGGGCCCGGAATTCTGGCGCGCCCGGCTGGTCGAGCTGCTCCAGACCGGGCCGGCCTATGGCCGCTCGACCATCGGCGCCGGCGAGAAGGTCAACGTCGAATACGTCTCGACCAACCCGACCGGGCCGCTGCATGCCGGCCACGGCCGCGGCGCGGTGATCGGCGATGCGCTCGCCGCGCTGCTCGAGGCCGCCGGTTACGAGGTGACCCGCGAGTACTACATCAACGACGCCGGCGCCCAGGTCGACGCCCTGGCGCGCTCGCTGCACCACCGTTACCGCGAGGCGCTCGGCGCAAGCGTCGGCGACATGCCCGAAGGGCTTTATCCCGGCGACTACCTGATCCCCGCGGCCAAGGCGCTCGCCGAGCGCGACGGCGACAAATGGCTCGACGCGCCGGAGGCCGAGTGGCTCGAGCCGGTCCGCGCCTTCGCGGTCGATGCGATGATGGAGATGATCCGCGAGGACCTGTGCGCAATCGGCATCGAATACGACGTCTTCACCTCCGAGCGCGCCCTGGTCGCGGCCGGCGCCGTCGACAAGGTGCTGGCCGAGCTCGAGGCGCGCGGCCTCGTCTACGTCGGCACGCTCGAGCCGCCCAAGGGAAAGACGCCCGACGATTGGGAGCCGCGCGCACAGACGCTCTTTCGCGCCACCGCGTTCGGCGACGAGGTCGACCGCCCACTCAAGAAGTCCGACGGCAGCTGGACCTACTTCGCCACCGACATCGCCTACCACAAGGACAAGTTCGCGCGCGGCTTCGCCAGCATGATCGACGTCTGGGGCGCCGATCACGGCGGCTACGTCAAGCGCATGAAGGCGGCGGTGGAGGCGGCGACCGAGGGCAAGGGCGCGCTCGACGTGAAGCTCTGCCAGATGGTCAACCTGACCGAGCGCGGCCAGCCCGTGCGCATGTCCAAGCGGGCCGGGACCTTCGTCACCCTGCGCGACGTCATCGACGAGGTCGGCAAGGACGTCTTCCGCTTCATCATGCTGACCCGCAAGAACGACGCGCAGCTCGACTTCGACTTCGCCAAGGTGACCGAGCAGTCGAAGGACAATCCGGTCTTCTACGTGCAGTACGCCCACGCCCGCATCTGCTCGGTGTTCAGGAACGTCGCCGAGGCGCTGCCCGATCTCGACACGGGCGACGCGGCGCTGCGCGCCGCCGCGCTCGAACGGCTGACCGATGCCGGCGAGGTCGACCTGATCAAGCGTCTGGCGGGCTGGCCGGCGGTCGTCGAGGGCGCGGCCCTTGCGCACGAGCCCCATCGAATTGCATACTACATGTATGAGCTTGCCGGCGCCTTCCACACGATATGGACACGCGGCCGCGACGAGACGGATCTGCGCTTCATCGAGGCGGCGGAGCCGGAGCGCACCTTGGCGCGCCTCGCGCTCATTCGCGGGATCCAGATCGTGATCGCCTCGGGACTTGGGATATTCGGCGTGACGCCGGTCGAGGAGATGCGCTGATGGCTTACGCCGCGGTCACGCCGCATTCGCTGGTCGGTCCCTGGTCGGGCCGCCTCTATGCCGCGCTCAAGGGCCTGGTCGTGGTCTCGGCCTTCGCCGGGCTGGGCGGGCTGATGTGGTACAGCTACGCCGAGGGCGCGCGCCACGGCGGCAAGCGGATCGTGCCGCTGATCCGCGCCGCGGCCGGGCCGGTCAAGACCCGCCCCGCCGAGCCCGGAGGCATCCGCGTGCCCGACAAGGACAAGCGCATTTACGAGCGCATCGCGCCGCAACGGCGCAGGAAGCTCGCCGACAACGTCGAGCGGCTGATCCCGCGTCCCGCGCCCGTCGCGATCGCGCCGGACGACGCCTCGAAGCGTGCGGGCAAGCGAGCCTCCGCCGCCAAGTCGACCGCCAAGCCAAAGCCGCAGGCAGCCGCGCGGCCGGTCATCAGGGGCGGCCCCGCGAAGGTCAGCATCTCCATCGACCGCAAGCCGCGCCGCACGGTGGCGACGAAGTCCGCCGCCGCCAAACCGGCGGATAAATCGACCCGCGCCGCTTCCGCCGCCGCGTCCAACGCCAACGCCTACCGCGTCCAGATCGCGGCCTATCCCTCGGCCCAAATGGCGGCGAGCCGCTGGGAGCGTCTGGTCGGCAAGCACAAGGACCTGATCGGCCGCCTGGAGTGGTATGTCGAGAAGGTCGAGCGGATCAACGGGCGCGGACCCTTCTATCGCCTCCAGCTTGGGCCGCTGAAGAACCGCAAGGCCGCCAAGGAGCTCTGCGCCAAGCTCGGCAAACGCAAGGTGAGCTGCCTTTTTGTCAGGGGTTGAGCAGGCGATCCCGAAGGCGGTGATTTTCGGCCTCGCGGGACTTGAGATAAGCGACGCCGAACGCCGCTTCTTCGCCGAGTCCGATCCTTTCGGCTTCATCCTCTTCGCGCGCAACTGCGAGACGCCCGACCAGGTGGCGGCCCTGGTGGCCGATCTCCGCTCCCTCGTCGGCCGCGCCGACGCGCCGGTGCTGATCGACCAGGAGGGCGGACGGGTCGCGCGTCTGCGTCCCCCGCACTGGCGCAAGGCGCCGCCGGCCGCGCTGTTCGGCGAGCTGGCGTCGCATGACGGCGAACATGCGGGCGACGCGGTGCGTCTCAACGCCCGTCTGATCGGCGCCGAGCTGGCCGCGCTCGGCATCGACGTCGATTGCGCGCCCGTCCTCGACATTCCCGCGCCCGGCAGCCACGACATCGTCGGCGACCGCGCCTTCGGCGCCGCGCCCGAGCTCGTCGCCCGGCTCGGCCGCGCCGCGGTCGAGGGCTTCCTCGCCGCGGGCGTGCTCCCCGTGGTCAAGCACATCCCCGGCCACGGCCGCGCCACCGTCGACAGCCATCACGACCTGCCCGTGGTCGACGCCGGGCTCGAGGCGCTGCGCGAAGTCGATTTCGCGCCCTTCGCGGCGCTCGCCGACGCGCCCTGGGCGATGACCGCGCATGTCGTCTACCGCGCCATCGACCCCGACAACCCCGCGACCACGTCCCGGACCGCGATCGCCGAGATCGTCAGGGGCGAGATCGGCTTCGACGGCCTGCTGGTCTCCGACGATCTCTCCATGAAGGCGCTGTCCGGCGGCCTGGGCGAGCGCGCCGACGCGGCGCTCGCCGCGGGCTGCGACGTGGCGCTCCACTGCAACGGCGAGATGGCGGAGATGCGCGCGGTCGCCGCGGCGGCCGGGCCGCTGAGCGCCGCGGCGCTCGAGCGTATCGCCCGCGCCCGCGCCATGCTCGGCCGGCCGGAACACGTTGACCTTTCCGCATTGCTGGCGCAGCTTGACCGGCTGATGGCCCCGGCCTGACCTGGATCGAACGCATTGGATTCCCTGCCCACGCTCTCGACAATCCTTGTCATCGCCATTCCGGTGATCGTCGCCATCACCTTCCACGAAGCCGCGCATGGATTCGTGGCCTGGCGGCTCGGCGACGACACCGCCTACCGGATGGGTCGTGTGTCCTTCAACCCGCTGAAGCATGTCGATGCCTTCGGCACGATCCTGCTGCCGGCGATCCTGCTGCTCGCCAAGTCTCCCTTCCTGTTCGGCTACGCCAAGCCGGTGCCGGTCGATTTCTCGCGACTGAACAGCCCGCGCCGCGACATGGTTCTGGTCGCCGCCGCCGGCCCCGGGATCAATCTGGTCCTGGCGGTTGCGTCGGGCGCGCTGCTGCATGTCGTCGACCTGCTGAGCGGTGACGCGAACCAGATCCTGGCCCTGGGACTGAAGGCATCGATCTACATCAACGTGCTGCTGGCGGTCTTCAACATGCTGCCATTGCCGCCGCTCGACGGCGGCCGGGTCGCCGTCGGCCTGCTCCCCGACGCGCCCGCCCGCCTGCTGGCGCGCCTGGAGCGCTGGGGCATTCCGATCCTGATAGTGGTATTGTTCGTGGCGCCGCTCGTCGCGGCCCAGTTCGGCGTCAGTTTCACGCCGTTTCGATCGGTCATCCTCCCGATCGTGCAGTTCGTTATCAATATGATCGAGACGATCACCGGCACAAGCGCAGCGTTGCAATGAGCGACGACGAACCCTTCGAATTCGACGAAAGCGAGCGCCCGACCACGGAAGGCGCCTTGATCCTCGACCTCGACGGCTTCGAGGGGCCGCTCGACCTGCTGCTCTCGCTGGCCCGCGACCAGAAGGTCGACCTGGCGCAGATTTCGATCCTGGCGCTCGCCGACCAGTATCTCGAGTTCGTCCACCGCGCCCGCGCGCTGATGATTGAGATCGCCGCCGATTACCTGGTGATGGCGGCCTGGCTCGCCTACCTGAAGTCGCGCCTGCTGCTGCCCCAGCCGAGCGACGACGAGGAGCCGAGCGGCGCCGAGATGGCCGCGGCGCTGGCGTTCCAGCTGCAGCGCCTGGAATCGATGCGCAAGGCGGGCAAGGCCCTGTTCGGCCGGCCCCAGCTCGGCCGCGATTTCTTCCTGCGCGGCGAGCCCGAAACCGTCGAATACGTGCGCCGGCACATATATGAAGTGTCGCTCTACGAGCTGCTGAAGGCCTATGGCGATCAACAGGGCCGTTCGAACGCGCGCACGCTCACGATCGAGCCGATGGACCTCTACTCGGTCGACGACGCGATCCAGCGGTTGCGCGGATTGCTCGGCGCGGTGCCGGACTGGCAGACCCTGTCGAGCTTCCTGCCCGACAACCTGCGCTCGGGGCTGGGCCGGCGCTCGGCGATCGCAACGACTTTCGCGGCGAGCCTGGAGCTGGCCAAGGAGGGTAAGGTGAAAATCCGTCAGGACCGCGCCTTCGGTCCGATCTACCTGCGCGGCGAGCGCGAAGAGCCATGACCCAAACGCAAGACATCGACCCCGCCGCTTCCGAAGCGACCGCCCCGGAAGCTCAAGAAACCCCGGAAATCAGCGCAACCGAAGCGGAAGCGCCCGAGGCCAGTGCGCCCGCGGCCCACGACCTGGAGCACCTGCGCATCATCGAGGCGTTGCTCTTCGCCAGCCCCGCGCCGCTGCGCGAGCCCGCGATCGCCACGCACCTGCCGGGCGAGGCCGACCTGCGCGGCCTGATGGCGATCCTGAAGGCCCATTACGCCGAGCGCGGCGTCAATCTCGTGCGCGTCGCCGACGGCTGGGCCTTCCGCACCGCGGCCGATCTGGCCGGCAAGCTCCGCATCGAGCAGGATGTGCCGCGAAAGCTGTCGCGCGCCGCGGTGGAAACGCTCGCCGTCATCGCCTATCACCAGCCGATCACCCGCGCCGAGATCGAGGAGGTGAGGGGGGTCTCGCAGAGCCGCGGCACGCTGGACGTGCTGCTCGAGGCGGGCTGGATCAAGCCGGGCCGCCGCCGGCAGACCCCGGGGCGCCCGGTCACCTGGCACACCACCACCGAGTTCCTCGACCATTTCGGCCTGGAGACGCTGAAGGACCTGCCCGGCGTGGAGGAGCTGAAAGCGGCCGGCCTCCTCGATACGCGGCCCGCCGCGCAGGCCTTCCGCGGCGAGGACATGGCGGACCTGCTCGAGGAAGACGACGAGGGCGAGGCCGACCGCGACATCGAGGAGGAGCTCGGCATCGAGCACGAAGCCGACAACCTCGTCGATCTCTCGGAAAGCTTCCGCAGGAAGGGCCGCGCCGCCGAGGAGTGAGCTTGAGCTCGAGCTTGAGTTCGAACTTGGGCCGCGCCGGCAGCGATCGTTTGTACCTGAGAACCATTCGCAATACTGTAAGCTCCTGAAAATCCTGGCTTCATCGCGGCGGCGGCCGGGCATCCGGGCCGCCGGGTTGGCGCGCGTGTCGATTGGCGGATGGCAGGGCGGAACGGGACCGTGACCACGCGAACACGGAGATTGGGCGGCGGTCGGATGCTGCGCGGCGGTAGCGCCGGCGGCGGCTGGACCCCCGCGGCCTTCGTCGTGGCGGTGCTGATCAGCCTGCCGGTGCTGGTGGTGACGGCGAACCTCTTCACCCCGGCCGGCGAGATCTGGCGCCATCTCGCGGCGACCGTGCTGCCGAGCTACGTCGCCAACTCGCTCTGGATCATGTTCGGCGTCGGCCTGGGCGTGCTGGTGATCGGCGTCGGCACCGCCTGGCTGGTCGCCATGTGCGAGTTCCCGGGCCGGCGGATCTTCGAATGGGCGCTGCTGCTGCCCTTCGCGGTGCCGGCCTACGTGATCGCCTACACCTACACCGGCCTGCTCGACTTCGGCGGCCCGGTGCAGGTCTGGCTGCGCGACGGCCTCGGCATGGCCGGCGTCGCCGCCTGGTTCCCCGACATCCGCAGCCTCGTCGGCGCCATCGTGCTGATGGCGCTGGTTCTCTACCCTTACGTCTACATGCTGGCGCGGACGGCTTTCCACGAGCAGTCCTTCGCCGCCATCGAGGTCAGCCGCACGCTCGGTTGCGGGCCGTGGCGCTCCTTCCGCTCGGTCAGCCTGCCGCTGGCGCGGCCGGCGATCGCCGGCGGCCTGGCGCTCGCGCTCATGGAGGCGCTGAACGATTTCGGCACCGTCCAGTTCTTCGGCGTCGATACCTTCACCACCGGTATCTACCGCACCTGGCTCGGCCTCGGCGAGCGGCCCGCGGCGGCGCAGCTCGCGGCGCTGCTCATGATGTTCATCTTCGCGCTCATCGTGCTGGAGCGCTGGTCGCGCGGCGCCCGGCGCTACCAGCACACCGGCGCGCGCTATCAGGTCCTGCCGCGCTACCGTCTGCCCGCCGCCAAGGGCGCGCTGGCCTGCCTCGCCTGCGCGGCGCCGGTCACGCTGGGCTTCCTGATCCCGGCGCTGGCGCTCGCCGCCTGGGCCATCGACACGGCGTCGGCGACCGTGAACGCGCGCTTCCTCACCATGGCGGCCAACAGCTTCCTGGTGGCCGCGGTCACGGCGCTGCTGGCCGTGCTGATCGCCGCGACCCTGGCCTACGGGCTGCGCATCCGGCGCACCCCGGCGATGGCGGCGGCGACCCGGATCGCGGCGCTCGGCTACGCCGTGCCCGGCTCGGTCATCGCGGTCGGCGTGCTGATCCCCTTCGCCTTCATCGACAATACCGTCGACGGCTGGTTTCGGGCGCAATTCGGCCTCTCCACCGGACTTTTTCTCAGCGGCACCCTGGTCGCCCTGGTCTTCGCCTATCTGGTGCGTTTCCTGGCGATCTCGCTCAACACGGTGGAGGCCGGTTTCGGCCGCATCACGCCGCGCATGGACGACGCGGCGCGCTCGCTGGGACAGTCGCGCGGCGGCGTGCTGCGGCGGGTGCTGGCGCCGCTGATGCGGGGCAGCCTGCTCGCCGCCGGCCTGCTGGTCTTCGTCGACGTCATGAAGGAGCTGCCGGCGACCCTGCTGGTGCGCCCGTTCAACTTCGACACGCTGGCGACCCACGCTTACGAATACGCCTCCGACGAGCTGCTGGTCGAGGCCTCGAGCGCCTCGCTGGCGATCGTCGCCGTCGGCATCGTGCCGGTGATCCTGCTCAGCCGGGCGATCGCCCGCGCCCGCGCGGGCCAGGAAGGCGGACGGGCCCCATGACCGCGCTCGCCTTCGAGCACGTCAGCCACGCCTTTGCCAAGAACCTCGTGGTGGACGATTTCGGGCTCTCGATCGGGCCCGGCGAGATCGTCTGCCTGGTCGGCCCCTCGGGCTGCGGCAAGACCACGGTGCTGCGCATCGCCGCCGGCCTGGAGCCGCTGCAGAGCGGGCGCGTCGCCATCGGCGAGCGCGTGGTGGGCGACGCGGGCCGCGGCATCGACGTGCCGCCCGACGAGCGCGGCCTGGGCCTCGTCTTCCAGGACTACGCGCTGTTCCCGCACCTCTCGGTCGCCGGCAATATCGCCTTCGGCCTGCGGCGCGTCGGCGCGGAGGAGCGCCGGAGCCGCGTCGCCGCCCTGCTCGAGCAGCTCGATCTCGGCCGCTTCGCCGAGGTCTATCCCCACACCCTTTCCGGCGGCCAGCAGCAGCGGGTGGCGCTGGCGCGGGCGCTGGCGCCGGGTCCCGGCATCGTGCTGCTCGACGAGCCGTTTTCCGGGCTCGACACGGCGCTGCGCGCGCAGATCCGCGATCAGACCCTGCACCTCCTGAAATCGCGTGAGGCGGCCACGCTCCTGGTGACCCACGACCCGGAGGAGGCGATGGCGCTGGGCGACCGCATCGCCCTCATGCGCGAGGGCCGCCTGATCCAGATCGGCGCGCCGTCCGACCTCTATCTCCATCCGGTCAACGCCTTCGCCGCCGGCTTCTTCGGCGAGGTCAACCGGATCGCCGGCGAGGTGCGGGCGGGCGCGGTGGCGACGCCCTTCGGCGACATTCCGGCGACCCGCTTGCCGGAAGGCAGCGCGGTCGACGTGCTGATCCGCCCCGAGGCGCTCCAGGTGCGCGCGATCGGCGCCGGGACGCGGCCCAGCCATCCGGCGATCGTGTTAGCGGCGCGCCTCCTGGGCGAGGTCAGCATGGTCCATCTGGAGGTCGAGAGCGGCGCCTGGAGCGAGCGCCATTTCCACAGCCGGATGGCCGGATCGGTCCTGCCGGGCGAAAATTCGGTGGTCGAGGTGGCGCTCGACCCCAGCCGGACCTTTGTATTTCGCGCCGCCGACCCTAAGTAACAGGTGCGCTTTCAGAAGGTTTTCGCGCTTCCAGGCGGTCGCTGTCCGGCGCGCCCGTCGTGACGGCGTTGCGGCAGGACGGCGATTTTGCCATGATCCCCGCCAGGCAGATTCAGGGCGGGCGCGCGGACGCGCTGTTCAGGGAGTTTACCAATGGGGTTCTCAAGCTGGTGGCACTGGGTCGTCGTGGCGATCGTGGTCCTCGTCCTGTTCGGCGGCGGCGGCAAGATCCCGCGCCTGATGGGCGATCTCGCCAAGGGAATCCGCTCGTTCAAGACCGGCCTGAAGCCAGAGGAGGGCGCCGAGGCTGAGGATCCCGAACCGGCGCCGGCGCCTCGCGTCACCGCCGAGGAGCCCGAGAAGCGCGCCGCCTCGACCCGTTCCAAGCCCGCCGCCAAGAGCGGCGCCACCAGGCGCAAGACGGCCAAGAGCTAGCGCCCGGCCCGCGGCGCGCCGCCTCGCGCCGCCACCATCGGACGACGCCGCGCCATGTTCGACATCGGCTGGACCGAGCTTGCGATCGTGGCCTTGATCGCCTTGCTGGTGATCGGGCCCAAGGAGCTGCCCGCCACCATGCGCATGATCGCGGGCTGGATCGGCAAGATCCGCAGCCTGGCCCGCGAGTTCCAGGGCGGGCTCGACGACATGATGCGCGAGACCGAGCTCGACAAGCTGAAGGAGCAGGCCCAGGGCGTCATGCACGGCGATCTCGATGGCATGGTCGAGAACACCATCGACCCCGACGGCAGCGTCCGCGACACGCTCGACTACGGCGACACCTACGAGCCCTTCGGCGATTTCGACGATCCCGAGCCCGAGATCAAGCCGGCGAAGACGGAGAAGAAAAAGGACGCGGCGAAACCGCAAGCCGCGGCGGCCGCCACGGCCGGGAACGCAAAGGCGCCCGCCAAGCGAAAGCGCGCCGCGGGCGCTCCAGCCAAGACGACCGCCAAGACGGCCGCCAGGACTGCCACCAAGGCGCCCGCCAAATCCGCCGCCAAGACCGCCCCCAAATCCCGGGCCAGGTCGACCGCGAAGACCGCTGCCAAGCCCGCGCCCAAATCGACCGGCAAGACGTCCTCCGCTCCGGCCGCCGACAAGCCCGCGCCGGCGGGCGATGCGAAGTCGGACGGCTGACGCATGGCCGCGGGTGACGAGGATCTGAAGGACGGAAGCGACGCCGAGCGCGAGGAGGGACCGGACGAGGCCCAGCGCATGCCGCTGCTCGCCCATCTGATCGAGCTGCGCACGCGGTTGCTGATCAGCGTGGCCTCGCTGATCGTCGCCTTCTTCGTCTGCTTCGCCTTCGCCGAGGACTTATACGAGTTCCTCACCATCCCGCTGAAGAATGCGATGGCCAACGCGAAGATCAGCGCCAACCGCATGATCTTCACCGGGCTCATCGAGGGCTTCTTCACCCAGGTCAAGGTCGCGTTCTTCGCCGCGCTCTGCATCACCTTTCCGATCTTCGGCACGCAGATCTGGCGCTTCATCGCGCCCGGCCTCTACAAGAGCGAGAAGAAGGCCTTCCTGCCCTTTCTGATCATCAGCCCGCTCTTGTTCATCCTCGGCGCGGCGATGGTCTACTACGTCCTCATGCCGCTCGCCTGGGACTTCCTTCTCGGCTTCCAGACCACCGCGTCGGAAACGGCGCTGCCGACCGTGCTGGAGCCGAAGATCAGCGAGTATCTGAGCCTGGTGATGAAGCTCATCTTCGCCTTCGGGCTCTGCTTCCAGATGCCGGTGCTGCTGACGCTGATGGCGCGCGCCGGGCTCGCCACCAGCGCGGGCATGAAGGCCAAGCGCAAATACGCCATCGTCGGGGTCTTCGTCTTCGCCGCCATCATCACCCCGCCCGACGTGGTCAGCCAGATCGCCTTGGCCATCCCGATGATCGTGCTCTACGAGATATCGATCGTCTGCGCGAAGCTCGCCGAGAAGAAGCGCGAGGAGCGCGAGGCCGAAGCCGACCGGGAGGCCGGCGTCGTAGGCTAGAGCATATTCCGCTCACGCGGAATCGGCGCCAGCCCGCTCCCCCACCCGGCCACCCACAGGATACTGCCATTGGGTGGCCGGGTGGGGGAGCGGGCCGGTGATGCCAAACGATCGGAAAATGCTCTAGTCATTCGGCGGCGAAGGTGGACGCCAAAGGCGCCATCACCCTATAAAGCGGTCCAGTCGCACGACATCTCGCGGCGCACGGCCGGAATCTCACATGCACGACATCAAATGGATCCGCGAGAACGCGCAAGCCTTCGACGATGGCTTGCGGAAACGGGGGCTCGCGCCGCAGTCGGCGGCCCTGATCGCGCTCGACAGGACGCGCCGCGCCGCCCAGACCCGCGCCCAGGAGATCCAACAGGAACGCAACGCGCTTTCCAAGCAGATCGGCATCGCCAAGTCCAAGGGCGTTGACGCAGCCGATCTGCTCGCGAAGGTCTCAGCTTCCAAGGCCGAGGAGGAGAAGGCCGAATCCGAGGCGGATGCCGGCAAGGCCGAGCTCGACGCCGCACTCGAAGGCATCCCCAACCTGCCCGGCGACGGCGTCCCCGAAGGCGAGGACGAGGCGGCCAACGAGGAGGTCGCGGCCTGGGGCGACAAGCCCGACCTCGGGTTCGAGGCCAGGGAGCACTTCGAGGTCGGCGAGGCGCTGGGCGCCATGGACTTCGAGCGCGCCGCCAAGCTGTCCGGCTCGCGCTTCGTCCTGCTAACCGGTCCGCTGGCCCGCTTGGAGCGCGCGCTGGCGCAATTCATGCTCGATCTGCAGACGAGCGAATTTGGATACAATGAGGTGAGCCCGCCGGTCCTGGTCCGCGACACGGCGCTCTATGGCACCGGTCAGCTTCCGAAATTCGGTGAGGATTTATTCCGAACCACAGAAGAACACTGGCTAATCCCAACAGCCGAAGTCCCCCTCACCAACCTCGTCGCGGACGAGATTCTCGACGAGGGCAGGCTGCCGCTCCGTTTCGCCGCGCATACGGCGTGCTTCCGCGCCGAGGCGGGGGCGGCGGGCAAGGACACGCGCGGCATGCTGCGCCAGCACCAGTTCTACAAGGTCGAGCTCGTCAGCATCGCCCACCCGGATCATTCCGACGAGGAGCACGAGCGCATGACGCGCGCCGCCGAGACGGTGCTGCAGCGCCTCGAGCTGCACTACCGCAAGGTTGTCCTGTGCAGCGGCGACATGGGCTTCGCCGCGCGCAAGACCTACGACCTCGAGGTCTGGCTGCCGGGGCAGGACGCCTACCGTGAGATCTCCAGCTGCTCGAACTGCGGCGACTTCCAGGCCCGGCGCATGAACGCCCGCTATCGCCCGAAAGAGGGCAAGGGCACGCGTTTCGTCCACACGCTCAATGGCTCGGGCCTCGCCGTCGGCCGCACGCTGATCGCGGTGCTGGAGAACTACCAGCGCGCGGACGGCAGCGTCGCGGTCCCCGAGGCGCTCGGGCCCTACATGGGCGGCCTGGAAACGATTGGCCCAGGCCCCAATGGCCAAGCCCCCAATGGCCCCTCCAATGCATGAGGCGCCGCTCGACCTGGCGAGCGCGCGCATCCTCATCTCGAACGACGACGGCATCAACGCGACCGGCCTGGCGGTGCTCGAGCGCATCGCACGGAGCCTCAGCGACGACGTCTGGGTCGTGGCGCCCACGTCCGAGCAGAGCGGCGCCAGCCACTCTCTCACGCTGCGCAGCCCCTTGCGGGTGCGCAAGGTCGAGGAGCGCCGCTTCACCGTCGCCGGCACGCCCACGGACTGCGTGCTCTTCGCCGTCCGCCACATCATGGGCGACCACCCGCCCGACCTCGTCCTCGCCGGGGTCAACCGCGGCGGCAACCTTGGCGACGACGTGACCTATTCCGGCACCGTCGCCGCCGCCATGGAGGGCGCGCTGCTGGGCATCCGCTCGATCGCCTTGAGCCAGCAGATCGACGGCCCCCACAAGGCCAAATGGGCGACCGCCGAGGCCCATGCCCCGGAGATCATCCGCCGCGCCGTCAAGCCCTCCTGGCCGGCGGAGATGCTGCTCAACATCAATTTCCCCGACGTCGAGGCCGGGGCCGTCACCGGGATCGACGTGGTTCCCCAGGGCAAGCGCAAGATCGGCATCCAGTTCGAGGAGCGCCGCGACCCCCGCGGCTATCCCTATTTCTGGATCGGCCCGCTGCGCGACGAGCCGGAGATGGGCTACGAGACCGACCTCTCCGCCGTGCGCGCGGGCGCGGTAGCGGTGACGCCGCTCCACCTCGACCTCACCTACCAGGCCCAGCTCGAACGCTTCCGGGCCGCCTTCGGCTGAGCCCCGGTTAACGAATTGTTAACCCTGAATGCCGCCTCATTGGGGTGGATGGCCAGCGCGCCCCGGACGTACCACAGGGCAGCCGGTTGTCCACGGGAGCACGGGGGCCGTCGGCCCATAGCGGCAGGGGCGCGATCGGGGATGACAGCAACCGCCATCAGGTTCCATGCACGGCCCGCCGCCGTCCTCGCGGCCGCGCTCGGGTTTGCACTGTCGTCTTTGTTGATCGTCACGGTGCCGGCCGCGGCCAAGGGTCGGGCCGGCGCGCAAAAGGCGCAAATCTCCTCGATCGCAGTGAAGCGCGGCGACACGCTCGGGCGGATCGCCCGGCGCCACGGCGTTCCGGCCAAGCGCATCATCCGGCTGAACGAGCTGAAGCGGCCCTATCGCCTGCGCATTGGCCAGCGCCTCGTGCTGCGCGCCGCGCCCGCCGTCCACACGGTCCGGCGCGGCGAGAGCGTGGCCAGGATCGCCAAGCGCTACCGCGTGACCCGGCGCGACCTCATCCGCCTGAACGGCCTGAAACGCCCCTACCGGCTCAAGATCGGCCAGACGCTGCGCCTGCCGCGCGGCAAGACCGCCGCGAAGGCGCGCTCCGCCGCCAAGCGCAGGCCGAGCCTGGAGCGGGCCCGTCCGGCCATCCGGCGGCGCAACGCCCGCTCGTCCAAGGGCCTTGAGGTCCGGCGCAAGGTGGCCGGCGCGATCCGCCACGGCTCGGGCGTTGGCGCCAAGCGCCAGATCGTCAGCATCGGCAAGCCGCCGGCGCTGAGCGGCCGCGGCTTCGCCTGGCCCCTGCGCGGCCGCATCATCGGCCGCTTCGGCACCTATCCGGGCGGCCTGCGCAACGACGGCGTCAACATCGCCGCGCGCGCCGGCACCGTCGTGCGCGCCGCCGAGAACGGCGTGGTGGCCTATGCCGGGTCCGGCGTCGAGGGCTTCGGCGAGCTGCTGCTGATCAAGCATGCCGGCGGCTGGATGACGGCCTATGCCCACAACGACCGCTTCCTGGTGCGGCGCGGCCAGCGCGTCCGCCGCGGCCAGCCGATCGCCACCGTCGGCAGCACCGGCGCGGTGATCCGCCCGCAGCTCCATTTCGAGATCCGCAACGCCAAGCGGCCCATCGACCCGCTCGACAAGCTGCCCCGCACCCGCAAGATCGCCAGCCGCTGAGCGACCGCCCAAGCGGCGCCCATGCTTCGACAAGCTCATGCTTCGACAAGCTCGGCATGAGGTCCTTGAAATTGTTCAACTTTGATGATCTTGCCCAGCGCGTCCCACCGAAGGGCTCATCCTGAGCCTCTTCATCCCGGGCTTGTCGAGGGACGAAGGATGCGGCCGGCCGGCGCGCGCCGCGGCCGGTCAGTCGAGCTGCTTTCCCGAACGCCCGGCGAGGTCCTGGATGAACTGCCAGGCCACGCGGCCGGAGCGCGCGCCGCGCTCGATCGACCACTCGTTCGCCTGGGCTTGCAGCGTCGCGGCGTCGATCTTGATGCCGAAGTGCCTGGCGTAGCCTTCGACGATGGCGAAGTAGGTGTCCTGGTCGCAGGCGTGAAAGCCGAGCCACAGCCCGAAGCGGTCCGACAGCGAGACCTTCTCCTCGACCGACTCGGCCGGGCTGATCGCCGTCGAGCGCTCGTTCTCGATCATCTCGCGCGGCATCAGGTGGCGCCGGTTCGAGGTCGCGTAGAAGGCGACGTTCCTGGGCCGCCCCTCGATACCGCCCTCCAGCACCGCCTTCAGCGACTTGTAGCTGGCGTCCTGCCCGTCGAACGACAGGTCGTCGCAGAACAGGATGAAGCGCCGCGCGCTGTCGCGCAGGCGCGCCAGCAGGCGGGGCAGGGAGGGGATGTCCTCGCGGTGGATCTCCACCAGCACCAGCGGCGGTTTGGCGCCGGCCTTTTCCCCGTCGTTGCCCCCGTCATTGCCCCCGGCATTGATTTCCGCGTGGACCGCCTTGACCAGCGAGCTCTTGCCCATGCCGCGCGCGCCCCACAGCAGCGCGTTGTTCGCCGGCAGGCCTGCGGCGAAGCGGCGGGTGTTCTCCAGCAGCGTCTCGCGCTGGCGGTCGACGCCCTGCAACAGCTCGATCGCCACCCGGTTGACCGTCGCGACCGGCTCCAGCCGGTCCATCTCGGCCTGCCATACGTAGGCATCGGCGGCATCGGCGGCGCCGTCGATCTCCACCGCGCGCACGGGCGGCGGCGCCTGACGCTCCAGCGCGTCGGCGATCCGTTGCAGCAAGCCTTCCAGCCGTTTTTCGTCCATGCGGTCCCGCTCCGGCAAGGGCGCCCGGGCGCCGGATGCCGGCTCCGGCGCACGGGCTTCGATGGGCGGCGCGACCGTACTCACATGCGCCAGCGCCGGTCAATCGCCGCCGGATCGCGCCGCCGCCGCGAAAGACTCGAGCCCACGCGGGCCTTCCCCTTGGCGCTTGCACTTGGGGCGAGGCTCCGTATAGTCCGCCGGGTCTTGCCTCAGCGGCATTAGGAGCTTTCCCATGTTCATCTCCGAAGCGCTCGCCCAGTCCGGCGGCGGCGGCGGCGGGTTGGGCGGCCTCGGCGGGCTGCTGCCGATCGTGCTGATCTTCGTCGTCTTCTGGTTCCTGCTGATCCGCCCGCAGCAGAAGCGCATGAAGGAGCACAAGGGCATGATCGCGACGCTCAAGCGCGGCGACAAGATCGTCACCGGCGGCGGCATCATCGGCACCGTCACCAAGGTGGTGGACGACTCCGAGGTGCAGGTCGAGATCGCCAAGGACGTGAAGGTCCGCATCAGCCGGTCCACCATCCAAGCCGTTCTCGGCAAGCCGCAGCCGGCGGCGCCAGGCGGCGGCGGCGACGGCGAGGCCAAGAAGCCTGGCCTCTTCGGCGGGCTGGGCGGATTCTTTGGCCGCCGGTAACGCGCTTCGAGCGCGGCCCCTCGTGCGAAAACCAGGCGCGCCCCACTTGGGATCGCGGCCCGAGGCCCCAAATACGGAAGCTCCAACTCGTCAAGCTCCAAGGCGCCGATCCCCAAGGCGCCGATCCCCGAGGCGTAAGGCGCCGATCACCAGGGCCGGAGGCAGCTAAGCCCGCGACATCACGATGGTTCATTTCCCGCGTTGGCAAATTGTCCTGATCATCCTCGCCTGCGTGCTTGGCCTCGGCTTCGCGACGCCGAACCTGCTGTCCGACAAGCAGGTCGCCTCGATCCCCAGCTTCCTGCCGCACAAGAAGATCAATCTCGGCCTCGACCTGCAGGGCGGTGCGCATCTGCTGCTCCAGGTCGACGTGGACTACGTGTTCCGCGAATACATCGCCTCGATCGCGGATTCGGTCCGCGGCGAGCTGCGCGAGGGTCGCATCCGCTTCGCCGGCCTTCGCGTCGAGAGCAGGACCGTGCGCTTCCGCGTCCGCAATACCGCCGACATCGAGAAAACCCGCGAGCGCCTGCGCAGCGGCGTGGGCAGCGCCACCACCGGCAGCCTGCTCGGCGGCGGCAGCCGCGAGGTCGAAATCGAATCGGGCGGCGACGGCGTCTTCCGCGTCACGCTCACCGAAGCGGCCATCCGCTCGCGGCAGGACCAGGCGATCGAGCAGTCGATCGAGGTGGTGCGGCGGCGGGTCGACGAGCTCGGCACGCTCGAGCCGATCATCCAGCGCCAGGGCGACGACCGTATTCTCCTGCAGGTTCCCGGCCTGGAAGATCCCGAGCGCCTCAAGCGCATCCTCGGCAAGACCGCCAAGATGACCTTCCACCTCGTCGACCAGTCCGAGGTGGCGCGCAAGGGCATGCGGGCGCCGCCGGGCGCCATGCTGCTGCCCGACGACACGGACGAGAACCAGTTCTACCTTATCAAGCGGCGCGTCGAGGTCGGCGGCGAGGATCTGGTCGACGCCCAGCCGACCCTGCAGGACGGCCTGCCCGTGGTCTCGTTCCGCTTCAACAGCCGCGGCGCGCGGCGTTTCGGCAACACCACCCGGCGCAACGTCGGCAAGCCCTTCGCCATCGTGCTCGACGGCAAGGTGATCAGCGCCCCCGTGATCCGCGAGCCGATCCTCGGCGGCGCGGGCATCATCTCCGGCGGCTTCACCAACCAGACCGCGGGCGATTTGGCGCTCTTGCTGCGCGCCGGCGCCCTGCCGGCGCCGCTGTCGCCGTTGGAGGAGCGCACCGTCGGCGCCAGCCTCGGCACCGATTCGATCCGCAAGGGCGAGTATGCCAGCGTGATCGGTCTGGTCCTGGTGATCGTCTTCATGGGCATCGCCTACGGCCGCTTCGGCATCATGGCGAACGTCGCGCTGACCGCGAACATGATCCTGCTGCTCGGCGCATTGTCGCTGCTACAGGCGACCCTGACCTTGCCCGGCATCGCCGGCATCGTGCTGACCATCGGCATGGCGGTCGACGCCAACGTGCTCATATTCGAGCGCATTCGCGAGGAGGTGCGCAGCGGGCGCACGCCGATCTCGGCCATCGACGCCGGCTACCGGCGCGCCATCACCACGATCGTCGACTCCAATCTCACGACTTTCATCGCCGCGCTGATGCTGTTCTTCTTCGGCTCGGGCCCGATCAAGGGCTTCGCGGTCACGCTCTCGATCGGTCTCGCCACCTCGATGTTCTCCGCGATCATGATCACGCGCCTGATCGTCTCGCTCTGGCTGCGCCGCAAGCGGCCGGCGGCATTGCCCATCTGAGGCCGCGCCATGGCACTGAAGCTCGTACCCGATGACATCAACCTGGCCTTCGTCAGGCACCGGCGGGTGTACTTCGCGCTCTCCGCGGTCCTGTTCGTCGCGGCCATCGCCTCGACTTTCCTGCAGGGGCTCAATTTCGGCATCGACTTCAAGGGCGGCATCCTGATCGAGGCGCGCAACAAGTCGGGCAATGCCGATCTCGCGGCGATGCGTACCCAGCTCGGCGGACTGGGCCTGGGCGAGGTCTCGCTGCAGACCTTCGGCGAGCCGACCGACGTGCTGATCCGGATCGAGAAGCAGTCCGGCGACGAGCAGGCCCAGGCGGCGGCGATCCGCAGGATCAAGGACGTATTCTCGATCCTCGCCACCGCGACCGAGGAAGAACCGAAGTTCATCCGCGGCCAGCCGATGGTGCTGAAGGGCAAGCTCAACCGGCAGGGAACGACGCTCGCCACGATCGAGGAGGCCGTCGCCAAGCTGTCGCTGACCGGCGTCACGGCGAGCCGCGACGCGGCTTCGGGGCTGGTGCAGATCGTGTTGCCGCCGCAATACGGCGACGGCGACGGCGAGTCCGCCGCGATCGACAAGCAGAACCAGGCCCTGACCAGCCTCCGCGGCGCGCTTTCGACCGTCACCTACCGGCGCACCGAGTTCGTCGGACCCCAGGTCGGCGAGGAGCTCATCATGTCGGGCATCTGGGCCGTGGTGCTGGCCCTCTTCGGCATCATGCTCTACGTCTGGTTCCGCTTCGAATGGCAGTTCAGCGTGGCGGCGATCGTCGCGCTGACCCACGATATCCTGCTGACCCTCGGCTTCTTCGCCGAGCTCGAACTCGAGTTCAACCTCGCGACGGTGGCCGCCGTGCTGACGATCGCCGGCTACTCGATCAACGACACCGTCGTCGTCTTCGACCGCGTGCGCGAGAACCTGCGCAAGTACAAGAAGATGCCGCTGCCCGAGCTCATGAACAAAAGCATCAACGAGACGCTCTCGCGCACGGTGCTCACCAGCGTGACGACGCTGCTCGCGGTCCTCGCGCTGGTCGTCCTCGGCGGCCAGGTGATCCGCGATTTCAGCCTGGCGCTGGTCTGGGGCGTGGTCATCGGCACGTATTCCTCTATCTGCCTCGCCGTGCCGATCCTGCTCTACTTCAACCTGCGCCGCGACACCTTCGCCGAAACCGAGGCCGAAGCCGAGGGCAGGGCTCCTGCCGAGTAGCGACAGCGACGCGCCGACGCCCACGCGGGCCGACCGCCAGGGCGTCGAGTCCCATGAGCGCCAGCGGATAGAATCCTATGGCGGCGGCGGGTTCCGCATCAGCGGCACGCGCCACGAGGGCTCGGTGATCGTGCTGCCCGAGGCCACCCTCGCCTGGCCGGTGGACGATCCCTCGAAGGTGACCGTCGAGAGCCTGACGCCGGTATTCGACGCCGAGCCGCCGGTGGAGATACTGCTCTTCGGCGGCGGCCGCCGGCTGGTTCCGGCCGACCCGGCGATCGCCGAAAGATTCCGTGAAGCCGGCATCGCCATCGAGCCGATGGATACGGGCGCCGCCTGCCGCACCCACAGCGTGCTGGCCGCCGAGGAGCGCCGGGTCGCCGCGGCCCTGATCGCCGTCGACTGATCCCGGTCGTCCGGACGCGGAATCGAAACGGGGCCCGATCGGGCCCCGTTCCATTCGGCTCGATACCTACCGTGGCCGGCGATCAACCGAAGCCGCTGTGTTGCGCCGAGATCATGCAGTAGAGCATCGGGAAGGACAGCAACGTGTTGGTGCGCGAGAACAGCATCGCGGTGCGCGCCGCCTTGGCCTTCTCGTCGGCGCTCGCCTCGACGATGCCGAGGACCTTCTTCTGGTTCGGCCAGATCACGAACCAGACGTTGAACCACATGATCGCGCCCATCCACATGCCGATGCCGATGGCGGTGTGGGCGACGATCTTGCTGCCGATGCCGAGGGTGATCGCCTCGACGAAATACTGGTTGAGGCCGGCGAGGATCAGGCCGGTGACCAGCGTCGCCATGGCGCCCCAGCGGAACCAGAACAGCACCGCCGGCGCGATATGCTTGCCGATGGCGGGCTTCAGCTCGTCCGGGATCTTCGGCATGGTCGGGATCTGGACGAAGTTCAGGTACCACAGCAGGCCGATCCACATGACGCCGCTGACGACGTGCAGCCAGCGGAACAGGAACTGGAGCCAATCGTGTCCGCCGAAGGCGGGGAAGCTGTACAGCGCCCCGACGATCACGACGATGACGACCAGGAGCACAAGGCTCGCGATCACGGTGTTGCGCAAATTGCTCAATATGGCTGCCATGTCGTCGTCCCTCCCTCGGCAGGTTCACACAGGTCACAAACGCGGCGCGGCGCCGCGCGTGCGAAACGCGGGCGGCGCGGTATGGTGTGTCTCTGTCCCCTAGCGCAGACTATCTTGCACTTTGGTCCGGTGTCGAGAATCCCCCAATCCTCTCGTGGCTCAATGGTAGGTCGCGCAAGCCGCAATGTGAAGTGCCGCCGCCGCGAATTCCGGCGGCAGCGCACCGCCATTCGCCCACTGCATGGCAAGTGATGCGCCTCAGCTACTGCGCCGCCGAGCTGCGCCGCCACGACAACGACCGCTATCTGACCGCGCTGCACGCGCCCGCGGCGGTGCGCGAGGCGCTGTTCGCGCTCTACGCCTTCAACCTGGAGGTGGCCAAGACTCGGGAGAGCGTCTCCGAGCCGATGATCGGCCAGATCCGCCTGCAATGGTGGCGCGAGGCGATCGACGAGGCTTACGCCGGCGCGGTGCGCGACCACGCCGTCCTGCGCCCGCTGGCGGCGGCGATCGCGCGCCACTCCCTCACGCGCGTCCATTTCGACACCCTGATCGACGCCCGCGCGGTCGATCTCGACGACCCGCCGCCGGAGACGCTGGAGGCGCTGATCGGATATGCCGAGGCGACCTCGTCGACGCTCGTCCGTCTGGCCTTGGAAATCCTGGGCGTGCGCGACGGCCCGGCCCACGAGGCGGCCCGCGGCGTGGGGGTTGCCTGGGGCCTGACCGGCCTGCTGCGCGCCGTCGCCTTCCACGCCCGGGCAAAGCGCCAATACCTGCCCGCCGCGCTGATGGCCGAGGCCGGCGCCGATCCCGCCGACCTGTTCGAGCTGCGCGGAAGCCCCGCGCTGACGAGGGTCGTCCAGACCGTCGCCGATGCCGCGCGCGAGGCGCTGGCAACGGGCCGGGAGCGGCGGCCCGGCGTGCCGCGTGCGGCGCTCCCCGCCCTGCTGCCGGGCACGCTGGCGGGACTGTTTCTCCGGCGGATGGCGCAGCGAGATCACGACCTTTTCGCGCAACCGATCGCGATAGGCCAGACGTCGCGCCAATTTCGCCTGCTGCGCGCGGCGATGCTCGGCCGATATTGAGCCGGCGGCTATTCGGCCGCGGCCACCTCGCGCCGTTCGAGCCAGGCAGCGAGGTCGCGGAGCGCGCGCGCCGACATGGCGGGCTTGCGTTCCTTCTTGCGCAGCCGTCCCTCGAGCGGCGGGAGCAGGCCGAAATTGACGTTCATCGGCTGGAAGGTCTCGGCCTCGGCGCCGCCGGTGATATGCCCGATGAGCGCGCCCAGCGCCGTCGTCGCGGGCGGCACGGACGGCGCCGCGCGGCGCGCCTCGGCGGCGGCGAAGCAGCCGGCGAGCAGGCCGACCGCCGCGCTCTCGACGTAGCCCTCGACCCCCGTGATCTGCCCGGCGAAGCGCAGGCGCGGCGCCGCTTCGAGGCGCAGCGTGGCGTCGAGCAGGCGTGGACTGTTGAGGAAGGTATTGCGGTGAAGCCCGCCCAGGCGCGCGAAATTCGCGTCTCGCAGGCCCGGGATCATGCGGAATATCCGCGCCTGCTCGCCGTGCTTCAGCTTGGTCTGGAACCCCACCATGTTCCACAGCGTGCCGAGCGCGTTGTCCTGGCGAAGCTGCACCACCGCGTGCGGGCGGGCGCCGGTCCGGGGATCGCGGAGCCCGACGGGCTTCATCGGACCGTAGCGCAAGGTCTCCGGGCCGCGCTCCGCCATCACCTCGATCGGCAGGCAGCCCTCGAAATAGGGCGTGTCGCGCTCCCAACCCTTGAACGCGGTCTTCTCGCCCGCGAGCAGCGCATCGATGAAGGCGCGGTACTGGGCCTCGTCGAGCGGGCAGTTGATGTAGTCCTTGCCGTCGCCCTTGTCGTAGCGCGACTGGAACCAGGCGACGCCGAAGTCGATCGACTCCTTATGCACGATCGGCGCGATCGCATCGAAGAAGGCGAGCGCGTCGGTTCCGGTCAGCGACAGGATCGCCTCGGAGAGGGCAGGGGAGGTGAGCGGCCCGGTGGCGACGATCACGCTGCGCCAGTCCTCCGGCGGCAGCCCGGCCACCTCGCCGCGCTCGAGCGCGATCGAAGTCTCGCCCTCGATCGCCGCCTGCACCGCCGCGGCGAAGCCTTCGCGGTCGACCGCGAGCGCGCCGCCGGCGGGCACCTTGTGCGCGTCGGCCGCCGCCATGATCAGCGAGCCGCAGCGCCGCATCTCCTCGTGCAGCAGGCCGACGGCGTTGTTCTCGGCGTCGTCGGATCGGAAGGAGTTCGAGCAGACCAGCTCTGCCAGCTTGTCGCCGACATGCGCCTCGGTGCCGCGCCCGGGCCGCATCTCGTGCAGCACGACCGGCACCCCGGCCTTCGCCAGTTGCCAGGCCGCCTCGCTGCCGGCGAGCCCGCCGCCGATCACGTGGACCGGCGCGCTCATGCGGTGACTTCCCGCGATTTTGCGTCCTCGCTCTCCGCGCCGGACCGGTTCCCGCCGGCGGCGCCGAGCGCGAAGATGGTCTGCGGCCGTTCCACGCCCTTCAGCGCGTGCGCGCCGAGCGGCTCATGCGCGGCCGCGCTGGCCGCGGCGAAGGCCTCCGACAGCAGCACCCGCCGCCCGAGCGTCCGGCACAGCCCTTCGATCCGCGCCGCGAGATTGACCGCCGGTCCGATCACCGTGAAGTCGAGGCGGTCGGCGGCGCCGATATTGCCGTACATGACGTCGCCCAGGTGCAGCGCGATCCCGATGTCGATGGGGACCTCGCCGGCCTCCCGGCGCCGCGCATTGAGCGCATCGACCAGCCCCACCGCTTCGCGCGCCGCGTCGACCGCCCCGGCACAGGCCGCCGCGCGCCCTGCCTCATCGTCGAAGCGGAAGATCGCCAGCATCGCATCGCCGATGAACTTCAGGATCTCGCCCTCGCGGTCGCGCACCGGCGCGCCGACGCAGTCGAAATAGTCGTTGAGCAGCGCCATCAGCTTGCCGCTCGGCAGGCGGTCGCTGAGGACGGTGAAATCGCGCAGGTCGCAGAGCCAGATCACCGCGCGGATCGTCTCGACGCTGCCCCGGCGGATATTCCCCGCCATGATGCGGTGCCCGGCGTCCGTGCCGACGTAGGTGTCGAGCAGCGTGGTCGAGAGGTAGCTGAGCGCCTGGATGTCGGTGAGGCGCGCCATGTGCGGCACCAGCGCGTCGATGAGCGCGAGCTCGGCCGTGCTGAACCCGCCCGGCTGGCGCGTCGCGGTCGAGATCATGTAGATGCCGGCGCTGCGCGAGGGCAGCCGCATGGCGACATAGTCGGTCGAGCCGTTCGCGGCGTATTCCTCGAGCACCGGGTACTCGCGCGGCCAGGCCGGATCGCAGAGCTTGCGCCGGATCGCCGAGGCGCCGTCGTCGCGCACGACCGCGAGCGGGCTGTTCTGCACGGCGGGCGTGTTCCACATCTCGTGCGAGCCGACCTGGGTCCTGATCTCCTGGCTGCCCCTTTCCCAGGCGTGCACGACGCCGAAATAGTTCGGATGCAGCGTCATCACCCAGGCGTTGAAGACATGGATCGGCACGCCGGCGGCGTTCAGGCGCTCGCAGGTTTCGCGGGTCAGCGAATGCGGATGCCGGTAGCGCCAAGCCTCGCTCACGTACCAGTCGACGATGGCACCGCGCGCGGCCTCGAAGTCCTCGTTGACGTTCGGCAGGCTGAGGTCGGGTCGTTCGGCTGTCACGCGCTCGATCCTGCGGTGCCGCGCCCGCGGCCCGCGGTTGGCCGGCATCGGGGTGTCTCGAACCAGAGATAGCCCCGCCAACCGCGGCTGACAATGGCGCCCGGCCGGGCCGCCTCATCGCGGCTTCGTGATGCGCCGGCCCGGCGGCGCGCTTGACCGGTTGCGAAACCGGGTGTCACACTCAGCCAACGTCATCGCAGAGGAGGCCGACGGCAATGCGTATCATCCCTCTGGCGGGCGCTCTGTTCGCCATTTCCATTCCGTTCACCGCGCAGGCATCGCCCCAGATGCTGGGCCTGCCGCAGACCGCGGGCTCCACGCCGCTCCACTGCGACGGCGGCGACTGCACCGCCGAGCTCAGCGCCTTCTGCCTCCAGGCCGAACGCGATGCGCCGCGCGCCGGCACGCTCTACCGGCCCGTCGATCCGGCCGGCATTCGCCTCCGCCTGACCCGCGCCGACGGCTCGGTGGTCACGCGTCCCGCCGGCAGGCTGGTGCGTTTCACCAGCATTCGCGGGCACTTCGCCGTGCGCATCGCGGTCACCGAGGCGACCCTCGCGCGGCTCGGCGCGGTGAAGGCCGCAGTCGAGATCGGCACGCAGGTCTCCCTCGTGCCCAACCCCGTCGCCGGCGACGAGCGCCCCCATGCCGCCGCCGAGATCGAGGCGGTGTCGCGCGGCCTGCGCGCGGAAGCGGCGCCCCTGGCCGACGGCGACCGGCCCGATGCAGTCGCGGCGCGGGCGCTCAACCGGGCGATCAACCTGCTGCCCTTCGGCGACGACACCGATCCGCGCTGGCGGCGCACCCTCTGGTCCAAGGCGATCGCGGGCGTGCAGCGCGGCGGCGCCTCGCCGGCCGGCCTCGGCCGGGTCCGCAAGTGGCGGCGCATCTGCCGCGGCTATCCGCTGAAGCCCGGCGCCTACCGCGGCTGCCTCGAGCGCGGCCACGACAGCTATATCGGCCAGGTCAACCGCGACTACTGGACAATCACCGGCGCCGGCAGCTGAGCCAGGGCCCCAACGACCGGCATCACTCCGCCGCGGCGGCGGTCAGCCGTCCCGCGGCCTGCTCGATGGCGCAGCGGTACTCGCGGTCGAGCCGGGCGACGAGTTCGGCCGTGCCGGGCACGTCGCTGACGCTGCCGACGCCCTGGCCGGCGGACCAGATGTTCTTCCAGGCCTTCGACTCGCTGTCGAGCTCCTCGCCCATGTTGATGTCTTTCTTGGTGGGCAGGTTCGCGGGGTCGAGCCCGGCATTGATCAGGCTCTGGCGCAGGAAGCTCGCCGGAACGCCTGAGATGGCGGGCGTGTAGACGATGTCGGCCGCCGCGCTGTCGCACAGCATCGCCTTGTAGTCCGCGGGCGCCATGCTCTCGGTGGTGGCGATGAAGCGCGTGCCGAGATAGGCGAGGTCGGCGCCCATGGTCTCCGCCGCGGCGACGCCGCGCCCGTCGGAGATGCAGCCCGAGAGGATGATCGCCCCGTCGAAGAAGGCCCGCACCTCGGGCACCATGGCGAAGGGGCTGACTACGCCCGCGTGCCCGCCAGCCCCGGCGCAGACGAGAATGAGCCCGTCGACCCCGGCTTCGGCGGCTTTCCGCGCATGGCGCAGCGTGGTGACGTCGTGAAAGACGAGCCCGCCATAGGCATGCACCCGGTCGACCAGGTCGGCCAGCGCGCCCAGCGAGGTGATGATCAGCGGCACTTCATGCGCCTCGCAGACCTGCAGGTCGGCCTCCAGGCGCGGATTGGTGTTGTGGACGATCAGGTTGACGCCGTAGGGCGCGTGGGCCGGCGTCAGGCGGCCCTCGATTTGCGTCAGCCAGTCGTCGAACCCCTCGGTCGAGCGCTGGTTGAGCGCCGGAAAGCCGCCGATCACCCCCGCCTGGCAGGCCGCGACCACCAGGTCGGGCCCGGAGACGAGGAACATCGGCGCCGCGATGACGGGCAGCTTGAGCCGCCCGCGGAGTTGCTGGGGGAGGGGCATGACGGCCGGTCCTTTCCCTTGCACGCGTTTCCTGGGCTTAGAGCAGGTCGTGATTAGGCCGGATCACTTCTTGATCCGGCCAGAATGCGACCCGATCTAGGCGCGTTTCTTGTCCGGCAGGCGCGGCGTCAGCACCTGCGCCAGATACTGCCCGGTATAGCTCGCCGCGACCCGCGCCACATCCTCCGGCGTGCCGGCTGCGACGATTTCGCCGCCGCCATCGCCACCTTCGGGGCCGAGGTCGATGATCCAGTCGGCGGTCTTGACGACCTCCAGGTTGTGTTCGATCACCACCACCGTGTTGCCCTGGTCGACCAGCGAATGCAGCACGCTCAAGAGCTTCGCGACGTCCTCGAAATGCAGCCCCGTGGTCGGCTCGTCGAGGATGTAGAGCGTGCGGCCGGTGGCCCGGCGCGACAGCTCCTTGGCGAGCTTGACGCGCTGCGCCTCGCCGCCGGAGAGCGTGGTCGCCGGCTGGCCGACCTGGATATAGCCGAGCCCGACGCGCTGCAGCGTCACCAGCTTGTCGCGGATCGAGGGCACGGCCTTGAAGAACTCGGCCCCCTCGTCGACGGTCATCGCCAGAACCTGCGCGATCGACTTCTCGCGGAAGTGAATCTCCAGCGTCTCGCGGTTGTAGCGCGCGCCCTTGCAGACGTCGCATTGCACGTAGACATCCGGCAGGAAATGCATCTCGATCTTGATCACGCCGTCGCCCTGGCAGGCCTCGCAGCGCCCGCCCTTGACGTTGAACGAGAAGCGCCCGGGCTTGTAGCCGCGCGCCTTGGCCTCGGGCAGGTTGGCGTACCAGTCGCGGATCGGCGTGAAGGCGCCGGTATAGGTGGCGGGGTTCGAGCGCGGCGTGCGGCCGATCGGCGACTGGTCGATGTCGACGATCTTGTCGAGGTTCTCCAGCCCCAGCACGTCGTCATGCGCTCCCGGCACCACGCGCGAGCCGAAGAGCCGCCGCGCCACCGATTTGTAGAGCGTCTCCACCACCAGCGTCGACTTGCCGCCGCCCGAGACGCCGGTGACGCAGATCATCGTGCCGAGCGGGAAGGCG
>Ga0302046_10000372_pt1 | contig 46089 bp, 30 predicted proteins | sample RVTome_11_FD_200261 | JGI IMG/M metagenome (GOLD analysis project Ga0302046, IMG submission 200261) | Soil microbial communities from uranium-contaminated site in the Upper Colorado River Basin, Wyoming, United States - RVT147D111 (version 2) ...
GGAGTCGACGTTTTATCAGGGGGCGAGTTTCGGAGCGGGGTTGAAGCTGAACCTGGGGGGTACGCGTTTGGCGGTGGACTACGCGTACTTGCCGACGGACTTTTTCGAGGACGTGCAGTACATCACCGCCTCCGTCACCCTGTAATTGATCCGCTCTAGAGCCATCTGTAAGCGTTGGCTGTGACGGGTTGTTGGTTTGAAAGCCAGAGAGCAGGGGCTGGGTCCGCAGGGATCCAGCCCCTTCTTGTATGCGCGCCTCGTTCTCTTCGTGGCCGAAAGGGCTTTTGAGGCGAGGAGGAAGGCGGGCGCTTGGCGGATCAGGACGAGAGAACACCGCCTCCGGGAAGGCGTTCGCATGGATCACACCGTACGGTGTGGAAAAACAGGGCTGGGATGGAGGAGCCCAGGGCCCTCTTTGATCGCTTCGGGCCGGTGCACGATACCCGGGTGCTTTCTGTGTCGGACGCTCGATTCTAGGTAGGCCGGTCTCCCCGCCTGAACGCCCCTATCAATACGGAGACGAGAAACGATGGTTGTACAGCGCTCGGGCATCATCCTGGCGGCCGGGGGAGCCCCTCCCTTCTTTGCCGAGGTTGCCGTGTTGCTTGTGGCGAGCGCGTTCATCGCGTACCTCTGCCACCGGTTGCGCATCATGCCCATCGTCAGTTTTCTGATAACCGGTGCGCTCATCGGCCCGCATGCGCTCGGCCTGGTGCAGGACGAGGCACTGATCGAGGCCGCAGCGGAGGTAGGCGTCATCCTGCTGCTCTTCACCATCGGCATCGAGTTCAGCCTCGAAAAGCTGGCGCGCATCAAGCGCCTCATCTTTATCGGCGGTGGTTTGCAGGTCGGGCTCGTCGTCGCCCTCGTCGCCGTCTTGTTGCGGTTCTTCGGGGTACCCTGGCCGACCGGCATCTTCACCGGCTTCCTGGTGGCCCTCTCCTCGACGGCCATTGTGATGCAACTCCTCATGAACCGGGGCGAAACGAATACGGAGGGCGGTCAGGCGTCGCTCGGCATTCTGATCTTCCAGGACCTCGCCGTTGTGGCGATGGTGTTACTCGTGCCGATGCTGGGAGGAGAGGGAGGGTCGCCCTGGAACCTTGCGCTGGCGTTGGGCAAAGCCGTGGGGATCGTAGCGCTCGTGCTCGTCGTCGCCCGGCGGGTGATGCCGAAGGTGCTGGAAGCGGTGGCCCGTACCTGCTCCCAGGAGATCTTTTTGCTCACCATCGTCTCGATCTGTTTCGGCACGGCATGGCTTACGAGCCTGGCCGGGGTAAGCCTCTCACTGGGTGCGTTCCTGGCGGGCCTGGTCATCAGCGAGAGCCGTTTCAGCGAGATGGCGTTCAGCGAGATCCTGCCGCTGCAAATTCTCTTCAGCGCGACGTTTTTCGTCTCCGTCGGCTTGTTGTTGGACCTCGGTTTTCTCGTCGCCAACCCGCTGCTGATTCTGGTTATCATCGGCGGTGTACTCCTTATCAAGGTGCTGGCTACGGGCCTGAGCCTGAAGGTGCTGGGCTATACGGCCGGAACCACGGCGTTCACCGGGCTGATGCTGGCGCAGGTGGGTGAGTTTTCGTTCGTGCTGGAGCGCGCAGGGCGCGAGATCGCTCTCTTCCCGGCGGGGCTGGAAGACGGAGGGCCGCAGGCGTTCATCGCCGCGACCGTCGTGCTGATGATGGCTACTCCTTTTCTCGCCGGCCTCGGCGAACGGCTGCGGCAACGAATGACGGCGTCCGGCGCGGAGGAAGCCGCTGTGCCTCGGGAAGCCGCCGAAGCCCCTGCCGCGTTGCACGACCACGTCATCATTGCCGGATACGGCGATGCCGGGCGCAGGCTCGCCCGCGTGCTTGCCGCCCGGCACATTCCCCACGTGATTCTTACGCTGAGCCCGGACGGGGCGCTGGAGGCCGAAGCCGGTGATCTGCGCGTGCTGCGCGGCAACTATACACGGCAGCACGAACTCACCCTGGCCGGGGTGCGGCAGGCGCGCATGCTCATCGTCGCCGACGACGACCTGGAGACGACGCGCCGCGTCGTCAACGCAGCACATGCCTTGAACCCGGACCTGCACGTCGTGGCGCGTACGCGTTTCGAGAGCGAAGTCGAGGAGTTACAGGAAGCCGGGGCTACGGAGGTCGTCGCCGAAGACCAGGAGAGCGTGGTGCGTCTCCTCACGGATGTGCTGGAGGCGTATGCGGTCGACGATGCGGTGATCCAGGAGCATCAAGCGGCGCTTCGTTCCTTGCCGAGGCGCTATGAAAGCGGCCGTCGTCTTTCCACGACCGCTGCTCTGATTCGCCTGAGCGAGGAGCAGCAGGCGTCGAGCCGATGTGCCCACACCGCCCGGACCCGGCCGGTGACGCCCAGTGCGCAGGGCTGCGAGGAATGCCGGGTACTAGGCGATGCCTGGGTACACCTCCGCATCTGTATGACCTGCGGCCACGTCGGCTGCTGCGACGCTTCGAAGAACAAACATGCGACGAAGCACCATCACAACACGGGTCATCCTATCATCAAGTCGTTCGAGCCGGGTGAAGCCTGGGCATGGTGCTACGAAGACCGAACGATGTTCTGACGGTGACCTCCGCGGATTGGTAGGGATGGGTCTGCGCCCATAGTACCCTCCCTACCTGTAACTGCTTTATAAGTGCGGCGTGAAATTCCATCCCATCAGGCTGATTTGATCATCCTATGCATTGATTCCTTGGCTCAAAAAGGATATATAATGACGCTGTATGACAGCATCGTAACAGGCGTTTTTCCCTCAACAGGGAGATCAACCGTTTCAGCCCTTCATCATGATAGAAAGCAGCGAAGCCTTAATCGAAGCAGTGACGGAGGATGTGTCGGGGATCCTCAAGCCGTATCGGAAGGAAGTAAACCGGCAGCAGCGGCTGGCCGACTTTGTCCAGCAATGCCTGCAAAGCGCGGCCCGGGACGATTTCTTCCGGATCGACGAGTTGCTCAAGACCAAAATGGCGACCGACGTCGAAGATGAGCCCGGGCTGGCCGCCTGCACGGCGTCCTTCGATCGGTTGCGGGCGTACGCGAATGAACAGGTAGAGCATTACCGGATCGAATTCATCGAAGACCTGACCACACGCGCCGAAGAAGCCGGTATTCCCCTGGGTGTCGACTTTCCCCGCTTCACCGTCCTCAAGGGTGTCGAGGGCAGCGTCGATTTCGCGGGGCGACGTACGGTCATCAATGGCAAGGCGTTGAAGTCGATAGATCCGAGGCGGATCGTTTCTGAGCTTCTCAAGGTCAAGCGCAAGCTCTACGACCGTCCGTTGGACCCCCGGGCTTTTGTCGATGGGCTCTACCAGACCTACACGGACCTGCTCGAAAGGGAGCACCACGCGCCCGGGCACGCCGTGCCGATCCAGCCGTTCTATCTGGAGTATGTGCTCTCGCTTCAGAGCAAGGCGTTTTTCCAGAACATGGAGAAAGGCAAGTTCCGAGGCTACAGCCTGGACGAGTTTGCCGTGGATCTCTGGCGGTATTTTGCAGCGGGAACGGGAGGTACGTCGAACGGCTATATGCTACAGTTGAGGCCGGGCCGCAACAAAGCCCTCTGGCTCATCGACAGCGACGGAGAGCGCCGCCAGATCACCGGAATCGCCTTCCAGAAACGTAAGCCATGACAGCGACAGCCGAAGTAGAACTGAAGGCCTTTGAAGCCCGCGCGGTTATCGAAGATTTGCGCAAGGGCAGTGTACCCATCGACTATGTGCCGGTTTTTACCGTAGGACGCCAGCGGTGGCTCGCGTTCGTCGAGGAAGATCTCGACCGATACATCGCCGAGGGGGGTGCCAAGGTCCGCTTTATCAACGGTGACTACGGCGACGGCAAGACCCACTTTATGTCGGTGGTGCGGCATCTGGCGCTGCAAAAGGGGTTCGCCGTCTCGTTCGTGGTGCTGACGCGGGAGGTGCCCATTCACAAGTTCGAGGTCGTCTACCAGGTAATTGTCCGGCAGCTTACGGGCCGGTTCGAAGGCACCGGCATCCGGGGTCTCGTAGATACCTGGGCCGACAGCCTGGCGCCCGACCTGACCGCCAAAGACGGTCCGTCCTTCCAGGAACGCCTCACGGCGCTCGGCGAGGAGCTGCGCGCGCTGCCCGGCATGGACTTCAACTTCGCCAACGCCCTCCTCGGTCTCGCGGGCAACCGGTTCGGCGTGCTCGAAGGGGCAGAGGCGGCGGAAGAGCAACGCCAGCAAGACCGGGAAGTGCTCTACCAGTGGTTCGAAGGCAGCCGGGTGTCCAAACGCGAACTCAAGCCGTTTCAGATCTTCGAAACCCTCAGCAAGACCAACAGCAAGCGCCTGCTAGGCTCGCTCATCGCGTTTCTGCGGTATCGGGGCTACAGCGGGCTGATCCTGCTGATGGATGAACTGGAGACGGTCATCGCACAGTCCGCCTCCATCCGCAACGCAGCCTATGAAAACGTCCGGCTGCTCATCGACAACACCGAGCACGCGCAGTATCTCCACGTCTTCTTCTCCATCATTCCCGACGTCATTCTCTCAGAGAAAGGATTCAAGTCCTACGACGCGCTCTGGAGCCGGGTCCGTTCCATCGGGGAGGGCAAACGGCTCAACTACCGCAGCGTCCTGATCGACCTGCACCGTACGCCCCTGGAGACCGAAGAGCTGATCGCTCTGGGGCAGACCCTTCGCCGCATCCACGAAACGGCCTATCGATGGGACGCTGCGGGCGTTACCGACGACCTCCTCGAACAGATCTGTACGGCACAAGAACGGATGGGACTCCTCAGCGAGGTGCGGCTCTTCGTGAAACAAGTGATCCGCGTCCTCGACCTCGCCGAGCAGGGCGAAGCCCCCGGTGAGGATATCACCGAGCAGATCCTGACCAGCCAGCGCGAAGTAGCGCAGGAAAAAGTCGAACAGCTCCAGCCGAAGTGGGACACCTGATAAATTTTGGCCAAAAGTCAAAATTTATAATGCGAAGAGGAATGGAAACACGGTCGAGCCAGGCGGTAGCGGCAGGAATCATAGGGGAGTCCGACTTCATGTTGCGGCGCGCCGTAGAGCGGCTGCGGGAAGGGCTTTTCGATCCGCTGGCCGTCCGGTTGCTGACAGCCCATGAGGAACAACTCCAGCAGGCCGTCGAGGCCGGCTTTCGGGCGGTAGCGGCGGGGCAGGCGCCGCACCTGTGTATATGCGGTGCCTACGGGCGGGGTAAGTCGCATTGCCTGACCTATATCGAGGCGTATGCGCGGAAGGCGGGTTTCGTCACCAGCTTTATCAACCTCGATCCGCGAGAGATACCCTTTCACCGGTTTCGCCAGGTATACCAGGCGCTGATGAACAACCTCCGGTTCCCGGACACGGACGATGCCTTCCCGAAGGTGTGGCGTACCTGGGCCGAGGGGCAGCTACGCCGGCAAGACCCCGAGGGTGCCGGGATCGCGGATCTCATCCCGGCAGAGATGCCTCACCTGTTCCGGTCGGTGCTCGCCGCCATGGCCCACCCTACGATCTCGCTTACGGAACGCCAGCGGAAAGCCAAAAAACACCGGCAGTACCGGCCCCGACAGTTTTCTTCGCTGTTGAGCCAGGTATTCATGGGCGAGGCCGTACCGGTCTATCGGGTGCAGTCCGTCCTCAGGTACCGGCAGGTTGATTTCTACCGGGACGCCTCGCTGGTGTGCCGGGGCGACGAGGCCTACGTGCAGATGATCCGCAGCCTGGCCGGGCTCTTCCGGCACATGGGCTACCGGGGGTGGGTGCTTCTCTTCGACGAAGGCGAAGCCATCGCCCAGGTGCCCGTCCCGATGCGCCGCAAGAGCTATCGCCTTCTGCATCAACTCGTCTACCCCGACGTCTCTGCCTCCGGCCTCTATCCCGTTTTTGGCTTCACCGACGACTTTTTTCAACGGGTCGAAGACGAAGACTACCACCGCGTGCAGCGTCAGGGAAACGAGGAGATTCCCTACTTCGAGCGCAACTACGCCCAAGCCTGGCGGGCCCTGACACGCTACGAGCTTGAGGATCTCTCCCGGAAGGATTGGGAGGCGCTCTGCGAAATGCTGATCCTCCTGCACGCCTGCGCCTATCGGTGGCAACCTCCCGAAGTGCAGGCCGGACGGGCGTTGCAAACGCGCCTGGCCGAACATCCGAACCACGAGACGCGCTACAAACTCAAAGCCCTGGTGGACGAACTCGACCTGTTGTATCAGGAGCAGGTGTTCTGAGTATGGTTGATGATTCCGATTCGCCCCTTTTACATCTCCCTAACACCTACCGGGCATTCTACGGGGCCTTTACGCACCTGCACCCCGTCCAGCGGCAGGTGATCGCGCCGTTGCTCGAAGGGCGCGATCTGGTCTTGCAGTCGGCGACGGGGACGGGGAAGACCGAGGCCGTGCTGGCGCCGTGCATCGAACGGGTGATCCGGTCCAGGCGGGCGGCGGCGGTCGTCTACGTGGTGCCCACGCGGGCGTTGGCCCTCGACCTGGAGCGGCGGCTCGGGCCTGTCTGCGAACGGTTGAGGCTGGGCCTCGCCGTGCGCACCGGCGACCTGAAACGAGCCGGCGGCGGGCGGCCCGACCTGCTCCTGACCACGCCAGAATCGCTCGACGTCACACTGGGCAGCGCGAATGCCGACCTGCGAGGGTTTGTCGAGCGGGTCCAGACGGTGATCATCGACGAGGTACAGCCGCTGCTCCACCGCTACCGGGGGCAACAACTGGCCTATCTGCTCCAACGGCTGGCGCGTCGGTCGGCCTCATCGGTGCAAAAAGTCGCCCTCTCGGCCACCATCTCCGATGCCGATGCGGTGGTTCATTTCTTCGGCTTCCGGCCCGACGCCGCGCGGGTATTGATGCCCGTGCAGCGCGAGATCGCCCCGCACCTGGTGCATCTCAAGGACGAAGACCGCGACCTCGTCGCGCTACTGGACGACCTCTATGAGGCCTGGGGCTACCGGAAAATCTTGCTCTTTGCCAACAGCCGCGGCCGGTGCGACCGGCTCTTTGCCTTGCTCAACCACGAAGGTCGCTTTCAGGGGCGGGCCGAGTTGCATTACTCCAACCTGAAACCCAAAGAACGCCGGGGTGTGGAGCACCGGTTTCGGCGTCGCGCGCACGCGCTCTGCGTCGCCACGAGTACGCTCGAGCTAGGCATAGACATCGGCGACGTAGACGGGGTCCTCCTCTACGAGCCGCCCGACTCGGTGTCGGCATTCCTGCAACGCATCGGGCGAGCCAACCGCCGCCAGCGCAGCACCCAGTACTGGGGCCTCTGCCGGGGCGAACGGGCAGGCGATCAACTCCTCCGCTTCCTTGCCTTGCAACGCCTGGCCCGGCAGGGCCATGTGGAGGCTCCTGTGCCCGGTGCGCTCCCCAGCGTTTTGGTCCAGCAGATCCTCTCGTGCCTCTACGAAAAGAAGCGGATCTCCCTGCCCGCGCTTCGGGAACTTTTTCCGTGCCGCGGCGCGGAGATGGAGGATCTTTTCACAGCGATGATTCGCCAGGGATGGCTGCGGGAGGAACGGGTGAAGGGGCTCTTGCGGGGCGGATGGCGCTACCGGGATGCCTTGCTGGAACGCAAGATCTGGAGCAACTTCCCCGAAGCCGAAGAAGACTACACGCTCGAACTGGCCGATGAGGCCGTTGCCGATCTCCCGAAGTCGGTCGTCCGGCAACTCGAACCGGGCGACCGGGTGCAGCTTGCCGGCCGGCGTCTCCAGGTCTTGCAGATTGAGGATACGGAAAGGAAGCGCGTGACGGCCCGGCTTACGGACCTGGCGTACGAGAAGGAATTGTTCTGGCTCGGGGCAGGCTTCCAGGTTTCCTACGAGGTCGCCCGGTCGATTCGGGAGGTGCTGGCGCCGTCCGCAGCAGAAGGCGATGAGGATGCCCTGGGGCTCTTTACCCGAACCCGACGGCTGCTCCAGGCGCAGCGAGAGCAGGCCGGGCAGACGGTGGTCCTGGCCAACGGCATCGAAGTCGGTCGGAGTTGGAGCGGCCTGTATCGGTACCGGACCTATTTCGGCGCCGTCGGCAACCTGATTCTCCAGTGGACGATTGAGCAAGACCTGGCCTCGGAGGTCGAAGATCTCACCGTGACCGCTGACGAGGTGGGCCTTGAGTGCTCGCACTGGATTGACTTCCGAAAGCTCAGCTTACCCGTAGACCGAGCCACGTTTCGGGACTGGGCAGACCGGCGCCTCCCGGCGCTGCGTTCGCTCTTCCCGCTCAATGCTTTCTGCGCGGCGTTACCCCGGGCGCTCCTCGTCGAGGAAATGACCGGCTTTCTTTTCGACGCCCGCGTAGCCGAAGCCTTTGCCCGCTATCTCAAGGAATCGTCGGAGATCGTCTCGGGAGATCCCACCGTACTCGAAGGGAGGGGCTCCCGGGACGCAGCGCGCGCCCCGACGTATATCGATACCGCCATGCCGGACGCACCGCTGCTGGCGTGGGAGAGACAACGCTGGGGCGTCGACGGGACGCAAGGCGTATCGGTTTCTCTACCGGACGTGCCGTATCGCTCCCGGTCGCTCACGGGGACGATGGTCGGAGCATATATCCGGCATCGGCAGTGCGCGCGGTGGCTCAGCTTTGGCTTTCTGCCTCCTGAGGCCCGGCCTGCCATGCGCACGCGGATGGACGACGAGGTGGACGTTCTGCGGACGGAGCACGGGCGCCTGCACGAGGCCCGGGTGCTCGCCTGTCTTCAGGAAGAAAGTGACGGGCTGCTCGTTGTGGCGGAGACCGACGAGGCGGGCGCGCAGCGTTCGCTGCGGGCGCGGTTTGCTATTTCTTGGGATCACGTGAACGACTTGGTCCGAAGGGTTGAAGCCGAACCGGAAAAGACCTTCTATCTCGCGCAGGCCGTTCTGATGGTGCCTGCAGTGCTCGGCAGGAAAGGCGGCTGGATGCAGCACATCGACGGCGTCGGCATCCCTGACCTCATCCGCGTGTCGAGCGACGAACAGGGGCCGGTGCTGGCCGTGGGTGACGTTAAGGACAGCCTCGTCCCGCGCGACAACCACAAGTGGCAGGTGGCCTTCTACGCGCTGCTGCTGGAGGAACTGATCCGGCGGCGGCAGCTACCGTCCGCGCTCCGGGTGGCGCGCGAGGGGTTCCTCATCACGCGTCCCCGCCCGGGGAGCGTGCGGCCCGGGCACTACGCTTTCAACCTCGATCCGTACCTGGCGGCCTTCCCGGCGCTACGCCGGAACGTGGGGCAGGTGCTCGCGAACTCGCCCGCCGAGGCGGCCTATCGGCTTGAGCCGCACTGCGTCACGTGCCCCTACTTCGAGCATTGCTACCGCGAGGCGCTCCAGATCGAGGACATTCTGTTCTTGCCCCAACTGACGGCGGGCTCGCTGGAAAAGCTACGTGCCCGCGGCCTGAAAACCATCGCGGCGGCGAGCGATTGGTTCGAGCGGACTGCGCAGGAATCCGCTCCGGATAACCGGTTTAGCCCCGTTCAGCGCGAGCGCCTTGAAGGGCGCCTCACGGCCCTGCGCACCAACCGGATCGGCTTGCGGGAGCGGAAGACCCGGCTTTTCCCAGCCAACCTTTCAACGGCCCTCTTCATCCATCTGGTCGAAGATCCCGTATCGAGAATGCCCCGTGTGCTGGGCTGGCGGGTGTTGGACCAGGCTGGCGCCGTGGTAGACGCCCGGACCTGGACGGTGGTCGAAGAGACCGAGCTATCAGCGGTCGGGCAGGCGTTTTCGAAGCGATTCCTGGCCGTCTGGCAAGAACATGTTGGAGGAGGACGAGGCCCGCATGTCTTTCATTTCGGGGCGCGGAGTTGGCAGGGTTTGCTGACCTGGGGCGAAGAAGTCGGGCTGGGTTTCCTGGGGGCCCCGGGACGGCTGCATCACACCGACCTCCGCCGGCTGTTTTCCGCCCACTTCGACCTCCCCGCCCCCGGTATGCTGACACTCTTTGCCCTCGGTCGCCTGCTGGGCTTTGAAGCTGCCCTGGCCGCACCGACCAGCCTGTTTCACGACGATGAAAGCCCGCCCGTCGCTCCGGAGGTATGGCGGCAGGAGGCCGCGCGCCGCCGGGAGGTCGCTGCGCACGTCGAGGCCGTCCTCGATTGCCAGGTGGCGGTGTGGCGATGGGCCGCCGGGCGCCTCGAAAGCGGGTGGGAGCAGCGAGACTGGGCCGTTCGCCCCGGCGAAGAAGCGACGCCGGAGACGCGCTTTCTGGCTTTCCTTGAAGAAGAGCGACGGCTTCAGGAAGAGGATATCCTGGCCCTCCAGGCGTACACGCTACAGGAGCGGGTAGACCGCTTTCGCGCCATCGGCCCGCTGGCATTTTCCGGGATGGCGCTCGACGAAGAAGGCCGCTTCCTCTACCGCTTTCAAACTGCGCCGGAGATCGGCCTGTCGAAGTTTCGAGAGGGCGATTTCCTCAAGCTTGCGCCGCTGGGCTTGCCAGATCTGCAGCGCGGCTTTCCCGTCATTTTAACCGCGTATGACCGAAACGCCGGTTGGCTGCACGTACAGTCCCGGCAGGGGAGGCTGGCCCTGAACAAGCAGCTCCGATATTCGCTGGAAGAGGATCTGGCCGACTGGAACGGTCCCCGGCTGAATCACGCCGTGCGAACCGTCTACGGGGCGAGTCATCCTCACCCCCTGGCGAACCTGCTGACCGGGGGTTGGACGCAGGAGCACCATCCGGTCGAGCGACGCTGGGTGCAGGAATGGCTCCAACAGTTCGGGAAGGTGGTGGGTCTCAACCCAACGCAGCAGCAGGCTCTGGCGCTCCCTTTCCGGTACCGCCTGAGCCTCGTCGAAGGCCCCCCCGGCACGGGGAAAACGCATCTGCTGGCCTGGACGCTGATCGCCCTGGTTCAACGGGCGTACACGGCAGGGACGCCCCTCCGCATCGCGGTCAGCGCGCTGACCCACCAGGCCATCGACCAGGTGTTGCACAAGGTGACAGCGCTGGTCAACCGGCACGGACTGCACGATTTTCCGGGGCGGTGCCTGAAGTGGGGCCGCCGGGCCGGCGATGAACCCGCCGAAGACGGGCCGATGCGCGTCGAACCGCTGGCGGACCGGGACGCCTTCGCCGCCTGTCGCTATCCGATCCTGGGCGCCACCGGGTTTGGTCTCTACCAGCTCTTCGAAGGGCAGCAAGGAACCTTTCCTCCTGTCTTCGACTGGGTGCTCTTTGACGAGGCTTCGCAGGTGCTCCTTCCCCAGGCGCTGTTGAGCTTGCTCTACGGAAAAGGAAACGTCCTCTTCGCTGGCGACGTGCATCAACTCCCGCCGATTGTCCTGGGGCGTTACGAGGCATCGGAGGAGACGGGTCTTGGGCGCTCCATCCTGGCGCATCTCATCCGTCGTTACGGGCCGGCCCACCGCATCCGGCTGGATCAAACCTATCGGATGAATGCCGAGCTCTGCCGATTCCCCAGCCAGACCTGGTACGACGGTGCGCTCCAACCTGCGCCCGGCCATGCGCACCTCCGCCTGGCCCTGCCCCGGCCCGGCCCGGACGATCTACTCGACCGTATCCTGGACCCGGAGAAGCCCGTTGCCCTGCTGCTCGTAGACCACCGGGGCTGTCGCCAGAAAGCAGATCTCGAAGTCGAGATCGTCTCCCAACTAGCCCATCGGCTCCTGGCCGGGCAGGGGCTCAGCGCAGACCAACTGGCGCTGATCTCGCCCCATCGCGCCCAGAACAACGCTGTCGCCGAGCGCCTGGGCCAGCTTCTGGGCGAGGCTGCCGCGCTCCCCTTGATCGACACGGTAGAGCGCGTGCAGGGCGCTGAACGGGACGTAATCGTGTATGCGCTCACCACGTCCGACCTGGACTTTGTCGAGCGTCCGTTCCTCAACAACCCCAATCGCTTCAACGTGGCGATCACGCGCGCGCGGCGGAAGTTGATCGTCGTAGGAAGCCACGCGTTCTTTGCCACCGTGCCCCGAGAAGAAGACGTTTTGCGAGCGAACCGATGTTTCAAGGCCTTCTACGCTTTCTGCGAAGCGCAAGACAGCCTGTTTGTCTGGGACGAATGGGCGCGAATGCCGGAAGGGTCCGCGTCGTATTCGATCCGTCCGCACAGCGACGATTGGTAGGCGAGACGAATCCAAGCAATGCACCCCGGAGAAAGACATCCTCATAACGAGGTGCGTCCCCACAGCAGCCTGGGCTATCAGACACCGCAGGAATACCTGGCCACTTGGCTATCCACAGAGGCCTCGGAGATGACGAATTACTAACGGTAGACGTGGTCCAAAGATGGGGAGCAGCTCAGGCGGCAGCAAGTTACCTTATGCCACGGTCCAGTTTTCGGGGTACATTATAGTCGGCCTATGGGGATGCTGGAGGTGGTCTATGGCGAGCCTGGATGACGACCAGCGAAGTCTCCACGGAATAGAGTGTCCAGCCCTGCGGAATCCGAATGCTGCTTTCGGAGATCGCCAGCCGGTTTGTGCCCGCCCCGATCCCGGAGAGATCTATCGAGATGATCAGAGCCGTCGGCTCGGATGCCCGGATGGCCTGCTTCGAGCCGGACAGCGTCACCAGAGCGGAGGTCGGGATGGGATTCACGATAAAGGGTTGAGGTTGGCGAGCGCAGGAAGCCCACGTCCTTTAGGCGTGGGAGGAATGCGCCCTTCATCGTGGTGAAACTTATGAGGACTGGCAGCGTAGACGATAGCATGAAGCTGACCGCCCAAATACTGCTTCGGCCCACTGACGAACAGGCCGGGTTGCTTCTCCAAACGATGGAGACGGCCAACGTCGCCTGTAATGAGATTTCGGCCTACGCATTCGTGGAAAAGGTCTACTCCAAGTTCAAGCTTCAGAAGGCGCTCTACCACGAAATCAAAGACAGGTACAATCTCTCCGCTCAGGTTGTTGTGCGGTGCATGGCGAAGGTTGCCGACGCCTACAAGCTGGATACAGAAACGGAGCGGACCTTCCGCAAGCACGGCGGCATTGCCTATGATGCCCGCATTCTGACGTACTTCCCGGATCGGCAGCAAGTCTCGATCTGGACGATGGAAGGCCGGGAGCGCATCGCTTTCGTAACGAGACCGCACCACGCCCGTTTGTTGAAATACCAGCAGGGTGAATCGGATCTCGTCTACCGAGACGGTAAATTCTTCTTGCTGGCAACCTGCGACGTGCCGGAAGAAGACGAACAGGCCGTCGATGGGGTCTTGGGCGTGGACCTCGGCATCAAGGAAATCGCTACCGACAACGACGGTGATTCCTTTAGCGGAGAAATCGTAGAACAGAAACGACAGTGGTATGCCGAACGCCGGGCCGTTCTTCAATCGGTCGGAACAAAGTCCGCCAAGCGACGGCTTCGACAGTTGGCCGGAAAGGAAAAGCGGTTTAGGCGCAACGTAAATCATGTTATTAGCAAACGGCTTGTTGAGAAAGCCAAAGACACGAATCGAGCGATTGCCCTTGAAGAATTGACAGGCATTCGTGAGAGGGTGACGGTACGGAAATCTCAGCGAGCGAAACACCACGGTTGGAATTTCTTCCAACTCCGCAGCTTCATCGAATACAAGGCGAAGTGGGCAGGTGTGCCCGTCGTTTTGGTTGATCCCCGCAACACCAGCCGTACCTGTAGCGAGTGCGGGCACTGCGATAAGAAGAATCGCAAGAGTCAGGCTGAGTTTGTATGCCAGGCTTGCGGGCATTCGATGAACGCTGATTTTAATGCTGCGGTGAACATCGCGGCGAGGGCTGCTTTCAGCCAGCCTACGGTTTCCAAGCTTGCAGCTTGAGGAACAAGCCCACGTCCTTTAGGCGTGGGTAGCTGACCAACTCCAGGTGAGGCGGCGTGTTTACATACTCGATGGGCACGGTGAACGTCTGGATGGCTCCTTCTGGATGATAGGCGAACAGCAGCCATAGCAGTACCGCCAGGACCAGCGAGAGGAGCGGCGTCGTCAGATTCCGCATACGCTTCCCGTAGGAGGGAAGGGACACGAGGGTTGCATAGTGGTCCTCCCAGAAGGGAGCCAGCAGTCGCTTGAGGTCGTCTGAGGAGGCCACTTCGACTAGCTTTCCGCGCCTTGCAACGCTGATCGATCCACGTTCCTCCGAGACGATAATGACGAAGGCATCGCACTGTTCGGACAGGCCGAGGCCTGCAGCGTGGCGCGTTCCCGTCAATGGGCCGGTGACGGAGAGTGGCAGGTGCGCGCCGAAGTGTGTGACCACCTCTCCCTTGATGAGCACGGCGCCGTCATGCCCGGCCGAGGCCGGGTCGAAGAGGGAGAGCAAGAGCGGCACACTAACAATGCCCTCCAAGCGCACTCCTCCCTCGATTTGGCGGCCCCAGGCGTCCTTTCCCCGTATGGCGATGAGTGCCCCGTGCCCGTTGGCGACGAGCGCGCTGGCGGCCTCGCAGAGGAGGCCCACCGGTGAAAGGGGCGGTGCACTTTCGGAGGAAGGACGTCGAGAGCGCACCAGGAGAAGACGGTCGAGCGTCCGTTGGATGTTTTTCTGAAAGAATACGGCGGTTCCTAGCCCGACCAGCAGGAATGAAACAACAACGAGCATCTCCAGCAACACCATTTCGAAGCGCCGGGCCATCGCGTAGATCGTAGCCAGGATGAAAGCGGCCAGGATCATCCTGTACACCAAGCGCGGAGACGTGCTCTGGCGCAGCCAGTGAATAGCGCCATAGATGAAGCCGGCCGCTAGCAGGATGTCGATGAGATCTGCCGGACGGAGGCTGGCCGGGATACCCTTCAGAAAGGAAAGTGTGGTCTCCAACATGACGGATCGGTGCTCACGAGTCCTGGCCCGCTGCCGGCTGCGCCGGGGCGTCCTGCACCGCCGGGTACACCGCAGGGACACCTTCGAAGAGGGGCCTCAACATGGGCCCGAGCGTCTTAAGGACCTGCGTCGGCAGCGAGCTCGTGAATCGATAGTTGTCCGCTTCAGTTCCTGACACAAAGACGGTCACGACGCCAAAGAACCGGTCGCCGATAAAGAAGACGAACGTGGCGGTCCGGTTGAGCGGGTGAGATCCGATGAGCCGGCCCCCGCTCCCGAACTGGTCCCGCCGGTTGTCTCCCGTACCGGTCTTTCCGCCGAGGGGCAGGACGGTCCCGTTCGACAGCGTCACAGCCGCTCTCGCCCGGACGGCCGTACCGCGCTCCACAACGTCCGTCATGGCATGCCGCACCACAGCAGCGACCTCGGGCGACAGGACACGGAGGGGCCGGGGCGGGTCGGCTTCCAGGACGGTTTCAAAAGGGGTGCCGGCGCCGAAATGCATCTCCTCGATCTGGCGCGCGGGGTAACGCATTCCTCCACGAAGCACGATGCCGACTAGCTCCGCCAGCGCATCCGGACGGTCTGCCGAGCTGCCGATGGCGGTCGCATACGAGGGAACGAGGGAGTCGAACGGATAGCCGAGGTTCTTCCAACCCGTGTGGATCTCCGCGAAGACCTCCTCTTCGAGCAACGTTCGGATCCGCCAATCCTGCGCACCTTTATTCTTGGAATTGAGAAGCCATCCATACACTTCCTGGCGGACGGAGGCTCCTTTCGGGGCAATTTCTTCCCACGAGGCCGCCGGATGGCGCTGCAGATACTGAAGGAGCCACAGCTCGAGCGGGTGTACGCCCGCCAGATACCCTCGGTCCTGCCAGGAGAAGGCACGCGGATCCGTTGTCTGGTAGAGGCTCTCGATCCTCTCATCCGAGAGGGAAGCGTCGGCGTACGTCCTGATGAAGGTTGCGAACGTGGAACGCTCGGCCTCCGGCACTACGGCACGGTAGGCCCACGCCAGCCGCTGAGGCGTCAGGCGATGGGCCGCCGTGAACGTGTTCCAGACCGTGGCCCCGGTCTTGCCCCGGTAGCGTCTGTAGAACGCGTAGGAAAACTCGCGCCCCTCTCGATCTGCGAAGCGGGCGAGGTAGACCGCCCGACGCGGGTCGTCCCGGTCGTTGAGCATGCCGGTGGGCGCACCGGGCAACCGGTATCGGTGGTAGGAAACGATATCGCGCATCAGGCGGATGAAGACGAGGTTCACCGAACGCCGGAAAGCGTCCCGGACCGGCACCGCCAGGCTGTCGTCCGCCCCGCTGAAGTTGTGAAAGATGTGCAGCCCGCCCCCGGTGTAGAAGCGCTCTCCCGAATGCGCCGAATAGCGGCGATCCAGCGCCGCCTCCAGCATGGCGGAGACAGGGACGCCGGGATGCCGGGCGAGGTACCCGAGCCCCCAGGCGGTGATGTGGTCGGCATGGTCGACGGGGATCGCGTGGAGGCGCGCCGCCGGAAGCGCGGCGTACTGCTGGTGGAGCGTATTCACGATCTGAAGATACGTCACCAGCGTGCGCAGCTTAGCCGTTGACCCGAGCTCCAGCTTGGCGCCTTTGTTGATGTCGAAGGGGCCGTCGAAGTTGTCGACGTGCACACGCACGAGGTTGCCTCCAGCGGCGGCCTCATAGAGCACGATTGCATACGAGACGCGGTCCGGATCGCCCTGGCCCAGCAGGCGATATCCCCCGAGCTCGTGCACGCGGACAAAGGCCGGATCGCCGAGCTGCGCGAGCAGAGTTGCGACCTCCTGCTGGACGCCTGCGTCGAAGGTGGACCGGACGGTGAGGTCGTAGTGGTCCAGATCGTAGAGCCGCGCGGTGCCCAGCCGCCCGAGGAGTTCGGCACGGAGGGCGTTGGCCGCTTTGCGTTCGACGAAGGAGGTCGTATCCGCCTCCTGGACACGAGGGCGAAGCGGCACGAGGGCCGCGAGGGCGGCGTCGCGCAACGCGGTGGGGATGACACCGTCCCGTTCGAGGATACGCAGGAAATCGTCAGTCGCCTTCTCAAGCGCCGCCCGTCCCGCTTGCTGCCTCAGAAAATAGGAAGGCCGCCGGTCGGCGAGAAACAGGCTGAGTACCTGCCGGTAGGCGACAGCCTGCGCAGCAAGCGCGTCCACGCTGGACGTGTCCGGCGCGTGGGTGAGCAGGTCGTTGACGTGACGAACGTCTACGCTATACCACGCCCACAGCCCATCCCCGAGGCCCGTCACCTCGCCGTAGCCCGCGACGGCCGCCAGCGGCATGGCGTTCAAGTAGTCCCGGATGATGCGGCGCTGCGCCTCCATCGTCTCGGGGCCGTTCAGGTAGGAGCGGAATGACGCCGTAGCCATCTGGCGGAGCTTCTCCGGTGCGGAATCGGTGAGGCCGCCCGGTGAGTGCCGTAGCTTTTCGAGTTGCGTAGCGAGCGTGCTGGCGCCAGCCCCGGCACGATCGATGCCGAGCTTGTTCATGGCCTCGTCCGCGAGGGCGCGGCTGAACCGACCCCACTCAATCGCAGGGTTGTTATAGGGGAGCGCGGGATCCAGCAGGTTACGGTTCTCGATGTAGAGCAGCGTGCGCCAGACGAGTGGGGGAATGTCTTCGAACGTGGCATAGATGTGCCGGGGGTACCGAATCTCGTAAAATGTTGCCCCGCTGCGGTCCATGATCCGTAGACCGGCCTGGTTCTTCTCCCGATAGATGGGAAAAAGGCCCCAGGCGACCGCTTCGTCGAATCGTTCCGAGACGTGGGCCTGCGCCGTGATGCGGAAGGGCTGACCGCGCATCCGTTCCAGAATGTCGGGCATCTCGGCGTATCCGAACCGCAGATCGTAGGGACCGCGCTTGGGGAAATGAATCCGGTTGCTCGGGCCGGGCTGAAGGTCGAAGCGGATCTTCTCGGTGTAAGCAGACAGGAGTCTGGCCTGGCCCCATGACGTCCGGATCTCGAAGAACGCCAGCCCACTCAGCAGTACGAGCATAAGCAGCAACAGCGTGACTACCGGCCATCGCCGGGATCGCTTGCGTTGCAGGCCCGGGAAGGGAACGGGCTCGGGAATAGCCGCCTCGCTTCTTCCGTTACCGTTTGCCGTTATTTCCAAAGCACACAGCAGCCCACGGGTTAGTTGCTTGGACTGAGACGGGCTATATATATGCTTCATTTTTCCGAATGCGAGCGGATGTGCTTAGTTCGTGCGGGTGGGAATGTTACCTGCATTGTCGGAGATGATAACTTCGACGCGGCGGTTCTGCTGGCGGCCTGCTGCCGTCCCATTGGTCGCCCTCGGAAAGGACTCGCCATACCCCAGCGTCTGGATACGCAAGTCGCTGATACCACGAGCGACCAGGGCTGACTTCACGGAAGCGGACCGATGGCCTGACAGGTCCTGGTTGTACTGATCTGAACCCGTGTTATCCGTAAAGCCCTCAATCAGCACGTTACGCTCGGAATACTCGTTGAGGAACTTGGATAGCTCGTCAATGGCGCGCTGGGCACCTGGTTTCAGATCAGCTTTGTCTACATCGAAAAGCACATCGCTGAGGGTGAGCACGAGGCCACGGGCCGTTTGCTCGGCTTCCAGTTCGGCGATACGGTCGGCGAGGGCCTGGGCATGGGCGAGGGCCTGCTCGGTTTGCTCACGGGCCAGTTGGGCCTCGCCGGCTTTTTCCTCGGCCAGATCCCTACTGGCCTCTGCTTCGGTGGTTCTGCGTTCTGCTTCGAGACGACTCACATCGGCCTCAGCACGTGCCCTTTCGGCTTCCGCCGTACGCGCCTGGAGTTGCACCTCTTTGCGTTCGACTTCCGCCTGCTCAATCGACGCTTCGGCGCGTTTCAGCCGGGCTGTCTCCTGGGCGATGGCAACGCGCTGCTTGGCAAGGTAGGCATAGTGCTCTACTTCCTCTGGATCGGCTCCATCGCTGAGCAGTTGCTCGCTCCGGCGCAGGTCGGCTTCGGCCTCCTGCAACACGTCAGGCGCTTTGGATACCACATCAGGATCCAGGGCAGCAGCGGCGTAGGCGGCACGCGACTCGTCCACCAGGGGGTTGTTGCGGGGCGGGCCACCGCAGCCGGCCAGCATGATGCTGCTGGTGCAAAGGGCGACCAGAAAAAGGGAGGTATTGCGGGTAAGCAGGTAGTTCTTCATGACAGTATCGTAGATGTGTGCACAGGAATGAAGGAAGGAGCAGAACGGGGCGCGTTAACCTTTCTTATTGCGCGCCATCTCCTCCCGAAGCGTTTCAATGCTCTGCTGAAGTTCGCGGGCGACAGCCTGCGTCTTGGCGGAGCGTGATTTGACTGCGGCGAGCCTGGCATCTACCATCGCTTCGTTCGCAAGACGACCAGCGCGTTCGTTGTCTTTCTTGGCAATGGCGGTCTGGGCGGCTTGCATTTTTCTCTCCGCCGTTTGCAGTTCTAGCGGGGCGTACTCCTGCGCATCTACTTCACGGGCCTGCTTGACGGTTTCGTTGGCTGTAGCCAGGGTGGCAGTCAACTGCGAAGAGGGTGGTTGGGCCGTGGCGCATCCACCCAGCAGGATGACGAGTGCCATCACGCCGGGTGCGATCAGGCTTGATGGGGTACTTTTCGGCAAATGCTTCATGGGGGTTTCCATTTGGTGAGGAGGTGACGCTTGGGCAGCAACCATTTAACAGTTGCTGTTTATACAGGGATTACTTCGGGAGCCTCCAGCATTCCCATCCGGAATGGTTCTGTTTGTGCTTTAAGCGTCCGAAGCGCGGCGGCCGGTAGAATACGTCGACTCCCTCGCTCATCTCCGGCAGCGCGTATGCGGCGTCTTCGGCGCAATCGTGGTGTTCAAAGAACCCCGGTGACTGCCCCTTTAAGGTAGTCAGGGTATGATCATAGACACGGTCGACGGCGTGCAGATAGCCCTGCACGCGATCCACATCGTAGACAGCAAAGGCATTGAGTTGCCCATCGGGCACTTTCTCGAAGCCATTCAGACCCGCAAGCTCGTCTTGTTTCTCTTGAAGGGCAGCTTTGACACGATCAATGCCGGCACGATTGTCTTTCGAAATCAGTCCGGAGTGTTTGACCCGGTCAAGCGCCTTTGACATGTTTTGTAATGACTTGTTGAGCAACTCGCGCTTTTGCACCGAATCGGTCGTTGCCTTCACCCTAATAGCGGCGTCGTTGAAGTACTTTTGAAGATCGTCGGTCCCTTGCGCGTTTCCCGCTTGAACGCAGGACGAACATCATGACGATGACTCCGAAGGCTGCTCTTGCAAACATGGTTGATTTCTCCATACAGTGGAAATGGCTGTGACTGGTTACCAACACCATCGAAACCAATGGTCCGGTGTGATGTCATTGAGTTGATGCTCAATTGCCAATGCGGATGTTCGATATAGAATCGAACAATCCAAAAGCACTCAACAGCCAGAGAACCACCGCAATGACTACGACAACATTCAGGATGGATTTAATCTTATGGTCCATTGGTAAATACGTATTGACCAACCATAAGAGAACCCCAACCACGACCAGGCCTATTACGACATTAAGTAGTGGCATTTTCTTCTCCTTTTTGTTATTGTCGGCAAGCTTTGCTTGACGAACGAGTTCAGTTCAAGCTCACGTTAGTTAAGGTTGCCGTTTTCGGCGGCTTGCTTCAACGCGTCGCTCGCGAAAATGGCGACTTCAACGCGCCGGTTTTGCTGACGACCCTCGGCGGTATCGTTGGACGCGACAGGATTTGACTCACCTAATCCTACCGTTGAAATCCTTGAGGCGGCAACACCCAGACGTTTATGATAGTCGGCAACAGCTTGAGCACGACGTTCCGACAATAGTTGGTTGTATTCACTTGTGCCGGTATTGTCGGTGTCTCCTTCGATGAGAATGTTGGTGTCCGGAAAATCATTAAGGACAGTCGCCATGCTCTCGATGGTGGTCCTGGCGGCAGGCTGCAACTCGGATGAGTCTATGGCGAAGAGAATCCCTGAATCGAACGTAATCTTGATACCCTCGGCAATGCGTTCGATTTCTGCGTTCTCGAGTTTTTGCCTCATCTCTTCTGCTTGCTTATCCATGTGGCGACCGATGAGCGCCCCCGTCGTGCCGCCGACGGCCGCCCCAATGATAGCGCCAGCAGCCGTGTTCCCAACTTGATGTCCGATGACGGCGCCGGCCACGCCGCCGGCTCCTGCGCCAATCGCACCGCCTTTCAGTGCATTACTGGCGCCACAGCCCATCAGGAGCGAAATCGAAACACAGAGTCCCACAATGATGGCCTTATTCGCTGTTGCTTTCATATGGTGCACCTCCTTTCCTGGTTTTTTAAGTACGTACAACGGCTGAGCGGCAGAAGCGTACAGGTCATATCGTGTCTCATTTCAGCCTCCACCGATCAACATTTCATGGTATACCTCGATAGGGACATAGGCAGCGAGAGGCGCAGCAGCCAACGGAGTATGTACGAAGACGCGACCGGTCAGTGGATCTCATGGCTGGTGTCTCGAAAGGTTTGAAGGCCGCATAACCGAGGGGTGGCGAGACCTCAAGAAACTAGCGTGGCAGCGGCCCTGCGGGACAGAAGCATTATTCAGATTTGCTTTTAGGACGTGTGCTTATCCTTTTGTAAGCAAAATGCTTACATTGATCTATGGAGAAATGCCTATCTTGATCCTTGTATGACTGATGTCCACCTCTGATATGCTTCTTCGGGCCCCTGCCGAGAGCTGCTTTGGTGAGGAAGGCAAGCCCTGTAAAGCTTGCGCATGTAGAACATCCGGATGGATATCCAGAAGCATAAAGCGTCTTCCGAGAAGTTGGATCGTCCTGGGCTCCAGGAACCTGAGGATCGGGAAGCGTCTGACGGGCTCCTCGTGGTCGGCATCGGTGCCTCAGCCGGAGGGCTGAAAGCGCTCGAAGCCTTCTTCAGCCACCTGCCCGAGACGCCCGGCATGGCCTTCGTCGTCATCGTCCACCTCTCGCCAGAGCACGAGAGCCAGATGGCGGCATTGCTGCAGCAGCACACCGTGATGCCGGTCGCACAGGTGAGCGGGCCGGTGCACGTGGAGGCGGGCCATGTCTACGTCATCCCGCCGGGCAAAGTCCTCTCGATGACCGACGGTCACATCCACCTCTCCGACCGGTCGCAACACGGGCACGCTCCCATCGACCTCTTCTTCCGCACCCTCGCCGAGACACATGGCCGCCATGCCGTCGCGGTCGTCCTCTCCGGCACCGGAAGCGATGGCGCGGTGGGTCTGGGGCGGGTTAAAGAACGTGGGGGGCTGACGATGGCGCAGTCGCCGGAGGAGGCTGAATATGACACCATGCCGCGCAGTGCGGTGGCCACCGGGCATGTCGAACTTGTCCTCCCCGTGGCCGAGATGGCACGGACGCTTCAGGAGTACCGACAAAGCGTAGGTCGCCGTATGCTTCCGGAGGCATCTGAATCGCTTTCTGCGGAGGATGGAGCGGTACTCGCGAAGATCTTCGCACACCTGCGCGCGCGCACAGGCCACGACTTTATCCACTACAAACACGCCACCATCCTGCGCCGTCTCACACGCCGGCTGCATCTTTCCGGCATGGACGACCTCGCGGCCTACCTCGGTTATCTTCGAGACAACGCCGATGAAGTACATCATCTCCTGAAGGACCTCTTGCTCACCGTCACCAACTTCTTTCGCGATCCGGAAGCGTTCGCTGTGTTGGAGAAAGTCATCCCGAAGCTGTTCACGCAGAAGGCACCCGGCGAGGCGGTGCGCGCCTGGGTCTGCGGGTGCGCCACAGGGGAGGAGGCCTACTCCATTGCGGTGCTGCTCGGCGAGGAGGCCGAGCGCCTGTCTCACCCTGCCGTCTCTCAGGTATTCGCTTCCGACATCTCGGAGGGTGCCCTCCGCGTGGCACGCGAGGGGCTGTACCCGGCGGCCATTGCTTCCGATGTGCCCACGGAGCGGTTGAACCGGTTCTTCGATCAGGAATCAGGCGGCTATCGGATCAAGCATGAGGTGCGGGAGAAGATCGTCTTTGCCGTGCATAATCTACTGCAGGACCCGCCTTTCTCCAGGCTCGACCTTGTCACCTGCCGCAATGTGCTCATCTACCTCGATCGCAGCGTGCACAGGCGCATTTTCGAGCTGTTCCATTATGCCCTCCGGCCCGGCGGCTACCTGTTTCTGGGCAACGCCGAGTCAATCGATACCCCCGATTTGTTTCGGGCCGTAGACAGGAAACAGGGTCTCTACGAGCGCAGGGCCGGAGCACCCGTCATACGGCTCCCCCTTTCCGCTCCTGCCGCCCCACTAGACAGAGATTCGGTAGCGAAGCCGGACGCCGCCCGCGCGGGGAAGCCCCTCGACGTGGAAGCACTGCATGGAAAACTGATCACCCCCTACGTACCGCCCAGCGTCATCGTCAGCTCTGACCACCAGGTCGTGCATACCCTGGGCGGCGGCGAAGCGTACCTGACGTTTACGCCGGGCCGGCCGACGCAGGACATCCTCAAGGTCGTGCGCGAAGAGCTGCGCCTGGAGCTGCGCACGGCGCTGTACCAGGCCTTCCGTAAGGCCGAGCGGACGCGGTCGCGAGCCATCCCGGTCCGCGTGGAGGGCACGCTCCGGCAGGTGGAACTGCTCGTTGAACCTATCACGGAGCCAAGCTTCGCGGGCGATCACGCGCATGTTCTGTTCCGCGAGGTGGAAGCGCCGGCTCACCGATCCGGCGGGAACCGGTCGGGGGACGCCAGGCAGGAGGCGCCGCACGCGCCGGATGCGGCCGGACCTTCCAGCCTCCAAGGGGGAGAGGGCGTCATCCGGCAGCTCGAAGACGAACTGCACCATGTGAAAGAGCAGCTTCATACGACGACGGAGGAGCACGAAGCCGCGAACGAGGAGATGAAGGCGGCGAACGAGGAGATGCAGTCGATCAACGAGGAACTGAGGTCAACGATGGAGGAACTCGAGACCTCGAAGGAAGAACTCCAGTCGGTCAACGAAGAGCTGCTGGCGCTCAACGATGAACTCAAGAGCAAGATCGAAGAGATCGGCGGAATCAACAGCGACCTGCAAAACCTGATGAACGCCACCGAGATCGGGACGATCTTCCTCGACCGGCACCTGCGCGTCAAGCGCTACACGCCGCAAGTAGAGAAGCTTTTCAAGATCGCCGGGGCCGATGTAGGCCTGCCCCTGGCCGCACTCACCCACCAGCTGGGCAGCGACGCCTTGCCCGATGATGCGGCGTGCGTCCTGCGTGAGCTTACGATGATCGAGCGGGAGGTGCAGCACTCGGCTAACCAGCAGTGGTTCCTCGTTCGCCTCCGGCCGTACCACAGCGTCGAAGGGGCCATCGAAGGCGTCGTGATCACCTTTGTTGACGTCACGGACAAGAAGAAGTATGACGAACAGCTTGAGGCGCTCATCAAGACGTTGGAGGAACTGCTTACCACGCGTGCAGAGCAGATAAAGCGGTTGGCCTCGGAGTTGATCCTTGCGGAGCAGACCGAACGGCAACGGATCGCGCAGATCCTCCACGACGACCTGCAGCAACTGCTCTTTGCGTTCCAGGTGAGAGTCAATCCGCTAAGCCAGAGCCTCTCGAAGAAGCACGCCGCTCGTCTGGCCCAGGCCACCACATTGATTGACCGCGCCCTGGACGTTACCCGCACCTTGACGGCCGAGTTGAGCCCACCGGTGCTGAAGGGGGAGGACATCACCGTAACGCTCGACTATCTGGTGATCCAGATGGAGGATTTGCACGGCCTGAAGGTAGCCATAGAATTCTCAGGCCCGGTTTACTTGCCGCCCGATGTGCACAGGCTCGTATACCAACTCGTGCATGAACTGCTCTTCAACGTGGTCAAGCACGCCGGCGTCGACCGGGCCCGCGTGAACCTCGTCCGCGAGGAAAATCAGCTCGTCCTCCTCGTCGAGGACGAAGGCGCCGGGTTCGACATGGCGGCCGCGCAGGAACTAGGGCCGACGAAGCAGGGCGGCTTCGGCCTGCGCAGCATATGGGAGCGGCTGCATCTCTTCGGAGGCCGCCTCGACATGGAGGCGGCCCCCGGCCAGGGCACGCGGGCGACCCTCGTTGTGCCGTTGGAGAACGATGCTTCCGGTGGGGCAACGACTCGGCCGGGCGATGAGGATGCGAAACCGGACCCCAACTGATGCATCAAACCATGCACGGGGCGGCGATGCTTTCCGGACATACAGAGCCCGTCTATGCCGAGCAGGCACTCGCCGCGGGTGCGAAGGGCTATATCCTGAAAGGAGACCCGTTGGCTATGATGGAGGGCCTACGGCAGGTGCTGGGCGGCGCGGTGTACGTGAGGCAGCCGATGCACGGCGGGAGGTAACCATGCGCCTGCACAACCTCGAAAGCCGTGCCTTCCTGGTCCTCGTCCTGCTGACGACCGGGGCGTTCCTGTGGATGGTGCGGGGGTTCCTCATGCCGGTGTTCTGGGCCGTGGTGCTGGCCGTGCTTTTCCGGCCCGTCTTCCGGCGCTGGCTGCGGCTCGTACGCGGACGGTCCAGCGTGGCGGCCCTGCTGACCACGCTGTCCGTCGTCTTCGTCATCCTCGTCCCGTTCGGCCTGCTCGTCGCCGAGGTGACCCGGCAGGCCCTCGGCCTCTACCGGCGCATCGCCTCCGGCGAGGTGGATCTCCATGCTCCTATCGACGTCATCGAGCGCTCGATCCCGGCCCTGGCCGACCTCCTCGCCGGTTACGGCATCGAGATAGAGGGCGTCCGGACCTCGATAGAGAACGCGGCGGTGACGGCGAGCCAGTACATCGCCACGCAGGCCCTCGCCCTCGGGCAGGACATGCTCACGTTCACGCTTTTCTTTGGGCTGATGCTCTACTTTCTGTTCTTTTTCGTCCGCGACTGGGAGCGCATCCTCGATGGGATCGTCCGGGTGCTCCCGCTGGGGGACGAGCGGGAGCGGCGGCTGTTCGCGCGGTTCGCCGAAGTTTCCCGCGTCACGATAAAAGGGACGCTGGTGGTGGCGGCCGTGCAGGGTGCGATCGGCGGGGTGCTGTTCGCCATTGTGGGCATCGAAGCCGCCGTGTTCTGGGGCGTGGTGATGGCGGTGCTCTCGCTCTTACCGGCCATCGGCGCCGCCCTCATCTGGGGGCCGGCCGCCCTCCTGCTCCTCGCCACGGGCTCCCTCTGGGAGGGGATTCTCCTCATCGCGGGCGGCACGCTCGTCATCGGGCTGGCGGACAATTTTCTCCGCCCGATCCTCGTGGGGCAGGGGACGAAGATGCCGGACTACCTTGTGCTGCTCTCGACGCTGGGAGGGCTGACGGTGTTCGGGATCGGAGGGGTCGTGATCGGCCCGCTCGTGGCCGCGCTGTTCCTCGTCGTGTGGGAGATGCTGGCAGAGGAGCGCGCCTCGTTATCGACAGAATAGGTTCCTTCCGGCCTTCTGCCGATCACTGTGTAAGCAAAATGCATACATTGATACACACGTGGGACGCCTAGCTTGATCGTTATGCAGCCTCAGTAGATCCGGATTTCAGGCTGAACGCTGCTAACAACCCGAAAATAAGCTTCCCCCCTTGTCATCCGGAACGGAGGTGAGGGATCTCACCCTTCAAAATGGGCTGAACCGGCGAGATTTACTGCGTCAGTCGCTTCGCTCGTGTCTCGACTCCGCTGCGCTCGGCATGACAAGATGGGACGCTAGAGGCATTTTTCGGCGAAAACAGCAAAATCCGGATCTACTGAGCCTGTGTTTGTTCGCTTGCCTGCTTCTCCGGAGCCGCTCATTACGGTGTTTTTACATGGTTGATAGATCAAAAAAGACCCGGGCACGCGACCCCGGAGAGGAATCCTCCAAAGACGCACTGATCCTGGTAAACCAGGAAATGCAATCGCTCAACGAAGAGCTACGTTCGATGATGGGAGAACTCGAAATAGCAAAGGAGAAGATGCAGTCGCTTAATGAAGAGTTGACCACGGTAAACCAGGGGCTTCAGAGCAAGATTGAGAAGCACCAGCGCGTCAACAACGACCTGCACATCCTGATCGAGAGCACCCACATGGCCACGCTCTTCCTCGACCAGCACCTCAACGTCGTGCTCTACACGCCCGAGTGTACGACGCTCTTCAACCTGCTGCCCATCGACGTTGGCCGTCCCCTCGAACACCTCTCGCACCGGCTCACGTACACGGGCATCTTGCAGGATGCGCGGCAGGTCCTCGAACGCGGCACGGAGATGAAAGGCGAGGTGCAGGCGCAGGACGGGACCTGGTATGCCATGCGGGCCATGCCCTACCCGGCGCCCGACGGGCCGACCGAAGGCGTCGTCCTCACCTTTGCCGACATCACGTCCCAGAAAAAGGTAGAGCAGGTAAGCGAAGCCCGGTTTACCCTCGCCTTTCACGCAGGCCCGATGGCGGCGACCATCGTCACACGCGACGATGGTTGCTTTATAGACGTGAACGAGATCTTCGAGCAGATCACCGGGTATCGCCAGGCCGAAGTCATCGGGCAGCCCGCCCGGGCCTTCGACCTGTTCTTCGGTGACGAACTGGACCCTGCATCGAAAGACCGGCCGGGCGACCCTGCGCTCGACGAGGTGGAAACCCGGATCCGGGCCAAGTCGGGAGCCTTGCACGACCTGGTCGTCTCCACGACCGCCATCGAGTTCCAAGGATGCCCGTGCTACCTCAGCCTCTTCTACGACGTGACCGAGCGCAAGCGCCTGGAACGGGAGATCCTACTGGTGAGCGACCGCGAGCAGCGCCGTATCGGCGTAGACCTGCACGACGGCCTCGGGACGCACCTGACAGGCATCGCCATGATGGCGCGGGGCCTCGCCCGTAACCTCCGGGCCAGCCGCACGGTCAGCGCCGAGGAGATGGAAGAGATCGCCCGGCTACTCGGGGAGGGCATCGAGCAGGCGCGCACGCTGGCGCAGGGCCTCAACCCGTTCCTGCTCGAAGTGCGGGGACTGACGATCGCCCTGCGGGAGCTGGCGGCGAACCTGCAGGCGCAGACCGGGATCGTCTGCTCGTTTGAGGAGGAAGGGGACGGGATGGCGCTCAGCAGCGAGCAGAGTATGCACCTCTACCGCATCACCCAGGAGGCGCTCACGAATGCCGCCCGGCACGCGCATGCCACCCGGATCCGGATTACCCTCTCCCGAAAGGACCACCGCTACCGGCTGATGATCCGGGACGACGGCTCGGGCTTCCACCAAACCCGAGCCGAGGACGCACGGGGACCTGCGTCCGGGATGGGGTTGAACATTATGCGCTACCGCGCCGAGATGATCGGTGCCCGGTTCCACGTCGCCAGCACCCCCGGCGGAGGCACAACGATCACCTGCTCCTTCCGAACTGTTACCTGACCACCACGACCTGTTTTCGGCTAACTCCATGAGATCCCAAATCTTCATCCTCGAAGACCACCCCATCATGCGCCGGGGCTACCGGGCGCTCATCAATGGGGAGATGGACCTCCAAGTGTGCGGTGAAGCCGAGACGGCTGGCGAGGCCCTGGAGAAAATCCCGAAAGCTGCCCCGGACCTCGTCATCGCGGATATTTCGCTGGAGGGGATGAACGGGATCGAGTTCATCAAACGGCTCCAGACCGAGCGGCCGGGCCTGGGGGTGCTGGTCGTCTCGATGCACGAGGAGTCGCTCTACGCCGTGCGCGCGCTCCAGGCCGGTGCAGCCGGCTACCTCATGAAGAAAGAAGCCGAGAGCTGTGTCATACCCGCCATCCGGCAAGTGCTGGGGGGGCGGTACTACGTGAGCGATCGCATCCAGGACACGATCATGCTCCAGTTCGCCGGGCGGATACCCACGAAAGAGATCGCGGGACAGCAGGCTTCCCTCGCACAACTGTCGGACCGGGAGCTAGAGGTCTTCGGACTGCATGGCCGGGGCATCAGCACCAGGCAGATGGCCGAGGCGTTGAGCATCAGCCCCAAGACGGTCGCAACGCATCGGGGCCGCATCAAGACCAAGCTGGCTATCCAGAGCACGCCCGAGCTAGTGCGGCGGGCCGTGCTCTGGATCGAGAGCGAGAAGCCAGCCCCCGCTCTGAAAAGATGAGCCCTCCGGAACGTGATGCAGGGCGCTGGTTCCAGTCGGTGTAAGCATTTTGCTTACACGAAGTGAAGGTGCATGACTTCAAGGTTTCTGTCCAAGCGGTCGTACACTGCAAACTGGATCTCAGTACATGACAAAAAAACCGTTCTCCGTGTCATCCCGAACAAAGTGAGGGATCCCCAACCTTTTCGGATACCTCAACGACGCGGATTTACTGGCGTCATTCGGGCTTCGCCCTCGTGTCTCGCCGCCTTCGGCGCCTCGGGATGACACCCTGGCGTTTTGTCGTGTACGGAGGACCTAGACAAAAGGAGACGCCCTCAACCCTGGGATTTGGACGCGGTGCATGTGGAGGGAATGAATGATGCGGCAGTTCCTATGCAGGTAGCGCTTCGACAGGAAGACCATACGCTGATCGTCGGCCTGGGCGGCGATTGGGAACTGGACCACCCGACCCCGCGCTTCGACCGGCTCATCGAGGACCGGGCGGACGCGGGCGCGGTGCGGGCGGTCGGCTTCGACACCACGGAACTGGGCCTGTGGGACAGCAGCCTGCTCACCTTCCTGCTGCAGGGCATGAACTACTGCGAGGCCCAGAGCCTCGAATTCAAGACGGAAAGCCTGTCGGAGAACATCGCACGGCTTCTCGAACTCGCCCGGGCGGTGCCGGAGCAGGAGATCGATCAAGAAGAGGGAAAAGCCTCACTCGTCACCCGGCTCGGGAGGCAAGGGCTCTCTACCTTCGATGCCTTCCTGGCGTCGATCACCTTTACGGGGGAAGTGGTCGACAGCTTCATCCGGCTGGTCCTGTTCCGGATGCGGCTGCGCTGGAGGGACTTCTGGGTCGTGGTGCAATCGAACAGCTCGGGTGCCCTTCCGGTCGTCACGTTGATCAGTTTTCTGGTGGGACTCATAATCTCCTTTCTGGGAGCCGTCGTACTGCGCCGGTTCGGGGCAGGGTATTACGTGTCCTACCTCGTCGGGTACGGGATGCTGAGAGAGATGGGCGCCCTGATGACGGGCATCATCATGGCTGGCCGGACCGGCGCCGCCTTCGCCGCCGAACTCGGCAGCATGAAGATCACCGAAGAGATCGACGCCGTCAAGACGCTCGGGCTCTCGCCGGTCGACCACTTCGTGCTGCCACGCATCCTGGGCCTTTTCCTGATGATGCCCCTGCTGACCATCTACGCCGACTTCATCGGTATCCTCGGCGGCATGATCGTCGCGGTCACCTTGCTAGATCTCTCGACGACCCAGTTCATCGGGGGCCTGTTGACCCCGGTGACGCTCGCCGATGGGTTGCTGGGTGTTTTCAAGGGGTCCGTTTTCGGGCTGATCATCGGCATGGCGGGCTGTTTGCGGGGCCTACAGACAGGCAACGACGCGGGGGCGGTCGGGCGTGCCGCGACGTCCGCCGTGGTCACTGGCATCACACTGATCATTCTGGCCAACGCCGTCATCGACTGGCTTGCTGTCCTTCTCGGCGTCTAGCACTGCACGGTCATGGAAGCATCACTTCCCATCGAAGTCAGAGGTTTGACGATGGCCTACAGGTCGCTCGTCATCATGCGGGACCTGAGCTTTCAGGTGCGGCGGGGGGAAATCTTCGTCATCATGGGAGGCAGCGGCAGCGGCAAGAGCACCCTGCTCAAACACCTGATCGGGCTCAAGAAGCCGGCAGCGGGCACAATCCTGTTCGAAGGAGACGACTTCGGAGAGGCCGACGCACCAACCCGGAAGGGGATACTCCGCCGCATGGGCGTGCTCTACCAGAACGGCGCTCTGTGGAGCGGGTTGACGCTGGCCGAAAACGTGGCGCTGCCCATCGAGGAGTACACCAGCCTGCCCCCCGAGGCGATCGCCGAGGTCGTCTCGCTCAAGCTCGCCCTGGTCGGGCTGCGCGGCTTCGAGTCGTTTTATCCCAACGAGATCAGCGGAGGCATGCGCAAGCGCGCCGCCCTCGCCCGCGCGGCAGCGCTGGATCCGGAGGTGCTGTTCTTCGACGAACCCTCCTCCGGCCTGGACCCGATCACGGCCAGCCGCCTCGACGACCTGATCCTGCAGCTGCGCGAGAGCTTCGGCACGACCATCGTCGTGGTCAGCCACGACCTCGCGAGCATCTTCAAGATCGCCGACCGGGCCCTGTTTCTGGACATCAAGCAAAAAACGATGACCGCGCTCGGCGATCCGGGCGACCTGCGGGACCACCCGCCCAGCGAGGAGGTGCACCGGTTCCTGACACGCAGTAGCGAAACCGCCCCTTCCTCCATCCCTGAACAGCACCGAAAAACGAGGTCCCTACGATGAGTATACGCGCCAACCCAACCGCGATCGGCCTGTTCTTGATCGGAGCCGTCGTGCTGGCGGTGGTCGGCGTCGTCACGTTGGCTTCCACCGCGTGGTTTGACAAACAGACGACCTTTATCAGCTACTTCGAGGAGTCGGTGAACGGCCTGGCGGTCGGGGCGCCGGTGAAGTTCCAGGGCGTGCCGGTCGGCAGCGTGACGGATCTCCTGATCCAGATCGAGCTGACGGACAAGACCTTTGAGGTGCCGGTGCAGTACGACATCGACCTCGATCGCCTCACGTCGCGTGCCGGCACGTTCGTCGACCTGTCCGACGAGGCCGTGTTGCGTCAGCAGATCGCCGACGGGCTTCGTGCCCAGCTGCAGATGGAGAGCATCGTCCTCGGCCAGCTGTACGTCGAACTCACGTACCGGCCCGAAGCACCCCCCCCCGACATCATCCATGGGCAGACCGACTTTCTGGAGATTCCGACCACAACGTCGCTCCTGGCCGCATTCGGAACACAGGCGGGCAGCCTCATAGAGGAAGTGTTTCAGATTCTGTTTCGGGTGAACGAGATGTTGGAAGCCGTGGACATGGTAGGGCTCAACGCGTCGGTCGTGGCATCGGCCCAGTCCGTCCAGCGCCTGGCCGATTCCCAGGAGATCCGGGCGGCCTTCGGGGAGGTTCCGGCGCTGACCGCACAGTTCAAACAGACGATGGCCGAGATGCAGCTTTTGGCCGAGCGGCTCGGCGGGGCCATCGAGCCCCTCCAAGGGCATATGGACAGTACGAACGCGGAGGTGATCCTCACGCTGCAATCGATGCGGCAGGCCATCGATGAAACGCAGGGGTTCCTCTCGACAGACTCCGGCGTCGGGTATCAGATGGAAGAGGCGTTCTCCAGCATGAAGGACGCGGCCGACGCGCTGAACCTGCTCGCCCTCTCGCTGGAACGAAACCCGGACATGCTCCTCCGCGGGAAAAAACCGCCTGAAAAATAGCCATGCCCAACGCAATGAAAGGGATACGCCTGATCCTCCTGTTCATCCTCTTCGTCCTGACAGGGTGTTTCAGCCTGGGCCGGGAGGAACCGCCTCAACAGCACTACGTGCTCGGTGGAAGCCGGATGCCGGAGACCGAGGCCTCGGCCGAACGCCTCGCCGGCCTCGCCATCGGGCTGCGACAACTGCAGCTCGCCGAGTACCTGGAGTCGCCCCTCGTCGTCGTCCGCCAGGGACTTCACCAGATTCACTTCTCCGAATTTCACCGGTGGGGCGAGGATCTCGGCGGTGGGGTCAACCGCGCAGTGGCCGGCTACCTGGCGGCCCGGGTGTCTTTCGAAGGCATCGACGTGGTTCCGTGGCCGCCCCGGACCCGGCACGATTACCTGATCCAGATCCACCTGTTGCGCTTCGAGGGCCTGGCGCCGCAGCAGCTGGCGGCGGCCGGGGGCGAGGCCTACCTGCTGGCTACCTGGGCGATCATCGGCCCGCAGGACGGCTCAATGCTCGCACGGGGGACCACCGACTACCGGGCGCGCGGGTGGACGGTAGGAGATTATGACGGCCTGGTGACCCTGCTCGATGCGGGACTGCACGAGCTGTCGGACGACCTGATTGCCGCCCTGGAAAGCCTTGTTGCTCCGTAGCAGGCACGGGACATGAGGAAGCGGTACAGGCGGCGGCAGACGCCGGAGAGGTGTTGCTCTTCACAGTGTTTTATGGATGTCCGGCTTTGTACCGGGACCTTCGAAAATCCTCCGAACCCCTAAATGAGCCAGAAACGGCGATTTTCGCTGCTTCCAAAATGGACAAAATCGAGCTTAAAGGCGGCGGTACACATACGTGTACACCTGCTTTTTTCAAACGGCGAGAGAGACGCTAAAAATAGTAAAACCGGCCCCAACGATAGTGTTTAGGCCGATTTTGAGGGCTATCTCATGAGATAGCCCATGTCGGGGTGGCGGGATTTGAACCCACGACCTCTTCGTCCCGAACGAAGCGCGCTACCGGGCTGCGCTACACCCCGATGGAATCCTCGCACGCGAGGATTCCACTATACTAACGTCCGTTGTTGTTGATCCGACCTTGATAGCCTTGGTTCAAACTTCAAACGATATCCAAACAACACCGCAACATGTTGCGGTTGTCGCTACACCACCGCGGCATACATTGCCTCGATCAGGTCGGCGTACTGGGCTTCGATGACGCGGCGTTTGAGCTTCAACGTCGGTGTCAGCGCGCCATTTTCGATGGTGAAGGGATCGGCGATGAGGCGGAAATCCCGAATCTTCTCGTGCGCTGCCGCCTGGCGTGCGTACTGGCGAAACTCGTGGGCGAACAAGGACCGGATCGCTTCCTGCTCGAGCAACACGGCCTCATCGGCAGAGGCGATACCGTGCGTGCGCGCGTAGGCTTTGAGGGCGTCAAGATCAGGAACCACCAGCGCCGTCAGGTACTCGCGGCCTTCGCCGACGACCATGATCTGATCGATCCAGGAGACGGTCGTGAAAAACTCTTCGATGGGGCCGGGATAGATGTTCTTGCCGCCTTTGGAGACGATCATGTGCTTGATCCGGTCCGTGATCCGGAGGTAGCCGTTTTCGAAGCGCCCTACGTCGCCGGTGTGGTACCAGCCGTCCGCATCGATGGCTTCGCGGGTCGCCTGGTCATTGTTCCAGTATCCCTTCATGATATTGGGACCCCGCGCGATGATCTCGCCTTCCTCGGTCGTCAGGTCGGATGGATAGTCTTCGCCGGAGAGTTGCCCGACGATCTGGTTGTCGCTCAACCGCTGAATGCCCACGGTCACGCCCAGCAGGACGTGGCCTACGGTGCCGAAGCGGGGTGCGGCGACGGGGTTGGCAGCCAGGACGGGCGCGGTCTCCGTCAGGCCGTATCCCTCGATGATCGTGACGCCGGCGGCCTGGAAGAATTCGCCGATGGCTTTGGGGAGCGCTGCGCCGCCGGAGACGGCAAAGCGCAGGTTGCCGCCCAACTTCTCGTGGAGCTTCGCGAACACGAGCCGGTGCGCCACGGCATGGCGGGCTTTCAAGAGAAGACCCGGCTTTTTCCCGTCGCCCTGGGCGTGCGCCATCTGCATGCCCGTTTCCACGGACCAGTGGAAGATGCGTTGCTTCGTCGGGGATCCTTCTTCGACCGACTTGAGGATGATGTTGTAGACCTTCTCGAACAGGCGCGGTACCGAAATCAGGATGGTGGGCGAGACCTCCGGCAGGTTCTTGCTCACCGAGTCGATGCTCTCGGCGTACGAGATGGTGGCTCCGCAGGCAAGCACGCACGTATAGCCGCCCGTGCGCTCAAACGAGTGGCAGAGCGGTAGGAAGGAGAGGTGGTGGTCGTCCGGGCCAAAGGGGACGACGGCCAGGGCTGCTTTGGCGTTCGTACAGAAGTTGTCATGCGTCAGCATGACGCCTTTGGGGTGGCCCGTCGTACCGCTGGTATAGATGAGTGCGCTGACGTCCTGCGGTGTAACGGCGTCGGCGACGGCGGCGAGTCGTTCCGCGTGCACCTCCCAGTGTGCCTGTCCTTCGGCCAGGGCTTCGTCCCATGAGTGCACATACGAGGGATGCTCTGCGCGCATCTCGCTCATGGTGATGATCTCGACGAGGTCCGGGCAGGCCTCGAAGACCTCTTCGGCTTTGCGTAGCTGGATCGATACGGAGACGACCAGGAGGGTAGCGCCGGAGTCCTCCAGGATGTACCCGACCTGCGAGGCCGGGAGCGAGGTGTAGAGGGAGACATTGATGCCGCCCAGGATCTGGGTCGCGAGGTCGGCAATCGCCCATTCGGGCCTGTTCTCGGAGAGGATCGCCACCCGGTCGCCGGGGCGGATGCCGTGCTTGTCGAGGTAGCCTGCAAACGCACGGACCTGGGCCGCCACCTCTTCCCAGGTGACGCCGACCCACGCCTTCGTCTTCTTGTCTTTGTAGCGCAACGCGGTGCGCTGCTGGCCGTGGTAGTGGGCTACCAGGCGTGAGAACAGCTGGGGAATGGTCTCAAAATCGACAATGGCACCCATGGTTCGTAGTTGGTCAGGCCGTCAGCCGGGGTCTCTCTTCGGATGTACGTTCGGCAATCTACACGCGGAGGGGAGTCGGGTTCAAGGGGGCGTGTGTTTTAGTTGTTCGGGGATCGATCCGTGTGAACATCCAACCCCTGCAACACGCCCCTCACGCATCCGTGCCGATGACGTGGCGAATCGAGGAATGGCCGTCCTGCTCAAAGAGGTGAACCAGCCCTTCCTTGATGCGGCGTACCAGGCCCGGCCCTTCGTAGACGAGGCCGGTGTAGAGTTGCACGAGCGAGGCCCCGGCGCGCAGCTTGGCATAGGCCGTCTCCGCCGAGTCGATCCCGCCGACGCCGATGATGGGCACGGTGCCGCCCGTGCGCCGGTAGAGGTAGCGGACGAGCTGCGTCGAGCGTTGGGCCAGGGGAGCGCCGCTGAGGCCCCCACGGCCGATGCGTTCGAGGGCGGCCGGCGAAGACGTCAGAAACTGGCGGTCCGAGGTCGTGTTGGTGGCAATAAAACCCTGGACGCCGTACGACAACGATACCTCGACGATCTCTTCCACCAGGCTGTCGAAGATGACTTTCGGGGTCGGCGGCGGAGCCAGCTTCACCAGCATCGGTACCTTGAGGCCGAGCCGTTGGCGCTCGCCGAACAGGATGCGCAGCAGGGCATGCAGCGCCTCGGGGTCCTCGAAGGTTTTGCCGTCCGTGGTGTTCGGGCAGGAGATGTTGAGGGCGATGTAGTCGGCGATGGGGGCAAGCCGTTCGAAGCTCCGGCGGAAGTCTTCGACGCCCGCATCCCCGATGATGGCGTCGTCGTTCGTCTTGGCGAGGTTGATGCCGAGCGGCACGCTGCGTTTGCCGGCGAGCTTCTGGATGCGCCGGGCGATCTTGTCCGCCCCCTGGTTGTTGAGTCCCATCCGGTTGATGAGGGCGCGGTCCTCGGGCAGGCGGAAGGCACGGGGCCGCTTGTTGCCCCGCGCCGGGCGCGCGCTCACCGACCCGACCTCTACGAAGCCGCAGCCGATTGTTTCCCAGAAGGGGATGAGCCGGGCGTTCTTATCCATCCCTGCCGCCAGGCCGACCGGGTTGGGAAAATTGAGCCCCCAGAGCCGCTGCCCCAGGGCGCCGTGTCCGTAGTCATAGATCGACTCAAGAAATTGGGTGTTGAGCGCTTGCGCCATCCGGGCAGCGCTCGTACCCAGGTAGTGTGCCAGCTCCGCGTCGAGCTTAAAGAGCAAGGGGCGGATTTTTTCGTACATCCTTGGATTTTCTGCTTAGTTGCACCTAACCTAAGCACAAAGTCCGAAGAACAACAAACGAAAACGATGGGCCTGGCGATCTATCAAGTCGATGCTTTTACCGACCGTCCTTTTGCGGGCAACCCGGCGGCCGTATGTGTGCTGCCCGAATGGATTACCTCGTCCTCGTAGATACGGAAGCCGCCGTCCGCGCCGTCACGCCGGACATGAAGCGGCTGGCGCAGGTCGACGCGCGCGGCGTCATTGTGACGGCCCCGGCCGAGGCGGCCGCCTACGATTTTGTGTCGCGGTTCTTCGGGCCTCAGGTGGGCGTACCCGAAGATCCGGTCACCGGCTCGGCGCATTGTTGCCTCGGGCCGTTCTGGCAGCAGCGCCTGGGTAAGGCGGAGATGGTGGGATACCAGGCCTCGGCGCGGGGCGGCGTCGTGTACGTAACGGCGGCCGGCGGCCGCGTTCTGTTGGGCGGTCAAGCCGTCACCGTCCTGCGCGGTGAACTCGTAGCAGGGGCGTAAAATAAACGTCGGGGCACGACGGCATCGTACCCCGACGGGGATGATCTGCGAGAGAGCCTCCGGTTACCAGCCCGGCATGATCTGGAAGCCGAAGTGGGCGCCCTTGTCGGGGCGCTGGAAGGGATACGCGTAGTAGATCTCAAAGACCATGTACCCGAGCACGTTGAACCGGGCGGACGTACCTACGCTGACGACCGGCACCCGGGCGTTGGTTTTCTCCTCGAACTTGAGCAGGTCGAACGGATTGTCGCCCTCGTTCCAGGCCAGGCCGGCATCGCTGAAGAGGGTGAGTTCGGTAGGCAGGTAGGGGAAGTTGACCAGCCCGAGCGCGTCGGTGCCCAGTAGCGGCAATCGAATCTCCGCGCTGGCCAGGGCGAGGCGCGTGCCGATGAGACGCTCGGCGACGGCACACCGGCCCGAAGCGCTGACCTCCGCGAGTTCGTCGCACTCTACTTCCAGGTCGAGCGAGTTGATGCTGTAGCCGCGCACGAAGCCGGGGTAGTAGGTATACCCGAGGTATTCCTGGGCGAAGACCTCATCGTTCGCGGCGCCGTAATTGCCGAGGTGCATGCCGCGCACGGCAAACGTGATCGGCTTCGCGAAGAAGTAGCGGCGATAGTCGGCCAGCAGGGTCACGTAGTTGTCCGTTCCGAGGCGCGGGGCCACTTCGAAGCGATAGCGTCCGCCTTGCAGCGGCGAGGTAAAGCCGAAGTTGGAGAAGTCGCCCACGTAAGAGACGCCTCCCTGGAAGAAGTAGATGGGGTCGGGTTCGCAGAGTTGGCCTGCTTCTTCGGGCGCGAGGTCGGAGCATTTGGGCGCGTTGAAGCGGTCCCGGTCGATCCCGAAGGGGGTATAGGTATACTGGATGGCCTCGTAGTCGAATCCGTACCGGATGAAGCCGCTGGTCACTTCGATGCGGCGGGTGGTCGTGAGCGGGTAGGAGCCGATCAGCGTGGCCTGGTCGACGAAGATGCGATAGCGCAGGTCCTGGATGGCGTAGTTCCCCTGCGCGTCGATGCCGCCGATGGGGCCGCCGAAGAGGAGGGGGATGTGGCCGACGGCGCCGCCGTAGTTAAACCGCTTGCCCCGGTTCAGGTAGAGAACCTGGCCGCCGATGTCCTTGAAAGTGCCGTTGGCCTGGGCGATGACGCTGAGGTTCTGGTTGCCCAGCATATCGCTGAAGAAGAAGCCCACGCCGCCGGCAAAGCCGCTGCCGTAGATCCCGCCTACCGACACCCCCACGGAGGGCGGGGCTACGTAGTCGAGACGCAGCCGAGAGCTGTAGGCCTTCGGGGCGTGTTCCTGCGCTTCGGGCAGGCCGGTGAGCGGGTCGCTGAGGTAATCGGCGACGAGCCCTTCGTCGCGGGCGCTGAACGGCGGCAAGATGCCGGCCAGTACCACGCCGTCGTCCTCACGGGCTACTTCGTCCACAGCCGAGAGCGCGACGCCGGCCGTCTCGTCGGATTCGAGGGCAAAGACCGTGTAGTCGTTGCCGGAATACACCGAAAACATCATCCGGCCGCTCTGGGCCGCCACCGAAAGGGCCGGAGACAGGGACGTGATGCCGCTCACGCCGGTCTGTAGCCTGGTCACGCGGCTGATCGATTCGGTGTCGAGCGCGTAGCGGTAGATGTCGGAAAAACCGTCCTGGTCCGAGACAAAGTAAAGGCTGCGCCCGTCGGGCGAGAACTGTGGGTTGATGTGCTTGCCGCGTGAGAACGGCCGGACGACCCGGATGTCGCCGCTCTCGACGTCTATGAGATACAGGCGCGTTTTGGCGTAGGCGAGCGCCTCGAAGTTGGTGCCGTCGGGGCCGCGGTCGCTCACGACGGCGAGGGTCTTTCCATCGGGCGACCAGGCCGGCTGGAGGTCGGCGTAGCGGTCGTTGGTGAGCTGGCGGACGTTGCCGGTCGCGATGTTAAACAGGTAGAGGTCGCTGATGCCGCCGTCGATGCCCGAGAAGGCGATCCACTGGCCGTCGGGCGACCAGGCCGGGTTGCTCATGGCGGACACGCCCTGGACCGTCACGCGCCGTTCGATGTTGCCGGAGTCCAGGTCCCAGATGGAGATCTCGTTGTCCCCCTGGGCAAACGTGACGAACGCGAACTTTTTCCCGTCGGGCGACCACGATCCGGCGGAGTTGATGAAGCGGATGTTGTCGAAATGGGGGTTGGTGTTGGTGGCCCGCAGCTTGCGTATCGTCTTGCCGGTCTCGGCGTCGGCGATGAAGAGGTTGACGTTGAAAAGGTCTTGCTCGGAGAGGTACGCTACGTACTGCCCGTCCGGGCTGACGACCGGCGAGACGTTCATCCGGCCGGCGCCCGTGTCTTGCGCGAGCACGCGCCGCCCGGCGCTGTCGGCCGGGGTACGGTTTTCCACGAACGGCAGGTAGGCGTCCTTGATGGCTTGTTGCCACTCGGTCGACAGCGAGTCCGCCGTGATGCCGATGGTGTAGACGAAGGCCGAGTCGATGCCGGTGCGCCCGCCCATCTTGAAGAGGTTGGCGACGGCGGCGTCTCCGTATTTGCCGCCGATGTAGGCGAGGTAGGCCTGTCCGTAGCGATACGGGAAGTATTTGTAGCCGCGCGAGAGTTGCTCGATGGTGGGCAGGTCGTCGCGCAGCGCGGCATCGCGCATCCACATGGCGGTGTGGGCATCTTCGCGGCCGACGGAGAAATATTCGGCCATGCCTTCGACCAGCCAGAGCGGCAGCAACTGGAGGGCGAAGCGCGTACTGTCGCTGCGGGCCAACCCGATGTCGTACTGGAAGGAGTGGACGAGTTCGTGGCCGAGCACGTGGTCCGTCTCACTGTAGATGCCGGTGAGGGGCATCACGACGCGTTCCTTGAGGGACTCCGTGACGCCGCCGGTCCCTTGCCCGATAGAGCCGCCGATGACGTTGGTCTGCTGGAAATCGGCGTCGTTGGCGTAGAGGATGATGGGTTTGCGTTCGTGGAACTCGCGCAGGAAGGTGCGGGCATGGCGGCGGTACCACCGCTCGCCCATCCGAGCCGCATCCTCCACGGCCTGCTGCTCTTCCGGATAGTAGTAGAACTCGAAGTGCGGCGTCTGGAAACTCCGAAAGTCGAAGTCGTCGTACTGCACCTTGTTCCGTCCAAAGTACTGGGCTGTAGCCGGCGTGACGGCGAGGCTTACCCACAACAGAGCGATGGTCAGGCAGGCGAGGAGTGGGAGTCTTCTCATGACATTTCGGAGTTAGGCGAGCGGCTGCAGGGGCTTGGCAGGCACAAAAGGGAGCGAGAACAGCATACGCTATACACCGGAGACCTCAGGAAGCCCCTACCGTTTTGTGTAAAATCCGACGGTTGTAACCGTTTGATGCAAAAGGGGTTGCCCGGGGAGACAAAAATGCCCTCGATGCAACGAGGCAAACAAGAATACAGGCAAGCAAGAATTGCACCAGGGAGGCGGTGCAGCGGGGCGAGCCGTACGAAGCATACCACGATCCGTACAAGGAGGCGGCTAAACCGGTGCCGGCAGGCAGGCCGCCCTGCGCACAGGTCCGGCCCGGGTGACTGCGTGACTGGTCAAGGCCTCGCATAATGTAAGAGAAAAAGGACAATGGTGTTCCGGGTCCGGGGGCAGGCGCGGGATTTTGGATCAATCCGCAGGGCGGCTTCCCGATACCCATCATCTTCGGCCGGGGAACAGCCGGTAGGGTTCGCTACTTTCATAGGCATCGAACAACAGCGCGGTCCGGTTAAGGCATGGAAGAATACAGGGTTCGGGTACGCATCTTCATCGGCATCATCTTGTTTACGACCGGCATTCTGGGGATGCAGCTCGTCCGGCTTCAAATCATCGACCAGGATGAGTTCCGGGAAATATCGCGCGGAAATGCCTTGCGCGACCTGCGGGTGTTACCGGCGCGGGGTGCTATCTACGACCGGAACAACGTCCTGATGGTGCACAACGAGCCTACCTACACGGTTACGCTCACCCCGCGCTATTTCGACGAGACCAAGATCGCCCTGCTGGCTACCCTCCTCGAAGAACCGGACTCGATGGTGGTGAGCCGGCTCGCCGAAGCTCGCCGGTGGAACACCTTCCGGCCGAGCCCCTCCTTTCGCGATGAACCATTTGCCATCTACAGCCGCATCCAGGAGAAGGCGTACCTGCTGCCCGGCGTCGGCAAAGAGATCGATCAGAAGCGCCGGTATCTCACCGACGCGCGGGCTTCGCATGCCCTCGGCTACATCCGTGAGATTACCCAGGCCGAACTCGATCGGATAAAGCAACAGAGCACCGAGGGCGACCAGGCCCGGTATCGGGCGGGCGACCTGGTCGGCAAGACCGGCGTCGAGCGCGAATACGAACCGTATCTCCGGGGGACGCCGGGCCATGCCTTCAAGGTCGTCAACGTACACGGCCTGGAAGTCAAGTCGTACCGGGACGGCGAGCAGGATACGCCTCCTTCCAGCGGGTACGACCTCCACATGGCGCTCGACACCCGGGTGCAGGCGTTGGCCGAGTCGCTCTTCGTCGGTAAGCGGGGCGCCGCTGTGGCGATAGACCCTCAGGACGGCGGGATCATCGCCCTGGTCAGTAAGCCGGACTTCGATCCCTCTCTCTTCTCGCAGCAGCTCGACAAGGATACCTGGAACTATCTCAACAACAGCCCGACCAAGCCGCTCTACAACCGGGCTACGATGAACCTGATGCCGCCCGGCTCGGCGTGGAAGCCGTTCATGGCCCTCATGTCGCTGGCCGAGGGCAACATCACGCTTTCGGGCCCGAACAGCACGTATTCCTGCCCCGGTTATCACCCGGTGGGGCAGGGGCGCTTCTTCCGGTGCATGGGCACGCACGGCACGCAGGATGTACGCATTGCCATCAGGAACTCGTGCAACACGTTCTTCTTCGAGATGGCGCGCCGGGTCGACGTCAACACGTTCAAGAAATACGCCAACATGTTCGGCTTCGGGGTGGAGGCGCCTACCGACATCGCCGAACAGACACCCGGCCTCATCCCTGATTCGTCCTATTTCGACCGGCTCGATCCGCACTGGGACATCGGATATTCGATGAACCTGGGGATCGGCCAGGGCAACATGGGCGTCACGCCGTTGCAACTGGCGCGGTACGTGGCGGCGGTGGGAAACAAAGGGGCGCTTCACCCACCGCACCTCGTGGCGTTCTTGCAGCACCCCGAGACCGGCGAGGTCGTCCCGCCCGACCTGCCTGCATCGGAGCACATCCCCATCGAAGAGCGCTATTTCGAGGCGGTACGGGAAGGCATGCGGATGGTCATGGAGCAGGGTACGGGCCGGCTGGCCCAGATTCCGGGGATCCCGTCGGGCGGGAAGACGGGCACGGCGCAAGCGCCCGGCGGGATGAAAGACCACTCGGTCTTTATCATGTTTGCTCCGTTCGACGAGCCGAGGATCGCTCTCGCCGTGCAGTGCGAGAATGCCGGCTTCGGCGGCGAATGTGCCGCGCCCATCGCCAGCCTGATGGCCGAGCTCTATTTGAAGGGCGAACTGCCTGATTCGTATGAGGTGAAGTTCCGGATGAACCGGGCGCTGAACGCGAAGAGCCAGGCCCTACCCGGCGAAAGCATCCCCCCCGCCGGTGGCGTCGCACGCCCCGAACGGGCCGGAGGCTGACGCGGCAGGTCCTCAACCATAGACCACGGACCACAGCGAGCAACGCGAGCGGACCACAGGGCGCGCAGCGCCCGGACAACGAACCACATGCGTACCTGGTATCGTAACCTGGACTACCTGACGGTGCTTGCGTGGATCGGGCTGGTGACCGCCGGCCTGATCGCCATCTACAGCACGACCCACGGGCCGGCGTCGGAATATTTGTTGGACAGCGTCCAACGCAACTTCGAGCGCCAGTTGATGTGGGCTTTTATCTGCGTCTTCGGCATCGTGATCGCCCTGATCATGCCGGTGCGTTTTTTTCAGAAGGCGGCGTATCCGGCCTACGTTTTTTCCTTGCTGCTGTTGATTGCCGCGATGCTGTTCGGCACGGAGGTGAACGGCGCCCGATCCTGGATCTCGCTCGGCCCCCTCAACTTCCAGTCGTCGGAACTGGCAAAGGTCGGGACCGTCCTGGCCGTGGCCCAACTCCTCTCGTCGCGCCGTCCCAACGCGAGCAACGTGCGGTACGGCCTGGCAGCGGTCGGAATGCTGACGATCCCGGCCATCCTTATCGTGCTGCAAAACGACACGGGCACGGCGCTCGTCTTCATCGCCCTCGTGCCCATCATGCTCTTCTGGAGCGGGCTGCCGCTGAGCATCGTCTTGCTGTTGGTCTCGCCGGCGCTTGCCGGATATCTGACCATCGTCTACTGGCCTGCGGCCGTGACCTTCGCCGTCATTTTTACGCTGGGCCTGTACTGGCATACCAAGGACTATCGCATCACGACGCTGGCCGGGCTCTTTACGGGCGGGACGATGGTGACGGCCCTGTTCGCGCTGGCCAAGGTCTTGAAGCCGCATCAGGTCGCACGCGTCGTCTCTTTTACCAACCCCGAGGCGGAGGAATACCGAAGCGGGGTAGGCTTTCACCTCGTGCAGTCGAAGGCGGCCATCGGCTCGGGCGGGTTGTTCGGCAAGGGATTCATGGAGGGGACGCAGACGCAGGGTCGCTATATCCCCGAGCAGTCGACGGACTTCGTCTTCAGCGTGATCGGGGAGGAATGGGGCTTCCTGGGGACCATCCTGGTGATCGCTCTGTTCGCGTTTTTTTTGATACGGCTGGTGTCGCTGGGGTCGCAGGTGAAGCATCCGTTCGGTAGCATGATGGCGGCCGGCGCGGCCGGCATCTTTCTGATCCACGTCTTTATCAACGTCGGCATGGTCACGGGCCTGCTGCCGGTCATCGGGATCCCGCTGCCCTTTCTTTCTTACGGAGGCTCGGCGCTCCTGGCCAACTCGGCCATGTTGGCCATCGTGCTCAACCTCCACATGCGCCGCGACGACTTCTCGATTTACGGATATTGAGGTCCACCGCGTCCTTCGTATTGCGTAAGGGTGCCTTGAAAATACACAGCACGCCATACGCCGTAGCGCTCCGCGCATGCCCGACGCCGTTTCCTTTCCCGATCAGGTCGCACACCTCGCTACGCTGGCCCCCGCCCTGCTGAGCCGGGCCCTGCGTACCGGCGGCCGGTATGGGGATCTGTTCTATGAACGCACGATTCATCATCGCGTGACGTGGCGCCAGCAGGCGCATCCGGCGAAGACCGAGCCGCCCCGCCACGACCAGCGGGGCTGGCGTGTAGAGGGCGTCGGGTTTCATGTACTCGGGGCCGCCGCCGCAGGGTTTGCCGCCACCGCCACGCTCGCTCCGGACGATCTCGCCGCGACCGCCGAGGCCGCGTCCGCGCAACTCGGCCAGGCGGCTGCGGCCCGCAAGGCCGCTTCGCTGCGTGCGCTGTCGATGGGACGGTCCGCACCGTTCGATGCGCCGGATGCCGTCTCGCTGCTGGAAAAGGCGGCGCTGGTACAGGCAGCCGCCGAGGCGGCGCTTTCGCTCGATGCCTGTGTAAGCCGCGTCGAAGTGGCCTATCAGGACCGTATGCGCCGCGCCTTGATTGCCACGTCGGAAGGGGCGTTGCGGGCGGTGGTATCGATGCTCTTCGGGTTGCGCGTGGAGGTAGTCCTGGCCGTCGGGTCCGATACGGTGAGGGGGTGTGCCGAGACGGGCGGTGCGGGCGGTTTCGGGCAAGCGTTTGCCTACCCGCCCGAGGCCGTGGCCCGTGCGGCCGTCGAGCAGGCCCGTCGCCTGGTCGATGCCCGTCCGTTACGCCCCGGCACGATGCCTGTGGTCCTGGCGGGCGGTTGGGGCGGCGTATGGCTCCACGAAGCTGTCGGGCACTTGCTGGAAGCCGACACCCTAAGCTCCGGCGAGGCCCCGTTTGCAGGGCGGCGGGATGAGGTTGTGGCCTCCCCGGCCGTCACGCTCTATGACGATGCCACGCTGCCGGGCGGGCGCGGCACCCAGGCTTTCGACGACGAGGGAACCCCTGCGGCACGGACGACGCTCATCGAAGACGGTGTGTTGCGGCACTACCTCACGGATGGCCGCACGGCCCACCAGCTCGGCCTGCCGCGTACCGGCAACGCCCGCCGTCAGGACTACCGGCACCCGCCGCTGCCGCGCATGACCAACCTGCTCCTCGCCGCCGGCAACGCAGCGCCGGGCGACCTCATCGCCGGGGTTGCAGACGGGTTGTATGTGGCGGCGGTCGGGCGCGGCAGGGTGGCACCGGATGGCCGGTTTGCCTTCGACGTGCTGGAAGGCTATCGCATCGAACACGGTCGCTGCACGACGCCCGTGACGGGCCTGCGCATCGTCGGACGAGGGCCGGAGGTTTTGGGGAACGTCGTCGGCATCGGGCGGGATCTACAGGTCGAGACGGCCCGTGGGCTCTGCGAAAAAGCCGGGCAGGTCGTCCCCGTCTCGTTGGGTATGCCGACGGTATTGATCCGGGCGATGCAGGTGGAGCGCGGATCGGGATGACGGGCCGCACGTTTGCCGGTAGATCTCTTGACAGGACAACAGCACGCCATCCTTTATGCGTTCCACCTACGATGCGATCGTCGTCGGCCTCGGTGCCGTAGGCAGCGCGGCGGCCTATCACCTGGCGCAGCGTGGGCAGCGCGTCCTCGGGATCGACCGCTATGCGCCGCCGCACACATACGGCTCGACGCACGGCGGCAGCCGCATCATCCGCAGAGCCTACTTCGAAGGGCCGCGGTACCTCTCGCTCCTCGACCGGGCCTACGTCTTGTGGCGGGCGCTGGAAGCGGCCTCCGGGCATACGCTCCTGCATCTCTGCGGCAGCCTCAACATCGGGGCACCGGAGAGTGCGATCGTGGCGGGAGCGAAGCACAGCGCCGAGGTGCTGGGTCTCGTGCACGAGGTGTTGACCCCGGAGGAGGTGCGGCGTCGTTTCCCGGCCTATCACCTCCCGGAAGGGCAGGTGGCCGTCTGGGAGGCGGAAGCGGGGTTGGTCAACCCCGAGCACTGCGTGCAGGCACACCTGGAGCAGGCCCGCAGCCGGGGCGCACAGCTCTGTTTCGAAGAACCCGTCCTGGGCTGGCAGGCCGACGGCGGCGGGGTGTCCGTCACGACGGCTACGGCTACGTATCCGGCCGGCCGCCTGGTGCTGTGTGCAGGCGCCTGGATGAAAGACCTG
>Ga0302046_10000373_pt1 | contig 46067 bp, 35 predicted proteins | sample RVTome_11_FD_200261 | JGI IMG/M metagenome (GOLD analysis project Ga0302046, IMG submission 200261) | Soil microbial communities from uranium-contaminated site in the Upper Colorado River Basin, Wyoming, United States - RVT147D111 (version 2) ...
GCCCGGCCGGCGGCGCCGATCGACAGCCGCACGTAAACGTAGATCCGGGGCGGGGTGCGTCCGACCGCGGCGGCGCCGGCCCGCACCAGGTCGGCCGACTTGCGCGCGTACTCCGGGGTCACCCAGTTCAGGAGCACGCCGTCGGCCACCTCGCCGGCCAGCGCGCACATCTTGGGACCGAGCGCGGCCACGATGACCCGGGTGTCGAGCTGCGCGCGCAGCGCGGCCACGCCCGCCCGCACGCGGTCGAGCGACCGGGGGTTCGGGCTGCCGACGCCGAGCAGCAGCCGGTCCAGCGGCAGCCGGGTGTCGTGCACCCCCTGCACGATGCTCTCCGGCCCCCGCGTGTGCAGGGGGATGACGCCGACGCCGAGGTCGACCCGCTGCGTCTGCGCCGCCGCGTGGGCCAGCGCCGCCAGCCCGTCGGTCGAGCCCGGATGGTTCACCCAGAACGAGGTGTAGCCGAGCGCCTCGGCCTCCCGGGCTGCGGCCCGGATGACCTCGGGCGCGGTGGCGGCGAACAGCGCGAAGCCCTGTGCCATCGCCCATCTCCTTGCGGTGCAGGCTGTAAAGTAGCGACACCGTATCACGACTTGCGCGGGACGCCCGGACGAGATACACCGGAGCGAACCCCCGGCCGTTTCGGGACAAGGAGACCGCTCATGAGCCAGACGACCAAGCTGCTGATGGAGAAGGACGGGCCGATCGGCTGGATCGTCTTCAACCAGCCCGAGAAGCGCAACGCGGTGAGCCAGGAGATGTGGGAGGCCATGCCCGGCTACGTCGACGAGCTGACCCGGGACGACGCTATCCGCGTGGTCGTCCTGCGCGGGGCGGGCGACCAGGCGTTCGTGGCCGGCGCCGACATCTCGCAGTTCAAGGACCGCCGGCGCAACATGGCCGACGAGGAGGAGTACCGCCGGATCAACGCGCGCGGCGCCGACGCGCTGGCCCACCTGCAGAAGCCCCTGCTGGCGATGATCCACGGCTACTGCGTGGGCGGCGGCGTCGGCATCGCCGTGGGCTGCGACCTGCGCATCGCCGCCGACGACGCCCGCTTCGGCGTCCCCGCCGCCCGGCTCGGGCTCGGCTACCAGTGGAGCGGCATGGACAAGCTCATGAAGCTGGTCGGGCCCGCCTACACCAAGGAGATCTTCTTCACCGCCCGCACCGACTTCAGCGCCCAGGACGCCTGGCGCATGGGGCTGGTGAACCAGGTCGTGCCCAAGGCCCAGCTGGAGAGCTTCACGCGCGACTACGCGCACACCATCGCCCGCAACGCGCCGCTCACCATCCGCTCGGCCAAGGCCACCGTCAACGAGCTGGTGAAGCCCCACGACCAGCGGGACCTCGCCCTGCTCGACAAGCTGATCGCCGACTGCTTCAACAGCCAGGACTATCAGGAGGGCGTCCAGGCGTTCTCGGAGAAGCGGCGTCCCCGGTTCCAGGGGCGCTGAACCGTGCAGCACGTCCGGCTCGGTCGGACGGGGCTTCCCGTCTCCCGTCTCTGTCTCGGCACGATGACGTTCGGGCTCCAGTGCGACGAGCCCCTCTCGCGCCGGATCCTCGACCGGGCAGTCGCGGGCGGCATCACGTTCCTGGACACCTCCGACGTCTACCCGCTCGGCGGCACCGCGGAGACCGTCGGGCGCACGGAGGAGATCCTCGGGCGGTGGATGGCCGGCCGCCGTCACGAGGTCGTCGTCGCCACCAAGTGCTTCGGCGCCACCGGCCCCCGGCCCTGGGACCGCGGCCTCTCGCGCCGGCACGTCCTCGACGCCATCGACGCCTCGCTGCGGCGGTTGCAGACCGACTACGTCGATCTCTACCAGGCCCACCACCCCGATCCCGACACGCCGATCGACGAGACGCTCCGGGCGTTCGACGACGTCGTCCGCGCCGGCAAGGCGCGCTACGTCGGCTGCTCGAACTATTCCGCCTGGCAGACGGCGCGGGCGCTCGGCCGCAGCGACCTGCTCGGCCTCGCCCGCTTCGAGACGGTCCAGCCGCGGTACAACCTGCTCTTCCGTCAGATCGAGCGTGAGCTGCTGCCGTTCTGCGCGGAGGAGGGCCTGGCGGTCATCCCCTACAACCCGATCGCCGGCGGCCTCCTGTCCGGCAAGCACCGCCTCGACCGGGGCCCGGCCGCGGGCACCCGCTTCACGCTCGGCACCGCCGCCCGGCGCTACCAGGAGCGCTACTGGCACGAGCGCGAGTTCGAGACCGTCGAGGCCGTGCGCGGGCTGGCGGCCGAGGCCGGCATGTCGATGGTCCAGCTCGCGGTCGCCTGGGTGCTGGCGAATCCCGTGATCACGGCGCCCATCGTCGGCGCCAGCCGGCCCGAGCAGCTCGACGACGTCCTCGCCGCCGCCGGCAAGCGGCTCGACCCTGCCCTCAAGGGGCGCCTCGACAGGCTGACCGCCGACTACCGCCTCGGCGACGACCCCCGCTGAGCCCACCGGCGCGCTCCGCTCCGACGCGCATCCTCGTCTGGATGTGCGTCCTGGTCGCCATCAACCAGCTCGGCTTCGGCGCCGTGGTGGCCGTGCTGGCCCTCTACGCGCGCTCGTTCGGCGTCGGCCAGTCCGCGATCGGCCTCTCCATCGCCGTCTACGGTCTCGCCCGCTTCCTCGTGGCGGTGCCGGCCGGCCGGCTCGCCGACGCGGCCGGCCGCCGCGCGGTGCTGGCGCTCGGCGGCCTGGTGTCGGCGGCCGGCAACCTGCTGTGCGCGGTCGCGCCCACCTATCCCCTGTTCATCGCCGGCCGCTTCGTGGCCGGCGCCGGTGCGGCGCTGGTGCTCATCGGCGGCCAGATCGTGCTGGCCGACATCACCACGCCGGCGACCCGGGGACGGATGATGGCCATCTACATGGGCGTCTTCCTGTTCGCGGTCGGCGTGGGGCCGGTGCCGGGCGGCCTGCTCGCGGAACGATTCGGGCTGGCGACGCCGTTCCTGGTCTACGCGGCCGCCGGGGCCCTCGGCGCGGTGCTCGCGTGGGTCTCGGTGCCGGAGACGCGGCACCCGAGCGGCCTGGCCGCCGCCGCCACCGCGCTGCCGCCGTTCGGCGACCAGCTCCGCCTGCTCACCGGCCGCCTCGGCTTCGTGCTCGTGAGCCTCATCTCGTTCATGAGCGCCGTCGCCCGCACCGGCGCCCTCTTCAACGTCATCCCGGTCCTCGCCCGGGACCGCCTCGGCCTGAACGCCGACCAGATCGGCCTCGGCCTGGCGCTGGCGAGCCTGGCCGGACTGGTCGTCATCTACCCGTCGGGCATGCTGGTCGATCGAATCGGGCGCAAGGCGGTGATCGTGCCGGCCACCCTCATGGCGGGCGCCGCGATGGTGATCTTCCTGCTGGCGCCGTCCTACGCGTGGTTCCTCGCCGCCTGCGTCGTCTGGAGCCTGGCCAGCGGCGTGGCCGGCGCCGCGCCGGCGGCCTATGCGGCCGACGTGGCGCCGCCCGGGATGAACGCCGCCGCCATGAGCACGTACCGGATGCTGTCGGACGTGGGCTACGTGGTGGGGCCGCTCGCGCTGGGGCTCATCACCGACGTCCTGGGCGCCGACACCGCGCTGGCCACCGCGGCCGTGCTGCTGGCCGCGGTGGCCCTCCTCTTCGCGCGCCACGCGCCGGAGACCCTCCAGGCGCGCCGCCCGTGACCGGAGTGCCGCCGGCGCGGGAGGCGGCGCCTACCGCTTCGGCCAGTAGTGGCGGACGGCGATCTCCATCGGGGGCGTCAGCCTCTGCCCGTGGGGCACGGTCTTCCTCGCGTACTCGCGCTGCGAGCGGAGCACCCGGGCGAAGAACGGGTTCCGCTGCGCCTCGGCATCGAGGGTCTTGTCGATGGCGTCCAGCTCTGCGCGCAGGATCTCATCCGGCGTCCTCAGGATCTGAACGCCGTGCTTGCCGGTCAGCTCGTCCGCCGCCTGGCTGTCCTGGTCCACCGTGTACGCGCTCAGGCGCGTGATCTCGGCCATGGTGGCGTACTTCACGATGGCCTGCAGATCCGGTGGCAGCTCCGCCCAGCGCTTCCGGCTGACGATCAGCTCGTGAAAGGTCGGCGGTTGCCGGAAGCTCGGCATGTAGTAGAACTTGGCCGCGTGCTGGAAGCCGATGACGATGTCGCGGCTCGGGATGGCCCACTCGGCGCCGTCGATGACGCCGCGCTCCAGCGCGGGGACGATCTCGCCCCCGGCCATCCCCACCGTGGTCGCCCCCATCCGCCGGAACATCTCCAGCCCGATCCCCGAGGAGCGGAACTTCAGCTTGCGCAGATCCTCGAGGCCGTTCATGGGACGCTTGAGCCAGCCGAAAGCCTCCCAGTACGGCTGGATGGTCGTGAAGTGGGCCACGACGTCCATGCGCAGCTCTTTCCTGCGCGAGGAGCGCCGGCGCGGACACCGGCGCTCCTCTCCGTCCGGGTCGGACTACTGCAAGGGTGAGAAGGCCGCGGGCAGAACGATCTTGTTCTGCTGCGAGATCAAGCGGTCGGCCCCGCCCGGGGGCGGCCACACGCCCTTCTTGCGGGCCTCGTCACGCACCTGCATGCGCTGGTCCATGCTCTGGTACGCCCAGATGTGGACGAAGCCGTTGGCCTTGCCGAACTCCACCCCGCCCGCCATCACGAGCGGCGACAGCTTCGTACGCTCCGGCAGCTTGGCCTCCCAGCCCTGGGCCGTGGCCGGCAGCGTGCCCGGCTTGAGGGTGTAGTAGCGGATCTCGTAGACCGGGCCCATCCGTCCCGGCTGGGGCGCCGGCACGAAGGCGAACGGCACGACGATCTCCGAGCGCATCTTGCGGATGAACTCCGCGGTCTTCGGTGGCCAGTTGGGGTCCTTGGCGGCCTCGCCGCGGATCTTCGCGCGCTCGGCGAGATCGTTGTAGCCCCACACGTGGATGATCTCGTTGAGCGGCCCCACCTCGGTGTGCCAGAAGGCGGTCAGCGGCGAGTACTTCTTGCGGTACTCGTACGCCTCGCCGAAGCGCTTCTCGACCTCGGCCAGGCTGCCCGGGGCGATTTGATAGGTCCTGATCTCGTAGATCACGGTGGGCTCCTTTCGGGCGGTGATGCGCGGTAGTATGCCCCAACTTCCGCTGCGGCGCCTCGCGCAACGCACCGATCACTGCCGCGAGATGGACCGGCGCATCGACCAGCGGTCGCAGGAGCTGGACCGCTGGCGGCACGAACATTTCACACCGTGGCCGTACGTGAAGAACCTGCCGCCCGACGACAGCCTGCACAACTACGCGTGCATGCAGGAGGTGTGGCTGGACAGGTAAGCGGCACCTCGCTTGCAGACCCCCACCCCATGGTGACCCGAATCCTGCCGCAGGCCAGCGTGGCCGAGGTGCTCGACCGCGTCCTCGACCGGGGGATCGTGATCGACGCCTGGTTGCGGGTCTCGGTCGCCGGCATCGCCCTGATCGACGTCGACGCGCGGGTCGTGGTGGCCTCGATCAGCACGTACGTCCGGCACTCCGAGGTCATCGCCCAGGTGCCGCTCGCGTCACGGCCGGCTCCCGGCCGTGCGACCGCCGGACCGGCGCGCCGGACGAGGCGCCGGCCCGGCGTGCAGTTGCGGTGTGAGCAGGGATGCACCTTCACCCGGGCGGCGCAACGCCGCCCGGCCAGGGTGCGCTGCCCCGTGAACCTGGGCCGCAGCTGCCCGGTGACCGAGATCCCCCTCGCCGCCTGACCTCCTCGATCCCCGAAACGATGGCGGGACGTCGTGGTAGGGGTCGCCTCGGCCACGACCGCTGCGAGCGCCGCTCACGCGTCGCTTGACCCCGAGGCCGTCGTCGGGGCAGGATGCGCCGACCGAGGGCGAGGCCGGCCCGCCGGAGCGCCGGCCTCGGCGCGTGGGGGCGTGGACATGGGCGAGGCGCCGTGAGCGGCACCGACGGGCCACGCCCGCCGTCCCGGGTCCTTCTCGTCTCGATGCCGTTCCACGCCCTCGACAGCCCGTCGATACAGCTGGGGACGCTGAAGGCCGTCCTCGAGCGCGCGGGCATCCCGGCGACGACGCGCCACTACCAGATCGACTTCCTCGAGCGCTGCGCGGCAGTGACCGCCGGGGCGCCTCCGGGCGAGCAGATCGGGCCTGCCGAGTACGGGCAGATCAACGAGCACTTCTGGGCGGGGCTCGGCGACTGGATCTTCGCCCCCGCGCTCGGCGGCGCGCCCGAGCCGGAGCACGACCGCGCGTACCTGGACCACCTCCGCGCGCGTGGCGTGCCGGAGCGCGACCTCGCGATCGCCGTGCGGATGCGCGCGACGGCCGGCGACTTCCTCGATGCCTGCGCCGAGGATGCGCTCGCCGCGCACCCCGCCGTCGTCGGGTTCACGACGACGCTCGCCCACACGCTCCCCGCGCTTCGCCTCGCCCGCATCCTGAAAGGGCGCGACCCGGGGCTCGGCATCGTCCTCGGCGGCGCCGCCTGCGACGGCCCGATGGGCGCCGCCCTGCACCGCGCCTTCCCGTTCGTGGACGTCGTCGTGCGGGGCGAGGCCGAGCGTGTCCTGCCGGGGCTCGTCGAGGAGCTGCTGGCGCGCCGGCCGGTCGGCCCGCGTCCCGGCGTCTGCTACCGGACCGCCGACGGGCAGTCGGTCGCCGTCGGCCAGGCGGGCCCGCTCGTCCCGATGGACGAGGTTCCGCTGCCCGACTACGACGAGTACTTCGAGCGAATCGAGCGCGCGAGCTTCCACGGCGCCCTCGCCACCGAGCTCGGGGTCCCCTACGAGGCCGCCCGCGGGTGCTGGTGGGGCGAGCGCAGCCACTGCACCTTCTGCGGCCTGAACGGGACCACCATGGCGTTCCGCAGCAAGAGCGCCGAGCGCGTCGCCGACGAGATCGCCACGCTGACGGCGCGGCACGAGGTGCTCGACGTCAAGGTCGTGGACAACATCATGGACCCGCGCTACCTCGCCACCATGCTTCCCCGGCTCGCCGGCCTCGGCAGCGACCTGCGCATCTTCTACGAGGTCAAGGCCAACCTGAAGCGGGAGCACGTCCGGCGGCTGCGGGAGGCGGGCATCGTCCGGATCCAGCCGGGCCTCGAAAGCCTCTCCACGCCGATCCTCAAGCTGATGCGCAAGGGCGTGAGCGCGCTGCAGAACCTGCGCCTGCTCAAGTGGTGCGAGGAGTACGGCGTCCAGCCGATCTGGAATCTCCTCTGCGGCTTCCCCGCGGAGCCCCCGGAGGAGTACGCGCGCATGGCGGACCTCTGCCGCTCGCTCGTGCATCTGGAACCGCCGCGCCTCGGCCGGCTCGATCTCCAGCGGTTCAGCCCCTACCACGAGCGGCCCGACGACTTCGGCATCCGCATCCTCGGTCCTGCCCGCCAGTACCAGTTCCTCTACCCCGAGCTCGACGCCGCCACCCGCGCGGAGCTCGCGTACAGCTTCGCCTTCGACTACGCGGACGGCCGCGATCCGGCCACGTACGTCGCCCCGCTCGCGGAGGTCATCCGCGAGTGGACCGAGGCCTGGGAGGCCGGGCGGGCGAAGGGCTCGCTGTGCTATCGTCGCGGCCCGGGGTTCCTCCGGGTCGTCGACCAGCGGCCCGGGCTGCCGGGGGCCCTGTGGACGTTCGGTGAGCACGAGGCCCGGGTGTTCCTGGCCTGCCGGGACGGGGCCACGGCCCAGGAGGCGTGGGCGGCGCTCGGGCCCGAGGCGGCTCGTGACCTCGGGCCGGGCTGGGTCGAGGACTGGCTCGCCGAGCTGGTCTCGGAGCGACTGGCCTACGAGGAGGGGAAACGCTACCTGACGTTGGCGCTTCCGGCCTGAGTCGATGGCCGGGAACCTACATGTTGTCTCTGGAGAGAGGAGGCCCGGGATGGCCAGACGGCAAGGCCGGAAGAAGACGCCCTTGAAGGATCTCAAGGCTCGGGCCGGGAAGGCGACGAAGGTCAAGGGCGGCGGCATCGACCCGGAACCGTTCAGGGAGCGTGCGGGCATCGAGCCGACACCGTTCAAGACGGCACGCGACACCACGACTCGCTGAGCCCACGCCCGCGACATCCAGGGAGGTCCCCGATGGCCAGACGGCAAGCGCGGAAGAAGACGCCGCTGAAGGATCTCAAGGCCCGGAATGCGAAGGCGGCGAAGGTCAAGGGCGGCGGCATCGAGCCGCAACCATTCAGGGAGCGTGCCGGCATCGATCCGGTACCGTTCAGGGCCAACCCCGTGACGGACACCACCCGCTGAGGGAGGCTCAGCCCCCGTAGAAGACCTTGTCGCCCAGGTCCTTCAGCCAGAGGGTCGCGTCGTCCGCGCGGCCCTCCGGCTGCCGGGCGAGGCCCGCGTCGACCACCTTGCCGACGAAGATGGAGTGATCGCCCTTCTCGACTGTCGCCTCGAGCGCGCACTCGATGAACGCCGGCGTGCTGGCGAGGATCGGCGCGCCGGTGGTGCCCGGGCGGAACGGCTCGCCCGAGATCGTCTGGCCCTGTCGGTCGGCCGGCTTGAAGAACGTGAACGCCAGCGCCTGCTGGCCCTTGCCCAGCACGTTGAGGGCGAAGGCCTTCGATTCCTTGATGAGGGCGTGGGCCTGCGAGTCGGTCTTGACGCCGACCGCCACCAGCGGCGGCTCGAACGAGGCCTGGGTCACCCAGTTCACGGTTCCCGCCGCCACCCGGTCGCCGCTCGCTGCCGTCAGCACGTAGAGGCCGTAGGGAATCATCCGCAGCGTGGTCTTCTTCGCGTTGGGGTCCATGGATTCCTCCTCGACGGATCGGAGCTTATACTACCGCCGACCACCAGGAGGGCGTCATGGGCTTCATCGACGTCGGCTTCGACGAGGCGATGCGCCGGGCGCGCACGCTGGCGCCGGTCCTGCGCCAGCGGGCCGACCGGGCCGAGGCCGCGCGGCAGATGGAGAAGGAGACGCTGGACGACCTGCACCGCGCCGGCCTCTTCCGCTTCCACCAGCCCAGGCGCTGGGGCGGCATGGAGCTGCCGTTCGTGGCGATCTTCGACGTCCCCGCCGAGCTGGCGCGGGGCTGCGCCTCCACCGCCTGGAACGTCGCCAACCTCGGCATCCACCACTGGATGCTGGCGCTCTACGACGAGCGCGCCCAGGAAGAAGTCTGGGGGCAGGACCCGGACGCTCTGATCGCCTCCGGCATCGCCTACCCGCAGGGCCGGGGCCGCCGGGTGGACGGCGGCTTCGTGGTCAGCGGCTTCTGGAACTTCTCGAGCGGCGTGGATCCGGCCGCCTGGAACATGCTGGCGGTGACCGTGCGCGACGGCGAGCGCGTCGTCGATCACCGCATGTGCCTGGTGCCGCGCGGCGACTACGAGATCGTGGACGACTGGCAGGTGCTCGGCATGCGCAGCACGGGGTCCAAGTCGGTCCGCGCCACCGACGTCTTCGTCCCCGAGCATCGGGCCCTCTGCATGTATTTGGCCCGCGGGGGCGGCGAGTTCCCCGGCGCCCGCGCCAATCCCAACCCGCTCTATCGCGTGCCGCTCTCGGCGCTCGGCTCGCACTGCCTGGCCGCCGCCGGCGTCGGCAACGCGCAGGCCGCGGTGGAGCTGACGATCGACGCCGTCCGGGAGCGCAGCACCAACTACACGGGCGTGCGCATGCGCGACTTCCAGGCCGTGCAGCTCCGCGTGGCCCGGGCCGGCGCCCAGGTGGACGCCGCCCGCCTGAGCGTCCGGGCGGACTGCATCGACGCCGAGCGGATCGCCCAGGAGGGCCGCGCGCCGGCGCTCGAGGACAAGCTGCGGTTCAAGCGCAACGTGGCGTGGGCGATGGAGCAGTGCACGGAAGCGGTGGACGCGCTGCACGCGCTGGCCGGCGCCAACGGCATCTACGACCGCTATCCGATCCAGCGCCTGTTCCGCGATCAGCACGCGCTCGCCGCCCACATCGGCTTTTCCTGGGACGCCCAAGGCAGCCCCTGGGCGCTGGTCGCGATGGGGGGAGAGTTCTCCAGCCCGACGATGTAGCCACGAGCCTCCCTCAGGGCCCGTCGGCGGTGAGCAGGAACACACGGGTGCGGCGGACGCTGATGCCCTCGTCCTGGACGAGGTCGGGGCGCGCGATCACCACGCGGACCCCGCGGCGTGCAGTCACCACCACCAGGCGCGCGTCGCTCGCGCCCAGGTACCAGACCCGCTGCCCCGGCCGCAGGTCCCGGCTCACCCGCAGCGCGACCCACGCGGTGATCGGCCGCCAGCGTGCGCGCAGCGGTGGGAGTGCCGCGCCGACGCCCACGAGCACGAGCGCGGCGACGGCGGCCGCCTCCAGCCGGGCCGGTCCCAGCACGGCGGTCCCGGCGGCCCCGAGCAGCGCCCAGGCCACGAGGAAGTCGCCGGCGCGCAGCCAGCGGCGGCGACCGAGCCAGCGGACCACGGAGTCCGGCACCGGGCGGATCGGCGTTCGCATGACGACGATCGTACCGCGTGGCGAGAGCCCCCCGGCGCTGTTATAGTCCCGGCGTCGCCACGACGGACAGGAGGACAGCGTGAAACTGCTCTACTTCGACGACTTCAAGCTGGGCGTGCTCAAGGGCGAGTCGGTGGTCGACGTGTCGTCGGTGGTCCACGACATCCCCCACATCGGCCCCCACGACCTCATCAGCGGGCTCATCGAGCGCTTCGCCGGCTACCGCCAGCGCCTGGAGGAGGCGGCCGCCCGGGGCAGCGGCGTGCCGGTCACCCAGGTGCGCATCCGCCCGCCGATCCCCAAGCCGTACAACATCGTGGCCATGGCCGTGAACTACATGGAAGACGGCACCCGCACCGAGCCGGCGCCGATCAACGCCTTCCACAAGTCGCCCGGCAGCATCATCGGCCCCGGCGACACCATGGTGCTCCCCGACGTCCCCGCCACGATCTTCGAGGGCGAGGCCGAGATGGCGGTCGTCATCGGCAAGCGGGCCACCAACGTCCGCGCCGAGGACGCCATGAGCCACATCTTCGGTTACATGAACTTCATCGACGGCTCCGCCCGCGGGCTGCCGCCTCCCGGCAACGTGTTCTACCAGATGAAGTCGCGCGACACGTTCTGCCCCATCGGCCCCTATCTCGTGACCGCCGACGAGATCGCCGATCCGCACCGGCTCGCGATCAAGCTGTGGGTCAACGGCCAGCTCAAGCAGAACTTCAACACGAACGACATGGCCCACAAGATCGGCCGCTGCCTCGAGTGGGTGACCTCGATCCACACGCTCGAGCCCGGCGACGTGCTCGCCACCGGCACCAACCACCGGGGGCTCAGCGCGTTCCAGAACGGCGACGTGATCGAGCTGGAGACCGAGGGGCTCGGGCGGCTGCGCTTCAACGTCCGCGACGACCTCAAGCGCACCTGGGCGCGCGAGACGCGCCTGGACCGGCAGGAAAAAAAGCTGGAGCCGGCCACCACGCCCCAGCTCAGCGGGAAGTACACGCCCGTGCCCCGCTAGCGCCGCGCGTGGGGTGCCCCGGTCCCCGGGGGCCCCGACGGCAGACTGGTGCCCCGAGTCAGAAGTTCGGCCGACTGCCGGAGCGACGTGGGCGAGGTGTCCATGGGGTGGATCCGCGGCACCACGAGGCTTCGGCGAGCCGGGCCATCGTCCAGCACTCCTCGACGGGCGGCCGTCGCGCCGACTGCATGACCGCGCCGCGCGTGGGGACGAGGACGCCGACGCGCATGGCCTGGTCGTGTACGCGCGCTCAGGCCCGGACCGCGCCGGGACGGCCGTCCTCCACCACGAACGAGGCCAGCGTGTCGGCCTCCGCGCGCGGCTGGGTCACGCTGCGCATCGCGCGGAGATCGGCCCGCAGGCGCTGGGGCGTCAGCTCGACGCGCACGTAGCCGCGCCGCGTCCCATCGGCGAAGTGCACGTGCGGGTTGTCGGCCCGGCGCGCGTCGAGGATCTCCTGGCGCCCGAACTGGGACGTGATCGACGTGCCCACCAGCTCGGTGGCGACCACGGGTGACCGGGCGTCGTCGAAGTCGGGCTTGAGATCGTTGACCCAGAACGAGTGCACGTCGCCGCCGATCACGACCGGGTTGGCCGGCTTGCGCGAGCCGAGGTAGTCGAGCAGCCGGCGCCGCGCGACCGGATACCCGTCCCAGCTGTCGGTCCAGAACTGCCGGCCGGGACCCGGCTTGCGGTCGACCTGCGCCATGATCGACTGCTGCGCCAGGACGTTCCAGCGGGCGCGCGAGCGATCGAGGCTCGCCTCCAGCCAGCGCTCCTGGATTTCGCCGTGCATGGTCAGGCGCGGGTCCAGGCGCTCGGCACACTCCTCGACGACCGCCGAGCCACCCCGCCCGGGCGGCGCGCACGGCTGGTGGGAGCGGAACTGCCGGTTGTCGAGCAGGTGGAACTGCGCGAGGGTGCCGAACGGCACGGAGTGATAGAGGCGCAGGTGCGGGCCGAACGGGACCATCGGCCGCCGCAGGGGCATGTGCTCGTAGTACGCCTGGTAGGCGGCGGCCCGCCGCGCCAGGAACCACTCGCGCGGGTGCGCGTGCTGGGAGCGGTCGCCGGCGTAGTCGTTGTCGACCTCGTGGTCGTCCCAGGTGACGAGCCAGGGGCAGGCGGCGTGGGCGGCCTGCAGATCGGGGTCGCTCTTGTAGCGCGCGTGGCGCACGCGATAGTCCTCCAGCGTGTGCGGCTCGGGGGCGCCGTGCCGGCGCACGTGGTCGCGGCCCCAGGACGACTCGTAGATGTAGTCGCCGAGGTGGACGACGAGATCCAGGTCGTCGGCGAGCATCCGGTGGTAGGCGCCGTAGTAGCCCTGCTCGTAGTGCTGGCAGGACGCGAACGCGAAGCGCAGCCGGTCCACGGCGGCGTCCCTGCCCGGGGCGGTGCGCGTCCGCCCGACCGGGCTGACCTCCCCGCCCGCGCGGAAGCGATACCAGTACCAGCGCGCCGGCGCCAGCCCGGCGACCTCGACGTGGACGGAGTGCGCCCACTCGGGGGTGGCGGCGGCGCTGCCGCGCTGCACGACGCTGGCCAGGCGCTCGTCGCTCGCGACCTCCCACTCGACCATCACCGGCTCGCGCGGCATGCCCCCGCCGGGCTGCAGGGGCGCCGGCGCCAGCCGGGTCCACAGCACCACGCCGCTCGCCAGCGGATAGCCGGAGGCCACGCCCAGCGTGAACGGGTTGGCGGAGAAGCGGGGCCGAGCGCCGGCGCGGCGCGCGAGGGGCGTGACGAGCTGCGCGGCGCCGAGCGCGAGGCCGCCCGTGAGGAACGCGCGGCGGCCGGGGCTCACCGCGGGCCGCCCCGCTTCAGACCTGGCCCTCCCACGAGGCGCCGGCGACCTGGCGCCAGCGCGCGCGGATCGCCTCGAACTGCGCGGCCGGCAGCGCGCCGGCGGCCACGAGCGCGGCGTTCTGCTGCCAGCGCTCGGGCTTCGTCGTGCCCACGATGGCCGTGTGCACGCCGGGCGCGCTCAGCGTGAAGCGGAGCGCGATGGCGACGGCGTCGGCCTTCGAGGTCAGGAAGTCGTAGTCGAGCGACCGCAGCCGCGACCAGTACGTCTGGTAGTAGGGCTCCGCCGGCTTGCGCGCGTAGCGCCAGGCCACGTTGGCCAGCGGGCGCTTGGCGATCACGCCCATCCCGCGCTCGCACGCCGGCGGCAGCGTGAGGTCCAGCGCCTGCTGGTCGGCGATGCTGACCGACGTCTGCAGCGTGTCGAAGCGCCCGCACGCGACCGCGAAGCGGGCCGCCTCGCCGTCGCCGCTGTAGCCGATGTACCGCGCCAGGCCGCGCTCGCGCGCGCGCTCGAGCGCCGCGACGACGTCACCCTTCCGCAGCTCGGCCAGCGCGCAGGAGTGCAGCTGGATGAGGTCGACGTGATCGGTCGCCAGCCGGCGCAGGCTGCGCTCGATGCCGGACAGCAGCGACGCCGGCCGCCAGTCCGCCCGCGACCAGCCGCCGGCGTGGCCGCACTTGGTGAACAGGTAGACCTCCCGCCGCCGGCCGCCGAGCGCCCGGCCGATCAGCGTCTCGCTGTCCTCGTAGCACTCGGCGGTGTCGATCACGTTGAGGCCGGCGTCCAGGGCGCCGCCGAGCAGCCGGGCGACCGTGCGGGCGCCGACCCGCTCGTAGCCGATCTCCGAGCCGCCGAACCCCAGGATGCTGGCGTGCATGTCGGTTCGACCCAGCCGGCGGCGCTCCATGCGCCGAGAATACTCGATTGGACCCCTACGTGGCGCCGCGGCCCGTCTATCTGGCGCCGCCGCCCGTGGTCGTCGCGCCGCCGCCCGTCTACCTGTACCGGCAGCCGGGGCCCGGATTCGCCCGCGCCCACGGCCACCATCACTGGAAGCGCTACCACGACCACCGCGACTGGCGGCACGACCGCCGGCGGTAGGGAATCACATGGGTGGCCCCCGGGGCCCCCCATCGCCTCGTCGCGCGTGCGTGCTACGATGCGCGGGCCATGAAGATCACGCACGCGACCACCCGAGTGCTCCGGACACCGGCCGACAATCCCCTCGTCGTCGGTCTCCCTGCCCCGACCGACACGCGCGAGTTCGTGACGCTCGCGCTGGGGACCGACCAGGGGCTGGTCGGGATCGGGCTCACCTTCTTCGGGGGCGCGCTCACGCCGGCGCTCAAGGCGGCGGTGGACGGGCTCGCCCGGCTCGTCGTGGGCGACGATCCCACCCAGGTCGAGGCCATCGCCGCCAAGTGCCGGCGCGCCGCGGGCGGGTCGGGCCCCGGCGGCATCTTCACGCTCGCGCTCGCCGCGCTCGACATCGCCTGCTGGGATCTCAAGGGCAAGGCCCTGGGCCGGTCGGTGGGCGCCCTGCTCGGCGGCCTGCGCGACCGCGTGCCGACGTACGCCAGCGGCGCGCTCATGCGCCCGCACCCGCTCGACTATCTGGCCAAGGCGGGGCTGCGCCTGCGCGACATGGGGTTCCGCCAGATGAAGATGCAGTGTGGCAGCGAGCCGACGGTGGCGGCCTCGGTCGAGCGCGTGCGCGTCGTGCGCGAGGCGATCGGCCCCGACGTCGACCTCATGTGCGACATCAACCAGCTGTGGAGCGTGAACCGCGCGATCGAGGTCGGCCGCCGCCTCGAGCCCTACCACCTCTTCTGGCTGGAGGACCCGACCGCCCACGACGACTATGTGGGCCTCGCGCGGATCGCCGATGCCCTGACGACGCCGATCGCCGCCGGCGAATACCACTACGGCATCGTGCCGTTCCGCCACCTGCTGGAGGCGCGCTCGATCGACATCGTGATGATCGACCTGCTGCGCGCCGGCGGCATCACCCAGTGGATGAAGATCGCCGGCATGGCGGAGGCGTTCAACCTGCCGGTGGTCAGCCACCTGGTGCCCGAGCTGCACGTGCACCTGATGGCGGCCATCCCCAACGGCCTCACCGTGGAATACATGCCGTGGTCGCTCCGGCTCTTCGAGGAGACGCCGAAGCTGGAGGCCGGTCAGCTCGTGGTGCCGGCGGCGCCGGGGCTGGGGCTCGCGTTCGACCGGGCCGCGCTCGAGCGCTTCCAGGTGGCCTGATGACGCTCGATCCTCGACATCTGAGCTCGCTCCGGTGGCGGCTGGTGGGACCTCACCGCGGCGGCCGCGTGGTCGCGGTCGCCGGCCATCCGACCCAGGCCATGACGTTCTACTTCGGCGCCTGCGCGGGCGGCGTGTGGCAGACGACGGACGGCGGCAGCTACTGGGAGAACGTCTCCGACGGCTTCTTCGAGACCGCCGCCATGGGGGCGCTCGCGGTGGCGCCCTCCGATCCCAACGTCATCTATGCCGGCACCGGGGAGGCGTGCATCCGCGGCAACGTCTCCCACGGCGACGGCGTCTACCGGTCCACGGACGGCGGACGCACCTGGGTGAACCGGGGTCTTCGCGACACCCGCCACATCGGCCGGGTCCGCGTCCACCCCGCCGACCCCGACCTCGTCTACGTGGCGGCGCTCGGCCACGCCTGGGGCCCGAACCGCGAGCGCGGGGTGTTCCGCTCGCGGGACGGCGGCGAGCGCTGGGAGCAGGTGCTCTTCAGGAGCGAGCGGGCGGGCGCGGTCGACCTGTCGATGGATCCCCACAACCCCCGCATCCTCCATGCGGCCGTCTGGCAGGCGCAGCGGACGCCCTGGAGCATGTCGAGCGGCGGCCCCGACTCCTCGCTGTGGCGGTCGACGGACGGCGGCGACACCTGGGCCGACATCTCGCGGAATCCCGGCTTGCCGCGCGGCGTCCTCGGGCGCATCGGCGTCGTCGTCTCGCCGGCCGACGGCCGGCGCGTCTACGCCGTGGTCGAGGCCGACGACGGTGCGCTGTTCCGCTCGGACGACGGGGGCGACACCTGGCAGCGGTGCAGCGAGGACCCGGGGCTGCGCGGCCGCCCCTGGTACTACATGCACGTCTTCGCCGACCCCCGGGACGCCGACACCGTGTGGGTGGCGGACTACTCGCTGTGGAAGTCGATCGACGGCGGCAAGACGTTCGCCGAGGTGGCCACGCCCCACGGCGACAACCACGACCTGTGGATCGACCCGGCCGACCCGCGACGGATGATCGAGGCCAACGACGGCGGAGCCTGCGTGTCGTTCAACGGCGGGCAGTCGTGGTCGACGATCTACAACCAGCCGACGGCGCAGTTCTACCACGTGTGCGCCGACGACCAGCGTCCGTACCGGATCTACGGCTCCCAGCAGGACAACTGGGCGATCAGCCTGCCGAGCCAGTCGCACCGGGGCGTGATCACCACGATCGACCAGGTCCAGCCCGGCGGCGGGGAGAGCGGCTACATCGCCGTGAAGCCCGGCGACCCGAACATCGTCGTGGGCGGCTCGATCGGCACCGGGCCCGGCATGGGCCGGCTGATCCGTTACGACCACCGCAGCGGGCAGGAGCGGGTCATCAGCGTCTGGCCCGAGCAGTACGGCATGGGCGTCCCGCCCGCCGAGCACCGCTACCGGTTCCAGTGGACCTTCCCGGTCTTCTACTCGCGCTGGGAGCCGGGCGAGCTGTGGGTGGCGGGCAACCGCATCTTCCGGTCCCTCGACGAGGGCCACTCGTGGCAGATCGTGAGCGAGGACCTCACCCGCAACGACGCCGCCAGGCTCGGCCCGTCGGGCGGCCCGATCACCCGGGACAACACCGGGGCCGAGGTCTACTGCACGATCTTCGCGCTCGTCGAGTCTGCGCACGAGCGGGACGTGCTCTGGGCCGGGACCGACGACGGCCTCGTCCACCTCTCCCGGGACCGCGGGCGAACCTGGCACGCGGTGACGCCGCCCGACCTGCCGGAATGGGCCCTGGTCAGCGTGCTCGAGCCCTCACCGCACGACGCCGCCACCTGCTACGTGGCGGCCACCGCCTACAAGCTCGGCGACACGCATCCCTACCTGTTCAAGACGACCGACTACGGCCGCACGTGGAAGCGCATCACGGGCGGCCTGCCCGACGGCGAATTCACGCGCGTCATCCGCGAGGACCCGAACCGCCGGGGCCTGCTCTATGCCGGCACCGAGACCGGCGTGTGGGTCTCGCTCGACGACGGGGGATCGTGGCAGCGCCTGCGCGGCAACCTGCCGGTGGCGCCGATCCACGACCTGATCGTGAAGGACACCGACCTGGTGGCCGCCACCCACGGCCGCGCGTTCTGGATCCTCGACGACCTCACGCCCCTGCACCAGCTCGCCGAGGCGGTCCCGGCCACCGGCACGCACCTGTTCACGCCGCGCCCGACCGTCCGCTGGCGTGCGTACAAGGGCCACGGCATGAAACCCGGTCCCGGGCGCGAGGTGGCGTACCGGATGGCCGGGTCGGTGGGGTACGCCTACCGGCAGGTCGAGGCTCCCACCGGCGAGAAGACGGAGCGGCTGCTGGATGCCGGCGAGAACCCGCCCAGCGGCGTCGTCGTCCACTACTGGCTGGAGGAAGCGCCGGCGGAGGACGTCACGCTCACCTTCCTCGACACCGAGGGACGGGAGATCCGCTCGTTCACGAGCCGCCGGGAGGCGGCGGCCGACGGACCGAAGGCGCCCGCGTCACCGGGCGCCACGGGCGGCGAGGAGCCGGGCCCCCAGGAGGCCCCCCCCGAGCCCGCCGGCGAGGAGGAGCCGCGCCCGACGAAGACCGCCGGCGCCAATCGCTTCGTCTGGAACCTGCGCGGGCGCGACGCCACCAGGCTCCCCGACAACAAGGGTCGCGGCGGCACCGCCGAGATGCTGGCGGCGCCGCGCCTGCCCCCCGGGGCCTACGAGGTACGGCTGACCGCGGCCGGCCGGACGCTGACGCAGCGGTTCGAGGTCGTCAGGGACCCGCGCGTGCCGGCCACCGACGACGACCTGCGCGAGCAGTACGCGTGGGCCAAGAAGAGTCACGACCTCCTGACGCGGGTGCACGACGCGGTGCTCGTGTTGCGCGACGTCCGCGCCCAGGCGGACGGGTGGGCGGAGCGGGTCGGGACCGCCCGCGTCAAGGAGGCCGCCCGAGCGATCGGCAGGACGCTGACCGCCATCGAGGGCGAGCTGATCCAGGTCCGTGCCGACGATCCCCGGATGTTCCCCTCGAAGCTCAACTCGCGGCTGGCGACGCTCGTGGGGCTCATCGACTACTCGGACGCCGCGCCCACGCAACCGCTCCGCGAGCTGTCCGAGGACCTGGCGGGCCGCATCCAGGCCGAGCTGGCGAAGCTCGAGCGGTGCCTGGCCGAGGACGTCGCTGCCTTCAACGCCCTCTGCTTCGACGAGGGCATCCCCGCCATCAGCGCGAAGCCCCGCAAGGAGTGACCCGTGCCCGCTTCGAAGCCCGTGCCCGACATCTATCGACGTCTCGGCGTCCGTCCCGTCGTTCACGGCGCCGGCACCACCACCCGGTACGGCGGCTCGATCCTTCGGCCGGAGGCGCTGGAGGCGATGCGCGAGGCCTCGCAGGCCCTCGTGAACCTCGACGAGCTGAACGAGGCCGCCGGCGCCGCCATCGCGCGCATGCTGGGCGCCGAGGCCGCCTTCGTGACCGCGGGGGCCAGCTCCGGCCTCGTCCTGCAGGCGGCGGCCTGCATCGCCGGTGACGACCCGGCCCGGATCGCTCGCCTGCCCGACACGCGCGGCCTGCGCCACGAGATCGTGATCCAGCGCTCGCACCGGTTCGCCTACGACCAGGCCTACCGGGTCGCCGGCGGCACCCTCGTCGAGATCGGCCTGGCGCGCCGCACCCAGCCGTTCGAGCTGGAGGAGGCGATCACCGACCGGACGGCGGCCGTCGCGTACCTCGTGTCGCCGTTCACCTCGCCTCCGGGCGTCCTCTCTCTCGAGCAGACGCTCGCCATCGCCCACCGCCGGGGGGTGCCGGTGATCGTCGACGCCGCCTCGATGCTCCCCCCACGCGAGAACCTGACGAAGTTCCTTCGCCTGGGCGCGGACCTGGTGTCCTTCAGCGGCGGCAAGGGCATCCGGGGCCCGCAGAGCACCGGCATCCTGGCCGGGCGCCGCGACCTCGTGCGCGCCGCCGCCCTCAACGCCAGCCCCAACCAGGCGCTCGGCCGGGCCGCCAAGACGTCGAAGGAGGAGATCGCGGGCCTCGTGACCGCGCTCGAGCTGTTCATGGCCGAGGACGAGAAGGCCGAGATGAAGCGCTACGGCGACCTCTGCGCCACGATCGTCGACGCGCTGGCCGACATCCCCGGCCTGCGCGTGGTCGTCGAGCAGGACCCCGTCAACCGCGTGATCCCCCACGCCGTCGTCTACTTCACGCCGGACTGGGTCGGGCCCTCGGGCCACGCGGTGCAGGTGGCCCTGGCCGGGGGCGAGCCCCACGTCTACGTGCAGCAGGGCGCCCACCAGGGCGGCTACGCCGACGAGATCGCGATCGACCCGATCAACCTGCAGCCCGGGGACGAGACGCTCGTCGCCACCCGCCTGCGCGAGGAACTGACCCGGCGATAGCGTTTTTGGCGCGTGGCCGCCGGGCGGGCGGAGGTGGGCGGCCGAAAGCCCTTGACGCCGGCTCTCTTTCGACAGATCCTCGGCCGCATCGAACGGCTCGCGTGGCATCCGAAGTGATCCACGAGGGATAGTCTGCTCGTTCAACGACTCGACAGAGGGGCCATGGGCCCATATCGGAAATCCTGGTTTGTCCTTCTGTGCTGCCATAGCGCGGTCATCGCCGCGCTGGCTGCCGTCCTGCTCGGCGACACGCCCGCGGCGGGGGCCCAGGCGCCGAAGGTCTACACGATCGGAATCCTCACCGATGCCATGGTGCCGTGGCACTCCACCACGGAGGGCTTCCGGGACGGTCTCAAGGCGCTGGGTTATGTTCAGGGGAGCAACGTCGTCTTCGAGGCGCGCGCGGCGCAGGCCGATATGAGACGGGTGCCGGCGCTGGCGGCCGAGCTGATCAAGCTGAAACCCGACCTTCTCCTCTGCGTTTCGGATGCGTGCCGGCGAGATACGACGCAGATCCCGATCGTGTTCACACGGGTTGGCGATCCGGTGCGGCTCGGCCTCGTGGACAGCATCGCCCGGCCCGGTGGGAACGTGACCGGGATCGCGAACCTGCGCGCTGACCTGACCGCCAAGCGATCCAGCAGGTGAAGAAGCACGAGCTGGCCATCCTCGAGGCTCCAGCGAAGCATTAGGTCCGGCGGCGTGGGGATGGGGGGCTCGCGCGCACCCCACCCCGAGCGAGGTCGCGGCGTGCACGCGAGCCATGCCGCCCCGCCCGGATCCCCGCGCCCCCGCGCCCGCCGCGGCGGCGCGCCGCGCAGGCTACTTCGTGGTGAGCGTCCAGACGCCGTCCCAGTCGGGCGGCGGCGGGCTCGCGATGAAGTGGTCGCAGCGCTCGACGTAGAGGCGCGAGGGGTGGTCGGCGGGGTTGAGGACGAGCGCGTCCCGGAAGCAGGCCCGCGCGTCCTTGAACTCGCGGGCCCGGTAGTGGCGAATGCCCTCGGCGTAGCGCTCGACGACCGGCGCGAGGCTGGGGAAAGCCTCCTCGGTCAGGTGGTCCATCGCCTCGTAAATGGCCACCGGCTCCTTCTTGCCCTGCACGCGCAGCAGATCGACCTCGCGGAGCAGCGTCCGGCTGCCCAGCTCGGCCCGGGTGGTCTCGCTGATCAGGATCTTGGCGCCGTAGTACTTGGTGGCGCCCTCCAGGCGCGAGGCGAGGTTCACCGGGTCGCCGATCGCGGTGTACTCCATGCGCTTGGTGGAGCCGATGTTGCCGACCACGACCACCCCGGTGGCGATGCCGACCCCGATGTCCAGCGGCGCCCGGCCGTCGCGCCGCCGCTCGACGTTGAGCGCCCCCAGCGCGACGAACATCGTGTTGGCCACCCGGACGGCGTCGTCGGCGTCGTGCTCGCCGTTGAACGGCACGCCGAACAGGGCCATGACGGCGTCGCCGATGAACTTGTCGAGCACCCCGCGGTGGCCGAGGATGACGTCCACCATCCGCTCGAAGTACTCGTTGAGCATCGAGACGGTCTCGCGGGCGCCGAGCGCCTCCGACATCGAGGTGAAGTTGCGGACGTCGGAGAAGAGGACCGACACCTTCTGGTCCTTGCCGCCCAGGACCGTCTCGCCCTCGGCCAGGAGCTGCTCGGCCACCTCCGGCGACATGTACCGGGCCATGGTGGAGCGGATCCGCTTCTCGCTGGTGATGTCCTCCAGCACGAGCATGGAGCCGATGTGCTCCTCGTTGACGTCGATGAGCGGGTTGACGGCGAGGTTGACGGACGCGATGTCCCGCTCCCCCAGCCGCAGTTCCATCTGGACCGCGATCTCGCGGTGCCCGCTCTGCTTCACCTTCTCCAGGCTGTTGACGACCCAGGCGTTGGGCCCGGCGAACACGGCGTCGACCCGCCGCGCGATGACGTCGGACCGGGCCGCCTTGAGGATGCGCAGCGCCGCGTCGTTGGCGGTGAGGATGCGGTCCTCCACGTCCAGCGTGAGGATGCCGTCGGTCGTGCTGCGGAGGATGCCCTCGTTGTAGTTCTTCTCGTTGAGGACGTCCTCGAAGAGCTTGGCGTTCTCCAGCGCGATGGCGATCTGGGCCGTGAAGGCGCCCAGCCGCGCCTCGTCCCGGGCCGTGAAGCGCCCGCCCCGCTTGTTGAGGACCTGGGTCACGCCGATGCACTGGCCACCCTTGTTGACGATCGGCATGGCCAGGATGCTGTCGGTGCGGTAGCCGGTGCGGCGGTCGACCTCCTTGTTGAAGCGCGGGTCGTGGTAGGGATCGGCGATGTTGGCCGTCTGGCGCGTGGTGAACACCGCCCCCGCGATGCCGGTGTCGGTGGCGATCCGGATCTCGCGGATCTCCAGCCCCTCGGCCACCCGCGAGAACAGCTCGTTCGTCTTCCTGTCGTAGAGGAACAGCGTGCTGCGGTCGGCGCTGAGTAGCTCGGTCGTCGCGTGCACGAGGCGCGAGAGCAGCAGGTCGAGGTTCAGCTCGCCGGCGAGGTCGTGGGAGAGCTGGAGGATCCGCACCTCCTCGCGGAGGCTCGACAGCATGAGATTGAAGCCGCGGTAGACCGCAGCGTACTCGTCGGTGGAGGTCAGGTGCAGGTCGCTGTCGAGCTGGCCACCCTCCACCGCCCCCATCGCCTCGATGAGCCGCGCCGCCGAGCGCGACACCTCGGAGGCGACGAAGACCGACATGGCCAGCGTGCCGACCATGCAGACGAGGACCACGCCGACGGCCCACTGGAGGATCGGCAGCATCTGGTCCATCCGCGCCTCCAGGCCCAGGCCCACCAGCAGCCGGTCGACCTTGAAGACGATGGAGCCGGCGAAGAACAGCAGCGGCAGCGAGTTCACGAAGATCGACAGGTAGAGGAGCTTGCTGCGCAGCCGGATCGAGATGATCCGGCGCTGGTCGTCCTCCTCGACCCGGTCGCAGTAGCGCCACAGCCGCTCGACCTCGGGGATGACCTTCTTGGCGATGACGAAGAACTCGGAGATCGCGTGGGCCGGCGAGGCGAACAGGAAGATGGTGAGGCTGAGGCCGACGATCTGCCAGGGCGCAAAGCCGCCGTCGGCCACGTGGTTGGCCACGTAGAGGCCGAGCCCGGCCCCGACCGCGGCAACCGGCCCGTGGAACAGCGTCACCCGCAGGAACGAGAAGAACGGCAGGTTGAGCGCGCGCACGATGGCCCGGGACACGTCGGGCGAGGCGGGCCGCCCTCCGCGGTCCAGCACGGCCAGGACCGTCGTGATGGGCCGGATGTGGCGGTTGATCATGTAGATGTCGGGCAACGTGTAGCAGGGGATGACGAAGGAGGCGATCACCAGGAACACCACCCACTGCCGCAGCGTGAACTCGAAGCCGAGGCCGACGAGGGAGAAGGTGACGAGGACGGCCGCCACCGAGGCCAGAACGTAGGTTCCGACCATGTACCACCGCAGGCGCGCGGCCGAGGTGCCGGCGGTCACGGGCCCCACTCTACGCCAGGTGCCCCCCGTCCCAAAATCAGAACCGGTAGCCGAGGGTCAGATCCACCTGCAGGCCGGCCGGGGAGTCGACGGCGTCGGGCCCGAACGGCATGCCGCGGTTGGTATAAGTCACCCTGTTCTCGAGCGCGTACGTGAAGGCCACGTCCATCTGCACGTGCCGCTCCGGACGGTAGCCCACTCCGGCGCTGAGGTGGTGCTCGTAGACGACCTGGGCGGCGGGGGTGAAGGTCCGGGTGGGGATCTGGTTGTTGCCGAAGTTGTACCCGCCCCGCACCGTGAAGACCTCGGGCACGAGCTCGTACGCGATGCCCGCGCTCACGACCCACTGATCGCGCCAGTCGGCCTGGATCGGGATCTTGACCTCGGCCGGCGCCAGCGGCTGGCTGGGGTTCCGGCCCCGGATCGTGAGCGTGTCGAAGGCCGACCAGTTGTGCCAGGCGACGTCGAGGCCGAGCAGCAGCCGCCGCGTCGGCCGCACGGCGATGCCGGCCTCGACCGACTGCGGCCAGGTGAAGCCCTCCACGTCGACGTCGTACTGCACGCGCCCGAGGCCCACACTCGAGAGATCGAGCCTCATCCGGCCGTCCCGGTAGTGGAAATCGACCGGCGAGGTGTAGGAGACGCCGAGCGTCACCGTGGGGCTGAGCTGGTAGACCGCGCCGACCTTGACGCCGAAGACGACGTCCCACGGACAGGTGCCGCCGGGCTCTCCGAGCCCGAAGTTGCGCGAGCAGCGGTCGGACATGTCGATCCCGAAGAAGTCGTCGGCGGTGCCCGGCGTGCCATCCGGCCCGGGGCTCGAGGTCTTGGGGAACAACCGCAGGGAGAGGTCGGAGTAACCCACGTGGGGGGCGATGCCGAGGGCGAGCCGCTCGGTCGCCTGCCAGCTCACCGCCGGCACCAGCTTCACGTAGCGCAGGTACGACGAGACGTCGTCCACCGTGCCGAACGCGGTGTTGAGCCGGCGGAAGTCGGTGCCCAGCCCGCCCTGCGAGAACATGCCGAGCCCGAACGTGAGCTGCGGCAGCGCGCGCAGGCGCGCGACGCCGCCGCCGTGGAGGACCAGGAAGGGATCGTTCTCGCCGTCGCGGGAGTTGCCGAAGGCGTCCTCGTGATGCAGGAACGGCCCCAGCACCCCGAGGCTCAGGTCGAGCCGGCCGGCCGAGAACAGACTGGCGGGGTCCCGGTCGGCGGGCGTGGGCAGCAGCGACAGGGTGGCGGGGTTGGAGTTGATGGCCGAGGAGTCCAGGAAGCTGGCCGCGTCGGCGCCACCCATGGCCGACGATGCCGCGCTGGACCCCGTCAGGTTCGTGGCATTGGTGGCGGACACGGGACGGGCGGGCGCGAGCAGCAGGCAGGCCGCGAAGCCGCCGGCGATGGCCGCACGAAGGGGCAAGGCGCACCGCACGCGTGCGAGTCTACGCGGAGCCGCCCCGATTGCGCCAGACTATAATCCCGCATCGACTCTGCTACGATGGCGCCGCCATGAGGCCGTCGAAAGCGTATGCAGGCACGCGCGTTCGCCCGCGCGTGAGGGGCCTCGTCCGGCGGCCCCGACTGTTTCGACGGCTCGACGCGTTGCAACCGCTGATCTGGGTGTGGGGACCGCCCGGATCGGGCAAGACCACTCTGGTCGCAAGCTACCTGGACGTCCGTCGGATCCACGGCCTGTGGTACAGGCTCGACGCCGGGGACGCGGACGGCGCGACGTTTGTCCGTGATCTGATTCGCGCCGGCGGGCGCCGTCGCGCCGGGCAACTTCGGATCTCCGCGGGCTCACCGAGCGTCCTGGCGCGCAGCTTCTTCCGCGGACTCTACGATCGGCTTCCCCGGCCGTTCGTCCTGGCGCTGGAGAACTACGACGCGGTGCCGTCCGATGCCCCGTTTCACGAGGTCATCCGGGAGGCGGTGGAGCAACTGCCACCCGCCGGGCGGATCATCGTGACCAGCCGGGCGATGCCGCCGGCGGCCCTCGCACGGCTGCGCGCGAACCGGGCTATCGCCGAGGTCGGTTGGGCAGACCTGCGACTGACGGCAGCCGAGACACGGGGCCTCGTGCGCGGCCTGACGCGCGCGCTGCCGGCGAAACTCGTCGCCGGGCTGCACGCGCGCACCGACGGATGGGCAGCCGGGCTCGTGCTGGCGCTGCAGGAGCGGCGCGGCTTGGCCGACGAGCGACGCGGCGCGCCGGACGGCATTGCCGACTATCTCGCGGCCGAGGTCCTCGACCGTCTAGATGCTGGCACCCGGGACGTGCTGCTCCGCACCGCGTTCCTGCCGCGCGTCACCACCGCCATGGCGGAGGCGCTCGCCGGCCGGCCGGGAGCGGGTCAGGCGCTGGTCGAGCTCCATCGCCTGAGCTGCTTCATCGCCCAGCCCGCCGGGGACGAGGCGGTGTACGAGTACTCTCCGGTGTTCCGCGCGTTCTTGCGACGCCGGGCGTACGCGGTCTTTTCCCCCGAGCAGCGGAGAGACGTCCAGCGGCAGGCGGCGAACCTGTTGACCCGCGAAGCACGCCTGGAGGCGGCCGGCACGCTGCTGCATGCGGCGCGCGACTGGGATGGCCTGGCCGCTTTCGTGGAAGTGCACGCCACCACGCTGGCGGCGCAGGGGCAGGTCCACACGATCGGCGAGTGGGTCGGCGCCATCCCGGACGAGATCGTGGGCGAACGCGCCTGGCTGCGTTACTGGCGCGGCATGTGCCGCATGCAGGCCGATCCGGCCGGCAGCCGTGACGATCTCGAGACGGCGCTGAGGCGGTTCCAGGAGACGGACGACGCGACCGGGGCCTTTCTGGCCTGGGCTGCCGGCGTGCAGACCTTTCCGCTCGAAAACGACGACTACCACCCACTGGATGGCTGGATCGGAGCTTACGAGGACCTCCGGCGGCGGTTTCCGGCCTTTCCGTCGCGCGAGGTCGAGGCGCGCGTGGCGAGCGGCATGCTCGTGGCGTTGCTGTGCCGCCAGCCGCACCACCGGGAGATCAAGGTCTGGGCCGCCCGGGCCCTCGAGCTGGCCCGGGCGACGTCGGATCCCGTCCTCCGGCTGCAGAACACGCGGCACGTGCTCACCTATCAGCTCTGGACCGGCGACTTCGAGAGCGCGCAGGCGCTCGCGACCGATCTCCGGATGCTGGTGTCGATCGCCGCTGCGCCGGCACTGGACCGCATCGCGGCCCTACTGGTCACCGCGCGACTCGACTGGCTCACCGGCGCCTTCGCAAACGCCCGCGACACCATCGAGGCCGCGCTGGAGCTGGCCCGGTCCAGCGGCGTGGGCCTCTTCACCAACCGCCTCCTCGGCGACGCGGTGCAGGCGGCGCTGGGGCAGCGCGACCGGCCGGCGGCCCGGCGATGGCTCGGCGACATGCGACGCGATCTCCGGCGGCACGCGCGAGGCGATCGCGCATACGGCCTGCTGCTCGTCGGGTGGGATGCGCTCCTCGCCGGTGACGTGGACACCGCGGTCGGGCAGCACGAGGCGGCGGTGACCGCCGCCTGGGAGAGCGGCCTGCCGGCCCTGCAATGCCTGGCTCACCTCTTCGCCGCGCAGGCGCTCGACGCCGCCGGCACGCCGGGCGCCTCGGTGCACCTCACTCAGGCCAGCGACATCGCGGAGCAGATGGGCAGCACCATCTTGAGGTTCACAGCGCGGCTGATCGAGGCCCACGTCGCAGTGGGGCGTGGAGACGAGGGGCGCAGCCTTCAGGCGCTGGCGGAAGCGCTGCCCACCGGTCGCGACCACCGCTACGTCAACACGTGGCTGTGGCGGCCCGCGACGATGGCGGAGCTCGCTGCCCGGGCCCTCGATGCCGGCCTCGAGGTCGAGTACGTGCGCCGACTCGTGCGCGAGCGCGGGCTCGAGCCGGCCGAGCCGCCGGTACACGTCGAGACGTGGCCGTGGCCGGTCAAGATCTTCACGCTGGGACGCTTCGAGCTGCTCGTCGACGAGCGGCCGGTGCGCGTTCGGCGCAAGGCGCAGAAGAAGCCGCTGGCGCTGCTGCAGGCGCTCGTCGCGCTCGGCGGTCGCGACGTGCCCGAGGACCACCTGACCGAATTCCTCTGGCCGGACTCCGACGGGGACGCGGCCCACCAGGCGCTGTCCGTCACGCTTCATCGGCTCCGCCGGCTGCTCGGCCACGAGGGGGCCGTCCGTCGTGGCGACGGCCACATCAGCCTCGCGCCTTCCCACTGCTGGATCGACGTGTGGGCTGTCGAGCGGATGCTCGTGCGCGCCGAGGCGGCCGTCGCGCGCAGTCCAGTGCGCGATCACGAATGGGCGGCCAGCATTCGCTGGACCGACCGCGCCGTGGCCCTCTACCGCGGTGAATTCCTGATGGGGGAGTCGAGGTCGCCGTGGGCGGACAGCGTCACCGCCCGGCTCAGGGAACCCTTGCTGCGCCAGCTGGGCAAGATCGGTCGGGTCTGGGAGGCGATGGGCGACTGGGAGGCCGCGGCCGAGTGCTACGAGCGTGCCGTGGCGATCAACGACTGCGCCGAGGATCACTACCGGCGGCTGATCCTCGCCTACCAGCGGCTGGACCGTCGGGGCGAGGCCATCCTTGCCTATCAGCGGTGCCGGAAAGCCCTTGCTGCGCTCGGAGTTGCCCCATCGGTTGAGACAGAGACGTTGACCAGGTCGAATTTAACGCTACGTAATCATTGATTTTATATCGGACGCCCAACGACACTTCGGGCCGCGGAGTGGTCGGCGATCTCGATCGGCATTTCGGAAGGGCATGATCTGTACACGATCTGTAATTCGGGTGTGTGATGCTCGCGGCCTCGACGCTGGCCTGGGGAGCGCCAGCGGCCGAGGCTACGTCGAGCGGAAGGCGCTCGCGCGCAGCGGCGTTCGGAACAACCTGGCTCTTGACGGGAGTGCGCAGGCCGATGATACTTCCTGCCCAATCGGTCCCCCAGGGGCGGCAATGAGATCCTCGAGAGCTGCAGCACGCGCGGTCGGTCCACGGGCGAGATATCTGTGTCTCGTGCTCTGCATCGGGCTGTCGCTCGGACTGTTCGATCCGGAGCCCGGTCTCGCCCAGACGCAAGGCAGCGCAGTGGCGAGGGCGGTCTCCGTCCAGGGCTCGGTCGAGGCGCGGCGAGCGGGCCAGCCGTCGTGGCAGCCGGTCCGGCTCAACGACACCTACGCCCCGGGCGACGTCATCCGCGTCGGGGAGCGCAGCCGGGCCGACCTGGCCATGCTCGACCAGTCGGTGCTCCGGCTGAACGCCAGCACCGAGATGACGGTAGAGGCGGTCAAGGACGAGCGCACCGGCGTGATCAGTCTCCTCCGCGGGGCGGCGCACTTCTTCAGCCGCGGTCCCCGCAGCCTCGAGGTGCAGACGCCGTTCACCGTCGCCGGCGTCCGCGGCACCGAGTTCTACATCGGCCTCGAGCCCGACCGCGCGCTGCTGACCGTCTTCGAGGGCACCGTCCTCGCCCAGAGCCAGGCCGGCAGTCTCACGCTCACCAGCGGCCAGTCGGCCGTCGCCGAGACCGGCAAGGCCCCGGTGCTGCGGGTGGTCGCGCGACCCCGCGACGCGGTCCAGTGGACGCTGCACTATCCGCCGGTCCTCTACTTCCGGCCCGACGAGTTCCCGGCCGGACCGGACTGGCAGGGCATGGTCCGCCAATCGCTCGACGCGTACCTGAAGGGGGACATCAAGGGGGCCTTCGACGCCATCGCCACGGCGCCGCCGAATGTCCCCGACCCCCGCTTCTTCGCCTACCGCGCGCACCTGTTGCTGACCGTGGGCCGTGCGGACGACGCCGCCGCCGATATCGAGCGCGCGTTGAAGCTGGCCCCGAACGACCCCAACGCGCTGGCGCTCCAGACGATCATTGCCGTCGCCCAGGGTGACAGGGACCGGGCGCTCGCCACCGCCCAGCGGGCGGTGCAGGCGGCGCCGAAGTCCGGCGCGGCGCACATCGCCCTCTCCTATGCGCAGCAAGCGCGGTTCGATCTGGAAGGCGCCCGGAAGAGCGTGGAGAACGCCGTCGCGGTGGACCCCAACAACGCGCTGGCATGGGCGCGGCTGTCCGAGCTGTGGGCGTCGTTCGCCGAGCTGGGCCGCGCGCTCAAGGCCGCGGAGCGGGCGGCGACCCTGGAACCGAACCTGTCGCGGACCCAGACCGTGCTGGGCTACGCGTACCTGATGCGCGTGCAGACCTCGAAGGCCAAGGAGGCCTTCGAGAAGGCGATCGTGCTCGACCAGGCCGATCCCCTGCCGAGGATGGGGCTCGGGCTGGCGAAGATCCGCGAGGGCAAGCTGCGCGACGGCGGCCGGGAGGTCGAGGTGGCGGCCAGCCTGGATCCCAGCAACGCCATCGTCCGCAGCTATCTCGGCAAGACGTACTACGAGGAGAAGCGCACCGGGCTGGACGAGCGCGAGTACGAGATGGCCAAGCAGCTCGACCCCAACGATCCGACCCCCTACTTCTATGGTGCCATCGCCAAGCAGACCACCAATCGGCCTGTCGAGGCGTTGCAGGACATGCAGCGGGCCATCGAGCTGAACGACAATCGCGCGGTGTACCGCTCGCGCATGCTGCTCGATGCCGACGAGGCGGCCCGTAGCGCGAGCCTGGGCCGCATCTACAGCGATCTCGGGTTCCAGCGGCTCGCCCTGGTGGAGGGCTGGAAATCGGTCAACACCGATCCGACCAACTTCTCGGCTCACCGGTTGCTGGCCGACACGTACGCGGTCTTGCCGCGCCACGAGATCGCCCGGGTCAGCGAGTTGCTCCAGTCGCAACTCCTGCAGCCCCTCAACATGACGCCCCTCCAGCCGCGGCTCGCCGAGAGCAATCTGTTTCTGATCAGCTCTTTAGGTCCGGGAGCTCTGTCCTTCAACGAGTTCAACCCGATCTTCAACCGCAACGGGGTGACGTTCCAGGCGACCGGGCTCGCCGGCGAGAACAGCACATATTCCGGCGAAGGCGTCATCGCTGGCATCTACCAGAATGTTTCCTTCAGTGCTGGCGGCTTCCATTTCTCGACCGACGGATACCGCGAAAACGCCCACCAGAAGGAGACCATCGCAAACGGTTTTGTTCAGGTTGATCTGACGCCGCAGACCAGCCTTCAAGTCGAGGTGCGCAACAGGGAAAGCGAACTCGGTGACGTTCAGCAGCGGTTCTTCGCCGAGGACTTCTTCCCCGGGTTCACCGACAAGGTCGACAGCTTCACCGTCCGCTTCGGTGGACGACACTCGCTCACGCCGAACTCGATCCTCCTCGGCTCCTTCGTCTATCAGAACCGTCGTCAGTCGCAGCGATTCGAGCCTTTCGCCGAGTTCGTGACCCCGTTCATCCGTATCGAGGCGAATCGTTTCAACGACATCCGCCCTCAAGAGGGCACGAGCTTCGAGCTCCAGCACCTGTTCCGCCACCGGTACTTCACCCTGACCAGCGGCGCCGGATATGCCCACGTCACCGGGGTGATTCGCTCCAAACTCGAAACCCGAGTGTTCCCGTTCTTTCCAGATCCCTTGATCACGGAGTTCCCGACGGCGGACACCCACACGAAACATTTCAACACGTACGCGTACGCCAACATCAACGTGCTGAAGGGCGTGATATTCACGCTCGGCGGGAGCCTCGATCACCTGGACGGCAGCAGCGATGTGATCCCCGACGGTGACACCACGCAGTTCAACCCGAAGGCCGGTGTCACCTGGAACCCCCTACCGGGGACCACGGTCCGGGCGGCGGTGTCCAGGGTCATCAAGAGGACGCTGATCACGGATCAGACGCTCGAGCCGACTCAGGTCGCCGGCTTCAACCAGTTCTTCGACGATCCCAACGTCACCGACGCGTGGCGTTACGGTGCCGCTCTCGACCAGAAGATAACGGGGGACCTGTTCGCGGGCGCGGAGGTCTCCCGCCGAGACTTGACGATCCCCACGGTCGACCTGACCGAGGGCACGACCAGCGAGCGCAGCGGAGGGGAGAGCCTGGCTCGCGGGTACCTGTTCTGGACCCCTCACCGGTGGCTGGCCCTCAGAGCGGAATATCAATACGAGCGGATCAGAAGGAGTAACCCGACGAGCGAGGAAGCCCCGAGCGTCACCACGCATCGCGTGCCCTTCGGCGTCAGCTTCTTCCACGAGTCGGGATTCAGCAGCTCCCTGACCACGACGTACTGGAACCAGGAAGGTAGATTTCAGCGGTTCACGGGCGTCGAGGAATCGGGCAAGGATAGCTTCGTGACCGTGGACGCCGCCATCAACTACCGCCTGCCTCTGCGGTACGGGTTCCTTACGTTCGGGGTGACGAACCTGTTTGACAAGGAGTTCAGGTTTTTCAACACGGACGCCGAGAACCCGTTCATACAGCCCGACAGGATCGTCTTCGGTCGAGTCACGTTCGCACTGCCATGACGGATCGGCACGGGGCCGGACGGAAGGAGAGAAGCATGCTCAAGAAAATCGTCGTGATCGGCATAAGCGTTCTCACCATGGTGTTGACGATAGGGTCGACGGTCGAGGCCGGAACCGGCACGGTCAGCGGGACGAGTGTGAGCCAGTGCGTGTGTTTCAGCTGCACCGGGGCAGTGATCTCGTGCAGCAAGGCCACTGTTTGCTTCAAGCAGTGCAGCATTGGCGTCGCCTCGATCCTGTCCGGGCTGGGAAACGTCACCAAGGGTCCCAACGCAACCCCCGCGGCCTACAACGTGAACCTGTTCGTCCAGGACGCCGAGGTGAGCTGCGTGAACAAGGCCGGCAACGCCCAATCCGGAGAAGGCCAGCCGTTCATCGACCAGAGCGGAGTTCCCGCCGAGGAGAGCGACACCATCGATGACGCCCAGGTCACGAAGAATGGGAGGGCGCTCAGCGACATCCTCTTCGAGGACGAGCAGCTACTGCAAGCCCTGATCGACGGGGGCGCCTTCGAAGGCACCGGCATCACGTCCATCGCCGACCTCTGCCCGAACAACAACTGGACGGCGCGAGTGCTGGTCAATCAGCTGCAGGCGTTCGGCCGGCTGTTCTACGACGAGGACGGCCAAGGGGGCTGCAACCTCGACGATCCCTCGACGTTTCCAATGTGCACCCTCGCCGATGCGCTGAGCGTCCAGTGCTCTGCCCCGGCCGACGCCACTGTCGATCAACCGTTCACGTACGTTGGCGGAGACGGCAGTCCCCCTTGCGATACGCTCTGCCACAACTCCGACAACAATGTCGTCGACTGTCCCGTGGATCCCGCGGTGATCGCATTTCCGTAGCCGGCGCGAGAGAGGGACGGCAGAGAATTCGGTTCCTGACACCGGGCCTGGTGAGCATCGCGGCTGCCAGCTGAGCTGTCGTGGCCTGTCGGTTTCCGCAACGCCGGGTCACGTGCTGGAGCGGAAGAAGCTGTCTGCCCGGCGCGCCCAGTGTCGTGGAACCGCCTTCCGGAGACCGCCTCCGGATGCTGGAACGGTATCGCACCACGCCAGGCGCGCCGCAGGCGGGGCGCCGGCAACCGGGCCCAGCTGGGGGACGATCACGACCCTTGCTCATCCATGGCTCGGCGGCGCCCGCCGGTTCACCCACTCCGCCCAGGCACGACTCGACAGTGTCATCGAGGACGAAATCCATAGCGACACTTCGAAGCGTGACCAGCAAGCTGGATCGCAGTGTCCCGTCCGCGTAGAGTGCGTTGCCGATGAAACGTTCCCGCAAGCGCGCCTTTTCGGTCAGGTCCCTACTCAAGCGCTCCTTCTGGATCAATCCGGCGTCCCTCATGCTCGGCACGCTGATCGCGGTCCTCGTGCTGTACGGCCTCCACGTCCCCATCCTCGAGCTGATCGAGCTGAAGACCTACGACCTGCGGTTCGTCTCGCGCGGGGCCCTGGTGCCGTCGCCGGCGGTGGCTCTGGCGACCATCGACGAGAAGAGCCTCGACGCCGAAGGGCGGTGGCCGTGGCCCCGCTCGAAGATCGCGACGCTGATCGACAGGCTCTCGGACGCCGGGGCGAAGGTGATCGGCTTCGACATCCTGTTCTCCGAGCCGGACGAGAACTCGCAGGTCGCCCTCCTCGATCAGCTCGCGGGCCAGCTGGACGCGCTCGCGATCAGCGACCGGCGACTGCGCCGCTTCATGTCCGAGCGCCGGTTCGAGGCCGACAACGACGTGGCCCTCGTCAAGGCGATCAAGCGCTCGCGGGCAGCCGTGGTGCTCGGCTACTTCTTTCACATGGACCCCTCCACCCTCGAGTCCCGGTTGGACGAGCGCGAGACCGCGCGCCGGCTGCGGCATATCGCCGGCTCGAAGTATCCCCGCGTACGCCATGCGGGCCAGGGTGCCCACGAGCCCCCGGTGATCAGGGCCCACGCCCCCCAGACCAATCTCGACATCTTCAGCGACGTGGCCGCCTCCTCCGGGTATTTCAGCCTGCAGAGCGACCGCGACGGCGTCCTCCGATGGATGCCGCTGGTCATCCAGGGTGGTGACGACTTCTTCCCTCCCCTGGGGGTGTTGAGCGCCTGGCACTACCTGGACCGGCCCCCCCTGACAGTGGGGCTGGGCCAGCACGGCGTCGAGGGCATACAGATCGGCGACCGCTTCGTTGCCACGGACGAGGCCGGTCAGATGCTCATCAACTACCTGGGCCCCCCGAAGACCTTCCCGTACTTCTCGGTGACCGACATTGTCCACGGCCGGGTGCCCGCGGACGCGTTCAAGGACCGCATCGTCCTCGTAGGGGCGACGGCCGTCGCCACCTACGATCTCCGGAACACGCCCTTGAGCCCCGTGTACCCCGGGCTGGAGATTCATGCCACGGTCATCGACAACATCCTCACGCAGCGCTTCATGGCCAGACCCGAGTGGTCGAGGGCCTTCGACGTGCTCGCCATCGTCGGATTGAGCGCAATGACCGGGATCGTCCTCACCCGGCGCAGCCCGCTGGCGGGGACGCTCTTCTCGGCGGCGGCGTTCGCGGTCTACATCGTCTTCGCGCGCTCGCTCTTCGTGGGTGCCGGCGTCTGGCTCAACATGGTCTATCCGCTGCTGGCGCTGGTGACCGTGTACATCGCGCTGACCGTCTACTACTACCTGACCGAGCAGCGGGAGCGGAAGCGGATCAAAGGCACGTTCAAGCAATACGTTGCCGAGCACGTAGTCGAGGAGATGATCAAGGATCCCAGCCGCCTCCGACTGGGCGGCGAAGAGAAGGTGCTGACCGTCCTCTTCAGCGACCTCGAAGGCTTCACCACGTATTCGGAGCGCCATTCCGCGAACGAGATGACCGCGATGCTGGCCGAGTACTACAACCGGGTGACCGAGCAGATCTTCCTGCACCGCGGCACGCTGAAGGAGTACGTTGGCGACGAGCTGCTGGCCTTCTTCGGCGCTCCGCTCGAGGAGCCGGATCACGGGGTCCGAGCGTGCGAGGCGGCGCTGGCGATGCGTGATCAGACGCGCGCCCTGGCCGCCGAGTGGGCGGCGATCGGTCGTCCGCACCTGCGGGCGCGGACCGGGATCAACTCGGGGCCGATGGTGGTGGGCAACCTCGGCTCCAAGTACCGGTTCGCGTACGGCGTGGTGGGCGACCAGGTGAACCTGGGCTCCCGGCTGGAGGGGCTGAACAAGGTCTACGGCACCGACATCATCATCGGCGAGAACACCGCGCGGCTCGTCGAGCACACGTTCCGGCTCCGCGAGCTCGACATGGTCCGGGTGATCGGTCGCACGCAGGTCGTGCACATCTACGAGCTGATCGGGAAGGCCGGCGCGCCGCTCACCGCCGAGCACGAGCGGGCGCTGTGGGCCTACGCGGAGGCGCTGGAGGCGTACCGGAAGGGGATGTGGGCGGACGCCCTCGCGCTCTTCCGGGAGGCGCTGGCGCTCCGTCCGGACGACAGGCCATCCCGGACGCTGGCGCAGCGGTGCCTGGAGCACGAGGCGGCGCCCCCCGAGTCGTGGGACGGCGTCTTCGAGCAGCGCTTCAAGTGACGGCGTCGCCGGTCGCCCTGGCTCCATAGCCGACTGCCGGCGGGCCGCAGCCGCGCCTCACGTCCTCCTCACCACTCGCGGACGCCCTCCTCGAGGACCCGCCCCTTGAGCTCGAGCGGGGCCTCGGCCAGGTTCCTCAGGTCGACGGCGATCCCCACGGCGTCGACGAGCGCGGAGGCCAGACGCGACTCCTCGCCCAGGGACAGAAGCTGACCGCGTCGGTATCCCCCAGGTAGTAGCCGATATCGACGTCGCTTCCCGGCCGTGGCCGGCCCGACACTCTGCTGCCATAGGCATAGGCGGCCAGGACGGGCGACCCGGGGAACACGGCCGCAGCCGCCGCGCGGAGTCGCTCGAGCAACGCTGTCTCCATCCAGGGCACGCTAGCACGGCCAGTCATGCGGCTTCCAGTTCGCCTCCCGGGCGATGCGCGTACGTGACGCCGCCGCTGATCGCGTTCTCTCGATAGCCACCCGCTGCGCCTGGTCCGATGATGCTACGATCACGCCGGTGACCGCTCCCCCACGGTCCGTCTCGACCCTCACGCCTCGCTTCGCCGCCCTGCACGTGCGCGACTACCGGCGCTACTTCCTCCTCGCGCTCCTGTCGATGACGGCCGACAACATCGAGCACGTCATCAGCTACTGGGTCATGTTCCAGAAGTTCCACTCGCCGACGCTCGGCGGCTTCGCCGTCATCAGCCACTGGGTGCCGTTCCTGCTGTTCTCGTTCCACTCGGGCGCGCTGGCCGACCGCCACGACTGCCGCAAGCTGATCCAGATCTCGCAGGCGCTGTACATCCTCGCGTCGCTCGCCTGGGGCGCGCTGTTCCTCACCGACACGCTCGAGGTCTGGCACGCGGTCGTGATCCTGCTCGTCCACGGCGCGGCCGGCGTGATCGTCGCGCCGGCCGCGCAGCTGATCATTCACGACATGGTGGGGCCGATCCAGCTGACCAGCGCCATCCGCCTCAACGCGAGCAGCCGGAACCTGGCGATCCTGCTGGGGCCGGCCGTGGGCGGCGGCCTCATGCTCCTGCTGGGCCCCGCCGAGGGCCTGCTCGCCAACGCGCTCATCTACCTGCCCTTCACGATCTTCCTCGCGCGCGTCCCCTACACCGGGCACGCGGACACCGGCAGCCGGCCCCGTGCGCGGATGCGCCTGCTCGACGCCTGGCGCCTGCTGGCGGAGGTGCGGGCGGATCGCCGGCTGATGACGATGATGGTCCTCGGGGGCGCCACGTCGCTCTTCGTGGGCAGCGCCTTCCAGGCGCAGATGCCGGAGTACGCGCACGACCTCGGCTCCGACGAGGCGGGGGTCTGGTACAGCGTCCTGCTGGCCGCCAATGCGGCCGGGGCAGTCGCGGGCACGGTGCTGCTGGAAAGCGTGGACTTCATGCGGCCGAGCGCCCGCACCGCGATCGTCTGTGCCGGCGTCTGGGGCGTGGCGATCGGGCTGTTCGCCTTCGCCGGCAGCTATCCAGTCGCGGTGACGCTGCTTGTCCTGGCCGGCGTGTTCAACCTCGCGTTCACCTCGATCGCCCAGACGCTCGTCCAGCTGCTGGCGCCGCCGTCCGTGCGGGGCCGCGTCGTCGGACTGTTCAACACCGCCACCCTCGGCCTCCGGGCCGGCAGCGGCGTGACGGTCGGGGTGCTCGGTGCCGTCATCAACGTCCACTGGTCACTGGCGCTCAGCGCGGCCGCGGTGGTGGCCACCTCTGCCCTCCTGCTCGCACGCGAGACGCGCGCCCACTGATCGGTGTGTCACAGCAGCCGCAAGCCCTCCAGACCTTTTCAACGCCCGTGTCGAAGGTGACCATCTCGGCCACCCCGGCCGCCCGATTGCGGGTCGCGCACGCTGGTTGACGATCCACGGTTTGTCGTACAAGATGTCATACATGAAGAAGACCACGATCTCGATCCGCGAGCTTCAGCAGAACCTCAAGCAGGTGATGGCGCGAGTGGAGCGTGGTCAGGTCATCGAGGTCACGCGCCGTCGCCGGCCGGTCGCACGCCTCGCTCCGCTGCGGCCCACCGGCTCACTGACCCCGTGGCCCGATCTCGACGCGCGTGCCCATGCTGTCTTCGGTGACCGCATCATTACACCAGGCGCCTCACAGATTGTCATCGAGGATCGTGACGACCGGTGACGACCTACGTCGACTCGAGCGTCCTCGTGGCCGTGTACGTGCCGGAACGCTTCTCGAAGGCCGCTCGCCAGGCCCTTCGCGGCGCGCCCCAGGTTCCGTTCACGCAGCTTCACGAGCTCGAGATTCCGAACGCGTTCGAGCTTCTGGTCGGACGCGGCCTGATCAGCAGGGAGGAGTGCCGAGCCATTCAGGCGCAGCTGTACGAGGACATCGAGACCCAGCGGCTGACACGACTCTCCCTGGATCTGGATACTGTTTTCACGAACGCGGCGGAGCTTTCACGAGCGTATACAGCCAAGTTGCTCACGCGCAGCCTCGACCTGCTTCACGTCGCTGCCGCGCAGGTCGCGATGTGCACGGCCTTCGTGTCTGCGGACGACCGCCAGCTGGCGGTCGCGAGGGCGCTAGGCCTCGCGGCCTTGGACATCAAGCGTCGCGTTCGGCGAGCGTAAGCGGGGTGAGCCGGCGGCTGCCGGCCACTCGTTCGCGAGGCGCGCCGCTCAGCGCTTGTCGGCCGCCTGCAGCTCCTCGACGTGCTCCCTCCAGTGCCGGGCCAGCAGCTCCAGGCGCTGCCGGCCCGTCATCGTCTCGCCGTTGGCGCGGCGGAAGCACGGCCGGTCGAGGTCGGGCGCGCTGCGAGCGGCCCGGGTCAGGCGCGCGTGGGCGAGGCGGAGCTGGCCGATGAGGTCGTCCACGCTCTCGTGCTCGTGCAGGCGGCGGCAGACCTCGTTGATGGTGTCGCTGTCGGCCGGCAGCGTCCACACCGGCCCGCCGGTGGCGACCGACTGGATGCCCCACGCGGTGGCGTCGTGGAAGTAGAGGAAGTGCTGGAGGACGTCGCGGGCCTGCCAGCGGTCGACCCTGGCGCCGCTCGTGCGCCCGGGCCCGGCGAAGTAAGCCAGCACGTCGTTCACGACCCGGTCCAGGTTCTGGATCACCGGTTCCCGGTCGGCGGTCGCGCTCATGAGTGGATCCTCCTGGGCGTCACACCATCACCCGGCCGCCGTTGACCGAGATGGTCTGCCCGGTGAGATAGCCGCCCTCGGGCGAGGCGAGGAACAGGATCGCCCCGACGATGTCGGACACCTCGGCGATGCGGCCGAGCGCCGAGTCCTTGCCGATCGCCCGGAGCTGCTCGGGGCCGCGCACGGCGACGACCCGCTCGCTGGCGGTGGTGCCGGGCGCGATGGCGTTGGCGGTCACGCCGTACCGGCCCAGCTCCATCGCCAGCACCCGGGTCAGCGAGTGGACGGCGGCCTTGGCCGCCGCGTAGGGCGGCGAGGTGCCCGCGAACGCGGTGACGCCGGCCACCGATCCGATGTTGACGATGCGCCCGCTGCCCTGCCGCTTGAACGTGGGGATGGCCGCCCTGGCGCACAGGAACGCGGTCTTGAGGTTCAGGTCGACGATGCTGTCCCACTCCTCCTCGGGCGTGTCCTCGACCGAGAGCTGCTTCCAGAACCCCCCGGCGCAGTTGACGAGGACGTCGAGCCGGCCGGCCTCGCCGACGATCCGCTCGAACGCCGCCTGGACCCGGGCGCCGTCGGTGACGTCGCAGGCCACGAACGCGCCCTGGCCGCCCGCCGCGCGGATGGCCTGTGCCGCCGCCGCGCCGGCCTCGTCGTCGACGTCGACGACGTAGACGCGGGCGCGCGCCGCCGCGAACGCCTCGGCGGCGCCGCGGCCGATCCCGCGGGCGCCGCCGGTGATCACCGCCACCTGCCCCGAGAAGTCGAAGGTCGTCCGTCCCATGACCGGGGAGGGTTGCAGCCCCGTGCGACGCTGTCAAGTATTCGCGATAAGATTGGGGCCCCGCCGGGGGTGGGGAGCAAGGACGGCGCATGGGAATCCTCGAGGGCAAGGTGGCGGTCATCACGGGCGCGAGCAAGGGCATCGGGCGGGTCATGAGCGCGCTGTTCGCGAAGGAGGGGGCGGCCGTGGTCTGCGCCGCCCGCTCGGGCGGCCTGGTGCAGGAGACGGCGGCCCTCGTCACCAAGGCGGGCGGCCGCGCCATCGCGGTCACCGCCGACGCCGCCCGGGAAGCCGACGTGAGACGGATCATCGCCGAGGGCGTCGAGGCCTTCGGCAAGATCGACACGCTCGTCAACAACGCCGGCGACGGCGGTCCCACCCGGCCCGTGCAGGAGTACACCGAGGAGGACTGGTTCTACACGATCAACTCCTGCCTGACGTCCTCCTACATGTGCATCCGCTTCGCGGTGCCCGAGATGATCAGGGCCGGCGGCGGCGCCATCGTGAACATCTCCTCGGGGGCGGGGCGGCGAGGCCTCCCCTACCGCATCGGCTACTGCTCGGCCAAGGCCGGCCAGGTGGGGATGACCTACGGCATGGCGCTGGAGCTGGCCACCCACAACATCACCGTGAACTGCGTGGCCCCCGGCGCCATCGAGGGCGAGCGCATCGACAGGGTCATCGAGGGGCAGGCCCGCGTGCGCGGCATCTCCCCCGAGGCCATGCGGCAGGCGATGGTCGAGCGGTCGCCGCTCAGGCGGATGGCCACGGCCGACGACATCTCGGCGGCGGCCGCCTTTCTCTGCAGCCCGGCCGCGCGCAACATCTCCGGCCAGGTGCTCGCGGTCAACGCGGGCGAGCCGGCCGGCTGAACCGACCCACACCGGAGACCCCATGGCCCACAAGGGACTGACGTTCGGCATCTTCCTGGCGCCCTTCCACCGCATCGGCGAGAACCCCACCCTGGCCCTGAACCGCGACATGGAGCTGATCGAGTGGATGGACCACCTCGGCTACGACGAGGTCTGGGTCGGCGAGCACCACTCGGCGGGCTGGGAGCTGATCGCCTCCCCCGAGGTGTTCATCGCGGCGGCCGCCGAGCGCACGCGCCACATCAAGCTCGGCTCCGGCGTGACCAGCCTGCCCTACCACCATCCGTTCCTGGTCGCCCAGCGCTTCGTGCAGCTCGACCACATGACGCGCGGGCGGGCCATGCTCGGCTGCGGCCCCGGCGCGCTCGTCTCCGACGCCTACATGCTGGGGATCGAGCCGGTGACCCAGCGCCCCCGCATGGACGAGGCGCTCGACGCCATCATGGCGCTGCTGCGCTGCGACGAGCCGGTGACCCTGAAGACCGACTGGTTCGAGCTGCGCGAGGCGCGGCTGCACCTGGCGCCCTACACCGACCCCCACTTCCCCATCGCGGTCGCGAGCACCATCACCCCCGCCGGTGTGACGGCGGCCGGCCGCCACGGCCTCGGCGTGCTCTCGCTCGGCGCCGGGCTGCCGGGCGGGCCGGAGATGCTGGCCAACCAGTGGAAGATCGCCGAGGAGACGGCGGCCCGGCACGGCAAGAGCATGGACCGGAAGAACTGGAAGCTCGTGGTCAACGTGCACGTCGCCGACGACGACGAGGAGGCGATGCGGCAGGTCAAGCGGGCCGAGCGCCACGAGACGATCACCTACTTCGAGGAGACGCTGGGGCGTCCGCCCGGCCGCTCCGACGACCCGCTCACCGACGGCGTGAAGATGGGCACCACGCTGGTCGGCTCGGTCGACACCGTCATCCGCGGCATCGACCGGCTGTGGGAGCTGAGCGCGGGCGGCTTCGGGGGCGTGCTGTTCCGGGCCCACGAGTGGGCCAACCGCGAGCAGACGCTCAAGAGCTACGAGCTGTTCGCCCGCTACGTCATGCCGCGCTTCCAGGGCTCGCTCGACACCGTCGCGGGCTCGAACGACTGGGCGCGCTCCAACCGCAAGACCATCTTCAGCCCCAACGTGGAGGCCGTCCGGCGCGCCTACACCGACGCCGGCCGCGAGGTGCCGGCCGAGTTCCGCCAGCGCACCTCCGGCGCCCGCGACGTCGACTCGCCGCCCACCACGCCATGAAGCGCAGCACCGAGCGCTTCCTGACGACCCACACCGGCAGCCTGCCGCGTCCGGAGGATCTGATCCGGACGATGTTCGCGAAGGAGGAAGGCGTGCCGGTCGATCCGGCCGCGCTCGGCGCGCGCATCCGGGCGGCCGTGGCCGAGGTGGTCCGCAAGCAGGCCGAGGCCGGGATCGGCGTTGTCGGCGACGGCGAGATGAGCAAGCCCTCCTACGCCACGTACGTGAAGGACCGCCTGACCGGCTTCGGCGGCCAGAGCCATCCGCTCCAGTACCAGGACCTGGTGGACTTCCCCGGCATGGCGCGGCGCGTGTTCGGCGACCCCGGGCGCGCGCGGCGCCGGACGCCCGCCTGCACGGGCCCGATCGCCGTGCGCGACGCCGGCGCCGCGGCGGCGGACGCCGAGAATCTCCGGATGGCGCTCGGCGCGGTGAAGGCCGAGGAAGGCTTCCTGACCGCCGCCTCGCCCGGCGTCATCTCGCTCTTCTTCCGCGACGAGCACCATGGCAGCCACGAGGCGTACCTGGCCGCCATCGCCGAGGCGATGCGCCACGAGTACGAGGCGGTGGCGCGGGCGGGCTTCGTGCTGCAGATCGACTGCCCCGACCTGGCGATGGGCCGCCACATCCAGTTCGCGCAGCTCGGCCTCGAGGAGTTCCGGAAGATGGCGCGCCTGCACGTCGAGGCGCTCAACCATGCCCTGGCCGGCGTGCCGCCCGACCGGGCCCGGGTGCATCTCTGCTGGGGCAACTACGAGGGCCCCCACCACCACGACGTGCCGCTGGCCGACATCCTCGACGTGGTGTTCACCGCCAGGCCCGACGGCATCTCGTTCGAGGCCGCCAACCCCCGCCACGCCCACGAGTGGAAGGTCTTCGAGCGCGTGAAGCCGCCGGCCGGCAAGGTGCTCATCCCCGGCGTGATCGACTCCACGACCAACTTCATCGAGCACCCCGAGCTGGTCGCCGAGCGGATCGGCCGCTACGCGAGGCTGGTCGGCCGCGAGAACGTCATCGCGGGGACGGACTGCGGGTTCGGCACGTGGGTTGGACAGTCCGCGGTCGATCCCGACGTGGTGTGGGCCAAGCTCGGCACGCTCGCCGAGGGCGCGCGGCTGGCCTCCCGGGAATTCTTCCGATGACATGGGGGGCCCCGACATGGCCCCCCATACCCCCCCGACGCTCGTCGCGCCCCGGCGGAGCCGGGGCACTCCTCGTTATCCCCTTCCGCCAACCTTCGGCGCGCCCGGCGGAGCCGGGGCGCTCCTCGTCATCCCGGGTGCGCCGGTCACTTGACGGTGACGCTCTTGGCCAGGTTGCGGGGCTTGTCCGGGTCGTGGCCGCGCAGCAGGGCCAGGCAATAGCCGAGGACCTGCGGCGCCACGGCGTTGAGGATGGCGGTCGCCGGGCCGAGATCGGCCGTGGGGATGTGGTGATCGAACGCCTCGTGCGGATCGGGCGACATCCCGATGAGCATGGCGCCGCGCGCCTTCACCTCCATCGCGCCCGCCATGATGTCCGCCTGCGTCTCGTCCCGCGGCGCGAGGACGAGGCAGGGCGTCCCCGGCTCGATCAGGGCGATCACGCCGTGCTTGAGCTCGCCGCCGGCGAAGCCCTCGGCGTGGATGTAGCTCACCTCCTTGATCTTGAGGGCGGCCTCGAGGGCCAGCGGGTAGCTGAGGCCCCGGCCGATCACGAACAGGTGCTCGCGCCGGCAGATCTCCTCGGCGATCCGGCGGATGAGGTCGCGCCCGTCGTCGGAGAGCAGCCGCTCCACCTCGGCGGCGGCGCGCTCCACGAGCGCCGTCCCCGCCGCGAGCCGGCCGCCCAGCTGGAAGGCGGTCAGGAGCACGAGGGCGAGCTTGGCGGTGAAGCTCTTGGTGGCGAGCACGCAGCGCTCGGGCCCGGCGCCCAGCGGCACCGCGTAGTCGGCCAGCCGCCACAGCGCCGAGCCCTCGACGTTGACGAGGGCGGCCACGAGGGCTCCCCGCCGCCGGGCCGCTCGCACGGAGTCGATCACGTCGATCGTCTCGCCGCTCTGGGAGAGGGCCACGACCAGGGCGTCCTCGGTGACGGCGTCCTGCAGGTACTGGAACTCCGAGCCGGTGACCGAGGTGACGCGCCGGCCGCCGCGGGCCAGGAGGTATTGCATGACGAGCGCGGCGTGGCTCGCGCTGCCGCAGCCCACGAGGAAGACGTCGCGGGCGCCCTCGAGCATGGCGGCCAGGCGGCGCACGTGCTCGCCCCATCCCCCGGCCAGCCGCCGCAGCACGGCCGCCTGCTCCATGATCTCCTTCGTCATGTAGTCCGGATAGCCGGACAGCTCGGTGGCGGCGGTCTCCCACTCGACCTCGACGACTGGGGCGGCGACCTCACGGCCGGTGTCGAGGTCGAAGAGGCGGCTGGCCTCGCGGGTGACGAGGACGGCCTGGCGGTCCTCCACGAAGGTGACCCGGCGAGTGTGCTCGAGCAGGGCGCTGTAGTCCGAGGCGAGCAGCCCGGCCTCGTCGCGCCAGCCGATCACGAGGGGCGAGCCGGTCTTCGCGGCGGCGAGCTGCCCGGTGGGACCGTCCAGCACGGCGATCGCGTTGAGGCCCTGGAGGCGCCGGAACGCGGCCATCGTGGCGACCACGAGCCGTTCCGGGCCCGGCGGCGTCGCCGTCACCGCGTCCTCGACCAGGTGGGCCACGACCTCGGTGTCGGTCTGCGACTGGAACCGGTGACCGCCTCGGCCCAGCTCGTCGCGCAGTTCCCGGTAGTTGGAGACGATCCCGTTGTGGACGACCGCCAGGCGGCGGGTGCAGTCCAGGTGCGGGTGCGCGTTGGGCTCGGTCACGCCGCCGTGGGTCGCCCACCGGGTGTGCCCGAGGCCGATCGTGCTCGCCGGCAAGTGCGCCGACGCCTCACCGATCTTGCCGGTCCGCTTCTCCACCACGACCTGACCGCCGTGCGCGACCGCCACGCCCCACGAGTCGTACCCGCGGTACTCCAGCTGTTTCAGTCCGCGCAACACGAGGGCCGCGGTATCGCCCTGGCCGCCGACGTAACCGAAGATCCCGCACATACCGGCTCCTTCCGGGAGACATGGAAGGAGGAATCGTCAGCGGGTCAGGGCGACCCGCCGGCACTCTGGGTGGCCTTTGTCAGCGCGTCACCGCACTGGTTTGCTCCACCCATCTCGACCGTGCCCGCCGAGGGACCATCCGCCGAATGGTTCGATCGGTCCCTGCCTCGTCATCCGCCGAAAGGCGGACCTGGCGCTTGTCCTCCGCGATTCCTCGCTCCGGCTCGGGGCTTCGTCCCGCGCCTCTCCTCTTTCTGATTGTCTGCTTGGCAGCGGGCCGGGGTCGGCCGCGTCCACCGCTCCTACGCCTGGGCAAACGCGGTGCCATGCGCGGGCAGGCGGCAAAACGCACGGCCCCGGCGTCCTCCCGGCGGGCGACCATGCAGGAGTGTCGCGTCGACCATGCAACCATTCGCTCGTCACCGCCAGCGCACGAGGAGGCTGCCATCGTCGCTCGCCTCCACGTGACATCGGAACTCCAGGCTGATGCGAGCGAGCTTGTCGCCCAGCCACCGGGCGTCCTCGGGTGGAACCCGGCTCAGCCTCAGCTTCCGGAGCCGCATCGGCGTCATGCGCAGCTCGCGCAGCTCGCCGCTGGCCGCGTCGAAGGTCGGGAAATACATGAGCGCCAGGTCGGGCCGGTACTCTTCGTGTCCGGCGATCCCCTCGTAGTCGTTGATGAGATCGCCGCAGCCGTAGAGGATCAGCCGGTTGCGATAGACCTCGATCGGCCGGGGGTGATGCGACGAGTGGCCGTGGACGACGTCGACGCCGCCGTCGACGAGCCGGCGCGCGAAGCGCACGTGCGCGCCCGGTACCTCATAGCCCCAGTTCGAGCCCCAGTGGATCGACGCCACCGTGACGTCGCCGCCCCGCTTCGACCGGCCGACGCGGGCCGCCACGGCGGCGGCGGTGGCGTCGGAGAGGTCGGACAGGAGGTCCACGCCGGCGAGGTCGTCGGTGGCGGCCCACGCCGGAGGAATCCCGCTCGTCGGCGTTCCGGTGCCATGCACGACGACGCGACGATCGTGCGCGAGATCGACCACGGCCGGGCGCCGGGCGTCCGCCAGCGTCCGGCCGGCGCCGGTCGTCCTGAACCCGGCCCGGCCGAGCGTCTCCAGCGTCTCGATCAGGCCGACCGGGCCGTAGTCCAGGACGTGATTGTTGGCGAGGACGCACACGTCGATCCCGGCGGCGGCCAGGCAGCCCACGTTCGCGGGATGCATGCGGTAGTTGATGCCCTTGGGCCAGGCGTCCTCGCTGCGCGTCACGCTCGTCTCGAGGTTCACGATGCGCGCGGCCGGCGCGATGCGCTTCAGCTCGTCGAGCGCGTCTCCCCACACGTACGACGAGTCGACCCGGCGCGGCACCGGCCCGTTGACGTCCTCGGCGAGGGCGACGTACGTCCGGGCGTCACGGACGACCGGCTCGGCGATCCGGGGCGGGCTGGGATGGGGCAGGATCTGGTCGATCCCTCGCCCCGTCATGACGTCACCGCACAGGAAGACGACGATCATCCGGGCCCCGATCTCACCGTACTCTCGATCGGCGCCCGTTGAAACGCCTTCCCCCGGGCCTCACAGGTCGATTGCACGGGCGGGTGAGTGCCACTACGATCCCCCCATGCCCCCCCTCACCGGCAGCGAGTTCCTCGACTCCCTCCCCGACGGGCG
>Ga0302046_10000375_pt1 | contig 45991 bp, 39 predicted proteins | sample RVTome_11_FD_200261 | JGI IMG/M metagenome (GOLD analysis project Ga0302046, IMG submission 200261) | Soil microbial communities from uranium-contaminated site in the Upper Colorado River Basin, Wyoming, United States - RVT147D111 (version 2) ...
CTCCTGATCTTCGTGACGCCGAAGATTCTGCGCGAGGGCTCCACTATCGAGTGAGCGCGGCGGACCCGGCTTGCGTCCGGGCCCGGTTCCCATGCACAGTCACACGGCCGCCTTCGGGCGGCCGTTTCTTTGAAGGGGACGGTCACCTTTAGCGTAATGGCGGCCGCCCCTGTAATGTTGAGGGGCTAAAGGTGACCGTCCCCTCCTGATGATGCGCAGTGTGTTTCTTATTGGCCCCATGGGTTCCGGCAAGACCGCGGTCGGGCGCCAGCTCGCCCGGCGCCTCGGTTTGCCTTTCGCCGACAGCGACGCGGAGATCGAATCGCGCACCGGCGTCGACATCGCCTATATTTTCGAGCGCGAGGGCGAAACGGGCTTCCGGATCCGTGAGCGCGACGTGATCGACGCATTGACGAAGACCGAGGGCATCGTGCTCGCGACCGGCGGCGGCGCAATCCTCCTGCCGGAGAATCGCGAACGACTCGCCGCGCGGGGGACCGTGGTTTTTCTCGACACGACCATCGACCAGCAGCTGCAGCGCACTCGCCGGAGCAAGCACCGCCCGCTGCTCGCGGCCGCGGACCGCCGCGCGAAGCTCGAGGAACTGGCCCTCGCGCGCGACCCGCTCTACCGCTCGATCGCCGCGATCACGATCAGGACCGATGGACGCGCGCCCGGCGCGGTCGCCGGCGACATCGCGCGGGCCCTGAAAGGCTCCTGAGAATGCAACGCCTCGACGTCAAGCTCGGCCGTCGGGCCTACCCGATCCTGATCGGACCGGGGCTGCTCGCCTCGCCCGAGGTCCTCGCCGCGCATGCCGGGGCGGCGAAGCTGCTGGTCGTGACCGACGTCGTCGTCGGCCCGCTCTGGCTGCCGAAACTGGAGCAGGGACTTGCGGGCCGCGAGTTCGAAGTCTGCGTGCTGCCCGGAGGTGAGGAGCAGAAGACGCTCGGCAACGTCGCACTCATCATCGATGCGCTCGTCGCCGCGCGGCAGAACCGCGACGGGATGGTGCTCGCGCTCGGCGGCGGCGTGATCGGCGACGTCGCGGGCTTCGCGGCGGCGTCGTATCAGCGCGGCATCGCGATCGTGCAGCTCCCGACCACGCTGCTCGCGCAGGTGGACTCCTCCGTCGGCGGCAAGACCGGCGTCAATCACCCGGGCGGCAAGAACCTGATCGGGGCCTTCCACCAGCCGTCGGCCGTCATCACCGACACCGAAACGCTCGCAACCCTGCCCGAGCGCCATTTGCGCGCGGGTTTCACCGAAATCGTGAAGGCAGCGCTGGTCGCGGACGCGGAGTTCTTCGCCTGGCTCGAAGCGAATGCCGCGCGGCTCCTCGCGCGCGACGCCGCCGTGCTCGAGCAGGCGATCTGCCGCGCCTGCGAGATCAAGGCCGCGATCGTCGCGGAAGACGAGCGCGAGCGCGGCCGCCGGGCGCTCCTGAATCTCGGCCACACGTTCGGGCACGCGATCGAAGCGGGCGCTGGCTATGGCCGCGTGCTGCACGGCGAAGCCGTCGCCGCGGGCCTCGTTCTCGCCGCGGAACTTTCCGCGCGCTTAGGGAGGCTCGCGGGCGCGGATGCCCGCCGGATCCGGGAACTTCTCTCCGCCGCGGGCCTGCCCGTCGATCCGCCGCGTCTCGGGCGCGCGCGCATGCTCGATCTCATGGGCATGGACAAGAAAGTCGCGGGCGGGCAGCTTCGCCTGGTGCTCCTCGACGGCATCGGCCGGGCTACCGTCACGACTGAGTATCCGCGTGAGGCACTCGAATCACTCCTGGAAGAACGGGCGGGCGCGTGAGGAAGGGCCGCGATCCGGACGCCGGGCTTGCGCCCTATGCCGCGCTCGAGAAGCGCTCGGGCGGCCGCCGTCACCCGGAGCCGCCTGCCGACTACCGCGGCGAGTTCCAGCGGGACCGCGACCGCATCATCCATTCGAACGCCTTTCGCCGCCTGGTCTACAAGACGCAGGTCTTCATCAATCACGAAGGCGACATGTACCGCACGCGCCTCACGCATTCGATCGAGGTGGCGCAGGTCGGCCGCTCGGTTGCGAACGCGTTGGCGCTCTCCGAGCCGCTGACCGAGGCGATCTGCCTCGCCCACGATCTCGGCCACACGCCCTTCGGCCACGCCGGCCAGGACGTGCTGAACGACTGCATGCGCGAATACGGCGGCTTCGAGCACAACCTCCAGTCGCTGCGCGTCGTGGACGAGCTCGAGGAGCGCTATGCGGAGTTCCGGGGCCTCAACCTCTGCTTCGAAACCCGCGAAGGGATCCTGAAGCATTGTTCGCTCCCGAATGCGCGCCAACTGGGAGAGCTGGGGACTCGTTTCCTCGAGCGGACGCAGCCGGGACTCGAAGCCCAGATCTCGGATCTCGCTGACGCGATCGCCTACAACAATCACGACGTGGACGACGGCCTGCGCTCCGGGCTCGTGACGATCGAGGAGCTCCGGAGCGTCGGACTCTTTGCACGCCAGCACGACGCGGTCATCGCGCGCTACGGCGAGCTGCCGGGGCGGCGCATGGTGCACGAAATCATCCGGCGCATGATCCACGAGGTCGTGAGTGACCTGATCGAGGAAACCGCGCGCCGGCTGGCCGCGTCGAAGCCGGCCGACATCGACGCGGTGCGCGCGGCGCCGAAGCCGATCGTCGGCTTCTCCGCGCTGCACGAAGCCGATCATCACCAGATGAAGAAGTTCCTGCGTACGAAGCTTTATCGGCACGAGCGCATGCAGGCGACCCGCGTGGGCGCGGCCAAGGTACTCGAGGGATTATTCAGCGGCTTCATGCGGGATGTCGCGCGCATGCCGCTGGAACACCGCGACGCGGCGCTCGCCCTGGAATCCGCCTCCGGCACGGCCGGACGGGCGCGCGCCGTCGCCGACTATATCGCGGGCATGACGGACCGCTACGCATTCCAGGAGTACGCACGGCTCCAGGGCGAGGTGGAGCCCGCGTAGTGACGGCGCGCCGTTTGATAGCATGGCAGCCTCGGGGAGACGGTGTGGCGAGAGCGACAGTACCGGCGCGCGAGCGCCTGATCTTTGCGATGGACGTGCCGACCGCGGATGCCGCGCGGCGGCTCGCGGACACGCTCGGCGATTCCGTGACCTTCTACAAGCTTGGCCTGGAGCTCTTCATGTCCGGCGGCGCGTTCGAGCTGCTGGACTGGATGGTCGGGCGCGGCAAGCGCGTATTCCTCGACCTGAAGCTCTTCGACGTGCCGGCAACGGTCGCGGGCGCGGTGCGCAATCTCAGGAACCGCGGCGTGAGCTTCGCGACGGTGCACGGCAACCAGGCGATCATGGAAGCGGCGGTCGAGGCCGCCGGCGACGTCGGCATCCTCGCGGTGACGGTGCTGACGAGCCTCGATCGCGGTGACCTCGATGACCTCGGCTTCCAGTGCGACGTGGAAGAGCTCGTGCTCTCGCGCGCGCGGCGCGCGCTCGCCGCCGGTTGCGCCGGCGTGGTTTCGTCGGGTCTCGAGGCGAAACTCCTGCGTGCAGGAGTGGACGATCGTCTCATCGTCGTGACGCCCGGCATCCGCCCCGTGGAAAACCGGCCCGTCGACGACCAGAAGCGGGTCGTCGGCGTGGCCGAGGCCTTCGGCAACGGCGCCGACTACATCGTGGTCGGGCGGCCGATCCGCGACGCACCCGATCCGCGGATTGCGGCCGAGGCGATCCAGGCGACGATCGCCGGCCTGTTTCCGCACCGATGAGCGAATTGAAGAACGACCGCCTGCTGCGCGCGCTGGCGCGCGAGCCGGTCGATCGCACGCCCGTCTGGATCATGCGCCAGGCGGGAAGGTATTTGCCCGAGTACCGCGCGACCCGCGCGAAGGCCGGCAGCTTTCTCGGGCTCGCCACGAATCCGGAACTCGCCTGCCAGGTGACGCTCCAGCCGCTCGCGCGGTACCCGCTCGACGCCGCGATCCTCTTCTCCGACATCCTGATGATTCCGAAGGCAATGGGCGTCGGTCTCGTCTTCGAGGAGGGCGAGGGACCGCGCATCGAGCGCCCGGTCCGCAGCGCCGCCGAGATCGATGCGCTCCCCGTGCCAGATCCGTCCCGCGAATTGCGCTTCGTGATGGACACGGTTTCACTCGTGCGCCGCGAGCTCGCGGGCCGCGCGCCGCTCATCGGATTCGCAGGCTCACCCTGGACGGTCGCGACCTACATGATCGAAGGCGGCGGCAGCCGCGACTTCCCGAAGTCCAAGGCGCTGCTTTACGGCGAGCCTAAGGCGCTGCATCGCTTGCTGCAGAAACTCGCGCGCGCGACGACGGATTACCTGAACGCGCAGATCACCTCGGGCGCGCAGGCCGCGATGATCTTCGACACCTGGGGCGGGATACTGTCCACGCCGGCTTTCCTCGAGTTCTCGCTGCCGTACATGGAACAGATCGCTGCCGACCTCGTGCGCGAGCGCGAGGGACGGCGCGTGCCCGTGATCCTGTTCACCAAGGGCGGCGGCGCCTGGCTCGAGCGCATGTCGATGACCGGCGTCGACGCGCTCGGCGTGGACTGGATGACGGAGCTCGCCGGGGCGCGTCGCATCGTCTTCGATCGCGTCGCGCTACAGGGCAATCTCGACCCCGGCGTGCTGTTCGCACCGCCCGCGGCGATCCGTGCCGAAGTCGCGCGTGTACTCGAAAGCTATGGTCACGCCGCAGGCCACGTCTTCAACCTCGGCCACGGCGTGCAGCCCGGCACGGACCCTGAGCATGTCGCTGCGATGATCGCCGCGGTACACGAACTGTCGCCTGCCTATCACCGCTAGATTAAAGGGGACGGTCCCCTTTTCCCTCGGTCCTTCGGGAAAAGGGGACCGTCCCCTTTGATCAGGCGGCGCTTTGCGAGCGTAGTTCGTCGCGCAGCGTCCGCCGCAGGATCTTGCCGACGTTGGTCTTCGGTAGTTCGTCGCGGAAGTAAACGTGCTTCGGTACCTTATACGGCGTCAGTTCGCGCTTGCAGAACGCGATGACTTGTTCGGCCGTGAGCGCCGGATCCTTGCGCGTGATGAAGAGCGCGACGACCTCACCGGATTTTTCGTCGGGCTGCGCGACGGCCGCGACCTCGCAGACGCCCGGCATCTCTGCGACTATGCCTTCGACTTCGTTCGGATAGACGTTGAAGCCCGACACCAGGATCATGTCTTTCTTGCGGTCCTCGATGAAGGTTCGCCCGCGTTCGTCCATGCGGCCGATGTCGCCGGTGCGCAGCCACCCGTTCGGCAACATCACCTTGGCCGTTTCTTCCGGGCGGTTCCAGTATCCGCGCATCACCTGGGGCCCGCGCAGGCAGATTTCGCCGACCGAGCCGGTCGGCAGCGCGTTGCCTTCCTCGTCGCGGATCGAGATTTCGGTCGACGGCAACGGATAGCCGATCGAACCGGTGAACTCGAGCGTGCGCGGCAGGTTCGCCGTGCCGACCGGCGAGGATTCGGTGAGTCCCCAACCCTGGCAGATGTGCCGGCCGGTGACTTCACGCCATCGCTCGGAAACCGCGGCCTGCACTGCCATGCCGCCGCCGAGCGCGACCTTGAGCGAGCTGAAATCGAGTTGCGCGAATCCGGGGGTATTCAGCAGCGCATTGAAGAGCGTGTTGACGCCCGTGATGAACGTGAAGCGCACCTTCGACAATTCCTTGACGAAACCCGCCATGTCGCGCGGGTTGGTGATCAGGACGTTGTGACCGCCGACCCGGGTGAACACGAGCAGGTTCGTGGTGAGGGCGAATACGTGATAGAGCGGCAGCGCCGTGATGACCGCGGCATTCTTGAATTCGGACAGCTCCGGCATGAACGCGACGGTCTGGAGCGTGTTCGCAACCATGTTGCGGTGAGTGAGCACCGCGCCCTTCGAGATGCCCGTCGTCCCGCCCGTGTATTGCAGGAAGGCGACGTCTTCGCCCGAGACGTCCACCGCGTCCAGATTGTGCGAGGCGCCGCGGGCCAGCGCTTCCTTGAAACGCACCGCGCCCGGCAGCGACCAGGCGGGCACCATCTTCTTGACGCGCCGGATCACGAAATTCGTGATCGCGCCCTTCGGGAAGCCGAGCAGATCGCCGATGCCGGTCACGACGACGCGCTTGACCGGCGTGCGCGCGAGCACCTGTTCGAGCGTCGCGCAGGCGTTCTCGAAGATCACGATCACGGTCGCGCCGGAATCCTTGAGCTGGTGCTCGAGCTCGCGCGCCGTATAGAGCGGATTGACGTTGACGACCGTGCAGCCGGCCCGCAGCGTGCCGATGATCGCGATGGGGTATTGCAGGATGTTCGGCATCATCAGGGCGACGCGGTCGCCCTTGTCGAGGCCGGCTTCCTTCTGGAGCCAGGCGCCGAAGTGGCGCGATTTCGCTTCGATCGCGGCGTAGTCCAGCGCGCGCCCCATGTTGGAGAACGCGGTCGAGGCCGCGTGATCCCGGCAGGCATCCTCGAACAGCTGTTTCAGCGAGCGGATCGAATCCGGATCGATTTCCGCGGGAACGTCGGGCGGGTAGTCGCGGAGCCAGAACTTTTCCGCGGTCTCGTTCGCGTCATTCATTACTGCAACGCAAAATGGCGCCGGTTTCTCCGGCCGGCAATCGTCGCGATTTGACGCGCCTTTGACTAGGGGCGCAAGAGTGGATGGAGCTTCCCCCAGACGTTGTCCAGGAGGAGCGGTTGCGCCTTGGCATTCGGATGAATGCCGTCCGGCTGGAAATATGCCAGGTCGAGCGCGACCTCGGGGTCCATGAGCCCGGCGACGCCGATGCGGTAGCGCGTCGCCAGGTCGCGATAGATCTGCTGGAAGGAATTGCTGTACTGCGGTCCATAGTTGGTCGGCACGCGGACCGTGAGCAGGAGCACCTCGGCGCCCGCCGCGCGGCTCTTCGTGATGAGGAGCGCCAGGTTCGCCTGCACGCGGGATACGGGGAGCCCGCGCAGGCCGTCATTGCCGCCAAGCTCGATGATCACGATGCCGGGCTTGTGCGTCGCGAGCGCGCGATCGAGCCGCGCGACGCCCCCGTCCGTCGTCTCGCCGCTGACGCTGGCGTTGACGACTCGGTGACCGTAACCTTGTTTTTTCAATCGCTGCTGCAACAGGGCGACCCAGCCCTGGCCGGGCGCGAGTCCGTAGCCGGCGGACAGCGAATCGCCTATCACGAGGATTGCCGGCGGTTCGGCGGCCCGCGAAGGCTGCGCCGCCGCGAAGAGCCATAACGTCAGGACCAGAACGTAGCGCATGGACAAAAAGACCGTTCTCGAAGCCAGAAGTTTGCACAAGCAGGTTACCAGCCCGGAGGGAATGCTGACCATCCTGGACGACGTGAGCCTCGCGGTCGCGGCGGGCGAAACCATCGCCGTGGTCGGCGCATCGGGCGCCGGAAAATCCACTTTGCTCGCATTGCTGGCCGGGCTCGACGAGCCGTCGGACGGCGAGGTCTGGCTGGAAGGGATTGAGCTGTCGGCATTGGACGAAGACGGTCGAGCGGCCGCGCGAGCGAAGCATGTCGGCTTCGTATTCCAGTCGTTTCATCTCGTGCCATCCCTGACCGCGCTCGAAAACGTGATGCTGCCGCTCGAGCTTGCGGGGCGTTCCGATGCGCGCGCCACCGCGCGAACCGTGTTGCAGCAGGTCGGATTGGGGCCGCGGCTCGGGCATTATCCGCGGCAGCTCTCCGGCGGCGAGCAGCAGCGCGTCGCGATCGCCCGGGCGTTCGTCACGCGTCCCTCGGTGCTGTTCGCAGACGAGCCGACCGGCAATCTCGACACCGCGACCGGCGCGCGGGTGATCGAGTTGCTGTTCGACCTGAATGCCGCGAACGGGACGACGCTCGTGCTCGTGACGCACGATCGCGAAATCGCGAGGCGTTGCAGCCGCATCGTCGAAATGGACGCCGGAAAGCTGGTGCACTGATGCGCGCACTGCGGTTCGCGCTGCTTGCGCTCTTGCGCGACTGGCGCTCGGGCGAGCTCGCGGTGCTCCTCGCCGCGCTCCTCATCGCGGTGACCGCACTGACGGGCGTCGGATTCTTCACCGACCGCATCGGCCAGGCGGTCGAGCGGCGCGCGGCCGAGGTCATCGCCGCGGACCTCCGGCTGCGTTCCGGGCAGCCTGTCGCAACGACGTATGAGAAGCTGGCCGCCGAACGCGGCATCCAGACGGCGCGAACGACGACATTCCCCAGCGTCGTGTTCTTCGGCGCGGACTCGGCGCTGGCGGCGGTGCGGGCCGTGGGCCCGGGCTATCCGCTCCGCGGCCGCGTCAAGATCTCCGATGCGCCGTTCGAGCCGGCCCGCGAAACGGACACGCTGCCCGGGCGTGGTGAGGTCTGGCTCGATTCGCGCCTGCTCGCGCGCCTCGGCGCCGGCATCGGCGATCGCGTCAGCATCGGCGCGCGCGCTTTCACGGTCACCCGGGTTCTGGACTACCGGCCCGATCAGGGCTCGGCTTTCGTCGATCTTGCGCCGTCACTCCTCATCCCGCTCGCCGACCTGGATTCGACCGAGCTCCTCGGCCCCGGCAGCCGCGCGACGTATTCCGTCCTTTTCGCCGGCAGGCCTGCGGCGATGCGCGCGTTCAAGACGCTGCTCGGCGAGCGCAAGCAGCCGGGTGAACGGCTCGTCGACGTCTCCGAGGAAAGCCCGCAGATCCAGTCCTCGACCCGGCGCGCCGGGCGCTTCCTGAATCTCTCCGCGATGATCACGGTGCTGCTCGCCGCGGTCGCGGTCGCCATGGCGGCGCGGCGCTACACCGAGCGGCATCTCGACAATGTCGCCCTCATGAAATGCATGGGTGCGCCGCAGCGTCTCGTCCTCCAGGTCACGGTCATCGAGCTCGCCTTGATCGCGCTCATCGCGGCGGTTTTCGGAAGCGCCCTCGGTTACGTCGCGCAGGAACTGCTGACGTGGCTCCTCGGCGATCTCGTTCGCGCGGACCTGCCGCCGCCCACGCTCGCGCCCGCCATTCTCGGAGGGGCGACGGCGCTCGCGATCCTGGTCGGATTCGCGTTGCCGCCGATGCTGCAATTGAAGCGAGTGCCGCCGGCGCGCGTGCTGCGACGCAATCTCGAGCCGCCGCCGTTACTTTATTCAGTCTCAATCGGGCTCGCGGTCGCGGCCTTGCTCGGCGTCCTCTACTGGCTGGTGCGCGACGCGAAGCTCGTCGGTTTCGTCGCGGCGGGAATCGCGGTCACGCTCGCCGTCCTGTATGCGGCAGGTTTTCTGCTCGTGCGGCTCGCAGGGCGGATGCGCGGCGCCGTGGGCGTCGCCTGGCGCTACGGGGTCGCCAATCTCGCGCGCCGCGGGCGCGAGAGCGTGGTGCAGGTTGTGGCTTTCGGCCTGAGCCTGATGGTACTGCTCCTGCTCGCCGTGGTGCGGAACGATCTCCTCGAGGACTGGCGCGCGAGCCTGCCTGCCGACACGCCGAATTTCTTCATGATCAACATCCCGGCAGTGGATACGCGGGATTTCGTGAGGTTCATCGAAGAGCGCGGCCTGCCGACGCCGCGGCTCTTTCCGATGATCCGCGCGCGCCTGACGGCCATCAATGGCGAGTCGCTCGATGACATGAAGCCCGCGACCGATCGCGGCCGCGGCTTCGCCGAACGCGAGCAGAATCTCTCCTGGGCCGAGACGCCGCAGGAGGACAACAAGATCGTCGCGGGGCGCTGGTGGACCGAGGCGGATCGCGGCAAGGCGCTCGTGTCGGTCGCGACCGATTACGAAGAGGAGCTGGGCTTGAAGCTCGGCGACAAGCTTCGCTTCGACGTGGCCGGCGAGACGATCGAAGCCGAGGTCGCGAGCTTTCGCGAGGTGGAGTGGGACAGTTTCCGGCCGAACTTCTTCCTGGTGTTCTCGCCGGGCACCCTCGACGGCCTCGCCGGCACCTGGCTCACGAGCATGCGGCTCGACTCCGGGCAGCGGAAGATGCTGGTGGATCTCGTGCGGCGATTCCCTTCGGTCTCGGTATTCGATATCGATGCCATTCTGTCGCAGGTGCGTGACGTGATCGATCGCGCCTCGATCGCCGTTCAATACGTGTTCCTCTTCACGCTCGCGGCTGGCATCATGGTGCTGCTTGCCGCCATCCAGTCGACCCGCGACGAGCGCCGTTACGAGAGCGCGATGTTGCGGACGCTGGGCGCCAGGCGGCGTGTCGTGCTCGCCGGGGTCGCCTCGGAGTTCACGGCGCTCGGCATGCTGTCAGGCTTGCTCGCCGCGATCGGTGCGACGCTCGCCGGCTGGTTGCTGGCGAGGGAAGTATTCGATCTCAGCTACTCGATCAATCCCTGGGTGTGGGTGATCGGGTTGGTGGCGGGCGCGATCATTGTCGGCGGGGCGGGGACATTTGCGGCGAGAAAGGTGATCAATCATCCGCCGATCAGCACGCTGCGTGAGCACTAGGGCAGCGCGAACGCGATCAGGTAGTCGCCCTCGCCGAAAATATCCCCACCGCCCGCGGCGACCACGACAAATTGCCTGCCACCCGCGCGATAGCTGATCGGCGTGGCGCGTGCGCCGGCCGGCAGCTCGGCCCGCCATAACAGTTCACCGGTCTCGACGTCGAACGCGCGAAACGCCCTTTCGACGGTCGCGCCGATGAAAACGAGGCCGCCGGCCGTCGCGATCGGTCCGCCGAGATTCGGCGAACCAGGTACCGCACCGTCCGGGTGGGTGCCGAGCGGAACTTCCCAGACTTTTTTCAGATTCAACAGATCCACGCCGACCAGCGCGCCCCAGGGCGGCGGCGAGCAGAGCGCCCCCGAGGGCGCGCGCAGGAACCGGCGGCGCATCACGTAGCCGGTGCCAACCATGTTCGTGTACTCGTATCCCTGACTCAGGCGGTCCGATTCCTCTTCCGCCGCGTCGTCGTCGAAATCGGCAGGCATCAACTGCACCATCGAGGCGATCGTATTGACCGGCACGACTGCGATCTGCCGGTCGGAGTTGATCGCCAGCCCGCCCCAGTGCGCGCCGCCGATGTTGGACGGGCGCACGAGCGTGCCCTGCAGGCTCGGCGGCGTAAAGATGCCTTCGTTGCGGAGTTCCTTGATCATCGTGCCGCAGGCCAGCCGATCGGCTTCACCCAGGCCGTGGAGGTCCTTCTCTGCGAGTCCGTGCGGGCTCAACTGGATTGCGCTGAATGGCTGCGTGGCGGAAGCGCGTTCACGCGGCACGTCGCTCGCGGGCACAGCCCGTTCCTCCACCGGGACCAGCGGCTCGCCGGTCTCTCGGTGCAGCACGAACAGCATGCCGGTCTTCGTCGCCTGCAGGACTGCCGGGATCGATTTTCCGCCGCGCCTGAGCGTCGCGAGCGCCGGCGGCGCGGCGTTGTCGTAGTCCCAGAGATCGTGGTGGACGGTCTGGAAATGCCAGGCGACTTCACCCGTCGCGGCGCGGAGCGCGACGATCGAATTCGCGTAGCGATTGCTGCCGGGACGCAAGCCGCCGAAGTAGTCGGGTCCCGGACTCGAAGTCGGTGCAAAGATCAGGCCTCTCTCAGGGTCGGCGACCATCACCGACCAGACGTTGGCGGCGCCGTTCGCTGCCGCACTGTCGTTCTCCCACGTGGCAAAAGCCGGATCCCGCGTATCCTGCGGAATCGGATCCCAGCGCCAGCGGAGCTTGCCGGTGCGAACGTCGAACGCGCGCAGCTCGCCGCTTGCCGGCGCGATGCGGCTGTTGTCGGCAATTGCGGAGCCGGTGACGACGAGATCGCCGACCACGAGCGGCGGGGAAGTCACCTGGTACGCCGAAAACTCGAATGGCGCATGCCGCAGACCCTTGCGCAGATCGATCATGCCCCGCGCACCGAAGTCGCCGCAGGCACGGCCGGTGGCGCCGTCCACCGCGAAGAGGCGCGCGTCGATGGTCGCGACGAAGATCCGGCGCCGGCAGGGCGCATCCGGGAGCGCTTTGTCGTCGAGCCAGGTGTTGACGCCGCGGTTCGCGAAATCCCCGTAGTGCGCCTTGCGCCGCGACTTGGGGTCGAAGCGCCAGCGTTCCGTGCCGGTCGCCGGATCGAGCGCGATCAGCTCGCCAAGCGGAGTCGTGAGATAGAGCGTCCCGACCACGACGATCGGGGTCGTCTCGAAGCGCGGGTCTTTGCTGGTCTTGATGCCGCGATGGCCGGTGCGGAATGTCCAGGCGACCTCGAGCCGCGAAACATTGCTGCGATTGACGTCCGTAAGCGGCGAGTAACGCGCGCCGCCTGGGTCGCGGCCGTAGGCGGGCCAGTCGTCGGTTGCGGATTGCGCGGATGCGGCCGGTGCTTGCATTGGAATCGCAAGACACGCGACAAGCATGGCAAGACACTTCGTTGCACAACCTCTCGTTCCGTGCCTCATGGCCTTACCTCCCGACCACCCGCATCTGCGCCTCCGCGAAACGCTGCAGCTTCCCGCCGCGCGCATAACCCTCGACGCGGATCAGGTACGGGCCTTCCGGCAGCATCGAGGTGTTGAACGACAGGCGCAGGTCGTAATTCGAATCGCGCACCACCTGGTCGGCATGCACGAGCAGCGTGCCGTCGTGCCGCACGAGGCTCACGCGAAACCGCGAGTGCTGATTGGTCCGCGCGTTGATCAAGAGGTCGATGCGCTCGGGAAATTCGCCGCCGCCCACCGTGACGACGCGCGGCGAGCGCGGGTCGATTCGCACGGTGCGGTTCGACGAAGGCGCTTGCAGGAACCCCGTCGCCGCCTGCTTCTCGAGCATTTCCAGCCGATCCTCGGCAACGCCCCAGCGCCACGCGACCCAGATGAGCACCACGACCAATGCCAGGATTGCCGTCGCGGTGCCGATCAGGACCTTGTGGTCCTGCAGCTTGTCGATCCAGGGCGAAATTTCGGTAGGCATTGACCCAACTCCGGGGGGCTCCCCCGTTTATTCTATGCATTCGCCGCCCAAGGAGGGCCTGTCATGCCTTTGCCCGTTGCCCGATCCGGCCTGCTGACGGCCGGTGTCCTGCTCGCACTCAATGCCGTTGCGGCCGAGCCGCAGGTTTCGCTCACCGTCTACAGCTCGGCGCAGCCGGGCGGCATTCCCGCGGAGTGGTATCGGCCTTTGCCTGGCATGGGCACGCCGCAAGCCAATCAATTGCCGGGCTTCGCGCTGGTGCGGCTCGATCGGGACCTGCAGATCCCGCGCGGGCGCGGAACGATCCAGTTCACGGATGTCGCGGCGCTCATCGACCCGACGACGGTGCAGTTCCTCTCGCTGACCGACCCGGACGGCACCAAGGTGCTCGAGCAGAATTTTCAGTTCGACCTCGTGAGCCAGGACAAGCTCCTGTCGCGCTACATCGATCGCGAAGTGAGCGTTGAGCAGCAGAGCGGAGACGGCGTCAAGGTTATCGACGGCACCCTGGTTTCATCGAACGACGGACTGGTGCTCCGCGGCTCGGACGGCCAGATTCACGCGCTTCGCGAGTGGAGCAACATGCGCTTCGGCGAGCTGCCGGGCGGGCTGATCACGCGGCCGACGCTCGAATGGGACATGCAGTCGGGGAAGGGCGGTAAGCAGCGCGCGCGGGTCGCCTATCAGACGGGCGGCATCACCTGGTGGGCGGACTACAACCTCATCTTCAGCGAAGGGGCGGACGCCAATTCCGGATTCGTGGATATCGGCGCTTGGGTGAGCCTGCTGAACCAGTCGGGCGCGCGTTACCAGGATGCGAAGCTCAAGCTGATCGCGGGCGACGTCCATCGGGTCGAAGTGGAACAGAAGCTGTGGCGCGCTCGCGGCATGGAGATGTCGGCAGTGGCGGACGCTGCGGCGCCCGGTTTCGAGGAGAAAGCTTTCTTCGAGTATCACCTTTACACGCTCGGCCGCCCGGCGACTATTCCGAACAATTCGACCAAGCAGCTCGAGCTCTTCGATGCGGCGACGCGCGTGCCCGCGAAGAAGCAGCTCGTCTATTACGGCGCCGATCTCCCGGGCTACTACTACGGCGCGCCGATGATGGACCGCGAGTTCGGCCCGGCGTCCAACACGAAGGTGGATGTCTGGCTCAGTTTCAAGAACGACAAGGCCTCCGGCATGGGCATGCCGCTGCCCGCCGGGCGGATCCGCGTCTCGCAGCAGGACAAGGCGGACGGGAGCCTCGAGTTCATCGGCGAGGACAAGATCGATCACACGCCGAAGGACGAGGACGTGCGCGTCAGGCTCGGAACGGCGTTCGACGTGGTCGGCGAGCGCCGCCAGACCGATTTCAGGATCAATACCAGCGGCAAGGTGATGGAGGAAGCCTTCGAGATCAAGGTCCGGAACCACAAGGACCAGCTGGTCGAAGTGATCGTGCGCGAGAACCTGTATCGCTGGAGCCAGTGGACGCTGATCGAGCAATCCATGCCGTCGGTCAAGAAAGACGTCCGGACGGTCGAGTTTCCCGTGCGGATCGCCGCGGACGGCGAGGCGACCGTGACCTACCGCGTGCGTTACAACTGGTGAGGATCGATCGAGAGCTCCGCGCCGACGCGGAGCCGTTCGCCGACGCCGGCAACCAGGGTGCAGTTCTGCCCGAAAGTGACGCCCTTGAGCGTGTAGTCGTGGCGGTACTTGCCGAGAGCGCGCAACGGCTGCTGATGCGGGTCGCGCTCGCCGCTCAGCTGGTCGGTGATCGTGACCGCACAGCGGGTGCAGAGCCGGACCCCTCGCAGCACGACCGGCCCTGAGCGATAGACCGTCATGGCGTCTTCCGCATGCGCCGGGACGCCTTCGATCACGAGATTCGGCCGGAACCGCGCCATCGGAATCGGCTCTGGCAGCCGGCGGTTCAGTTCCGCGAGCGACTCGTTCGAAATCATCAGGATCGGATAGCCGTCCGCGAAAGTGACGGGCTGCGGCTGCGCTCCCGCGTATTTCGGATTGGCGAAGCGCGGCGCCGCGGGGTCGACGCGGACGAGCCGGACGGTGTCGTCGAGGACACGCGACAGCCAGGCGGCCGCTTCGTCGCCGGCATCGATCCCCAGGCACGCGTCATGCCAGATCCGCACGCGCCGCGATTCGCCCGGGTGATTCACATCCAGGGCGAGCGGCGCATGGCCGGCTGCCGAGAGGCGGAGCTTTCCATCGCCGACCGCCACCGTGACGGTTGCGAGCCTCGGATGCGACCGCTGGGTGATGAATTGATCCGGCGGCTGGACGATCATCCAGCGGCGATCCCACTCGGGGCCGGTCGGCGTCATCAGCGTCGATTCGACATCGATGCCGCGGCAGGACTTCACCGGATAGATGTGCAGGCTCGCGATTCGGGCCATCCGCAATGCCTCAGGTCTTCGGCGCCTTCAACGTGAAGTCGAAGCTGCCGTAATGCAGGTAATTCGCCCAGTCGGCGGAGGGCAGCCCGCGAACCGCGGCGCGGGAAGCGTTGAGCGCAGCGCCGATCGAATCGCCCTTGGCGAGGTCGCGATAGAGTGTCGCGGCGAAGGCGGTCGCCGCCGTGTCGGAAACCGGCCACCAGGTGCCGATGAAGTTCGCGACACCGCCGCGCAGGAAAGCTTCGGCGAAACCCACGCTGCGGTCGAGTTGCCGGAGCGGATTGACCGTCGCGCGGAGCCGCCCCGATTCGCAGGCGTTGAAGAACACGAGCGCCGGCACCGAATCCATCGCCGCGAGGTCCGCGCCGGACAGCACGCGCCCGCCCGCGCAGAGGATGCCGCTCGAGGCCGGCGCCGCGGAATCGAACCAGGCGTGGCCCGCAAAATGGATGGCGTCGTAATCCCCGGAGCGGAACTCTGCGAGCAGGCGCGCGCGCGTCGCGTCCGCGTCGCGAATGGCGGTGATCCCCGCGCCGGGGAGTTGCGCGAGCATGGCAGCGACGCGCTCGCCTTCCTCGACCGCGCCCGGCAGGTCGCCGGTCGGATTGATCACGAGCAGCACGTTGAACTCGCGCGCGCGGCGGCGCTGCTCGCGCCACTTCGCGACCGACATGCCTTCCGCGGCATAGCGGCGGCTGAGTCCCATGGCCGCGGCCGGCGCCCAGCCCCTGAGGCTCAGGACTTCCCAGGGCCAGTGCGCGCTCGCGGTGTCGTGCACCACGACGAGCGGCGCACTCTTCACGGAAGGGAGGGCCTCCGCGATTTCTTCCGGCAGCAGCAATTCCGCCAGCCTCTGGCCGAACTCCTCGAGTTCACCGACACCCATGCCGGGCACGAGCCGCGAGTGCTCGCGTTCGAGCAGCCGCAGGTCGAGCCGGCGGTTGGCGACGAGCGCGGTCGCTTTCGGCGCGGGGCCGAGCAGGGCGACGCGGAGATGCGCGGCAGATTCCTGCACGAAGAGCCAGGCGAGCGGCGTCGCCGTCGGCTTCTCGACACGCGCGGGCTTGCGCGCGGGCTTCCTTTGCGGCGCGAGTCGCAGGAGCGGCGCGGCCGGATGCAGCCGCAGCAGGTCCTCGGCCACACGGCGCGCCGTGGCGAGGCGATCGCTACTCCGCGACACGACGGTAATGCGCCGCAGCCGCTGTTCGGGCGCGAGATCGCTCAATGCCGTCAGCACGCCCTCGAGTTGCGCGCGCGCGGCATCCGCCGGCTCGGCGCCCGAGGCCGTGCCCCAGAGCACCATCGAAAAATTCTCGACCCCGGCGAGCGCGAGCGTGCGCGTCACGTTCGCCGCCGCCAGACGTTGAACGTCCGGACCATAGCGACCGAAATGGCCCAGACCCGCGAACACGACGAGCCGCGGCACGAGCCCGCGCCGCCCGACCGGCAGCACGAAGACCTCGCCGGCCGCCGCGCTGATCGCGCGCCGGCGCGCCAGGTCGCTGATTGCGCCATGCAGCATGCGGTCGATCGCCTGCGCCGCGCCCGCGGGCTCGACGTTCGCAAAGGCGCCGAGCACGATCGCGGTGCTGCCGCTCTGCGTGATGCTGCCCTCCATGAACGAAAGCTCGACCGGCTTGACGACCGCCTTGCGTTTCGGCGTGATCGCGACGGTCGAGGTCTGCGTGACGCCGACGAACTCGTGCAGGAACTCGCGTTGCTCGCGCTCGGAGAGATCGTTCCAGGCGATTTTGGGTGCGGGCCCCGCGCGCAGGTCTTCCTGCCACAGCGTCGGCACGCCGCGGTGGCGCGGCAACACGCGCGGCAAGGCATTCGTCGAATCGCCGCGCGCGAGATCGGTGACAGCTCGGCCAACTTCGGCGTTGCCAGGCAGCGAGCCGTGGCTTTCTTCGGTGTACCAGGTCTTGAGATTCGGCCACTGCGCGAGCGCGAGGGGCACGGTGCCGTCGCCCGCCGGGCCGCGTCCGAACTCCAGCTTGCGGTTGATGCGGCGAAGTCCCAGCACCGTGTCCTGGCCGAAGCCTGCGATCAGCCGGAAGCGCTCGTCAGGCGGCGGCAGGGCCTTGATGGCCTCGTGCGCTTCCTCGAGCAGGTCTGCAGCCGGCTTCGGCCCGTCGGGCCACTGTTCGGCATCGAATGGATCGAAATCCTTGCAGAGGTTGGCCGCGGGAAGCATTCCGCAGAGTCCCGGCAGGGTCGTCAGCATCTTGCGCGCGAGATCGTCCGCGCTGTGCTTGAGATCGAGCATCGAGATCCTGCGGATCAAGGGGTAAGTGCCGCGCAGGGCCTGCACCGCGACGAAAACGCCTTTGTTCGGCGTACCGAGCTGGATCACGCGGCTGATGCGCTCCGCGCCCTTGTGCGCGAGCGCTGCGCGCGCGACGAGGCCACCCATGCTGTGGCCGACGAGCACGATGTCCTGGCGGCGCTCGCGCAGCAGCCGGTCGGCGAGCTCGCGGCCGTTCCAGAGCATGTCGCGGCGCCAGTCGTAGGGATGGAACGCGGCGTCGAAGCCGGCGATGCGCAGCACGAGCCGCAGGCGCTCGTAGGCGAATCGCAGCACGCCGAGCGCCCAGTAACGACTGCCGCCCGGCAAGGCGAGCTTGACGAGCTGCCCCTGCGCGATTTCGACCGGGTCGAACCAGGTGACGTCCATGCCGCCGTTCTTGCGCAGCCGGCCGATACTCGAACCCATGATGCCGGGCAGGATGAGGAGCCGTGGACCGCCGCGCATACCAGCGGCTCGCCGCGCCAGCCGTGACAGCTCTTGATCGGCTTCGAGGTACGCAGGCATCGCGCGATTCTACCGGTGTGCACTAAAAAGGGGACGCAACCCTTTTCCCGAAAGGACCGAAGGAAAAGGGTTGCGTCCCCTTTTTAGTGCACACCATTAGAATGCCGCGGTGGATACGTTCGCGCGTGACCGCTTGCCGCCGAAGGAGTTGTGGCCGCGGCTGCATTTTGACCTGCCAGAGTTGCGTTACCCCGATCGGCTGAATTGCGCGACGGTGCTGCTGGACGATGCCGTCGCCGAGGGTCATGGCGAGCGGCCGGCCATCCTGACCGACGCCGGGACCATCACTTATCGTGAGCTGCTCGGCCGCGCGAACCGCATCGCCAACGTGCTGACGGGGGCAGGCGTTGCCCCGGGCAACCGGGTGCTGCTTCGCGGCTACAACGGCGCGGAGATGTATGCCACCTGGCTTGCGGTGATGAAGACGGGCGCGATCGCAGTCACCACGATGCCGATGCTGCGCGCGCCGGAACTCACTGCGATCGTCGCGAAAGCGCGCCCCGCATTCGCGCTCTGCGATCACCGCCTCCAGAGCGAGTTGCAGGCGGTCACCGCGGAGGGCGGCGTCGGAACGACCATCACCTGGGGCGCCGGCGATCTCGAAGCACGCATGGCGAAGTCCTTCGACCGTTTCGTCAATGCCGATACCGCGGCGGACGACGTTTGCCTGCTCGCCTTCACCTCCGGCACGACCGGCCAGCCCAAGGCCTGCATGCACTTCCACCGGGACGTGCTCGCGATGGCGGATGTAGTCGCGCGCCACTTGCTGCACACGGCGCCGGATGACGTCTACGCCGGCAGCCCGCCGCTGGGATTTACCTTCGGGCTCGGGGCGCTGCTCGTCTTTCCGCTGCGCTTTCGTGCGGCGACCGCGCCGATCGAAGCGCCCGCGCCGGCGACGGTCCTCGCCGCGATCGAGCGCCACGGCGTGACCTGCCTCTTCACCGCGCCCTTCGCCTATCGCGCGCTCGCCGCCGAGCTCGCGCTCCGCAAACTCTCCTCACTCAAGCGCTGCGTTTCCGCGGGCGAGTTCCTGCCAAAGTCGGTGTCCGACACGTGGTTCGAGAAAACCGGCATCCGCATCATCGACGGCATCGGTGCCACGGAGATGATCCACATCTTCATCTCCGCGGGCGGCGACGAGATCCGTCCCGGCTCGACCGGCAAGCCGCTGCCGGGCTACCGGGCCTGCGTGCTCGACGACGACGGCAAGCCGATGCCGCCCGGCAGCACCGGCCGCCTCGCGGTGACCGGACCGACGGGCTGCCGCTATCTCGACGACGAACGCCAGCGCGACTACGTCCTGGACGGCTGGAACGTCACGGGCGATCTCTATCGCGTCGACGAGGACGGCTATTTCTGGTTCGTCTCGCGCACCGACGACATGATCGTCTCGGCCGGCTACAACATCGCGGGCCCCGAGGTGGAGTGGGCGCTGCTCGCGCACCCGGCGGTCCGCGAGTGCGCCGTGATCGGCGCGGCGGATCCCGAGCGCGGCACGATCGTGAAGGCCTGCATCGTGCTCGCTCCGGGCAGGGCGGGGGACATTGCGCTCGTCAAGGAGCTGCAGGACTTCGTGAAGCAGCGCATCGCGCCCTACAAGTACCCGCGGGTGATCGAGTTTCTCGAGACGCTCCCCAAGACCGCGACCGGCAAGCTCCAGCGCAAGGCGCTCCGCAAATAGGGCGTCGCGTCGCAGTTCCCGCCCAATTAGTTGACATTTCAACTATTCAGGCCTGTAATTCAGCCGGCATGGACAGGCGCCCATGAAACGCATCGTCTGCCTCGGCGGCGGGCCGGCGGGACTCTATTCCGCCATCCTGTTCCGCAAGGCCCTGCCGCGGGCACGGGTCGAGGTCTACGAGCGCAACCGTCCCGATGACACATTCGGTTGGGGCGTCGTGTTCTCGGACCGCACGATGGAGGGCTTTCGGGCCGCCGATGCGCCCTCTCATGCCGCGATCACCGGCAGCTTCCATCACTGGGACGACATCGATGTCAATTACCGCGGCACGACGACGACCACGGGTGGTCACGGGTTCTGCGGCATCGAGCGGAAGCGCCTCCTCAACATCCTCCAGGAGCGCGGAGCGCAACTCGGCGTCGCGCATCACTTCCAGCGCGAGATCGACGACGATGCGGCCTTTGTCGACGCCGATCTGATCGTCGCCGCCGACGGCGTTAACAGCCGCACGCGCAAGCGCTTCGACGCCGTGTTCGAGCCGGACATCGACACGCGCGAATGCCGCTTCATCTGGCTCGGCACCACGAAGCCATTTCCGGCCTTCACTTTCGCCTTCGAGGAAACCGAGCACGGCTGGTTCCAGATTCACGCCTACCAGTTCAGCAAGGCCCTCTCCACGGTGATTGTCGAGACGCGCGAGGAGACCTGGCTCGCGCACGGGCTCGACCGCGCCAATCACGAACAGTCGATCGCCTTCTGCGAGCAGCTCTTCGCGAAGTACCTCGGCGGCCACAAGCTAATGAGCAACGCGGCGCATCTGCGCGGCTCCGCCTGGCTCAATTTCCAGCGCGTCCTCTGCCAGCGCTGGCATCACGGCAACCGCGTGCTGATTGGCGACGCCGCGCACACGGCGCACTTTTCGATCGGTTCCGGAACCAAGCTCGCGATGGAAGACGCGATCGCGCTCGTCGCCCGCACCGCGGGTGCAGCCGACATTCCGGCAGCGCTCGCCGACTACCAGGAAGAGCGCTCGACCGAGGCGCTGAAGCTCCAGAGCGCGGCGCGAAACCGCATGCGCTGGTTCGAGGACGTCGCCCGCTACACGCGGCTCGAGCCCTGGCAGTTCACCTACAGCCTGTTGACCGGCAGCCAGCGGATCGGCCACGCGAACCTGAAGCTCCGCGACCCGGCCTTTGTCGCCGACGTCGAAGCACGACTTGCGTCCCGCGTCGGATTGCTGAAACCGCGTCCGCCGATGTTCCTGCCATTTCAGGTGCGCGGCCTCAGCCTCGAGAACCGGATCGTCGTCTCCCCAATGGCGCAGTACTCGGCGCAGGACGGCATGCCGACGGACTGGCATTTCGTCCATCTGGGGGCGCGCGCGACCGGCGGGGCCGGCCTCGTGTTCACGGAGATGAACTGCGTGTCGCCGCAGGGCCGCATCTCGCCGGGATGTACCGGCCTATGGAACGAGGCGCAGCGCGATGCCTGGCGGCGCATCGCGGAATTCGCGCATCGGCACAGCCGGGCCAAGCTCTGCATGCAGCTCGGGCATTCGGGCCGGAAGGGCTCGACGCAGCTCGGCTGGGAGGACGACGATCATCCGCTCAAGGATGGCAACTGGGAGACCATCGCGCCGTCGCCGCTACCGTATTTCAAGGGCATCAGCACCCCGCCGCGCGAGATGACGCGTGACGACATGGATCGCGTGCAGTCCGAGTTCGTGCGTAGCGCCCGATTCGCCGACGAGGCGGGTTACGACATGCTCGAGCTCCACATGGCGCACGGGTACCTGCTGGCGAGTTTCCTTTCGCCGCTCACCAACCGGCGCAAGGACCCGTACGGCGGCAGCGTCGCGAACCGCCTGCGATTCCCGCTCGAAGTGCTCGCCGCGGTGCGTGCCGCCTGGCCGGAAGAAAAGCCGCTTTCCGTCCGCCTCTCCTCGAGCGACTGGGCGAAGGGGGGCCTCCGCGAAGACGAGCTCCTGGAGATTGCCCGGGCGATGAAGTCCGGCGGCGCCGACATGCTCGATCTCTCGAGCGGCCAGACCGTGCCCTGGCAGAGGCCGGTCTATGGACGCATGTGGCAGACGCCGTTCTCGGATCTCGTCCGCAATGTCGTCGGCATTCCGACGATCGCGGTCGGCAACATCTACGAACCGGATCACGCGAACTCGATCATCGCCTCCGGGCGCGCCGATCTCTGCGCGCTCGCGCGGCCCCACCTGGCGGATCCCGCGTGGACGCTGCGCGCCGCCGCGGAACAGCGCTGGCCCGATCAATGGTGGCCGCCGCAGTACGAGTCCGCGAAGCTTCAGCTCGAGCGCAATCTCGAGCGGGCGGCACTGATGACCGGGCCGGTATGAGGAGGACCCCATGACGCAGGAACTCGCAGGCCGGCATGCCCTGGTGACGGGCGGCGGGCGCGGCATCGGGGCCGCGATCGCGCAGGCGCTTTCGGCGGCCGGCGCGCGCGTGACGCTCCTTGGCCGGACGACGGCGCAGCTCGACGAAACGGCGATCGGAATGGCCGGCAGCACGGTCACCGTCACCGCGGATGTCACCGATCCGAAGCAGATCGAGCGCGCCTTCGCCGAAGCGCGAAATGCCGCGGGCGAAGTCTCGATCCTCGTCAACAACGCCGGTCGCCCCGCGAGCCGGCCGCTGGCGAAGAGTGATGAGGATTTTTGGCGTCAGATACTGGAGGTGAACCTGACCGGGACCTACCATTGCACGCGCGCCGCGATCCCGGCCATGCTCGCGGCCAACTGGGGCCGCATCGTGAATGTGTCGAGCACGGCGGGACTGCGCGGCTATGCGTACTGCACGGCTTACTGCGCGGCCAAGCACGGCGTCATCGGCATGACGCGCGCGCTCGCGCTCGAAGTCGCAAAGACCGGCATCACCGTGAATGCCGTCTGCCCCGGCTATACCGACACGGGCGTCGTGCGCGACGCCATTCGCAACATCAGCGAAAAAACGGCCCGCAGCGAAGCCGACGCGCGCGAGACGCTCGTGTCATTCAACCCGCAGCAACGGCTGGTGAAGCCCGAAGAAGTCGCGAACGCAGTCCTCTGGCTCTGCCGCCCCGGCAGCGAGAGCGTCACCGGGCAGAGCATTGCGATCGCCGGCGGCGAGGTCACCTGATGGCGCGAGGCACGATGGATGCGGAGACGCGCGCAGCCCGCGACGACCACGGCGCGATCCGCCTGTGGCTCCGGATGCTGGCGACGAACCGGCTGGTCGAGACGCGGACCCGGCGGATGCTGCAGGAGCGCTACGCGACCACCCTGCCGCGCTTCGACCTGATGGCGCAGCTCGAGCGCGCGCCCCACGGGCTCAAGATGGGCGAGCTGTCGAAGCGCATGATGGTCACCGGCGGCAATGTGACCGGCATTACCGACATGCTGGAAGATGAGGGCCTGGTCGAGCGCGTTGCCGATCCGGGCGACCGCCGCGCCTGGGTCGTGCGACTGACGCCGGCGGGCCGGCGGGCTTTTACCGCGATGGCGCAGGAGCACGAGCGCTGGATCGTCGAGTCGTTCGCGGAACTGTCGGGCCGCGAAATGTCGACGATGGCGGCACTCCTCGCGCGGCTGAAGACGCATGTCCGTTCACTGGAGGAGCGGGACACATGAAGACCGAGATTCCGGACCTGACCGGCTATCAGGCGAGGCATTTTCTCTGGAGTGTGGAGAACCGCGTCGGTCACCTGACGCTGAACCGGCCGGAGAAGAAGAATCCACTGACCTTCGAGTCGTATGCGGAACTGCGCGACCTGTTCCGGCTGCTGGCGGATGGCTGTGGCGTGCGGGCCGTCGTCATCGACGGCGCCGGCGGGAACTTCTGCTCGGGCGGCGACGTGCAGGAGATCATCGGGCCGCTGACGAAAATGGACGAGAAGGGCCTGCTCGAGTTCACGCGCATGACGGGCGACCTGATTCGCGCGATGCGCGGCTGCCCGCAACCCCTCATCGCCGCCATCGACGGCATCTGCGCGGGCGCGGGCGCGATGATCGCGCTCGCTTCGGATTTCCGCATCGCGACGCCGGCGGCGCGAACCGCATTCCTGTTCGTGCGCGTCGGGCTCGCGGGTTGCGACATGGGCGCCTGCGCGCTGCTGCCGCGGCTCATCGGCCAGGGACGCGCGGCGGAGCTGCTCTACACCGGCCGGGCTTTCGACGCCGCGGAAGGGGAGCGCATCGGCTTCCACCATTCGATTGTCGCACTGGAAGCGCTCCTGCCGACGGCGATGAAGCTCGCGGCGGAACTCGCTTCGGGACCGACGCTCGCGCACGCGCTGACCAAGAAAATGCTGCATCTCGAATGGAACATGAGCATCAACGAGGCGCTCGATGCGGAGGCTCGCGCGCAGGCGAGCCTCATGCGAACCAACGATTTCCGGCGCGCTTACGAGGCTTTCTCGAAGAAACAAAAACCGGTCTTTGAAGGAGACTGATGGGCACTCACGACGATCGCCTGCAATGGCCCTTCTTCGACGAGCCCCATCGGCGCCTTCAGACGGAGGCGGAGCGATGGGCCGCTCTGACGCTCGCGAACGAGGTGCATCCGGCCGATCGTGCCGCCGTGGACTCGCGCTGCCGCGAGCTGGTCGGAAGGCTGGGCCATGCCGGCCTGTTGCGGCATTGCCTGCGCGCAGTGGATGGCGGCGCGACGCCGGACTTCGACGCGCGCTCGATCTGCCTGCTGCGGCAGACGCTCGCGTATCGCGACGGGCTCGCTGACTTCGCGTTTGCGATGCAGGGTCTCGGCAGCGCGCCGCTGTCGCTCGCGGGCAGCGAGCGGCTGCGCGCAGCCTACCTGCCGCGCGTCGCCGAGGGAGCGGCGATCGCGGCGTTCGCTCTGTCGGAACCGGAGGCCGGATCCGACGTGGCGGCCATGCAAACCAGCGCCCACCGGGACGGCTCGTCGTACGTGCTGAACGGCTCGAAGACCTGGATCTCGAATGGCGGCATCGCGGATTTTTATTGCGTGTTCGCGCGCACGGCGCCGGGGCGGCGCCGCAACGACGGCAGCGTGTCGGCCGATGGCATCAGCGCCTTCGTGGTCGAATCGGGCGACCGCGGTTTTGCGATCGCCGAGCGAATCGATGCGATGGCGCCGCATCCGCTGGCGCGGCTGGCGTTCGAGGACTGCCGCATCCCCGAGGGGCGGCTGATCGGCGAGGAGGGCGAGGGCTTTCGCACCGCGATGCGCACGCTCGACATCTTTCGCACCTCGGTGGCGGCCGCCGCTTGCGGATTCGGGCGCCGCGCGCTCGATGAGGCGCTCGGCCACACGCGCTCGCGCGGGATGTTTGGCCGCATGCTCGCGGACTTCCAGTTGACGCAGACGGCGCTCGCGGAGATGGCGACCGCCCTCGATGCGGCGGAACTCCTGACCTACCGCGCGGCCTGGCTGCGCGATGCCGGGCAGGCATTCACCGCCGCCGCGGCGATGGCGAAGCTGACCGCGACCGAGAACGCCCAGACCGTCATCGACCGCGCCTTGCAGATGTTCGGCGGTCGCGGCCTGGTGCGGGGCGAGATCATCGAGCGGCTGTACCGCGAGATCCGCGCCTTGCGCATCTACGAGGGCGCGAGCGAAGTCCAAAAACTGGTCATCGGCCGGGAGCTCCTGAAATGAGCCGTACGATTCTGCAGCCTCCTGGCTGGATGCGGCCGCGCGGCTACGCGAACGGCATCGCGGCGGAAGGCCGCCAGGTCTTCGTCGCGGGGCAGATCGGATGGGACGCCGAGCAGCGCATCGTCAGCGATGATTTCGCGATCCAGACCCGCCAGGCGCTCGCGAACATCATTGACGTGCTCGCCTGTGCCGAAGCCGGGCCCGCGCACCTGGTGCGGCTCACCTGGTATGTCACGAGCCGCGAGGAGTACAACGCCTCGCTCGCGGAAATCGGCGCGACCTATCGCGAACTCTTCGGCCGCAACTTCCCCACAATGTCCGTCGTCGTGGTCGCGGCGCTCCTCGAACCCCGCGCGAAGGTCGAGATCGAGGCGACGGCCGTCGTTACTGAGCCGTCCAGCCGCCGTCGAGGGCGAGGGCCTGGGCGGTGACGTTCTTCGCCGCATCGCCGAGGAAATAATCGACCGCGGCGGCGATCTCGGCGATCGTGATGAACGCCTTCTTCGGCATCGGCTTCAGCATGATCTCGCGGATCACGTGTTCCTCCGGCAGGCCGTGCTCGGCCGCCTGCCGTGCGATCTGCTGATCGACGAGCGGCGTGCGGACATAGGCCGGGCAAATCGTGTTGACCGTGATGTCCACGTCGCCGTTTTCGAGCGCGACCGTCTTCGACAGGCCGATCAGCCCGTGCTTGGCCGCGATGTACGCGCTCTTGTAGGGCGACGCGACCAGCGAGTGGATCGAGCCGATGTTGACGATGCGCCCGTGGCCGCGTGCGCGCATGCCGGGCAGCGCCGCATGCATCAGGTTGGCGGCGCCGACCAGCATCACGTTGACGAGCAGCTGCCAGCGCGCAGGATCGAAGTCCTCGAGCCGGCTCACGTGCTGCAGGCCCGCGTTGTTGATCACGACATCGACGGGGCCCGTGATCGGATCGGCGAAGAGTGCGGAGACGGCGGCCGAGTCCGCCACGTCGAGCGCCGCGGCATGTGCCTGTCCGCCGCCGGCCTCGATGCCGTGCGCGACCGCGCCCGCTGGCGCGCCATCCAGGTCGGTGACAACGATGCGGTGACCGGCCTCGGCGAGGTGGACCGCTAGTCCGGCACCGATGCCGCTGCCCGCCCCGGTGATCAGGATGTTCCGTTTGTGCAAGCTGCCCCCCGGTTCGACAGTATCGCCCGGCGCCGCGCCCGTCCTCCTACGTTAGTACCATTCCCGCGGAGCACGCCAAAAGCGACAGTCGGTGCGTACTCACGAGGATGCCGTGGTATTGATCTGCGATCCGAATCTGCGGCAAGCGGCCACCGCCGGAGCGGCAACCGTCGCACTCGCCTGCGGTGTGGCCACGCCCGTTCTTGCGAAGGGCCCGTTGCCCGCAGAAATCGTCGGCGAACCGATCCGCCGCGTGTTCGACGGCCGGAGCGACGACCTGCTGAGCGCCGGCCTCGGCGCCGAGGGCCTGCGCGGACCGGCGCCGGATTTCGCCGATCGGCTCGCGCCCACCGCGCTGGAGCTTCGCCGGCGGGCGATCTGGACCAACTATCTCGGCCTGGCGGACCTGAGCGAGGCCGGCGGCTTCGGACGGCATTCCGGACCACGCGAGGGCGAACGTATCGCAGGCGTCGAGTATCTCGTCGCGGTGCGAAAACCCGGCGGTGCCGGTTCGCGAGGCGTTTACGGTGCGCTGCCGACTGCGGCGGAATGGGGTCTGCGCAAGGGCTGCGCTGTCGTGCACAGCGACAAGGGCACCGGGACCGGTTTCCACGACCTGGACAGCGGCACCGCCTGGCGAATCGATCTGGTTGCGACCATCGATGCGGATGACCCGCTCGTGACCTGGCGCGCGCAAGACTCGCCGGCACTCGCCGAATGGCGCCGCACGCATTCACATCGCATCGCGATCCGCCATGCGCATGACGGCGGGAACAGCGAACGCGACTGGGGGCAGTACCTGCTGCAGGCGGTCAAGGCGGGATTCACGTTGTTGCAGCGGGAATTTCCGGCCCCGGCCGGGCGATCGGCGATCACGCGTGGGCGCACGCTCGTCATCGCCTCGGGCATTTCGAATGGCGGCGGCGCCGTGCTCCGGGCCCTGGAGACTGACCGCGAGGATCTGCTCGATGGCGCCGTCGTCTCGGAACCGAACGTGTCGATCGAGCAAGGCCATCGGATCGCGATCCGCATGGGCGCGCAGGCGTTGATCACGGATTCCATGCCGGCGCTCTTCGATCACGTGCTGATGCATTACCTGCTGCAACCGGCCGCGGTGCTAGCGCCGGAACGGGCGACCGCCATGACGGCGATTCCCGCTACCCTCCGCGATGGGCTCGAAGCCTGGACGGCAGAACTCGCGGAGCGGGGATTTGTCGCCGGCGAGTCGCCGCCTGCGCGCGCCCGCGATGCAAGGCAGCAGCTCGTGGCCGCCGGCGAGCTGCGCGAGGCGCTGGATGGCGGCATCGCCAACGTCTCGTTCGGCCTGTGGCCCGCGCTCGCGGAGTCGTATGCGAGCGCCTACGCCCGGCTCGGGCCCGAGGCGTCGCCGTGCGGCATGTCCTATGTGCCGGTCGATGCCGGTTTTCAGGCGCGCGCGCTTGGCGGTGAAGAGCTCGCGCGGCTCGCCGCGGATTCCACCGGCGTGCCGCCGACCGCCGGCATTCAGATCGTCGACGGGGCCGGCCGCTTCGCATCGTTCGGCAGCATCGAGCACCTGCTCTGCCTGCGCGAGTTCTCCAGGTCGGCAGAGCTCCGCGCAGGCATCCAGGCGTCGCAGAGCGCTGCGCAGTCCGGCGACAAGCCGGTCATCGTCCTGCACGGCCGCCGCGACGCGCTGATTCCGGTGAACTTCAGTTCACGCGCCTGGTATGCGCTGTACCGCCTGCGGGGTGGCCGTTCCGCGCATTACTACGAGATCGAGCACGGGCATCACTTCGATGCGTTCAACGCATTGCCGGGCTGGGGCGAGCGCTTCGTGCCGATGCAGCCGCAGCTCTTGGCCGCGATGCAGCTGATGGATGCGCATCTGCGCCAAGGGCGGCGCCTGCCGCCGAGCCAGGTCGTGCGATCGCACACCCGCCGGCTCATCGACGGCCAGCCCGAGCCGGTGACGGCCGAACATCTCGGCCGCATCGTCGACGATCCCGCCGCCGACGCGATCCGCTTTCGCCGCAAGACGCTCGAGGTCCCGGAATAGACGCTAACGCGCGCCGACTGCCTCGAGCATGCGCCGTACGCTCGCGAGCTGCAGGCCGTTCCGTGCCGCGTAGTTCGCGCCCGAATAGCCCCACCAGTCCCAGCAACCCTGCGGGTTGAACGGCCAGAACCGGCTGCGGGCGATTTGCGGATACAGCACGACGATGCGATTGGCGTCGGCCCAGCGGTTGTAGCCGGCGTCGCGCGCGAAGCTCTTGCCGATGAAGTCGCTGCCCTGCTTGCAGCCGTGAAAGACCACGTGAATGCGGCAGGGCTTGCCCGCGGCGCAGTCCTTCGGCACGAACAGGAAGCCGCTGTCCGCGAACGACGCCAGCATGCCGCCCGTGACATAGCGTCCTTGCCCGAAAGTTCTGAGCTCACCGGATGTTTTATCCGCCGGCTGCCGCAGATCGTTGTACAGATGCCGAAGCATCACGCCCGCGGCATCATACGAGCAGTCGTTGATCCACGGAGACCGGGCGATACCGCAGGGGCCGCCCCGGCCGTCGGCCGGGAAACCATGGGCGGCCTCGACCTGGGTCTCGTAGTGAATTCGCTCCGGCGGAACCAATTCTCGATAGAAACGCAGCAGCGAATCGGAAACCGCCGCGCCGACCTTTCTGTCGCGCTTGCCGTGGAAGATCCAGACGCGATCCGGCGCGATCCAGGATGGGTCGTCGATCACCTGCGCCATCGCGCTCGCGCGCAACGCCGCGACGAGCGGCCTGATTTCCGGACCGATGCCGCCGCCTTTCGTGCATTCGTCGAGCGCGCGCATCAGCGAGCCCTGCGCGCAGAACCAGGGGCCAGCGGCGATGATCCCGGCGCCGATCACGTCCTTCGCATAGGCGACCTGGTATTGCGTCGCCATGTAGCCGCCGGACGAAACGCCGGAAACGGTCAGGCTGCCCGGCAGGACGTTGAAACGCGGCAGGGCATCGGTTGCGTGCGCAACGGAAGCCGCGCTGCCGGCGGTCAGAAGCAGCGCGCATGCAAATTGGCCGGCACCCCTCATGGTACCGACGATAGCATCAGAAATTGACGCTGAAAGTCCCGGTTACCGTGCGCGGATTGCCATAAAAAGCCGTAATCGTGCTGCCGCCAAGCGTCGGGAAATCATAGCCGGCAATCTTGTACTCCTCGTCGCCGAGATTCCGGCCGTGCAGGCCGACCTGATAACGGCGGTCATCCGAGGTCCAGATCAGGCTGGCGTCGTAGAGTTCGTAAGCCGACTGGTCCAGCAATGCATTGGCGGTCTCGAACTGCTGAGTGTCGCCACGATGCGTGATTGCGCCGATCAGCGCCAGCGAGCCGTCGCCGCCGAACAGTGACAGCGGCCAGTCGTAGCGCAGCGTCAGGTTTCCCGACGTTTCCGGCGTGTTCTGGAAGTTGCGCAGGCTCGAGATATCGGTCAGCATGCCACCGACGGCGACCAGCCACTCGTCGTACTCCGCGTCGATGTAGCCGAAGGCGAGCGTCGCGGAGAACGCGTTGGTGAACTGGAACACGCCCTCGAGCTCGACGCCCTGGATCGTCGCCTTTGCGGCGTTGGTGGTCGCACCGGCAAAGCTGTCGTCGACGCCGTCGCCGTCGGTGTCGATCGCGACCGATGCAGGCACCTGCACGTCTTCGTAGTCGGCGTAAAACACGGCGAATCACGTCCGGATCTTCGTTGGCCGAGACGATCATTACCGCGGTGCCGGGAAACTGGCTTCGCAGCCAGGCGAGGGGCGCGAAACTCTTCGCGCCCGGCATCAGCAGATCAAGCAGCACGAGATCCGGTTCTGGTCCCGCGTCCGCCGCGGCGCGCAGCGACTCGACATCGTACGCCTCGACGATGTCCGCTTCCGGCACGGACTGAGCCAGCGCCTGCCGCAACGCCGCGTGGAACAACGGATGATCGTCGGCCACCAGCACCCGCATGGGGCTATCTTAAGTCCACGCGTTCAGGCCGCCCTTGAAATCATGTCGCAGACCGCGGCGCTTGGCGTGCCGTCGAACACGCTCACGTGCCTGCCGTTGCCTCCTGTTCCTCCTCGTAACCCTTCGGGAGGTGGTGGGCGATGCCCTTGTGGCAATCGATGCACGTTTCACCCTGCTTGAACGCCTTTTCGTGACGGCGCGCGGACACGCGCTCCTGCTGCTCGAGGTCCATGTGCTGAAATTCGTGGCAATTGCGGCATTCGCGCGAATCCGTCTCTTTCAGCACTTTCCAGACCCGCTCCGCCATCGCACGACGCTCGGCCTCGAATTTCTCGCGGGTATCGATCGTGCCGACGATCTTGTGAAACAGTTCGTTTGACGCGTGGATCTTGCGCTGGAGCTTGTAGACGTAGGGCTTCGGCACGTGGCAATCCGGGCAGCTCGCGCGGACGCCGGTGCGATTCGAAAAGTGGATGGTTTCCTTGTACTCCGGATAGATGAAGTCACGCATTTCGTGACACGAGATGCAAAAAGTCTCGGTATTGGTCATCTCCAGCGTCCAGTTGAAGCCCCCCCAGAAAAGGACGCCCGCGACGAACATCATCAACCCGCCGGCCGGTATCCCGAAGCGCCACCGGCTCGTCGGCCGCCGCCACAGGCGAGTCCAGAGGCTTTCCTTGTCCGGCTTCATTTGCTGATCCGCGTATATCGACTGTTTGCGGTCATCTACTGGAGGCTCGCGTAGTAATGGGCAGCCGATTCAGTCTCGGCGTCAGTCCATTTTGAGAGCTTTACCGCCATCTTCTTGGTCGCTTCGCGCTCGCCCGACCTCAAATCCGCGAGCGCCTGCTGCAGATACTTGAGGTGCTGCCCGCCCAGGATGCTGGCGTCATCGTCCGGATTGCGACCGCCATTGGCATGACACTTGGCGCAATCGCGCGCGTGCAGGGCCTTGCCGGCGGCCGCCTTCGCGGCATCGAAGGATTGCTTTGCAGGGACGAAAGGCCGCGCCGCAAAATGGTCGGCAAGTGCCTTGACGTCCGCGGCGCTCAACTTGGCGGCCACCGCGCACATGTCCGTCTCCGGACGCGAAATGTCGCCCTGCCGGAACTTCGACGAACGGCACGGCCGTGTTTTCTCCTGATAGGCGAGCAGGAAATCGCCGTGTATCGGCGCCGAGATGCCGGCAATGATCGGGACGTCGTCCCATTTGCTCACACCATTGCCGCCATGACAGTCCTCGCACTGCTTCACCACTGTCCCGAAATCGGCGGCCGCCGCCGGCGATGCAAGCAGGAATGCCAGGAGTAGCATGCCGAACAGGCTGGGGCGCGATGTATTCATGGCCAGCAACTCCCAATTGATCCAGGTCAAGACAGGGTCACGCGACGCGTATATTATCGGGCAAGCGCGCGCCGCGTTTGTGGGAGACCTGGCGGGACGACAGGCGACAACGATGTACGCGTCCGCAATGGGGGCACTGTTCCGAATGCGTAATTGCAGCCGGAACCGGGTTCCTGTGGCGGCGATCGGCATCCTGACGCTGATACTGCAGGCCTGCAGCGGGGACCAGGGATCGCAAGGATCCGCAGGCCCGCCCGGGCCTCCTGGGCCACCGGGACCGCCCGGGAGCGGCGCGACGGTCGACGTCGCGAATGCCGAGACGATCACCGCGATCATTACCCGTGTGACCGTGCCGGCCGCGGGTCAGCCGGTCGTGGAATTCGGTCTGGCGGACGAGCTTGAGCGCCCGCTCAGCGGCCTGACAGCGAGCCAGATCAGGTTCGTGGTCGCGCGCCTGGCACCGGGCCAGAATGGCCAGTCGAGCGAGTGGCGGGCCTACACGCGCCGGACCGAGAATCCGGGCCCGGTCGGTCCCGGCACGCAACCCGTGAATCAGGCGACCACCGAGAACGCCACCGACGGTCAATTCGTCGACAACGGTGACGGAACCTATCAATACACGTTCGCGAAGAACATCGCGAACGACGTCGACATTCCGTACGACTCGACGCTGACGCATCGCGTCGGATTCGAAATCCGCGGCCTGGCGCCGGCGATCAACCCGGTCTACACGTTTCAACCCGCATCCGGCGCCACGACGGGCATCTTTTCACGCGAGATCGTCGACAACGACACTTGCGAGGCCTGTCATGACCAGCTGGCATTTCACGGTGGCGTGCGCTTCGACACGCGCTATTGCGTCATGTGTCACTCGCCGACCACCTTCGACGCGCAGAGCGGCAACACCGTTGATTTCAAGGTGATGATCCACAGGATTCACCGTGGCAGCGAATTGCCGAGCGTCCAGCCGGCCGCCCTGCCGCCGGGCGAGACGGATGGCGTGATCGGTCTCGGCCTGACTTACGGCATTTACGGATTCGGCGCCAATCTGATCGATTTCACCGACATCGTTTTCCCGCAGGACCATCGAAACTGCACGACCTGTCACGAGGAGACCGATGCCGATACGCCGCAGGCCAGCAATTACCGAATCACCGTCAATTCCGCTCCGTGCGGCGCCTGTCATGACGCCACGACGCAGAGCATCGTGGGTGGAGTGCCCCAGGGCCCGGCACCGGCGCTGATCAACTTCCAGACCGGCCAGGGGCATAGCGCCGCCAACCTTGCGGTGCAGGACCAGGACTGCGTCACCTGTCACGGCCCGGACGCCACCATCAACAATGGCCTGCTGCGGACCGCAAAAGTGCACGAGATTCCTGAAAAGCTGGCGGCCCAGAAGTTCAGGTATTCGGTCGTGAGCGCGGTCAACACCGCCCCCGGCCAGAATCCGACGGTTACGATCAAGGTCACCGATCCGACCAACGCGGATGCGGCATACGACATCACCGATCCGGCGGGCCCGTTCATGCAGCCCAGTTCCGCACTGACGGTCGACGTCGCCTGGAACACGATTGACTTCAACAATCGCGGCAGCGGCTCCGCGCCCACCGCCGACAGCGGCACACCGGCGCTGCCCGTGCGCATCAATTTCCTGGGCGCCGGCGTCACCAAGAACGCGGACTCGAGTTTCACGGCCACGTCGACGATCCCGATTCCGCTTTTCATGATTGGCTCGGGCGCCGCGATTCTCGAAGGGCGGCCGCGAGTCGACGCCGACGGCGACGGCGCACTGGAAAGCCTGCCGGTCGCGGCGTCGGGTATTGCCTTCGCCATCACCGACGCCAGTGCCCAACCGCGCCGTCAGGTCGTCGAGCTCGGCCGCTGCAACGAATGCCACAACGTGCTGTCGCTGCACGGCGGTAATCGCACAGACAACACCGAACTCTGCACGACCTGCCACAACCCGAACAATACGGATATCGCGCGGCGCGGCCCGCCGTGCGGCAACTTGCCGTCGGATCCGGTGGCGCCTGGCCTGGGGCCGGACGACCAGGCCATCGATTTCAAGTTCATGATTCACCAGATTCACTCGGCGAATTTCCAGGTCTGCGGCTTCGGAAATTCGATCCACGATTTCACCGACCTGAGGTTCCCCGGCAAGCTGAACAACTGCGAGGGCTGCCATCGTCCCGACACTTACTATCCCGTCGATGGCGCGTTGGTGCAGGCGACCACCTTTGACGCCGGTGATCGCACGACGCTGGCCGACGATCGCGCAGTGAGTCCCAACGCATCCGCGTGCTCGGCCTGCCATACCGGCTCGCTGGCGCGAGTGCACATGGAGCAGAACGGCGGCGACTTCAATGCCGGCAAGACGGCGGAGGGCACTATCGTTTCTGCGGGAGTCGAGACCTGTGCGTTGTGCCATGGCCCCGGCCGCGTCGCCGACGTCAAGCGCATGCACGGCGTCAGTCCCTAGCAGAACCGCGTGAGGCCGCCGCGCGTTCCGGTCCTCGCCGGACTGCTGCTGATGGCAGATTGGCTGGCGTCTGGGGCATTGGCGCAGGTGGCGCCTCCGGACGAACCGGCGCAGGACGCCGCGGCTGCAGTTGCATACAGCCGCAATGGCGCCGACACCTGCATCAAGTGTCACGACGGCGCCGATGTCCTGTCGCTCTTCAAAACCCTGCATGGTTCGCGCGCCGCCGCGGATTCGCCGTTTGCCGCGGGACAGCTGCAATGCGAGGCATGCCACGGGCCCGGTGGGGCGCATGCCGGGCGGGTGCGCAGCGGCCAACCGCGACCACCCATCATGAGTTTTGGCGCGGACTCGGCGACTCCGGCGGCCAGCCAGAACCTGATGTGCCTCGGTTGTCACAAGGAGACGGTGCAACACGCATGGGACGCGGGCGCACACGAGCGTGGCGGCGTCGCGTGCGCGGACTGCCATCGTATTCATGCGTCGCACGACGAGGTCCGGTCGATGGATGGCCAGGCCTCAGTCTGCTTCGGCTGTCACCAGCGTCAGCGCGCCGAGAATTCGAAGCCGTTTCATCATCCCGTTGAGGGCAATGCGATGAACTGCGCGAGCTGCCACAGCCCGCACGGTTCGGCGAACGACTTCGAACTGCGCCGCGTGTCGCTCAATGACACCTGCTACACCTGCCATGCAGAAAAACGGGGCCCGTATCTCTGGGAGCACGCGCCGGTTACGGAAGACTGCTCGAACTGTCATATGCCTCACGGCTCGAGCCAGCCAGCCCTGCTCGCGATGCGTGCGCCGTTGTTGTGCCAGCAATGCCATTCCCAGGCCGGCCATCCGAGCCTCGCCTACGGGCCTGGAAGTCTGCCCGGAGCGGGCCAGCCATCCGCGTACCTCGTGGCCGGCAGTTGTCTCAACTGCCATTCGCAAGTGCACGGTTCCAATCATCCCTCCGGTAGCAAGCTCACGCGGTGAGGAGGCCGCCCCAATGACTGGCAATGCCTGTGTGGGTGGCACGAACTGGCGGCCGGCGCTTTGGCTCGTGCTTCTCGCGTCATTGCCGGCGGAAGGCGCGCAAGTCGATACGTCCGGATGGGAATGCAACTTCTGCCCCTTCGAGGACGGGCAGCTCGCAAGCGAGGTCGAGGCGGGCAGCGTGTACGCCGACGGTGTCGCAGCCAAGTTTGGCGAGTTCGACGGTATCAGCGAGGACGGAAGTTACCTCGTGCTCGATGGCAGCACGGGCGAGCGGCACGAGAGCGGATCGTTCTGGCGCGTGATGGCGAAAGATCTGGGTCTCGACAACGGCAGCATCGGGGCGGTGGCGGGGCGCGAGGGGCTCTGGCAGGCCGATCTTGGCTATGTCGCATCACCGCACAACGTGTACGACACGACGGTGACGCCTTTTGTCGCCGGTACGGATTCATCGCTGACGCTGCCGGCCGGCTGGGTGCGCGCCGGCAATACCCAGTTGATGACCGCGCTCGATTCGTCGTTGCGCGCCTACGACCTGGAGACGACGCGCGAACGCTGGTCACTGGGCGGTGAATTCAATGGCGCATCCGGTTGGCGCACCGAACTTCGCTACACGCACGAAACGCGCGATGGCCGGCGCCTGCTCGGTTCCAACTTCATTACGACGAGCAGCCAGCTAGCCGGCCCCGTCGACTTCGTGACCGACCAGGTTGACTGGTCTGCCCAGTACGAAACCGCCCGTGGCAAGGTCGGCTTCAGTTACTTCGGCTCATTCTTCTCCAACAAGCGCGAGGAACTCGTCTGGGCGAATCCGTTCACGGCAATTGCCCCGGGAGCCGACCAGGGACAGTCCGCGCTCGCACCCGACAATAATTACAACCAGCTGGCACTCAATCTCAGTTACGAACTCGGTCCCGCATGGCGCGTCAACCTGAACGGTTCACTGGGACGAGCGAAGCAGGACGAGAGCTTTCTGCCGTACACGGTGAATCCCCAGATCACGACCACGGCGTTGCCGCGCACGTCACTCGGCGGCGATGTCGATATCAGGCATGTCGATCTTCAGCTCTCCGGCGATCTCGGCGAACAGATTGCGTGGCTCGAGGGGCTGCGGGGCAAGCTGAGCTATCGATACTACGAGCGCGACAATGGCACGCCCCAGGCCGATTACAGTTACGTGGAAGGCGACACCTTTCCTGGCGGGCTGGCAACGAACCTGCCGTACGGATACCGGCGCCAGAAGCTGTCTCTGACCGGTGAATACGACCTCGCCCGGCTGCTGTGGCCCAACTCGGGCCACCCGTTCCGATTGTCGGGGGGCTGGGACCGCGAGGAGTGGGATCGCAAGTTCCAGGAGATTGAGAATTCCACGGAAGACCGCGGCTGGGTGCGCCTGCGGTTGAGCCCGCTTCCCTGGCTTGCCTTCGACGCCCGTTATGGCGCCGCCAATCGTGAAACGGATCCGTATGTCGCCGATCCGCAGGGCGGCGCGCCCCAGAATCCGCTGATGCGCAAATTCAATCTCGCCGATCGCGAGCGCGATTTCTGGGATCTCGGCGTGCAGCTTTCGCTGCCCGGAAACGTGTCGTTGTCGCTCGGCGGATTTGAACGGCAGGACGACTACGTCAATTCCAGTGTCGGGCTGACCCGCAGCCGCGACTTCGGTGGCACAGCTGACCTGTCGTGGACGATTTCCGAAAGGATTTCCGCGTTCGCGTTCTATGGGCACCAGGAAATCAGCAGTCTGCAGAGCGGCAGCCAGTCATTCGGCTCGCCCGACTGGGAGGCCAGGAGTCTTGACCAGTTCGACTCGGCGTCGATCGGCATCCGGCTCAATGAACTGCATGACCGGTGGAACGTCCAGTTCGACTATTTCCTGGTGGACGGCCACGGCGACATCGAGATGCGTAGCGGCAGCGCGGCAGCGTTTCCGCCGCTCCGCACCCGTTCCCACGGCCCCAGTCTCGAGGTGGAGTATCGGGCGACCCCGGCACTCGATGTCATCGGGACCCTGCGCTACGAACATTTCGACGCCCACGACTGGGCGCTCGATGGCGTCGAACCCGACACGTTGCCGTCAATCCTGACGAGCGGTGCCGACGCATACGATTACGACGCCAATCTCATCGGACTGTCATTCCGCTATCGCTTTGGCGGCGACGCCGGGGTCGCACCGGCGGCGGATCCGGAAGAATAAGTCGATCCTCATCGACAGGACAGTCAATGAACGCTGAATTGCAATGCCTCCCGGTCGATGCCGCGGTCCCGCAATACCTGACGCAGACGTACTGGTGGGCGTACGTGCATCCGCGTGCGGTGTCCCTGTTCGAACGGCAATGGCTGGTCAACCTGATCCTGTGGGGGAACTTCAACCGGTTGCGCGACGCGGCAATCGGCGCGCTGGGTTCGAATCTGGGGGGACGGACGCTGCAGGTCGCCTGCGTGTACGGGGACCTGACGCGCTGTATCGCCGCCAGGTTGACACACGGAGCGCAACTGCATGTAGTGGACGTGCTGCGCATCCAGCTCGACAACCTCGCCCGCAAACTGCCCGGCGGCTTGCTGCGCCGGCACGGGCGCCACGAATTCAGGCAGCCGCCCGTGGAACTGATACAGGGTGACAGCGCGGCGCTGGAATTCGCATCAAGCAGCTACGACCGGGCGCTGCTATTTTTCCTGCTGCACGAGCAACCCGAGGGTGTCCGCCGCGAAACCCTCGCGGAGGCGTTGCGGGTCGTGAAGCCGGGCGGCCAGATCGTCATCGTCGACTACCACCGCCCGCATCCGCTCAATCCACTTTATTGGCCGATGGCGGGAATATTCCGGACGCTTGAACCGTATGCAATGGATCTTTGGCGAAACGAGGTCGCGAGCTGGTTTCCGTCCGGCGCGCGGCTTGCTGAGTTGCGCAAGCGGACCTTCTTTGGCGGCCTGTACCAGTTGATCTCGATCACCGTGTAGGCCGCTTGCGGCCGGACGCACCGCAGCCGTCCGCAAAGGGGTGTATTGGTGCAGGTAGTTCAGGTCGACGTCGTGGTGGTGGGCGGCGGTGGCGCCGGCCTGCGTGCAGCGATCGCCGCAGCAGAAAGCGATCCGCAGCTGCGGATCGCTCTGATCTCCAAGATCGTGCCGATGCGAAGCCATACCGTCGCGGCGGAGGGCGGTGCTGCCGCCGTCGCGCGGCCGGATGACACTCTCGACAGTCACTTCGATGACACGGTTTCAGGTGGCGACTGGCTGTGCGACCAGGCGGCCGTGGAATATTTCGTCGCCCACTGCGGCCCCGAAATGATCCGGCTCGAACACCTGGGCTGCCCGTGGAGCCGCAAGGCAGACGGAAACATCAATGTCAGGTTCTTTGGTGGCATGAAGGTTCAGCGCACGTGGTTCGCGGCCGACCGCAGCGGTTTTCACATCCTGCACACGCTGTTCCAGACTTCGCTGAAATACCCGGCGATCAAGCGCTTCGACGAGTATTTCTGCACAGACCTCATCGTGGAAGACGGCGCGATCCGGGGCGTGCTCGCGATCGAAATCGCCACCGGCGAATTCTTCCTGTTCGAGTGCGCATCGGTGGTGATATGCACCGGCGGCGCGGGGCGGGTGTTTCGGCAGAACACGAACGCAGGGACCGTCACCGGCGACGGCATGGCGCTGGCGTATCGCCAGGGAGCGGCACTGCGCGACATGGAGTTCGTGCAGTGGCATCCGACCGCGCTGCCGGGAACCGGCATCCTGATCACCGAGGCCTGCCGGGGTGAGGGAGCGATTCTCGTCAACAAGGACGGGTACCGTTATCTGCAGGACTACGACCTGGGTCCTCTCGACCCCTGGCCACGGCCGAAGGCGATGGAACTGGGCCCACGCGACCGGTTGTCGCAGGCTTTCTGGCACGAGCTTCAGAAGGGCCGGACGGTGGCCACGCCACACGGTCCTGTCGTGCACCTCGACCTGCGTCACCTGGGCGCGAAGAAAATCCACGAACGATTGCCGTTGATCACGGAAATCGCGAAGACCTTTGTCGGCGTCGACGCGGTCAAGGAACCGATTCCGGTATGCCCGGCCATGCACTACACGATGGGTGGAATCCTGACCAATGTTCGCTGCGAAACGCCGTTGCGCGGCCTGTACGCAGCCGGGGAATGTTCGAGCGTCGGCATTCACGGCGCCAATCGGCTCGGTTCAAATTCGCTGGCCGAACTGCTGGTGTTCGGATCTGTCGCCGGCATCGGTGCGGCTGAGCACGCGCAGACCGCGCCTAGAGGCGACGAAATGGGCGCGCGGCAATTGGCTGAATCGTCGGCACGACGACTGGTAGGAATGCTGACGGCGACGCGGGGCGAACGCATCGCGACTGTGCGTGGGGAGATGATGGACAGCATGGAGGCGGGAGTCGGAATCTACCGGCATGAGGCGACGCTGAAGATCGCCTGCGAAAGGATCGCGGAATTGCGCGAGCGTTATCGCGGGGGCCTGCAGCTCGACGATCGCAGCCGGGCTTTCAACACCGAGTGGCTGAGCGCGATCGAACTGGGATTCACGCTGGAAGTGGCGGAAGCCATGGCGCACAGTGCCCTCTCGCGCCGGGAATCTCGTGGCGCGCACATGCGGCTGGACGGGTACGAATTGCGCGATGACGAAAATTTTTTGAAGCACACGCTGGCGCACTATGGCGGCGACGGTCCGCCGCGGATCGCCCATATGCCCGTGATGATCACCAAGTCGCAGCCGCGGAGGCGCGCCTACGGCGGTGCCGGCAACAAGGCGGAAATGTCCTGGGGGGCGGCATGAAATATCACGAGCCGTTGAGATGAACACCTTGTCCACGAAGACGATCAGCATCGATTGCCTGCGATACGATCCGGCGACCGACCGCGAGCCGAGGTGGCAGGCTTACGAGCTGCCGTTTACGGACGACATGTCGGTTCTCCAGGGATTGCAGTACATCAAAGACAATCTCGACGGCAGCCTGACCTTCCGCTGGTCGTGCCGGATGGCGATCTGCGGCAGCTGCGGGATGATGTTGAACGACAAGCCCGCATTGGCGTGTGAAACGTTTCTGCGTGACTTCCATCCCGGCCGCGTGCGGGTCGAACCCCTGAATCATTTCCCGATCATTCGCGATCTGGTGATCGACCAGACCGATTTCCTGGCCAAGCTGGAATCGGTCAAGCCCTACCTGATCCCGCGCGAAGACAAGGCCGTCGCCGACGGAACCTTCCTGCAGACGCCACAGCAGATGCAGGAGTATTACCAGTATTCACAATGCATCAATTGCCTGCTCTGCTATGCCGCATGCCCGCAGTACGGGCTCAATCCGGCATTTACCGGGCCGGGCGCGCTGGCGCTGCTGCATCGGTATAACGCGGATTCGCGCGACGCCGGGACCCATGAGCGCATGCAGATAGTCAACGCGGAGGACGGCGTCTGGGGCTGCACGCTGGTGGGTTACTGCTCGGAGGTGTGTCCGAAGGCCGTCGATCCTGCGCGGGCGGTGAACGTGAACAAGATCAACAGCACCAAGGATTTCTTCCGGCATCTCCTGATGCCGAAGTGACGGTCGGCCCGGGGCAAGCCGTGTCAAACGTGAAAGCCTTTGTTCGTCCGATGGGCTCGTGGTGGCTCCGCAACCCGTTCTACCGCTGGTACATGGTCCGAGAGTCGAGCTGCATCGTCATCACCGCGTATGCCGCAGTTCTGCTCTGCGGGCTCTTGCGCCTCGCCCAGGGCCGGCTTGCATTCGACGCGTGGCGCGAGAGTCTGGCGAGTCCGTGGGCGGTCGGATTCCACCTGGTCGCCCTGCCGCTGGTGACGTATCACGCGTGGACCTGGTTCAAAGTGATGCCGAAGACGCTGCCCTTCATTTCGATTGCCGGGCATCGACTCGCCGATCGCACGATCGTCGTCTCGGGCGTGGTGGCGGCGATCGCGGCGTCAATCCTCGTCTTCCTTGCCGTATTCCTGAATGCCCCGCGCGTTTCGCCGTGAAGCGTTCAATCAAGCCCATTTTCTGGTCCCTCTTCGGCGCTGGCGGCATGCTGTCCGCCCTCGTCGGACCGATGTTGATTTTCGTGACCGGTATCGCCGTGCCGCTTGGATTCCTGCTGCCGCGGGAGACGATGAGCTACGACCGCATGCTGGCCTTCGTAGACCGCGGCTTCGGCAAGCTGGCAGTGCTGTTCGTCATCTCGCTGTTCCTGTTCCACGGACTCCATCGCATGTATCACTGCCTTCACGACGTCGGCATTCACGTGGGTGCCGTCCTGAAGGCGGTATTCCACGGACTGGCCATCGTCGGGACGATTGCCTGCGTCTATCTGCTGACGACGGTCGGACGCTAGTTCAAGAAGGAAACCCTGCAACCGTCGAGGACTAGGGCGCCGCGCGCGAGATGAGATCGCAGACGGCGGCGATCGCCTCCGCGCGCGAAGTCGAGCGCCGCCAGGCGGCTCCGATCACGCGGTTCGGCGCCGGGGGTGCGAACGGGCGCACGACGAGCCCGCGTGCGGAGGCGAACGGGCCCTCGGCGGCGAGCCGCGGCAGGAGCGTGATGCCGAGCCCGGCCGCGACCATCTGCCGGAGCGTCTCGAGACTCGTCGCGCGAAAATCCTGCTCTTGCGTGCCGGCGCGCTCGCAGACGTCGAGCGCCTGGTCGCGCAGACAATGCCCCTCCTCGAGCAGCAGCAGTTTCTCGCCGGCGAGATCGCCTGATTTGACGCGTTTTTTTGCCGTGAGGCGGTGGTGCTCCGGCATCGCAACGAGGAAAGCTTCCGCGAAAAGCGAGCGCGTGACGAGTCCCCGGGTGTCCGCCGGCAGCGCGAGGATCGCGAGATCGAGATCACCGGTGACGACCCGGTCCACGAGCGGGGCGGTTTGGTACTCGTGGAGCATCAACTGCAACTTCGGCAGCGCCCGCGCGATGCGGGGCGCGATGCGGGGCAGCAGATAGGGTCCGAGCGTCGGGATGAATCCGACCTTCAGCTGCCCGGCGAGCGGATCCTGGCGAGCGCGGGCGAGGGCGCGGATGTCGTCGGCGTCGCGCAGCATGCGCCGGGCGCGTTCGACCACGGCCTCGCCTGCAGGGGTCAGGGCGGCGTGCCGCGGCCGCCGCTCGATCAGCGTAACTCCCAGGAATTCCTCCAGCTTGCGGAGCTGGGAGGAGAGGGTGGGCTGGCTCACGTGGCAGCGTTCGGCCGCGCGGCCGAAATGCCGCGTCTCGGCAAGCGCCACCAGGTATTCGAGGTCCCGCAAGGTCATATACAAAACCTATTGTATATATATTAACAATCGATTGTACGAATGGAATCAGAAACGGCATCCTTTGCCACAACATTGGGGCAACCCAGCAAAGGAGCGATCATCATGTTCGGTATCGGCAAGAAATTCCCCGCGTTCAAGCTGACGGGCGTTGTCAGCAGAGACGCCAACCATGCTTTCAAGGACATCGACAACCAGACCTTTGCCGGGAAGTGGCTGGTCGTGTTCTTCTGGCCGAAGGACTTCACCTTCGTCTGCCCGACCGAGATTTCGGGCTTCGGCAAGCTGAACCGCGATTTCGCGGACCGCGACGCGCAGCTTCTGGGCGTCAGCACGGATTCGGATTTCGTGCACCTGGCCTGGCGCAAGTCGCACCCTGATCTCCGCGACCTGCCGTTCCCGATGCTGTCGGACATCAAGCGTGAGCTGTCGACCGAGCTCGGAATCCTTGATCCCGAGGCCGGCGTCGCCCAGCGCGCGACCTTCATCGTGGACCCGGAGGGTATGATCCGCTTCGTCTATGTGACCGACCTCAACGTCGGCCGCAGCCCCGAGGAAGTGCTTCGAGTGCTCGACAGCCTGCAGACCGAAGAGCTGTGCCCCTGCAACTGGCAGAAGGGTGACGACACCCTGAAGGCGGCCTGAATATGGACGCGCTCAGGGACCGGATTCCGGATTACGCCCGCGACCTGCGGCTCAACCTCTCATCGGTGTTGACACCGCAGGGCGCGCCTGGGCTTTCCGAGACGCAGCTCTGGATGACGGCGCTCGCCTCGGCGATTGCATCGCGCAACGCCGAACTTGCGCGCGCCGTTGAAACCGCGGCCACCGAGAAACTCGCGCCGGCGGAAGTCGAGGCCGCGCGTGCGGCGGCGGCGATCATGGGCATGAACAACATCTATTACCGCTTCCTGCATCTCGTCGAGGACGAGGAGTACTCGAATCTGCCGGCCAAGCTCCGCATGAACGTGATCGGAAGCCCCGGGATCGCGAAGGCCGATTTCGAGCTGGTCTCGCTTGCGGTCTCCGCCGTCAACGGTTGCGGCAAGTGCGTGACCGCGCACGAGCGCGTGCTGCGCCAGCACGACATCGGCCGCGAGGCCGTGCAGTCGGCCGTGCGCATCGCGTCCGTGATTCACGCGGTCGCCGGCGTCCTTGACTACGAAACCGCACGAGCCGCCTGAACTTGCAAGGAGGAATCCAATGAGCCAGGAAAAAAAGGCGGGCCACGAAAGCGCGGGAAAATGCCCGGTCATGCACGCGACTCCCGCCGCCAGGTCTAATCGCGAATGGTGGCCGAACCAGCTGGACCTTGATGTCCTCCACCAGCACTCGAACCTCTCCGACCCGATGGGCGAGTCGTTCGACTATGCGAAAGAGTTCAAGAGCCTCGACCTGAATGCGGTGATCAAGGATCTGCATGCCTTGATGACGGATTCGCAGGATTGGTGGCCGGCAGATTTTGGCCACTACGGGCCCCTGTTCATCCGGATGGCATGGCACAGCGCAGGTACGTACCGGGTCGGCGACGGCCGCGGCGGCGCCGGAGCCGGCCAGCAGCGCTTCGCTCCGCTCAACAGTTGGCCGGACAACGTGAACCTCGATAAGGCGCGCCGGCTGCTGTGGCCGATCAAGCAGAAATACGGCCGGAAAATCTCCTGGGCCGACCTGATGATTCTCGCGGGCAACGTCGCCCTCGAGTCGATGGGCTTCAAGACGTTCGGTTTCGGCGGCGGGCGCGCGGATGCCTGGGAGCCGGAAGAGGACATTTATTGGGGTCCGGAAGGCAAGTGGCTGGCGGACGAGCGCTACAGCGGCGACCGCGACCTCGAGAATCCCCTCGGTGCCGTGCAGATGGGCCTCATCTACGTGAATCCGGAAGGGCCGAACGGCAATCCGGATCCCCTTGCGGCGGCGCGCGACATCCGCGAGACGTTCGCGCGCATGGCGATGGACGACGAAGAGACGGTTGCGCTCATCGCCGGTGGACACACGTTTGGCAAGACACACGGCGCTGGCGATGCATCGCTGGTGGGCCCGGAGCCGGAAGCCGCCAGCATCGAGGAGCAGGGCCTGGGCTGGACGAGCAAATTTGGCTCGGGCAAAGGGGGTGACACGATCACCAGCGGCCTGGAAGTCACCTGGACCACGACGCCAACGAAGTGGAGTAACAATTTCTTCTGGAATTTGTTCGGCTACGAATGGGAGCTGACCAGGAGTCCGGCCGGTGCGCATCAGTGGAAGCCAAAGCATGGCGCGGGCGCGAACTCGGTGCCGGATGCGCGCGACCCCTCAAGGCGTCACGCGCCAACCATGCTGACCACTGACCTCGCCCTGCGGCTCGACCCGGCCTACGAAAAGATCTCAAGGCGCTTCCACGAGAATCCGGATCAGTTCGCAGAGGCGTTCGCCAAGGCCTGGTACAAGCTGACGCACCGCGACATGGGCCCGATCGCGCGGTATCTCGGCCCGCTCGTGCCGAAGGCGCCGCTGCCGTGGCAGGACCCGATTCCCGCTGTGGATCATCCGCTGATCGGGGAGCAGGACATTGCCGGCCTGAAGGCGAAGCTACTCTCGTCCGGCCTGTCCGTTTCCCAGCTGGTCTCGACGGCCTGGGCGTCGGCGTCGACGTTCCGCGGCTCCGACAAGCGCGGCGGCGCGAACGGCGCGCGCATTCGCCTGGTGCCGCAGAAGGACTGGAACGTCAACCAGCCTGCGCAGCTGGCGAAGGTTCTTCAGAAGCTGGAAGAGATCCAGGAGGCGTTCAACGCGTCGCAGTCTGGCGGGAAGAAAGTCTCGCTCGCCGACCTGATCGTTCTCGGCGGTTGCTCGGCGATCGAGAAAGCGGCGAAGGCCGCCGGACACGACGTGAGGGTTCCCTTCACGCCAGGCCGCATGGATGCGTCGCAGGAGCAAACCGACGTCGATTCGTTCGCGCCCCTCGAACCGACTGCCGACGGTTTCCGGAACTATCTCCGTGGCAGGCAACGCCTGTCCGCCGAAGAGCTGCTGGTGGATCGTGCGCAATTGCTGACGCTGACGGCGCCTGAGATGACGATCCTGGTCGGAGGCCTGCGCGTCCTCGGCGCAAATGCCGGGCAATCCACGCACGGTGTCTTCACCAAACGGCCCGAGACGCTGACAAACGACTTCTTCGTAAATCTGCTCGACATGAGCACACGTTGGCAGCCAGTTGCCGGCTCTGATGGCGTGTACGAGGGGCGCGACCGGAAGACGAACGAGGTCAAGTGGACCGCCACCCGTGTCGACCTGATCTTCGGATCGCACTCACAGCTCCGGGCCCTCGCGGAAGTCCATGCCTGCATGGACTCGAAGGAGAAGTTCGTGAATGACTTCGTGGCGGCGTGGACCAAGGTGATGAACCTGGACCGTTTCGACATCCCCTGAACTGAACTG
>Ga0302046_10000376_pt1 | contig 45926 bp, 73 predicted proteins | sample RVTome_11_FD_200261 | JGI IMG/M metagenome (GOLD analysis project Ga0302046, IMG submission 200261) | Soil microbial communities from uranium-contaminated site in the Upper Colorado River Basin, Wyoming, United States - RVT147D111 (version 2) ...
TTTCCCGCGAAATCCAAGGCGAGACATCTTAAACTTGAACGGATTCTTCCTCTGGGGTTCGGATAGACGGAGGGGCCGGATGCCTGACGCGAACTGGAAACGCCTGGAGCGCCAAGCCGCCAAGCGCCTAGGGGGTGCCCGCGTGTCCCGCGGCGACAATTTCGCGCGCTCGGACACCGACGTAAAGATCCCCGGCCTGCCGCATCTGAAAATCGACTGTAAATACCGCAAGCAGATCGGGGTCAGATCGCTCTACGAAGAGGCTCGCAAAAAGTACTGCAAAGAGCCGGGCGATCAGATGGTTTTGATCGTCAAGGAGCGGTACCAGCAGAGCACGCTGGTCGTGCTGGATCTGGACTTTTTCGCGTGGCTGCTGGCCCGCGCCCCCGACGAGGACCCCAAAAAATCTGATAAAAGATCTTGATTTCATGTTTTCTGGAGCTAGACTATGGCGGCAATGAGGGAGTATCGCGTAGATCTCCGGGTGGTCAGCAGCGGCGGGAGCACCCCGAAGATCTACCGTGTCAAGGCGAGGAGCCTGGACGGCGCAGAGCGTGCGGCGTTGGCCCATGTGGATTTCCCGGCTTCGTCCGAGTTCAGAGTGCTGGGCAAGCCCCTTCTTCAAAAATCGGCCAAGAAACCGACGCGCAAGTCAGGATCGAGCAAGAAACGTTCCCGTAGGTAATCCTTTTTCGAGGGCGAGATGGCAGAGAGCGAGAAATCCAAACCCGTGGGCGGTTCGCTCGCGGACATGGTCGGCCTTGACCCGCAGCAGTTCTATGCCCGGTGCGTGGCGATAGCGAATGCCGCCAAGCCGATCATCGAAGATCGTAAGCTCTACTCCCTGCTAAAGACCAAAAAAGGTCCGCGCAAGTTCCTGCATTTTGAGGCCTGGCAGATGCTCGGCCAGCCGCTCGGGCTTTTCACCGGCGTCTCCAGTTCCGGGCCCGTCGAGGGCGGCTACAAGGCGCACGCCGATCTAAAGCTCCTGGTCGGCGGCGGCACCGCGATCCATATCTCGGGCTGTGATTCGATCGTCGATAACAAGGAGCCCGGCTGGACGAGCCGCCCCGCCAACGACTATTTGAGCAAGGCGGGCACGCGCGCCGGCAGCAAGGCTTACCGGATGGTGATCGGCTGGCTGCCCAAGATGATGGGGGCCGATTACGAGGCGACCTCGGGCGAGGACAATATCCCCGAGGATGGCGGCGCCGATCCGGCGACCGAGATGGATCCGCTGCAGGCCGCGATGGCCGAGGCCGACCAGAAAAAGCAAGCGCCGGCGCAGAGCCAGGGTGCCCCCGCACAGCAGCAGAAACCCGCCGATCAAAAGCCGGCCGAGAAATCTACCAAGGAGACGCGTCAGCGTCTCATGGGGATGCTCGCGGTCGTCGGGTTCAAAAAGGACGATCTGAAAAAAGCGGCGTTCAAGAGCTTCTGCCCCGGCTTTGAATCGACCAAAGACACGCCCGAGGCGATGCTCCTGGAGCTGGAAAAAGTGCTCAAGGGCGTCAAGGACGGCGGCTGCCTGCTCAAGGTGATCAAGGACGGCGAAACCGCCAACTTTGCAATCATTCACAAGGACAGCAAGCAGGTGCTCTTTCCAAAGAGCGGCCCCGTTCACGAGGCGGCGAAAAAGCTGCTGAGCTGATGGGGAGCAACACGGTCCTTTCGGTGCTGTCTTTTGCTGTCTGCTATTCGGTCAGCGGGTACGGACCGTGGGGCGAGAGGATGTTTGTGTCCTGGTCCAGAGCGGGGCTCTTTTCTGTCCCGTTCGCCTGTTCGACGAATCGGTCCATCAGGACTGGCTCGCAGGCGCGTTCTAGAACGTGGGTTCGCGTTGGCTCGAGGTCCTCACGATGACCGCCGCGATTCTTCATGCGGGACGGTCCTGGTCCTGGTCCGGGTCCTGGTTCCGGTCCTGGTCCTGGTCCCGGTCCTGGTCCCGGTCCTGGTCTGGGTCCTGGTCTGGGTCCTGGTCCTGGTCTGGGTCCTGGTCCTGGTCTGGGTCCTGGTCCTGGTCCCGGTCCTGGTCCCGGTCCTGGTCCCGGTCCTGGTCCCGGTCCTGGTCTGGGTCCTGGTCCTGGTCTGGGTCCGGGTCGCTGTCTCGGTCTTTGTCCCGGTCCCGGTGGTGTTCCAGATGACGGCCGCGATCCTCCGGGCCGGATACGACTCGCCGCGAGGAATCTCTCGGGCAGCGAGCGGGTTTCGTGTCGTGGCTCTCTCGAGCTCAGGAGCCCGGGGCTCCCATGCATCCGGCGCGCGATCACGGTCCAGGTTCTGCGTGGATTCTCTGACTTGGCACGCAAGGCAATCTTATTGCGGGCCGCGATTTCAGACGGTCTCTTACGGATGAGCCGTCCAGCGCAATTCCCCCAGGTCAAAGGGCTCTCGCCCTCGCGGATCGCCGTGGCGATCGAAAAGTGCCCCGAGATGCTGCGGCTGGATCTTCACTTTAAGGAGCACGGCGTGCCGACCCCCGGCGGCTATTCGCGCGTCGGCGGTTCGACCTGCCACAAGGTGATGCAGTTCGCCTTGAACAAGTTTCGCTCCGGCGCCGGGCTGCCGAGCCTGCAGGAGATGCAGGACGCGTTCGAGCCGGCCTGGAAAGCAGAGGTCGCGGACCTTGAAAAAAAAGGCCAGCCGATCATCGAGGAAGAGGACGACCCGGAAAAGATCGTCTTTTCCGAGTGCGCGGATCTTGTGCCGGTCATGTATGAATATCTGATGGGCCTGGAGCCAAGGCTTCATCCGCGTCCGCTCTTGGTCGAGGACTGGGCCAAAGTCAGGATCCCTTATGAACTGGGCAAAGAAAAGGACGTCGTCCCGGTCGGCGGGATTGCGGATCTTCAAATGCCGGATTTCCGAATCCTGGATTGGAAGATCACGCGTCACAAGGTCTCGGGCCTGGGCAGGAAAAAAGACACCCAGATGAAATTCTACGGCTACTTCGACCATCAGCAGCGGAAGATGGCCGAGACGGAGGTTTCCAAGGTGTTCTTCGTGCGCGGTCCGCGCCTCGCGGATCTGCCCCGGATCCAGACCGTCAATAAAAAAACCGGCAAGCCCCTCAGAAAGCTCACGCGCCCCGAGGGCTGGCCCGAAAAGCTCCCGCTGGACTGGAAAGGACCGTACGTCGAGCCGGTCTCTTTTACGATCACCGAAGCCGATCGCGAAGCGTTCAGGGACGAGGCGATCTCTGTCTGGCGGATGTGCAAGTACGGGACCTACACCAAGAACACGGCCGTGTTCTGGTGTGCTCCGAGATGGTGCGCCTATTACGACGGTTGTCAGGGAGGGGGGTAGATGGAGGCGGCTACCGCATTCTGTGTCATCTTCGCCGTAATAGGTTTGGCATGTTTCGTAATTCCGTTTGTTTATCCTTTAGAAGGAGACCCCATGACCACGGAAACCCAAAAAATGGAATCCCCCGTCAAGGTCGGCGAGAAGGTCTTGATCCGCTGCGTGACGCACTATTACACGGGCAAGGTCGAGATCGTCACCGACGAGGAGATCATCCTCTCGAATGCGGCCTGGATCGCCGACATGGGTCGTTTCTCCGAGGCTCTCAAAAACGGGACGCTCTCGGAGGTCGAGCCCTATCCGGACGGCCTCATCTCGATCAACCGTGGCGCGGTGGTGGATGTCGCGCCGTGGAACCACGAGCTTCCGCGGGTGGTCAAGTAGCGATGACCTTTTGCCGCGTCTGCGCTCGGGAGCTGCGGGAAACAGATCCCGAAGGATGGGCCAAGCGATCCGGCGGAAAGAACGCCGCCCCAAAGCGCGTGGCTCATCCGGAAGCCGAAGACATGGACATTGAGCATGTCGACGTCTTTTTCTGCGGCCCCGAGTGCGGACGCGTCTTTTTTCTGACCTCGTCGATCGACCGGCTCGCCGAGGCTCTTAGGGAGAGGCGCGATGAAGGGTAAAGCCAAATCCATCGGCGTCTCGGCGCAGGTCTATCGGACTCTGAGGCGCGAGATCAAGAAAGAAGAAGCGGCCGATCAGGAGCGCTGCTCGGTCGATCGGTACCTGCGCCGGCTGCTGAAACGATCAAAGATCAAGCTCGAGCCGGAGAAGCGATGACCGCCGCGATTCTTCATGCGGGGTGGCTCCGGTCCAGGTCTGCTTGGTCCCGGTCCTGGTCCTGGTCCTGGTCCTGGTCCCGGTCCTGGTCCTGGTCCCGGTCCTGGTCCTGGTCCTGGTCCTGGTCCCGGTCCTGGTCCCGGTCCGGGTCCTGGTCCTGGTCTGGGTCCTGGTCCCGGTCCGGGTCCTGGTTCCCAGGAGACGCCTCATGACCGCGGCGATTTCCAGCACGGGGTATAGACTGTCTTTGCCTTGGTCTCGGTCCGGGTCGGGGCTTTGGTCAAAGTTGAGGTCGAGGGCTTGGTCTAGGTCATGGTGGGGATCTTGGTCTTGGTGTCGCTCCTCAGGGGGCATCTCATGACCGCCGCGATTCTTTCCATTGTATCCGGTCTTTCAAGATCGAGCTCGCAATCCTTCTCGTCCATAAGATGGATTTCCGAGTGCGGCTCACGCTCTAGGAGTTGGCGCAAATCTTGGGCGCATCACCGCTCCAGGTCCTGGGTTTGGGCGCGTCGCGGGGTTTATTGCGCGTCGGATTTATGACCGCCGCGATGCTTTACGCGGGGTTTTACGGGCTTCGGTCCGTGTCCCGGTCCCGGTCCAGGTCTGCTTGGGCCTGGTCCAGGTCTGCTTGGGCCTGGTCTGGGTCGCCGAGCCGACCTGTGTCGCGGCCGAAGTCTTCTTGGTCAAGATCTGGTTCCGGGGCCGATTATTTGTCTTGGTCGTACTACCTGTGAACGAATCGGCCATTACCCCGCGCCTCGCGCCTAGCGATAGCGGATGTCTGTGGTGTGACGATCGCATCCGCCGTGGCGAGCCGGAGCTGCTCGTCAGTTTTAACGTTAAAATTCCGCTTATCGGCAAGCAGCAAGTTTCGGATCGCTGCCACGTAAGATGCGGAAGCGAGATCTCCAAGCGCTTGGTCGAAATGGCCGCGGTTGCAGAGAGGATGAAGCGGTGAGAAAGAAAAAACTCCAGATCTCCAGCACGCTTGCGCTTCCGCTAGATGCCGTCACCGAGCGGATTGCGATAATCGCAATGTCCGGGCTCGGGAAAAGTTATTGTGCTGGCGTGATGGCCGAGGAGATGTTAGACGCCAAGCAGCAGATCGTGATCGTTGATCCAAAACACGACTATTACGGGCTGCGGTCCAAATATAAAATCTTAATCCTGGGGGGCAAGCGGGGGGACATTCCCCTCTCGGATACCGCCGGCGCCCTGGTCGCGCAGTTTATTGTCAGCAGCGGCCAGTCGGTGATCTTGGACCTCGATGGCATGTCGATCTCGGGTCAAAAGCGATTCATGACCGCGTTTATGGAGGAGATGTATCGGATCAACGAAAATCCGATCCATCTTTTCATCGACGAGGCTGACGAATTTTGCCCAGAAAGACCAATGAAAGGTGACGAGCGAATGCTCGGGGCCGGCAACCGGATCGTCAGGCGCGGCCGATCAAAGGGTATGGGCGTGACGCTGATCACCCAGAGGACCGCCTCGATCAGCAAGAACGCGCTCAATCAGTGCGGGACGCTGATCATGTTCGGCATGATGGGCGTGCAGGATCTGAATGTCGTCGAGGACTATATCAAGCGCTATTTGCCCAAGGACGAGCGCGAAAGGATCTTAAAGCGCTTGACCGAGCTGGAACAAGGCGAGGCGATCGTCTATTCGCCGCGGTGGCTGAAGATCTGCAAAGAGGTCAAGATCCGCGGGAAAAAGACTTTTGACAGCTCGGCCACGCCGCGCGCCGGCCAAAAACGCAAGGCCCCTCGGCGCTTGGCCAAGATCGACCTGTCCAAGCTAAAGGCGCAGATGGACACGACGGTCGAGCAGATCAAAGAGTCCGACCCGGCGCATCTGAAAAAAAAGATCGCCGAACTGCAGGCGCAGCTTGCGAAAAAGCAGCCCGCGCCCCAGGTCGTCGCCCCGCCGCCGCGCGCCCTGACCGAGACGGTCGTCAAGGAGAAGATCAAAAAAGTCAAAGTCGAGATCCCGGTTCTGAAAAAGCGCCTCGTAAACGCGCTGAAAAAAGAGCTCGCGCTCGCCCAGAAGCTCAAGGACCGGCTCAGCACCAGGCTCTCGGGCATCGACCTTGTGCTGCAGAGCATCGGCGGCAAGCTGCACGATGCGATCCGGATGGCTCAAGCGGCCGAGCAGGCGTTCGCGAAACAGCCCGAGCCGCCCGTGGAGAAAAAAGCCAAGGACACCCCGGGGATGTACGCTCCTGCGAAAGCTGCGCCGGCTGTCAAGATGTGGGCGCCGCTGCCTGCTCCGTCGAATGTATCTGCTAACGGTGACGTGTCGCTCGTGGCCGGTGAGCGCAAGATCCTGGAAAAGGTCTGTCTGCTGCATCCCCGTGAGATGCATGTCTCGGCCGTTGCAAAGCTCGCCGAGTACAAGATCTCCGGAACGCTCATGCAGTACCTAGGCAACCTCAAGCGAGCGGGTCTGCTCCTGGTGCATAAGAAACGGGTAAAGCCAACGGCTGAAGGCTTTGCTCACCTAGGTGTACAGCCCCGTGAAATGTCGGGCGCGGAAGAGCGGGGGATCTGGATGGAGCATCTTGTCCGCGGCGAACGGAATCTCTTTACGATCATCTGCGACCGCTATCCAAACTCGATCACGCTGGAAGAGCTCTCGAAGGAGTCGGGGCTGCAGATCAGCGGCACGTTCATGCAGTACATAGGAACGCTCAGGCGCTGCGAGATCGTCTATCAGCCGGAGAAGAAGACCCTGAAAATGGCCGACCACCTTGCGTGAAAATTTCGGAGGAAAGAAAATGCTCGTAGCTTCGATCGACGAACTAACCGCCTGCCTGCGGCAGGCGCTCGCTCATTTTGAAAAGACGGTAACAGCTCCGATCTGTGCGGACTGCTCCAAAGGGCAGCAGGTGCTCCCGACTCAGCTGCGCTTTCGGACGCCGGACGGAAAGACGATCGCCTATCAGGTCGACAAGTACGAGGTGTTCGGGGCGGACTGGTGCTCGATCACCGAGACGCCCGATCTAAGGGACGCGCAGAACCAAGTCGTGACCCAGGATGTTCCCCAACCGGACGGGACGGTCGCGAAAATTCCGGTCAAAGGGGCGCAGGTGACCAAGTTCTTCTGCCCGACCTGCTCTCAAAAGCGGGGCCTGAAAACCGCCGAGCAGCAGCTCAAGCAGCAAGAGGGCTCTTAGGAAAAAGAGCGCTCCGTGGTATCCTAGGCGCATTAAAAGGAGCCGAACATGAAAACGTTCACGCTGCAAACCAATCAGCCGTCCGAGACCGAGACGGTCAAGAAAAAGGTCAAAGACCCAAAGAACCCGGACAAGAAGATCGACAAGGCGGTCGTCGCCCAGAAAAAAATCTCCGTCCAGATCGACGAGGAGGATTTCTCCAAGGCGGCGGCCCAGGCGGTCGGCTGGCTCTCTTCCAAGCAGCACGAAAAGGCGGCGATCCATCCCCGCAGCGGCCCGACGCACATCCAGGGCTCGCGTGTCTGGTGCTCGATCCTGCCGGACGAAAACGAGCATCCCGCGATCGTGTTCATCACCAACGGCATGATCATGACCGAGGAGGTCAAAGACCTCTTTCGGCAGATCATGAACGGCGCCGTTGTCGGCAGCGACTATCGGATCGTGGGCGACCGAATGAACGAGGCCGGCCACGCGATGTACTTTGATCTGGATCCTCGCGCCGGCCGGGACATTCTGCGGGCGGTCGAGAATTTCCGCGCAGGCTGTCCTCAGGCCGCGAAGGAAAAGCCCAAGGACGGCCGCAAGCACGTCAAGGAGAGCTGCGGCTGCGGCTGGTATGGCAAGGCGAGGGCGCGGCTGGTTTTGCCGGAGGGGTGGAGATGAAGAGCAGAGTCGAGGTAATCAGGGATGTTGTCGAGGCGTCGCTGTCTAGGCTCAAAGAAGAGCTGTTCGCGCGGCTAGGGGAAAAAGGCTACGGCAGTTTCATCTCCGAGCACGAGACCCTCGGTGTGATCACCGAAGAATACGACGAGTTGATCGACGCCGTCCGCGCCGACGATCCTGCGGCGGTCCGCAAGGAGCTAATGGATATCGCTGTGGCGTGCGTCTTTGGAGACGCGAGCATCCACGCGAATGGGAACAACCCGTCATGAAGCGATTCCGCAAAAAGCCCGTCGTCGTCGAAGCGGTTCAGCTACGGTGGGACACCTGGAACGAGATGTGTGAGCACGCCGGGGTCGGACGATTAGAGGACGGTAGACCAGAGGGGTGCTACCTCACCCTAGACGGAAACCCGTCGGACGTCCCCGTGTATCCCTCTGACGATCCGGCCGATCACGGCAGGGGTGCGCGGCTAGGGCTCAAGATTCCGACCCTGGAAGGGCTGATGATCGGGCGCGAGGGCGACTGGATTATCAAGGGTGTGGCGGGCGAGCTGTATCCGTGCAAGAATGAGATATTCTTAGAGACGTATGAGCCCGTCAAAGACCAAGAAGTGCCCGGACTGCGGCAAGAGGAAGGTGCGTGATGCCTTCTACGTGGACCGCAAGCGCAAGGATGCCCTGCACACCTACTGCAAGGCATGCTGCAAGAGCCGAGCCAAAGAGTCGTACGCGCGGTCGGACAAAGCCGAGCGCAACCGGATACACCGGGAGTGGGTTCGGGCAAACCGAGAACACATTAGGGCCTACAAGATCGCTCAGGCACACGGAGTACCGCTTGATGAGGTCAAGGCCCTGCTCGCCCGCGGTGAGTGCGGTATCTGCGGTGCCATTGAGGGTTTGTGTGTCGATCATTGCCACCGTCGCGGCCACCTTCGCGGTTTGCTCTGTGCTGCGTGCAACAAGGGCCTGGGGTTTTTCCGCGACGACCCTGCACTGCTCCGGAAGGCTACGCGCTACCTCGGTTAACAAGCCCGACATTTTTGAAAAGACCTACGAGGAGGTCCGATGAGCGTCTGCGACAAGTGCGGTTGGAATTACGTGCGTGGCCCGGTTTATCATCGAGGCGCCGCCAACTGGGACTGTCGGTGTGACGGGTCTACGGCACGGGAACATCTTGCCTACGAATGTAATAGGTGTGGATACGCCAAGGCTTTGCCGTGCAAGGGGCAGAAACCGCCCGAGGAGGTCCCATGAAACTCCCCATCTCCGTCGTGGTCCCCCACATGCCCTCGCGCGCCAAGTTCTTCAAAGAGGTGTGCCTGCCTTCGATTCATCGCAACCGTCCCGCGCAGATCATCACAAAGACCTTCGAGTCGCTCTTGGCCCAGCGAAAGAGAAATCTGGGAGCGAGCGACGCCACCGAGCCCTATCTGATCTTCGTCGACGATGACGTCGAGCTGGAAGATCATTGCCTCGTAACCATGTACGAGAAACTTTCCAAGGCACGGCCCGCCATCGCGTTCGCCTATTCGGATTACAAGATCAAATGCCATGGCAACTGGCAGCATCCTGCAGGAGAGCTTTACAAGAGCGAGCCTTTTTCTGCGATGCGCCTTCGGGAGGGCAACTATATCAGCATGGTCTCGCTCATGCGCCGTGCGGTCTTTCCCGGGATGGACGAGAACCTGCGAAGGCTGCAGGATTGGGAGCTCTGGCTGAGAGTCGTCAACGCCGGCTATTCGGGGCTCTATATCGACGAGCCGCTCTTTACGGCCCATTACTTGGGCGAGTCGATCACCGAGCGCGAATCGATGGAGCTCGCGGACATGTACGTGAGAAAGCGCCATGGCCTCTAAAGTCCGATGCCCCTGGTGTTCGGCCGTCGCCGAGGCCGGATCGCTTCATGACTGCCCCAGGCGGCCGACGGTAGAACCCCTCAGGCCAGCCTGCGCTACATGTGGCTGTCAGGGATGCCGCGCGTGCAACATGCTTTACGAGGGAAAATGCCGCTGCGCTATTATCAACACACATCCACGCCCCTCGTGTGTCAGATGCCCTTGCCGCGGCTGTGCGGGCTGTAACGAATTCGGAAATCATGTGAGGTGCTCATGTCTCTCGCTGCAACACCCGCACGTAAGGTAACGTGCCCCCGGTGCGCCACCAGCGATCACGAAAACTGCCTGAAAACTTGGACTGAAAAATACGGCGATCGGGAAGCGCCGATCGATTACGCGTGCAGCTGCAGCGGGTGCGCTCGATGAGCAAGGTCGCGGTTTTCGTCTCTACAAAAGACCGGCCTCAGGCTTTGCGCCGGTCGCTGCCGCAGATCGCCGGCGCGGCCAAAGAGGTTGACGCCCCGGTCCTGGTGATCGACGACGCTTCCTGCGGGCTCATCACTATGGAGAACCAGAAGATCTGCCTCGAGGCCGATGTGTTGTATACGCGGCTCCCCTCCAACCGCGGCCTTGCGGCGGTCTTGAACATTGGCCTGGAGTACTATCTGGCCGACACGGACATTCAATGGATCTCCTATTTCCAGGATGACGTGGATGTGGATCCGTTGGCGCTTAAGGTGCTTCTAGACGTCTGTGATCGGATCTATCCGTTCGCGACGGGCTTTGACGCTCCCGAGCATCCGTGCAGCCACGAACGAAAACTCGCCGGCTGCTCGGTAAAGATCAAAAACAGCACGCGCGCGACGCACATGCACGCTCATCGGGATTACTGGCGAAGCGTCATGCCGATCCCGACCCGGGAGCTTGGCGCTCCAAAGAGGATCGCAGGTCAGGCCCGTGGCATCGGCAGCAACGTCGATTGGTGGATCGTTACCAACGCACCGGCCTCTGTCGCAAGGACTCGGGAAGGGGCGGTAGTTGTTCCTGGCCTTGTCTCGACTTTTTACTGGAAAGCTGAAGATTCCAACTGGGGAGCCGACGCCCCGGAACCTGCGGCGCCGATCCATCGGGGATCGATCGAAGGATGGTTGAAAAATCATGGTTAGCGAACCCCTCAAGCCGTGTCCTTTCTGTGGCGGTCACGCCCAGTACGAATTCGTGGAACTTAACCCCATGCACGGCTATTACGCTGCTCGTTGCTGCGACTGCGGCGCGGAATCCGGGTACGCAAAGGACAAGAAAGAAGCTGCTCAAAAGTGGAACCGGAGGGAAGAATGATCGAAACCATCAGACATCTTATCGAGTTGCCCGGGGTCCAGATCGTTCTAGGCGCCCTCGCGGCGACAATGGTCTATCTGCTGATCAGGATCATGACGAGGGTTCCCCGGGAGCCGGAGCCAGAGCCGGAGCCGAAGATCACGCTGCAGGAGGTTTCCCCCTCGAGGTATATCGAGCTATGCGAGTTCCCTCAAGCCGTGGAAAGATCCGTTCGCGCAGAAATGAATCTCAAGGCCCGCCTGCCGGAAGATTTTCCGACGCCGCCCGTCGGCTTTGACTATCACAAGGGCCATACGATCTATCGCGAGCCGCGCTACGATTCGGAATGGTTCCTGCGCGGCGAGAACGGGTTTATTCCCTACGGGCGCGTAGAGATGTTCCGGAGCCCGCGAGGAATGAGCAATCGCAGGATGGAGACCAAAACCACCAGAGACACCAACCTGAACTGCGGCACCATGCTAGGGACGCCTGTTGCGGCGTGCTTTCAATGGATCAAAATCTTGCTGGAAGAATGCGCCTCGGAGGAGGACGCCGAGGCGTTTATGAAAGCGGCGGTTTTCAGGTTCGAATACAACTACGATCAGCTGCTTATCGAGCGCCCGCTCTCGACGTTCGAGCCGGTCGGAAAACCGGATCAGCGAAGATTTTACGCGACGGGGATCAAAGTAGAGCCGATCTGGATCTACTCGACTACCAACTTTCGCGTCTCTGTCGAGGTGATGGATCCGGTAAAAGTATCGGGCCACATCAAGGTCAAGATCCTGCTTGGGCCCTGGTTCTTCTCCGGACCGTTCAGAGACCCGATCCAAACAGAGGCCTATGAGCCTCCGGTTACGAGACAGCCTCTTTCCGGCGACCCAGAGTCCCCGCGGCGGTGTCGGTGCTGCTGCGCTGGCGGCGGCAGCGATGGCGGTGGTGGCCATTGTTTCCGATGCTGCGGCGGATGCCAAGGGGCTACGATCCCGGACCGCTGCACATGCGAGCGGTACGCCCCGGAGCCGTGGAGATGCAGAGTCTGCAAGAAACGTCCGTGTGACTGCAGGTGCCCCGAGCCCCACAAATGGGACATGGTGCATCCGTGACGCAGAAACTCTCCGGCGAAGAATACCTGCAGTTCTGGCGCGAGCGGATCGCTCAAGGCCCCGAGCAGGTCGGCTATGGCGGCTCGAGCATGAAAGAGGTCGAGGCCCAGGCCGATGCGTTCATCCGCGCGATTGGTCCACGCTTGTTTATCAGGAGGCAAACCCCGCTGACGCTCCTGGAGTTCGGCAGCGGCTATGGACGCATGCTCAAACGTATCAGGGAGGTCCATCCAGGAACAGAACTTTTCGGCGTGGATCTGTGCCCCGAGGCGATCAAAAAGAGTTGGAAGGACGAACGTACGCAGCTTCGCGTGGACTGGACAGTTCCCGTCGAATGGGTCAAGACGGATTTTGAGATGATTACGACCTTTACGGTTCTTCAGCACGTCACCGACGAGGTCATGTTCGGCGAGATCTGCTCAGAGCTGGCGGTCTCGCTGAAAAAAGGCGGCAAGATCGTCCTCCTTGAAAACGTCAGCCGACCCGGCGCGCGGCATGTAAGGGACGCCGATCCGGAAGATTACATGGATGCGTTTCCCGGGGTCGACTGGAAGGACCCGGGATTCTTGGAGTACAAGGGCGAAAAACACGCGATCATGGTGGGGGACAGGTCGTGAGGATCTGGAAATTTTCCCTGCAGAGCAAATCAGGTTTGATGATCCCGGGCGTCCTTAGGTTGAAAATCCCCTCAGCTTACAAGTTCCTCAAGGCTGCCGTCCAAAACGGCGAGCCGATCATGTGGTTGGCTGTGGATCCGAATTCACAGGAGATCGAAGAGCGCTTCCTTTTGGCATGGACGGGCGATGACATCGATGGCGCGTTTGCCAAAGACTATTTAGATACATTCGAAACGCCCGACGGTCTCGTTTGGCATTTATTCAACTTTCGGCCATGAAACAAGCGGATCGTAGACTCGTCGTTCATATCGTCACCCACAACGACATGGACGGTTTCCTCTGGGGTGTCCTTGAGGGGTGGCTGAACACGGGGGTCTATCCCGAGGGGCTCAACGTTCACGTCGCGGGCCCCAACACGCTTTTGCGGCAGAGCAAACGGTTCTGGGAGACGCTGCCCGGCACGGACGCAATTCTGTTCTGCGTGACCTCGGCCAAGCACACCAACGCGGCAAAGGCGATCGAGCTGATCGAAAAACACGGCCTGTGGAAAAAGACGATCTACCACGATTACGTCCATGATGACAAACCCAAGCTCCGCGGCGTGTGCGAAAAGGCGGCAGTCAGCCTGATCGGCAAGCGTTACAAGTGGCTCAAGATCAAGGACAGTCATCCCCATTCGAGGTGGCTGCCTCGCACGGGAATTCAGGATCGAACGAGCCGCTATCGCGCCCCGCTTCCCTGGGCGATGTATAAAGACATCCCGGCTATCGCCGTCTATCATACGTTCAAGCCCGCGCAGTATCACCGGCTGCCGTGGATGGGCGTTGTTCATCGAGCGCTTCCGGGGGCTGTTGTCGGGGCGGTTCCCCGTGAGGAGAGGACGCACCCCCTCCTTTCTCGCGTTTATGGCGACCGGCATTCCTCCGAATATTTGGAGCTTGCTGCTCGCTCTCGGATCGGCGTATACCTCATGGGGGGCACCGCGCTAGGGCATCAGTTCTGGGAGTTTGCGGCGCTAGAGTGCGCGATCCTCGCGATGCACCCGCGGCTTCATCCCCAAGCCGAAGAGGACACGCAGGAATGGGAGCATTTCGATCCGCCGCTGATCGAGGGAGAGGATTTTTTTTACTTTAAGAGCGAAAAGGAGCTGGCCGAGCGGCTGGTCCAGATGAAAAACAATCCCGCAGCCTGTGAGCGGATGGCGGCGCGCGTCTGGAAAAAGGTCCAGCCCTATCGATCAGCCGTCAGGGGCGGTCAGATCTACGACCTCATCCAGCGGGTTGCAAAGGCAGAGCCCAAGGAGGCCTCGTGTCAAAAACCCTAGCTCCTAATCGGCCGTGGTTGACCGGATCGGCGATCCAGGAGCTGAAGAAACTGATCCGTCCGGGGATGCGCGTCTTGGAATACGGCAGCGGAGGGTCTACGATCTGGTTCGGTCTAAAGGGCTGCAAGGTCCTCTCGGCCGAGCACAAGTGGCAGTGGTACGCAACGACCTGGCAGCGGATCTTAAAGCACAAGCTGGAGGAGGTCGTGTGCCTGTACTTCCGAGCGGAGGAGCAAGGCAAGTCGGTCTACCTAGGCGCGGACCACAAGTACCACCATCGCTACGCCAGGGCCGCGACGATCGCCTCGGCGGTCCTAGGCGAAGAGCCGGAGCTCGTGCTCATCGACGGCAGGGCGCGGCTGGGGTGCATCGTCTGTGCCGCGGCGATCCGGCCAAGGCCGATCATCGTCCTTGATGATGCCCAGCGCGAGAGGTACGCTTCCTCGGTTCCGCTCTTGACCGAGGCGGGGTACTGGCAAAAGAACGTGACCGAAGAGGGCTATGACACGCATTTCTGGTTCCCGAGCGATGGGCGTTAAAATCTTTGTCATCAGCGTAGGCCGATCCGGCAGCAAATCGGTCGCGAAAGAATACGGCCTCCTTCACGAGCCGGATGGTCCTAGTCCGCAGGTCCAGAACGTGATTAATCGCGCCGGCGGAAGGCTGATCTACGGAGAAAGCAGCCACTTTTGGAAGAACAAGATCAAGCAGCTCGGTCAGTGGTTTCCCTACGCGCATTATGTTCACCTGGTTCGCCATCCGCTCGCCGTCGTGGCCTCGTTTCAGCATCGCAAGCACTATCGGGGCGAGTCGCCGGCGAGTTCCTACCAGGAAGAGATCCTGCCGGTCGAGGGGTTCGCTGAAATGTCGCGCCTGGAAAAACTCGCCTGGTACTGGCGCTTCTGGAACGAACGGATTACAGAGGATCTGCTTCAATCGGTTCCTTCGCATACGGTCGCCAAGCTGGAAGATCTTGATCTTGCCGCTCACGAGAACAAGGGGCCGCAGAATAAAGAGTGGGGATGGTCGGAACGAGGGGTGATCATGAAGATCTGCGGCAAGCTCGCGTGGAGGTTCGGGTACCGATGATTCAAGTTAGAAGGTTGAGGCGCCAGGATTCGAACCTGGGACCTCCGGGTTATGAGCCCGGCAAGCTACCGCTGCTCCACGCCTCAGGGAGAAAGTATACCATCGGGGGTGCCCCGTGAGAATCTTCTCGTTCGTCGCCAAGCGATTCGAGGACGGCTCGTTCTCCGGCGTGGCGCGGTTTGACCACGAGCTTCGCAAGGTCTTTCCGGATCTGATTTCCGTCACAGAGCCGCCGGGGGATCTCGTCTCCGACGATATCGTCATCACCGACAACCACCTGAGCCTTTTCGTGCCCGAGGAGATAAAGACGATCGTCGTTCATCATGGCTGCGCCAAGACCCACTACGACAGGGACCCGGCCTGGAGAACGGACCAAGCTGCAGCCATGGCCGAAAGGCAGGGCAGGATGTTCGGCCTGAAAAATCGGTTTTTTGTCGCGCCCAGCGAGTGGGCGAGGGATCAGTTCGCTGCTCATTATAACCTCGGGCCAAATCACGCGATCGTGATCCCGCATTGGGTTCCCCTGATCCAGCGCAAGCCGATCGAGCCGCTTTCGCGCCGGCCGGTGGTGCTGGGCGACTGGCGGGACGCTAACAAGGGAGCGGGGGTGATCGAGGCGCTCAAAAAGCGATCCCCCGAGCTGCAGTTCAGGCAACTGCAATGCACCTACGATACGCGCGCCGCGGCCTACAAGGATGCCGATGCGTATCTGTGCTTGTCCGTTTCCGAGGGCGGATCCTATTCAATGTCGGATGCCGAAGCGGCGGCTCTGCAGATCGTCACGACCAACGTGGGAAATCATTACGAGTACCCGGTCTTTCATGCGCTTCCCTGGAAAAGAAGGGAGGAGCTGGACACGCTCGTCTATTATCTTCACCAGGCCGTGCGGATCCCCCGCGCAGAGCCGAGCTTTTTCGGGGCGTATTCGTTCGCAAAGTGGTCGGACGATTGGAAGGACCTGCTGGACAGGGTCGCTACCGGGCAGAACGTCAAAAAGATCAGGCGTCCCCCTCCCCGCGTAAAGCAAGGCGAGACGATCTTGATCGGGACCGGAAGCGGGGTCGGCAACGTTCTTTTTAACCTTCCGCTTATAAAGGCAGCGCACGAGCTGACCGGCAGCGTCAACGTTTACAGCCGGTGCGACTATTCGATCTACAAGCTCTTGACGCGCTGCAAATGGATCGATCGCGTCTATGCCTATCCGGATCGTCCCCCGTCGGCAGAGCTCGCGCTTGCAGGCCCGACGTGTCCCTCGGAGATCCTCGCGCGGGAAAACCTGGTCAGGATCGACTGGGCGCAGCCGGGCCAGTACGAAAAGCCCGAATGGCAGATGTGCCTGGATGCCGCCCGAGCGGTTGGCTGGCAAGGCCCCGAGTTTCCGGATGTTTCGGATTGGTGTGACTATTTAGAGCCGGATTCGGACAAGTGCTGGGACGTCGGGATCGCTCCCGGCGGCAAGCCGGACCCGATCTGGCTCCGCAAGCGCTACCCGGGTATGGTCAAAACCGCCCGGATTCTCTCCGAGTCGGGCATAGAGAGCGCGTGGTTCGGCCTAGAAGAAGATCGCCCGGAAGGAGACGAGCAGCTTCCCGGGGACGATCTTTTTGGAAAGGTCAAGCTGCACAAGCTGCCGGATCTGTTAATGCGCTGCCGCTTGATCCTTGGAACCGACAGCGGCATTACCCAGCTCGCCGCTTCGCTTGGAATCCCGACGATCATGCTCTTTACCGCCACAAGCATGATCAAAGGAGATCCCGTCGGTCAGAACGTGATCAAGATCGCGCGGGACATTCCTTGCCGGCCGTGCGTTTCGACCCCGAGCTATCACGCCTGCAGCAACTGGATCTGTCGCGACCTTGATCCGAAAAAGCTTGCAGATAGAGTCGCAGAGGCGCTCTATTCCCATGGTCCATTTTTAAACGAAAAACATGAAGAATTTCATCGCAACCGGCGAGACCTACTCGTCCCGTAAAGAGCTCAGGGACCTAGGCTGGACCTGGGATCCGGAGCAGAAGGTCTGGTTCCTCCCGTATGGCCGCTACGTCTGGGACAGCGAAGAGGTCCGCGAAGCTCAAAGGTTGCCGGGTGTCAAGGTCGACCTGGTTGAAATCGAATCGATAAAGGCCGACGCGGAAGACGATGTGGACACCGATCTGTTCATGTGAAAATTAGCTTGACAGGCATGAAATCTGATACAAACTGGTGCTGAGAATCAGGAGGTAGAATGAGCAACGCGAATCTGGTCGTCCTAATGGGCCGGTTGACCCGTGATCCGGAGCTTCGGTTTACCCCGCAGGGCACTGCGGTCTGCGACGTGTCCCTAGCGATCAACCACGTCTCTTCGAACCAGGACGGCACCAAGCGTGAAGAGGTCACGTTCGTGGACGTGACGCTCTGGGCCAAGACCGCCGAAAACGTCGCAAAGTACATGAAAAAAGGCAGCGGCGTTTACATCCAGGGGCGGCTGCACCTAGATCGCTGGCAGGACGCGGCCACGGGCCAGAACCGCCAGAAACTAAAGGTGGTCGGAAGCATGGTCCAGTTCCTTCCCCGAGGCGGGGGCGCTCCCTCGGAAGCTCCGCAGGAGACGTCCGACGAAGACGTTCCGTTTTGATCTAGGGCGATGGGCGTTTATTATAACGACAATGATCTTAACTGCGCCGCGTGGCTCGCTAACCTTATGGAGGCTCGGCTGATCCGTCATGGGAAAATCGACCAAAAAAGCATCGCCGAGGTCCGGGCGGAAGACCTTGAAGGCATCAAGGCGGCGCACTTTTTCGCCGGGATTGCGGGCTGGGAGCTCGCCCTTCGGCTCGCCGGCTGGCCGAAAGATCTCCAGGTCTGGACGGGAAGTTGTCCGTGCCAACCCTTCTCGATCGCTGGCAAAAGAAAGGGCGCGAAAGACAAGCGGCACCTCTGGCCGGAGTTCAGGCGCCTTATCGCCGAGCGCCGACCTTCAACGCTGTTTGGGGAACAGGTTACGAGCAAGGATGGGCGCAAATGGCTCGCTAGAGTACGCGCTGACTTGGAAGCACTGGGATATGCCGTCGGGGGCGCCGATCTGTGCGCTGCGGGCGTCGGTGCGCCGCACATCCGGCAACGGCTGTTCTATGTGGCCGAGTCCGCACGTCAACAGTTCGACGGGCCCCGGTCGGCAGGGGCGAGCGGGAGGGATGAATTTACAGACAGCCGCGACGCTGGCGGCCTGGCCGACCGCCAAGCGGGACGACGGCATCAAATCAATCCGCTCGATCAAGGGCGCGTTAAAAGAGTCGCGCCGCAAAGGAGCGAACGATCTGAATACGGCGGCGGTATTGGCCGGGTGGGCGACTCCGAACGTCCCGAACGGAGGTCGCTCGATTACGCATGCGGAGATGAAAGGAGCGACGTGCTACTACAAAGGCAAGAAGGTTCAGGTGGGGCTGGAGGCTCAGGCGAAGATGGCTTCTGGTCGCGCTTTATCCTCATCCCCTGCGCCGACGGCAAGTACCGGCGGATCCCTGAACCCTCTTCTGTCGATGTGGCTGATGGGGTTTCCGTTTGCTTGGCTCCACGCGGCTCCGTCGAAAACCGCACGGGCAAGCTCCGCGCGTTCGGAAACGCCATCGTCCCGGAGGTCGCGGCGCAGTTCATAGCCGCCTATATGGATATTCGAGGAATCAGGCCCGTGTCAAGCACGAGCGGTTCCCCGTCGGTGTCAAAAAGGAGTAAAACCCCATGAAGTTCGAAGTCTACAAGGGCAAGGACAATCGTCCCCACTGGCGCTTGCGCGCGGCCAACGGCGAGATCGTCGCGCATTGCCCGCCGGGCGGATACGCGGACGCCAATTCGTGCCAGAACGGGATCGCGCTCGTTCAGCGCGGCGCCTCGTCGGCCGATGTGGTCCCGGTCGAGGAATAGACCGTGACGCATCCGGAAGCCAAGATTTTTCTAAGGCCGCTGCACGATCTGGTCCTAGTCCAGAAGATGGAGGGCGATGAGCGTCTCTCGCAAAAAGGAATCATCTTGCCCGGTGCGACTTCGAAAAAATCGGTCGTGCGCGGCAGGGTCATCGCCGCCGGCCCGGGGCTTTTAGAGCCGACGGGCGGCCGACTCCCGATGAGCGTCAAGGAGGGCGATACCGTTTTGTTCCAGAAGAACCACGCCAAGGATCTTGGCCATGATCCGCTGAGGCGAGATCTTTACGTTCTGAGGGACGCGGATATCTTCTTTGTCGAGGAGTAGCTCGGTGGCCTGGAAGAACGAAGAGACCTTGATCGTTGCGACCTGGATCGGCGCCGAAGCCGAGGAGGATTTCCTGGGAGAGGCCGAGGAGGGCGCCACAAAAACAGAGCTCGTCGATCTGCTCAAGGAGTACATGCAGAACGGCCTGGACGCCGCGACGGGACCGCGCTCCAAGCTGGCCGAGGTGTTCGTCCAGTTGATCGAGGACGACCTGAAAAAGGTCGACTGGGACGCTATTGCCCAGAGCTACTTGGATCAGGTTCAGGAAGAGGGTTAAGAGATCAGGGAGGTAGAGCATGAGTTTTGGCGATGACACGCTGGATCCGAGCGATCGGCCAAAGTTTGTAATCGATGATGGAATTTCCAGCTTGGAAATTCCCGGCAAGCTGGAGATCATTCACGCGGATTGCGCGACGGGGGCGCTCGGCCACGAACCCGCAAGCAAGTGCCCGCTCAAGGGAGATACGATCAGCCCATGCCAGGGGTGCGCGATGCATATCTCTTTCGTCTGGCAGGCAGCCGACGGAGAGCGATCCTCGGGGCTTGGCTGCTGGTGCTCTTTTCACGCGCAGATGCAGTTTGGGACCGTCCCCCCTTGCGTCGCCCCCTGTAAAAAGGCAGGCGCGTGAACCGCTTTCAATGCCCCGAATGCGGCCTGGTCGTCATGCTCCACGGCGCGACCCAGGAGGAGCGAGTGTTCGGCGTCCTGCGGATCTGCGGGGTGTGCATGACCGAGCGGAGGTTCGTGTTTGTGATCGAAAGCTGATGACCGAAAAACAGTGGACCAGGTCTGTCGACCGGGTGATCTTTGTCATGTTTGGCCTAGGCGGTCTCTTTGCGGCGTGGGTGCTCTACGGCTGACGTCCCGCTGCTCCCGGGGATCCGCTGCCGCGGCTGCGGGGCGTATCTAAAAGGCATCCTTCGTATCGAGCAGGATGACTGTGTCGAGGTCGAGTACTGGCACGCCAATGACAAGCCCCCCTGCATTCTGCGGGCGAGCCTGGAAACCGCCAAACGCTGGCAGCTGGAAGAAACAGGAGAAGTAGGTCAACGACCCCCGCCTAAAGGCGGGGGCTTGCCGAAGGGCTAAGGTAAAGTAAACGATGACTAGAGAGCTGAAACGCAAGGATCAGCAGCCGAGAGGCGTGCTACAAGAACAGCGGAATGCCTCCCTAGTTCCGCCCTCTTCTGGCCGCGCCCAAGCCGACGATCCGAAAGGGTCTAAGCGCGCCTCTCAGTCTCGAAGGGAGAATACCCGCGCCCGGCGGGGCCGTTTGTCGGCGATTTCTGGGCATTCCGTTTTTGTCGTCGGGGTTGATGGCAAGGCGTTGGCTCCGACCACTCCGGCTCGGGCCAAACATCTGATTCGGGACGGTCAGGCCGAGAAGGTCTGGTCGAGGTTTGGCATTTTTGGGCTCAAGATGCTGATGCAGACGCGGCACGAGGTTCCAGAAACGTCTCTTGGCGTGGACCAGGGGACCAAGTTCGAGGGCTACGCGGTCGTGTGCGGGGACGAGAATGTCTTGGCGGTCAAGTTGGATCTACCGGATAAAAAGGCGGTTGTGCGAAAGCTGGAGGAACGGAGGCATTTGAGAAGGGCGAGACGACATCGGAATTGCAGGAGGCGTCCACCGCGGTTTAACAATCGACGGCGGCGTGTCGGATGGCTGGCTCCGAGTCAAGCTATGATCGTGGGTTCCCGTCTCAGGGTGATCCGGGAACTGCTTCGGATCTATCCCGTTGGCTTGGTCGGGCTGGAGGACGTTCGGTTCAATCACGCCGAGAAGAGGTGTGGGGCGAATTTCTCCACCGTGGAGATCGGAAAAGCAAAGATCCGTCAAGAGTTCAGGAGTCGCGATCTGGAACTGTTCGAGTTCACGGGGTACCAGACGAAGATGTTAAGGGAGAAATACGGGTACCGAAAGATTCGGGATAAGAGCGCGGATCGGTTCGAGGCGCACTGCACGGACGCGCTCGCGTTGGCGTGCGAGGCGGGTCCGGTCAAGAGGATCGAGCCGGGACGCTTCGTCGTCGTAGATGACACATACCGTCCAAAGAGGAGGAGGCTGCACGATACCCAATTCGCGCCCGACAGCGTTCGGGCTCCGTACTCCAAGGGGACCGTGTTCGGGTTGCGTAAAGGGTTAAAGGTGGGGGCGGCAAACGGGAAGATCGGGAGGTTGTGCGGCGAGATGAACGGAAAGTTTCGGTACTATGACAAGAACGGTAAGCGTCAGGCTACGAGAAAGCTGGCGTGGATTTCGACGCAGTACATTACGAGGACCGGGCGGCTCCTCCCCGGACTAAAGTCCGGGGTTCCCGCCGCCCCGTGATTCTATGGGAACGAAAAAGAACCCGGGAAAGTTTGACTGTTACAACAAAGCCGAACCGGACGAGCCGGTGTTCATTCTGCTCGCGCGGGACAAGGCGGCGCCCGAGCTTGTTCGCGAGTGGGCGATGAAGAGGTCATTCCAGATCAACATTGGTCTCAAGCCCGCGAGCGATCGGGAAATGGTCAGGGAGGCGCTACAGTGCGCCGATGCGATGGAAGCCTGGCGCAGAGTGAATCGGCGATGAGGCGTATAAGCCCCCGCGTATTTCTCATCGGCGCATCCGAATTGTACAGCCTGGGCCTGAAGCGCTACTTTGATCATATCGGTACCGCGTGGCGTCCCGAGCGCCCCCAAGGAAGAGATCCGGAAGCGCTGATCGAGATCATGGGTCGTCTCTGCTATCGGTCTTGGTGTTGGTTTGGGTCCGAGCCCGAGTCCTTGTCCGGATCCGTGTCCTCAAGGAGCGCCTCATGACCGCCGCAATTCTCCACGCCGCTTACCAGTGGGGGCGATCAACGGATCGCGGCGCATGGTGCCCAGGGTCGTTCGCGTGGTCAAAGACGCGTTGTGACTCGGGCGCACGGGGTCGACGTGTGCTGCGACTCTTTTCGGCCCCCCTGCGATCTCCAAAAGTTTCTTTGAGCAGGATATGACCGCCGCGATTCTTTTTGTCGGATGGGGCCATCCTCGATCGTTCTGCAACTCCCGCTCGGTCTCTAGGACGTTGCCGTTCCTGCGGGCCCGTGGATCACGCGGAGCGCAGCCGTGGCTGGCTTGGTCTTGGTCCGCTTGGGGCAACGAAAGTTATAGGGTGCTTCGTTCATGGCGATGAGCTGGTGGACCCCCTTTGTCGTCGTTCTCTATTTCGTTCTGGGTGCCGGGCTTTTACATCTCGCAGGAATGAGGCCGCGATATCTGAATATCGGCACGACCCTGATGCTGATTTTCTGGCCGTGCTGTCTCTTGCTTGATGCTGTCTTTTGGTTCTCTAGAAAGGACAATCCAGCAGGCTGGAGCGGTCAGGCTGCGGCGATGCGCGTGCGGCCGGCGACAAGAAGCGCCCAGGAAATGGCCTGTCGGGAATGCGGGGCCCAGGTCTGCACCAATCCGTTTTGTGAAGCGGCAAGCCATATCTGCGAGGAATGCGCGCGAAAGAAAAAAGACGAAGCCGCGCCGGATCCCGTTGACGGGGTCGGGTGGGAGAGTTCTGCCGTCGAACTTCTGGATGATCTTCTCGACGCGATGGGCGCTCTAGTCGCTGCGAAAGCGGCCCCTCGCGTTAGAGCTCGCGGGGGCGAGAGGATGAGTTTCATCGATCTGGTGGTTCCGTTCTACGAGGTTATGATGGAGCTTTCGAGCCATCTTGCTCAGTTGGGTATGGGGGATGCCCCTGATGAGATTCTTGAGCGCCTCGAGGAGCTTTTCAACTCTCTAAAAGAGGAGGCTAGAAAGCGCCAAGCTTCTTCCGGTGCTTCGCCCGAGCCGACGGAACACAGTGAAGATAAACGGACGTGATAGCGATCGAAGAGTGACCCATCTGCTGCTGAACATATTTCAAATCTCCTGTCCATTCGAGCAGGTAGATCGCTCGCGTATGCCGAAGACTATAGAGGCTGTAGCTTTTCTTCAGGCCGGCTGCTGCGGCGGCTCGCTTGAAGATTCGCCAAGCGGTCGTGTAGGAAAAGTCAAAGAGCGGGATCTGGGGTGAAGCAGGCAACCAATCCAGCGAGTCGACGTACTCTTTGGCCAAGTCCACGTCGCGGAAGATCTTCCTGACCTTGCCGGTTCGCTTGTTTTTTTTCTGCTTGGCAGTTTGGATCTTGACCTGGTTCTCCTGGAGCGTGAACGCCCCGGCCCGCAGGAGGAGCGCCTCGGCCGGGCGCGCGCCGGTGTTGGCCTGGAAGGATAAGAAGCGGTGCGGATCCTCGGGCTTTAGGTGCGAATGGACCTCGACCCCCGTCTCCCGGGCCGCCTCCAGGAGCTTGCCTACTTCATCGGCAAGAAGATACCGATCTCGATCGGGTGGCCGGAGTAGGTCTAGGTCCATTCTGGATCCGGATTCTATCCCGGATCATGCAATTTTCTACTATTTCCTTCCAAGTCCTTGGGCCTCAAGAGTTTACAATTATTGAAAGTTAAGCATTTTTAGTAAGAAAGATGAACACCGCCAAGACCCTTTCGCTATACTCATACATGCGGGACGAGGGCCCGCGAGCTCTTTTGAAACTGGGGAACCTGGGGCCCGAAGGGGTGCCAGAACGGGACCGACGCGGCACAATCCCTGCGATCGGGATCCTGGACCTGCCCGCAGTACGGGGAGCGCGCAAGGTCGCGCGGAGATCCGGAAGGGGATAGGTTGGAAGGTTAAAGTTTCTAGTCCGCGTCCTGACTCGTGTCAGGACGCCACTAGGAGCTTTAAGGAGAAAACCATGCAGACAATCGACTGGGGCAAGCTCTGGGAACTCGCCACGGGAGAGGCCGGAGGCGATGCGAAGATCGAGCCGACGGCGGATCCGGAGCTGGTGATCCTGCACTGGCCGGACGGATCCAGAGGGTATTGGTTCTGGAAGCACGGGGAGTGGAATCCGGATCAGGAATACAACTCCGCACCGTGTGACGTCGCGGCTCGAGACTCCCTGTAATCAAAAGCTCACGACCGGGCCCTCGTCGAGGGCCCGAGGGTGGGTTTTTGGGAGAAAGCCATGCGTTCATATTACGTCAGGTACTGGGCCGAGGACGGCAAACCGATGATTGGGGGCGTCTTTCAATCCGAGTCATCCAGGTTCCAGCGACGGCAGGACGCCGAGCTCAGACTGGCCGCCGTTCGCGAAGTCCACGAGGGGCGCCAGATCAACGGGGAGATCCTCGAGAGCGGCTGGTATCCGGAGATCTTTCTGCATTGCCCAGAGCCGTCGGAGCCGCAAGCAATCGGCGGCAAGTGCTTTGGGTGCGGAAAGCTGCTGACGGTCGCGGATGCGGAAAAGGCCGGAGAGCTTCCGCCTTCGCCGGCGATCACAAAAAAGCCTGACTGGCGCGTGCGTGCAAACGCCGATGGGCAGGCGGCGATGCAGGCCTTGGCCAAGGGGGTCAATTCGACGTTGGCCGATCCTTTCAACGAGGCGTTTATCGACGAGTTTTTCAACCAGCATCGTACGATCCAGCAGAACATCATCCGGCTCTTTCGCGGTCTCTGTGTCGAGTTTACGGCGCGTGTGGCTCGAGACGGCGCGGCCAAGTGGGTAGACGGTCGCAACGAGGCATCGGCCCAGCTGGCCCGTGAGATTTCGGGTGCAGCGATCCCTCTGCCTTATGTGTAGATTTTGGGGAGAAAGCCATGACCAGGATCAACGACGTCATCAAGATCAAGGGAGGCGTCGCGGTCGTCGGGCGCGCGGCCGTCAAGGACGTCGCGGCGCTGCGCGAGCGGTTTGGTTATTCCTACGAAGCGCTCGCGAGGATCTTTCATCTGAGCCGGGAGGAGGTCAAGGCAGCGCTCCGTTACGCTTCGCGCAACGGCATGCCGCCGACGATGTTCGAACCCTAATTTTACGGGAGAGCAGGATGGCCAGACGCAGAAAAGAAAACCCCCTGGACAAGGCGATTGAAGCCGAGTGGTACAGGCGCGCCTCGGGCGTCCAGGTCAGCGTGCTTGACATTCCGAAGATCTTTCGGGAGGCCAAGCTCGAGCTTGCCGCCGGCAAGTCGCTGCCGGATGCGATTGACCTGATGATCCAGCGGTACCGGAAGAACTGATCCAACAATCCACGGCCGGGCTCTGATCCAGAGCCCGGGGGTGGGTTTTTGGGGACACCATGCGAGACGAACGCTATCGAATTTGGCCGGAGATACTCCGGCGCATTGGAAAGCGCGAAGTCAGCTCGGCAGACGTGGCCGACATGCTGGACTATCCCAGTACCGAACAAGGGGGAAAGCGCGCGCATTGGACGGCGTGTCAGTTGCTTCGGCGTCTGAAAAATTGGGGATACATCCGGCGATCTGGCTTTGCGGATCCAGAGGGGGGAGGCGTCGGGCGCCGTCGGGCGCTTTATGAAATTACCCAAAAAGGGCTTCGGAAGATTTCGGGAGAAAAACCATGAGCGCGTACATTGTGGACGATGGCCATATCGACTATCTCATCCAAGCGGGATTGTTCTGGTCATCCAAGGCTGGCCCGCTCGGGTGGTATCACGGAGGAACCTGGCACGAGCTGACCAGGAGAACCGCCCATCGGATCGGCTCGATTCTTCTGCGGGAGAATTTCAAGTCGGTCAATCATCGGTACGGCGAAAACAGCGAGTCCCCGGCTTATTTCTACAAGCCGCACCCAGCGTACCCGCCCGATCCGGTCCAGGTCCTCAAGGCGATTACCTGCTACGAATACCAGGCCTGCGAGTACGAGGAATGGGAGGCGAGCGAAGCTCACGCGTTTTGCAAGGCGCTGCAGGCGCGCGCGATCCGGCAGCTTCCGGGCTGGGAAGAGGCCGATTGGGGAGCGCCGAGTTTGGAAAGGAGGACGCGCTGATGCCCAGATACAACCAAGACCCCTATTGGCTCACGCTGCGATTCCGCGGCGTCTGCGCGCGCTGCAAGCGGCAGCTTCGCCGGGGCGAGCGCGCGTTCAGGTCCAAGGACGGCTCGCTCTTTTGTGACAAGGACGAATGCGGTGGCCAGGAGAGCCGGGATTTTTCGGCCGCCAAGATGGACGAAGAATTTTTCTCCGGCCCGCAGTACTAGTCAGGTTCTCGTCAGCGCCTCGGACTGCTGCATCACCGCTCTAGCGGCGGCGATCCGGAGTAGCTACCCGGATAGCTCCGGTCGACTGGGCCGGATGCAGCAGCCCGGGGCGCGACACGAGGCCCTGATTTCACGGGCCCGTTAACGGAGGAAACCATGGCGCACAATGTCAATTCCATGTTCTCGGCGGATCAAGTCCCCTGGCACGGCCTGGGCAAGATCGTCAAGGGACGCCTCGCGGCGGCCGAGGCGATCGTCGCGGCGGGACTCGACTGGGAAGTCGAAAAGCGTCCGATCTTCATCCAGCGTGCCTCCGATCAGGGGGCTCGATTCCTCGCCACGTCCAAGGGACAAGCGGTCGTCCGCAAGGACACCGGCGCCGTTCTTGGAGTGGTGGGGCCGCGATGGGAGCCGCTGCAGAACAAGCCGGCGTTTTCGTTTTTCGACGAAGTCGTCGGAAAAGGTCAGGCGATCTACGAGACGGCGGGAGCCCTGGGAGCGGGCGAGAAGATCTGGATCTTGGCCAAGCTGCCGGGCGAGATCGTGATCCGCAAGAACGAGGAGGACCGCACGGAAAAGTACCTCCTCTTTACCAACAATCACGACGGTTCGGCGGCCGTCAGGATGTGGTTCACTCCGGTCAGGGTCGTCTGTCAGAACACGCTCAGCGCGGCGACCAACCTGAAGCGGCGCGATGAGGGGATCAACCTGCGCCACACCAAAAACATCCACGAGAAGGTCAACGAGGCTCAAAAGGCGCTGGGCCTGGCGGTCAAGTTCTACGACGAGCTGGGGGCGACCTTCAACACGCTCGCCGAAAAGCGCGCGGAGACCAGGGCGGTCAAGGCGTACTTCGAAAGCCTCTTTCCGATCCCGGAGGAGGCTCCGGAGAACGAAAAGGCGATCGAAAACGCTCATCACCGGCTGGCCGAGCTGCAGCGTGCCTACCGGAACGACCCGACCAACAACCTGCCGGGGATCCAGGAAACCTGGTGGTCGGCGTACAACACCGTCACGGGTTTCACCGATCATGGTCGGAATCACCGGGGCGAAACCGAGTCGGCGAAAGCTGAGGGTCGTCTCAAGTCGATCTGGTTCGGCAGCGGCGCCGTCAAAAAGCGCAAGGCGCTGGAGCTGGCCGTGACCATGGCCAAGGCGTCCTAGTTTCCGCAGAGGCCGATCCTCCCTGCGGCTGCAGAGGATTCATAGCCCGATGCAACGCTCCCTGGGCGGTTGCCCAGGGGGCGCTCATCGGATTATGGAGAAAACCATGGAGAAAGCCGAGACAGAGGGATTGCACGCCTTTGCGGCGCATAACATCGCGATGCAGGCAAAGGAGCTGGTGTTCAAGGCCCAGGACCAAGTCGACGCGATGCCCGAGGGCAAGCTGCGCGATAAACTCCGGAAGCGTCTGGGCCGCGTTCGGTCCGAGCTGGAGTTGCTCGACAATTTGGTTCGCGAGCACATTTGGAGGCAGAACCCGTGAGAGTTTGGGATCTTGATCCTTCTGTTCTCTGTCGGCAGCATCTCCTGGGTGAACACCGGGAGATCCACGCGATCTTTTCGATCCTCTACAACGGCAAAAAGGGCTACCGTAACCATCCTGAAGTACGGCGATGGGAGGGGTATCTCCAGGCCCTGCGAATCCGGCATGATCGGATCGCCGGAGAGATGGTAGAGCGTGGCTACAGGCACGCTTCGGAGATCACGGACGGACCGAACGCGGACCAAAGAAGAGATCACGGACGAAGAGTTGCGTCAGATCTATCGTGCCACCCGCGTTCGAAAGGTGAAGAGATGAGCGGCTGCCGCGCAATCAGGGCCGTCTGGGTGGAACTGGACAAGGACGGGGACTTGGTCGATCAGGAAAAAGGACGTTGCTCGGATCATACGAGCCTGCTTGTGGTCGGCGGCGTTCCTGTCCGGCAGGTCATGGCGGTATGCCCAGGCTGTCGGGAGAACTGTGAATGCGAGAGCTGCAAAGCCGAAAAGGAGGTCTTGAATGCAGAACATCTATGAAGGCTGGAGGAAAAAGGACGGCAGCGTGATTGTGACCGTCAATGCGGTACCGCTCGAGTCGGCGCTCGGGATCCGGAACCACAGTCCGACGGGGTTCGAATGGGGGTATGGAGGATCGGGTCCGGCTCAATTGGCGCTCGCGATCCTCACGCACGAATACGGCAAGGAGATCGCCCAAGACTTTTATCAGCGGTTCAAGTGGGCGTATATCGCTACGTTGCCGCAGGAAAAGAGCTGGATGCTAAAAAGTGATCAGATCGAGACGATCATCCGACGCATCAGATCTGAAGAACAGTCCCGGATCTCGGACGAGTGATCAAGGTTCCCAAGCATAGGTCCGCGAGCGGAAAGACCACGTTCAGGTTTCTGTCCTGGTGCCGGTGATGAAGCAGGTGGTGGCGTTTGATCCACCGGTAAAGTCCGAGCTGTTCGAACCAGCGCTTTGCCGGCACATGAAAACACCAGTGAAGCCCGTCGAAGATCAGACCGTAGGCCATGGCGCCGATCGCCCCGCCGGCGGCCAGGGGCAAGCCGATCGCCCACTCGACCGCAAGAAGAACCGGCAGGTTCACCAGGAGCAAAAACAGATAATCCCGCGGCACGAACGTAATATGCTCCAGCGCTTCCATGCTGCCGACGTGAAACGTCTCGTCGGCCCGAAAGAGGTCGTGGTGGATCAGCGCGTGAAGCTCATAGGGGTAGGGTGGCACCGACCTTTTGTGCATCCAGAACCTGTGCAGCGTCCATTCGAAAAAGCTGCCGTAGATGAAAAAGGAAAAGAACCCAAGGATCTGCGGGATCCAGAATTCGGTTAACATGGAGGGCATTGTACATGGCGCGTGTCAAGTTTTCCCACCCAAACGAATTCGCCGACGAGCTGAAGCTCCGCAGAGACGATGTGCAGGACTCGATCGTCAGGGTCACGATCGAGCGGCGAAGGGTCCCGGCCTCGATCGCGATGCAGGTCCCCGAGGGGACCCGGGCGATCGAGCTGATCGGGACGGCGGTCGTAAAAGGGCAACTTTTCCGCTTGGACGTCCTGATCGGGGTCGTGGTCGATATCGATGCGCCCTCGGTCAAGGACAAGGACGTCATCGGCCGCGCGCAGATGGCGCTGAATAACCTGGTCGGCAGGCTCCAAGCTGACGGCTTTGCCGTCGGCGGCGGCAAGTTTGAGGTGTAGAGATGGGATACATAAAGCATTGGGACTGGGAGCAGCTCCTAGAGGATCCTCTTCTGCCCCACTCGACCTTAACCATAGAGATTGTCCCCGGGTCCACGTCGCCCCTGATCCGACTAGAGGCGTACGACCGTGGGGGTCGAGGGACGCTTCACCGGGTATTCACGAGGGCTGCGTCTCTAGAGGAAGCAGAAAAGCTTGCTCGCAGAATAGCCTTCAAGGCTGTAACGAAGCACACTTTTAAAATCAAAGCGGTCGGATTTAATTGGTGCAAGATGAAAAAAGGCAAAGCCCGTCGCGCCAAGGGGCGGCTCCAGTCCCCGGAGGTGCTCGAGCGTGTTTCGCGCCTCATGCTTTCGGTGCTCCATGAGACAGGGGTCGAGGCGGCGATTGCCGGGGGCTTTGCGATGCAGATCTACGGCTCGCCGCGGCTTACGGCCGACGTGGATCTTTTGGGGATTTCGGCCCCCCTGGACCCCGGGGCCATGGCCCCTTTTGTGCCGATCCGTCAGCTCAGCTTCGGGGGGCACCGCTACCGGTCCCCCGCCGGCGTCGAAGTCGACGTGATCGTCAGGGCGGATGATTACTCTGAGCTCTACCAAGAAGCGCTCGGGGAGTCGCTGCACACCGAGGACGGGCTGCCCGTGATCTCCCCGGAGTACCTCGCCGCGATAAAATTTGCGGCGGGACGCCCGAAAGACCAGGATGATCTCCTGTGGCTCTTGCAGCAAGAGGGGTTGCTTGATCGAAAAGGGCTGCTTGCGATCGTCTACCGGCTCTTAGGTGGGCGGTTTGCCAGAGACGAACTCAAGCTGGTGATCCAAGAGGCCGACTGGAGATCCGAACGCGAACGGCAATCGGAGGATGGGTAAATGGAAGGATTCTGGCTCTCACCCTATTACGAAAAGATCCCCGTCATCGAGCACCTGATCACAATCCAGCAAGAGCCGCATTCCTTTGGGCTCACGCAAAGGGACGTTGCGGGTCAGGACGTGGCCGGGCTGCGGCAGATCGCCGAGGACCTGATCCATGAAGGTTGGATTCGGTATCGGTACCTGGCCGGGACCCACTATATCGAGATGGGCCGGTTCAACCGCGACAAGGTCGAGCGGGTCCTCTTTGAAGAGCTGACGGACGAGCCGATGCTGGAAGAGCGCCTCGTGATCGAAGTCGCCGCGCCTCGGAAAGAGTACGTCGGCACGATCGCGGCGATGCTCGAGGGCTCGATGTTTCACTCTTGGCAGACCAACCCCAAGGCAGGTTGGAGGTTCTGCCGCTGATTTTCTGGTTTTCTCCCATCGGTCCATGCCCGCTTGATCCGGCGGCGGGCTGGGCCGTAAAATTCGAGTAGAAGATTAGCGCCGACCCCCTATTCTTCCTCCTTATACGACTGCCCGGGCCCTTGACCCAAAGCGGGGGCCCGGGCATAATTTTTCACCTTGTGGCGGCTGCGATAAACTTGCGCGACTTCGTTCAGAGGAACGTGGGCCGTGCCCCGCACCCGAGCGGAAAGGGTCCGGAGACCTGGCGACCCGTGTCGTCCTCGGGCCAGCCGCCCGTAATAATCCCCAGTTTCATTTCAAGCCGACGGCGATCTCGGTCGTCGTCGGCGCGATATTTTTTACCTCGGTCTTACAGCTGCAACACGCGGGGCTGGCCCACGGGCCGGCCTCGCGCTAATTTTCGAAAGGATCTTCCGATGGACTTGGTGTTCCGGTTTGTCCTTGTGACTGCCTCGCTGTTCGGGGCGGTCGCGCTCTGGAGCAGGGCCGCGGCGATCTTTACGAGGCTCGCCGTGATTCCGTAGATTTTCCCTAGGAGGTCAGGATGAGAGCGTTAGGACTAAAGAGATCCTGCAGGGCGGATCCGCCTTTATTCGCGATCACCGAACGGCTCGCGCGGCATGACATGCGCGCGGCGCTGCTGCCCATGGTCAATCATGCGGCGCGGCGGATCGAAAAGGGCTTTGCCGTCTGGAAGGCGGCGCGCTACTTGATTAGATCGATCAAGCTGCGCTGGCCGCTGGTCGAGCTGATCAGCGACGATGACGAGGAGTATATTTTCCGGCAGCTCATCAGACATGCAGAGCGGACGCGGACTGTGATCAAGGCGGATTACCCGCCTAGGATCAGGAGAAGGTTATGGGGTTAGAACTCTATCCGTTTCAAAAGACCGGAGTCGAGTATCTCCTCTCCCGCAAGCGGGCGCTTTTGGCGGATGAAATGGGAACTGGAAAATCCGCCCAAGCCCTCGGTCTGATCAACGCCGACCCGAAGATTCGATCGGTGCTGATTGTATGCCCGGCACACCTAAAGCTCAACTGGGAGATCGAGGCGCGCCAGTGGCTCCGGGGCAACTGGAAGATCTGCATCCCCGACAGGGACGGCTATGACATGCTCGCGGATCTGGTAATCGTCAATCACGAGCGGATTATCGGAAAGCACGGCAAGGAGCTGCATGAGCAGCTCGCGGCTCGATCGTGGGACCTCCTGATTGTCGACGAGGCCCACTATCTAAAGTCGAGCAAGGCCTCTAGAACGATCGCGGTCCTGGGATCAGGAAGCAAAAAGAACCCCTCGCGCGGCCTAGTCGACTCGGCCGACAGGGTCGTTTTCTTGACCGGGACCCCCATCCTGAATCGGCCGCGGGAGCTCTGGACGCTCCTTGAGGTCCTCGCCCCAGGCAAGTTCGGCTCCTGGGTGGGATACCGGATCCGCTATTGCGGAGCGCGGCAAGAGAAGATCTGGACTAAGGACAGGAGCGGTCGCGCCGTCCAGCGAACGATCTGGATCGACGACGGCGCAAGCAACTTGCAGGAGCTAGGCGAAAAGCTCCGCGCGACCTGCATGCTAAGACGCATGAAAAAAGACGTCCTGCCGGAGTTGCCCGAAAAGATCACCCAGCTGATCGTGATTCCGGCCCCCAAGGGAACACGTCTCGCCGGCGCCGTGGCCCGCGAACGAAAACTTTACGAGCAGCAAAAGTTCAAGGTCGACGCCGCTATCGGGTGGGTCGGGCATATGCGGGGCAAGCACGGGTACGAAAAAGCGGTCAAGGCCCTAGGGCAAGCGCGACAGGTGGCGTTTTCAGAGATCTCCAAGCTGCGCCACGAGGTCGCGCTCTCCAAGATCAGAACGGTCGCCGATCATGTCTGCGGGATCCTCCAGGAGGGCCAGAGCAGGGTCCTCGTGTTCACGCACCACAAGGCCGTCGCCCACGGGATCGCCGAGGAGATCACCTCCAGCGACGTCGGCAACGCCCTGCCGGTGACCGGGGGGCACACGGTCCAGCAGCGCCAGGAGATGGTCGGTTGGTTCCAAGACGCGGCCAAGACCGAAAACCGGGTTCTTGTCGCTACGATCGGGGCGCTCGGGACCGGGCACACCTTGACGGCCGCCTCGGTGGTCGTGTTTGCCGAGCTGGACTGGGTTCCAGCGGCTGTAGCGCAGGCAGCCGACAGGGCGCATCGGATCGGCCAGAAAAACACCGTTCTGGTGCAGCATCTGGTGCTAGAGGGCTCGCTTGACGTTAAAATTGCAAAGATGATCTTGTCCAAGCAGGGCAAGATCGACCAGGTTCTAGAGCACGAGCCGATCGACATTTTTGGAGAGTAGAGCATGCGCTTATTGTGGCGGTGTTGGGACTCCCTGGAGGATATCCCCCGCATAGGAGACGATAAGTTTTGCGCCGGCTGCGGAAAGCTCGTCGCACGGGTCGAGATCGATAAAGAAGGCACCGTACAAACAATCCATTATGTGGCCGAGACCGGCCTTGAACCCAGACCCTACGCGATCTTCCTCGGTGACCACAACCAAAAGTGGGTTTGTAACCCCGGGTGCGGCAGGGCGGCGCTTCTCCTTTACGCTCTGCAAAAAATAAGCAACCGGCTCGCTGCCCTAGGGGATCAGAAATGAAACCCCTCTACTACCAAGCCGTCTGGCATTCCTATCTACCGGACGTCGCGCCACCGGCCATCAGATGGCCCACGCTCGTCGGCCTGATCCAGCGGCTCCGCGAGTTGGACAAGACTCCTTATTCGGTCCAAAAGATCGAGGCGGTCATGGACACGGGGGCGATCCTGCTGGTCCCCGAGCCCTATTACCGGACGGAAAAATCGACATCAAGGCCGATCGAGCGTCAAGGGCGCAGGCCGTTTCTTGGCCGCAGCACCTCGACCCTCGATTGGCACACGCACGGAGAGCTGATTAAGCTCTCGCGCTGCTTTGAAAAAGGACACCGACAGCTCAGAGACGATCCGGACAATCCAGGCTGGGAGAGCTGCGGCTATTGCGGGATTATTCGGAGGGTTCTGTGATGGAGCGGCCGAACGGTGCCACCGTTGTTTTTTGGGCTTTTAAGATCGTGGGCGTGATTCTCGTGTGGATCGGCTGCGCGATCCTGCCGCCTTGCGAGTATTGCGGCGGCTTGTGCTCGAAAGAGGATCAGTGCGACGTGTAGTAGAGGCCCTGGGCGGGAGGGAGCTCTCTTTCGCTCTCTGGGCTCAACAGCCCATGGGGTGCCCGATCGGCTACGGGCATCCCGTAGGAGGTTGAACATGGCAAGAAAAAAACGTGAATATTTCCACGTCGTTATCCGGGAAGGAATCGGCGAAGTCGGTCGGATCCGCGGCCTCACCGGAAAGCAAGCCAGACAGATCGCCAAGCTCATCAACGGCGAGATTTACCCCGAAGGACTCGCCTTGATCGAGCCCGCTCCCAAACGCAAGCGAATTCTGGATCACAAGGATCGACTGGACATTTTTACAAAGGAAAAGATAGGTTAATACCATGCGAGACAAACGAAACCGGATCTGGCGATCGGCCTTGGCCCGGATCGCAAAGCTCAAATCCAAACAGACGACCGCCGCGGAGCTGGCCGAGGACCTTGACATGTCCCATTCGGCCGCTTGCGGACTGCTCAAGCGGCTGCAGGGGTGGGGTTACATGCGGCGCGCGGGCTTTCGCGCGGCGGGCGGAAACGGCGTCGGCCGACAGCAGATCGTTTTTGCTATCACGGCCAAAGGAGTCAAGGCAGTGGCTTGGGGGAAGAAGAATGCGTGAAGTCGCCCCCGAATTCATCTCTGCCGAGTTCATCTCGATCCCCAAACTCGGAATCACGGCGCACATTGCCGCTGGAGACGGGCCCGTAAAGCGCGGCAACGAGGTCACGCTCTTGTGCGGCGTATCAGGGACCATCTCGTACATTTACGGACCGGCCGAGACGCTCTACGGGGTCTGCAAGACATGTTGCGAACGATTCAAACTCGTTCGGCAAGGGGTCAAAGTCGGATCTTCCGGCGAAGCGGTCCCACCGTCCTGCGGAGAACCAATCCCGGGGCTACCGGCACCGCCGGACGGATCCGTCGGCGGGGTGGTGTTAGCGGAAAAAACCGACGAGGAATTTCCGGACGATCCGGACTTTATAGGAGCGACCCGAGAACTGGAACGGATCATCGGGGATCCACGGATCTACGAAGAGATCGCCAAGAAAAACGGACTACCGTCAGAGCTGCTGCTCAAGGGTCTAAAGGAGCGGGCATTGATCGCGAAGATGGGAGTTGGTCTCGCCGGACATCTGATGGGCCAGGGAGCGCCACCTGGGAAAATCCGAGAGGCTCTACATACCATAGAAAGATGGATCAACAAGCGTTATGGACTATAACCTGCTGCCCGGAATCTTTCTCCTGGCGGCGATCGGCCGACACCCCGCCTATGCCGGCGCGGGGATCTTCGGGGCGGCCATGTCGTTCACGGGCGCAAACCCGCTCCTTGTCGCCATCTGCTTTCTCTTGGCCGTCGCGCTCTTTCACACGCTGGTCTATATCAAGGAGAACCCAGATGCCTGAAAACGGAGCGCCAAAGCTCACCGATAAAGAGATCCTCGCGCTGCCGGACGTAAAGTGTCCGACCTGCGGGGACAAGGGCCTCGTTAGGGTGGAGAACCACAAGATCTACATGCACAAGAACGGCTATATGTTCATCCCGGTCACCTCGACGATTCACTGCTTTAACTGCAAGCAACCGATCGACGTCTTGGCCGTGGCGAGAAAGGCCGGCCTTCCGGGGCCGGGCGCTTAAAAGCCGAACCGATCCGGAAACTCGGCGTACGCCTCGCGCAGTTCTTTTCGGGTCCTGTATTTGAACGGCAGGATGATCGCCTTTTGCTCGGCGTACGGACGATCCGCGACAGGAAGATCGCTATAGGGTCCAAAGTTGACCCAGCTGTTCTGGCCGCGCGTCTCGGTGGTCATGGCCGCTCGAGCAAGAGGCGAGAACATCTTGGCGTGCTCCACCCAAGCGTTCTCCTCTCCGTTGGGCCCGAAGCTCAGGCCGTAGGCCGCATGCGCGTAATAGTCGTGGATCGCCCGAAACCTCCAGTTCTCCTCCCTGGTGAAAATCGCGTGATCCGCGCCGCCGTCGTACACCCAGAGGTGATTGTTCCCGAAAACGTCCTCCATCATCTGGGCCGAGCCACCCGGATAAGGATTGGGATCCTGCTCTCCGTAGGGCTGCGTGTGGATCGGCATCATCCGGAACTGCGCGTTGACTTCGCGGAGCAGCTGCTTGTACGCCTCTTTGACCCAGGGCTTTTTCGACTGGTCAGGGGTCTCTTCGAAAATCTCCGCGATCTGACGGGCGACCACGGGATCGACTTTGACGTAGGGCGTCGGCTGGATCGGCGGCAGCCCGGACTCTTTGACATAGGCCTGCGCGACCGCCTGCGCGTACTTGTTCTGAAGCCTGGGGTTGTGACGATAGTCACGCTCCCGGAGATACGCCGGGCGGATCATCGGTCTTCCGCCTTACTCACGATCAGCGCGAGGATCGTTGGGGAAGAGAGCTCCTGGATCTTACGGTTGTTGTATTTGAGCGGTAGTTTCAAGATCTCACGGACCGCCTGATCCGCCTTGTCCTGGATCCATTTCGGGGTCGAGGGGTTGTGCCCGGGCCATTTCAGGTGCGCGGCGATCAGATGCCCGAACTCGTGCGCCATGATCCCGGCGAGCTCTTCCTGGGTGAGCTCCTCTTCGGCCGCGGCCGCAAAGCAGATCGTTCCCTCTTCATGCAGCGTGTGCGCGAACACGCGCCAGGTTTTCTTGTGGTCGGTGTCGGCGAGCTTGCAGATCTGGATCCGGCGGCTCGGAAGCTCCGGTATCATCCAAAGCGCATGGTCTGAAAGCAGCCAGAACGTCTCGCGGATCCGCGGAAAGTTCACGACGCTCTGCGTGTCAAAAAAGCCCGGCATGCTAGATCCTGTTCGGATTCTCGATCGTAAACTCGGGGATCGCCGTCTCGCCCTCTGTGGGCGTGTGGCCCGGATCAAAGATCACAAGCCCTGCGTGAAGTTCGTCTCCGTCAATCTCCGGATGGACCCGCCAGCCGATGTTGCCTAGGTGAACATCCTTGAGGTAAATACCGGCGTCGCCCAGGCCTGCGAGCGTCTCACCCAGTGGACATCCAGAAGGTCCGTAGAGCTCGTTGATCGCGTCCATCATCTTCGTCTCTGCGGCCTCTTGGCGCGATCGACGATTGTACTCGCGCTTGAGCGCGGCGGCTTTGTGCCACTCGGTAGCGGCTTCTCTGTAAAGGACAAGGCCGCGGACGACGGCACTCAACTCGTTAGCTTCCGCTTCTTTCCGTATTCCACGAAGCCTAGATTCTGTAAACGAAGAGACCCCGAAGCCAAGCCCGGGTATATAATGCTCCCCCATAAAAGGCACAACCCCCTCTCTTACGATCAGATGCACCGGCCACGTCTTGCCGCGCCAGCTGATATCAGGATAAAGGCGGATGATCTTTTTGATCCGAACGAGACCGGACGCCCCGTAGCCGCCCTCGTCCAGATACTTTTGGATCTTGTCCCAGACGGCGCCCTCGGTGGGATCGCGCGTGATCTTTAGGACCCAAGGCTCTTTGAGCTGGTAGACGCAGCCGAAATGCCCGCAACCGAGGCGCTCGCCGATCGGATAGCCGATCAAATCCTGGATCTTGGCAATCCTATGCGGCGCGAGGATCTTTTTGATCCAGCCCGGCTCCTTCTCCGGCATTGCCGTTTTCTCCTCGAACTTTTTTGGGGATCGGCTTGGTGTTCCGATCGATGTACTCGGAGATCTTTTTCATGTTCGCCTTGAGCTCTTCCCGATCGACAGCCGCCTGCTGCCGCTCTGCCTCCATGTCGGAGATGAAATTTTCGTAGAGCGCCGCTAGGTAGATGTTCAGCGCCTTGAGGGGGAACATCACCAACAGCGTGGTGACAGAGACCGCGAAAAGACCGCCGGTCATCATGAGCGTGCCGTTGAAGGTCTGAAGACGCAGCACCCATTCGGGGTTGAGCACGACCGCGATCAAGATCCCTTCAGAGACAAACAGGACGACGATCACAGAGACGATCAGCCTCCAGATCCAGCGCGGCGGCGCAAAGTACTTGGCGAGCTCCTTTTCGCGATCGGCTGTCGGTTTCATGCTCGCCTCTGGAGCTGAGACGGTCGAGCAACACACCAGCCGCCAGAGCCCGGTAGCTTGATATCACAGCAGGCAGGATCGCGGCCCTCGGAGTCCATAAACTCATGTGAAGTGTGGCCCATGAATTTGACGACCTTCCCTCGGTACGAACCGGGCGTCATCACTACTAGACGCTCTCCTTGCTTCCAGCTTTCCGCCGGGCACCGCTCGGACTTTTTACCCATCAGTACTTGCTCGAGACATTCCCGTAGGTTTGATAGAGCTCTTTGAACTTGGCCAGCGGACAGGAAAATTCCCGATCGTAGACCGGGTGATGGTAGATCACCCTGGGATCCTGGCCGTCGACCAGGATGAACCGCCGAACCTCGACCTGCTCTCCGGTTTGCTTGCTGACCCAGTAGCGGTCGATCGTGACGTCATGACGGATCCGAGCGCGCTCCTCCGGGTTCCGGTGCTTGACCAGGATCAGGCCCCCCGGAATCTCGATCTTGGGTTTCTTTGGCTTTTTCGGGTCCTTCGACGACTTCATATCCGAGCCTCTTTAAATCCTCGATCGTATAACCGGGGGCGCCCCCGGGGAAACCGACCGGAGGGTCATGGCCCACCGCGGGCGACATGACCATAATGACATCTCGACAAATGGGACAATAATCCGTTCCGAAATATTGCGTGCTTGCGGCTGCACCACACCGGTAACAGGGAATCGGTAATGACCCCTCTCTAGCTGATTTCTTTTTTTCGAGCCCAAAGAGCTTACGCCAAAAGCTCACCGACTCCTCCTTCCGTGTCCACGAACAAATCGACGCGGACGTCCGCACATGTCAAATCGGCGAAATTTTTGACCGCAGCCGCAAGCACAAAGAACCATAGGGTTCCTCTCCCATGGCCTCCGGAGACCCTTTTTACCACGAAAATGACGGTATATCGATTTTCGGGGCCGTCTCCAGCGATCAAATTTTCGAAGCTTCCTGCCACAGCCGCAAACGCACATGATCAAAGGGTTCGGCCCGCGAGGATGATGCCTCCTTTTGTGGCTCTTCCGGGTCTCAACCGTTAAATTTTCGGGCCGATTATCACTCTTGATCTCGTTTCGATGGTGAACCTCTTCCCCTTTCCTAAGACGCCGACCGATTTTCTGCTCAGCTACAAGACGGTGCTCGTAGGCATGCCCGCTATAGTAGGCCAAGTGATGTCTCTTCCCCACCCAAACCATTATATACCCGTTCGAAGTAACCCATCGATCACGTCGTTTACTGGCCACAAGCACAACAGCATCCTATACAAAAGTCGCACGATGGACACCCTTCACAGTCGCAAGGGTCACAGTTGCAGTTCTCGTCACATCCGCATTCCTCCGTTTCCTCCTCTTGGACCTCAACCTCACACCCACAACAGCAGGTACATGTCCAATGTAGCGGGCACGACCCGCACGAACATTTCATGCACTCGCAATCCCCAAAGCACTCTAGGCACACAGGAGGATTCGCCGCCGTTCGGCTGGACTGAAAGCGGCCCAGTGAGCGGATGGTTTTTTCGGCGTCCTTGCCCGTCAGCTTGGATATTTCCCCGAGCTTTTGTTCCTCTACGACGCCGGCGGCGACGTGCAGAAATGAAAAACACCACCCGCAGGTCTGACAACTCATCTCCCCGGACTTTTTTATATAAAACGGATTGATCTCGATCGGGCACACCGGAACACGCTTGCCCTTGATCACAAAGAACCCGCGGATGCCCTTGCCCATCTCGGTCCGCAGGTTCGCGAGCCGCTCTTCCAGCTTCTCCGGGTCCCCTTTGCCCTGGATCAGGTACCGGTTGGTGACGTTGTAGGACAAGATCGCGCTTTTAAGATGCGACTTGTCCCGGAAAATCAACTCGACCGGGATCTTTGGCTCGTTGTCATTGACCGCCATCCAGGCCCTGACCGCCGCGGGAATCAAACCGACTTCCGGGACCCCGGTGTCCTCGTCACAGGACAAGAGCAACCGACAGTTCTCCTGCTCGGAAAACTCGATCAGGCTCGGCAGCATCTCATCGCGGATCTTTCCGGTCCCGTCCTGCCAGCTGCGCGTGTAAGCGAAGAACCTGACATCGCGCCGGCGCTTTGCGAGCTTGGTCCAGGTCTTGACGTACTTTGCCGAGAAAAAATCCCCGCCGACGTGGATTCGAAAGATCGGATCGATGATGTACTTTTCCATCGCCTTTACCCAGCGATCCGGGAAGAGCTTGACGATCGCATAGTTGACGTGGTGCGGAACCTGGTTTCGCAGATACCCCAGCGCGGCCGGCCGTTCTTTCCCCGTCTCCTCGTCGATCACAAAGCCGCCGGTCAAATAGCAGACGGCCTCGCATTCCTTGCTCGCGCCGATGCAGCTGCCGGCGCGCTCGGGCTGGCCGACCGGCAGTGAAAAGTTCTGGATCTTGCCCAGCTTGCTGTTCTTGTCCGGAATCGTCAGGCGCACGCGGTCTGCGAGCGCTTCTTCCAGCCGCTCCATGAACGCGGGGTCCGTGCCAGCGTCCCCGGCGTTTTCGATCACCAGGTCCCTGATCTTCTCCTTTTCCTGGTCGGTCACCTCAAAGTAAAAAGGGCCGATGCGCCGAATGCCTGCCTTGCGAGGGTTGGCCTCCGAGTCATCCGGTGAAACGTAACGTTCGATCACCTCCTCCGGCAGGTCGATTGCGTCCATCCCCGTGGACATTGGTTTCATCTCATAGTGCAGGAACAGCTCGGGAAACTCTCCGGAAAGGTTAAACGTGATTTCGTCGATCTCCTGCTCGGTCCTTCCGGCTGCGCGGAGTTTGTTCTGAAAGGTCTCAAGCAACATGCGCTAATCCTCAAACGCCAGGTTCAGGGCGTCGACCCAAGGCTGCGCCTGGGAGCTGATCAGGCATTTGTTCTGATCGACCCATTTTCTAGCGGCGTCTCCCGCGCGGTGGATCGTTTCGCGATGGCGCGCGGTCCAGTACTTTAAAGCAAAATACCAATCCTTGTTTTGGACGATGCCGCCGGGCAATCCTCGTACCTGGTGCATGTCCGGCGCCGCCAGGCGTCCCGAACTCCATGTCTCAAGGATCAGTTCGGGGTATTCGCCGACCGGCGAAACCAACGAAAGATAGCCGCACCCCGCGTACTCGAGCGCCTTGATGCCGCTCTTGTTGTGGTTAAACGGCAGATCGGCCAGCGGCGCGATCCCGATATCCGCGTCGATCGAGGCGAGCCGCTCGGCGTAATCCTCGTAATCGACAAAGCCGATCTGATCGATCCATTTGGAAGCCGAATGAAGGATCTTTGGGAGCTCCTCGCCGAAACAGACGAACCTGACGCGCCCGTCCCCTTCTTGGAGAATCCGTGAGAGCGGCAGGGCTACCAGGTCAAGATCCGCTCCGTGCGTCGGCGATCCGGCCCAGAGGATTTTTACGTGATCCCGCGGACGCCTGGGCGCGGCCGGCCAGATCGCCGCAGGCAGCATGTTTGGGGCCACGGCGACCTTTCGAGCATGCTCTCTCGCCCATTGGGCGAGCGTCCTTGTCGAGACCGTGACCACATCCGCGAGCTGCATCATCTCCAGGATTTCCTGCAGCTGCCAGCCTTCGAAAACCTTGTGCGATGGATTGTGCTCGGGGATCACGTCCGGGCGGTCGTCCAGGTCATAGAGGATCTTGATCCCATCTTTTTTCGCCGCTTCCAGGATCACGCGCAACTGAGGAACGGCCGCGAGCTGCACCCAGACAGCGTCATACCGCGCCGCTTTTGCCAAATCCAGCCGATTGGTATGGTGCGCGATCACCTTTCCCGCGGTATTCATCGAATCGGCCGGCATCATCGAACGATAATAGGACCCGGCCATCGGGCCGCAGGGCACAAAGAGACAGCTCCGCAACTTCGTGTCACCCAGACACAGCTGGTGCAGATAGATATCCTCGGCTTTGTGACGCAGCTCAAGGACGTCGGTTGCGGTCTCGACCGTCTTTGGAGAGATCTCTAGGACCTTTGCGACCTCGGTAGCGAACTGGATCGTCTCGGGGTCCGAAAAATATTCGCGACCATCCAGCTCCAGGCGCATCTTATCGCCCACGATCGAGACGTCCGCGCCCAGGTAGATCCTGACGGCAAACTCGGGGACATCCCTGATCTTGTCGATCAGCCTCTTTGCCATTCGCGAGATTTTAACGTTTTTCGGGGGCGCGAATCAATTATCGAACCCTTCGTCGGCCTCGGCTGCTTCCTCGAGCTCCTCTTCCTTTTCATCCTCTTCTTCGTCTTCGTCGTCGCCCTCGTCCATCTGATGCCAGCCGTAGATGCTCTCCCCGGAGGTCAAATCCCAGACGACCGCATCGTCGATCTGGTCCGCGTCCTCGGCGTCGGTCAGCTCGTCCAGCCGGGCCATGGCGTCGGCCTCTTCTTCGAACGCCTCGACCTTCTGGATCGCCCCCTCCACGCACAGGATGACGATATAGCGGTTGTCTTTGAACATCCTCCCTCCTACGCCGCCGCAGGCAGCGGCGTCTCCAGTTCTCTGTACTCTTCCCGGACGGCCCGGACGATATTGTTAGCGGACGTGAAATTCGCCCTCGGGACGTAAAACTCGAAAAGCTGCCCCGTGTCGATCATCCGGTACGGGATCGAGACCTTGTCCAGCCGGATCTTGACCTGGGCCGCGCTCTGGCCGAGCGCGACAGAGCCAGCGAGGATCTCATCGCCCGCAGCGGCAGGAGCTTGTTTCTTTTCGCTAAACACCCCGGCCGCGACCGCCGCGACGCCGCCGCCCACGAGCAAGATCGGAAGAACAGAAGCGCCCTCGTCTTTGCGGCGTCGACGGCTGCGAAGGCTGGTCTTGCGACGGCCGCGGCGCCGGCGGGGAGGGTTGTTCAGGGCGCGCGCGGCCGTCCACGATTTTAGGACCCAGGGGAGCACGATCGCACCGCCTACGCCCAGGGCGATCCACGGCAGCCATTTTATGATCGTGCCTAGATCGCCGCCTAGATCCCCAAGAGGATCCTTTACCTTTTCCCAGATGTTTTTTAGCGCGGCGGTAATCCCGGTGATGCGCGCAAACTCTGAAACCAGATTCGCGATATAGCTGATCAGCTGGGAAACGAGGATACCCACCTTGCCCCAGTTGCTTTGCCGACGCCAGTTGTTCATCTCCGTGATGGACCCGGCTATGGCCTGCATCGCATCCATCGCGCGGAAAAAGGGCTCCATCGCCTTGTCCACCTGCGCCTGATCAATCAGCTTCTGATCGCGCATCTTTAGGAGGTTGGTCTTGTAGCTTTCCATGTCAAGGAGCACGCTCGCGAGCTCGTCGTCCAACTTTTCGGCGGTCGAATCGCTCCAGCTGATCTTCAGTTTCTCTAGATCCGCCTTGGCGCGTCCTAGGCCGCCGGCGATTGCCGCGAGCCTCTGATTGAGCGTTGTCTTGAACGAAGAGAACGCCGCGTCGGCCTCGAGTTGACTTGAATACGGCATTACCAGCCCTCCTGAAGTTGCTTGAGCATCCGACCGGCGACCGGCGCGTTTTCCTGGCCAACATAAATGCCGGTGCCCAGCGCCGACTCTTCGACGAAATGATCGAGGTTCGCGCCCTCGAGCGCCTCTACCACCTTTTCCACGAGCTGCGGATCCCTGACGCGCGCGAGCAGCGTCATTTCACGGAACTGCTCGATCTGTTCTTCGGTCGGCTCGGCCTGCGGCAGGATCTCGATCGCGAGCGCTTGCGCCTTGGGCAGCCCCTTTACCAGAGCGTAAAGAACCCCGACGCCAACGCCGACCCCTAGCAACGTGTCAAACCCGGTCCAGCCCCGCTCGCTCGCGGGGTTTCTCCTGCGACCGCCCCCGCGCGTCAAGAAATAGACGGCTCCTCCGAGCGCCACCGCGCCGCCGGCGATCCACACCCACATCGGGATGCCCTCTCCCTGGGCTGCGGCTTGCTGCTGCGTTGCTTTTGCCGCGGCGATGGCCTGCGTCTGGGCTGCAGCGGCATCTGCCGCGGCTTGCTGCTCCTGCAGCTGGAGCTTCAGAAGTTTCTCCTCTCCTTCGGACTTTAATTTGTTCGCATAGACCGTCCCGGCCGCGGCGATGGCGCTGCCGATGACGGCGCCCCAATCAATCCCCAGCCCAAAGACCTTGTCGGCCGCTTCGGCCCCGGCGTAATCCTTCACGAGTCGGACGGTGCATGGAAAGTACGAGGCCTTTTTCGGATCCTTGATGCCGCGCTGGATCTCCGAGCGAAGCATGTTGCTGATCGCCTGGCCCGGATCACCGCCGCGGCGCTTCGTCTGAATTGCCACCAGATCCAGCGCTCCTCGAGTCGAAGCGATAGCGGCGTCCTTGGCGAAGCATCTGGAAAACGCCGCCGCAAAGTCAGGAGCGTCGACCTGAGCCATAAGACACCTGAAATTCTAGAGCGCCATGAGCGCGAATGGAACCAAAATCTCCCAGGGGAAACGACCCGAAGTTTTCGACTTTGCCTGCTCGTAAGCGCGATCGGCCATCGCATCCAGCTCTCCCTCGGACATGGAGCGGATTTTGGCCTCGTATTCGGGCGGAACGGCCTCGATCCCGGCACCGGTATTGATAAACAGGCCCGTAGATCCGCCGGTCACGCCGGAGATGATCTCCACGAGATCTCCTTTGGAGCTTTTCCGCTCGGCGAGCTTGGCCGCCGCGTTTGGATCGTCGGCCGTGCCGACCTCTTTTCCGTTCACGACTATGGTGTAACCGCCGATTTGCCGCAGCGCGTTTTCCGAGACCCATTTTCGAAACGCCGCAAGGGCACTCTCGGAGACCCCCAGCACCCGGTTCAGCTCCGCGTAGGCCTTGAGCTGCTCCTTGGACATTTCCCTTGCCGTTCTGATTCCGTAAGCGGCCTGGACGGTGGCCGAAGCGACGCTGCCGATGACCGGGACCGCGAAAGACAGGACCGCTCCCAAGACCTGCAGGATCTTTCCGATCAGCTTTTTCTTTTCCGCTTTGCGTTTGGCCTTGCGGCGCTCGGCGTCTAGGTACTGCTGCACGCGGATCCGGTAATGCTCTTCGAGGTTGCTCTCGTTGGACAGGATCCACGCACCCACGTCCTTTTTGATCATCTCGGGACTGCGGCTCATATATCCGACGGCCGCGAGCTCCCTGATGTTCCAGATCGGGATGCTCTGATAAAAAGGCGTCTGTGAAGAAAGCGGCCAGAACACGAACGAGCGCATGAACTCGTGCGGCCACGGAATCGAATTTAAGATCGAGATGAGCTTTGCGCCGGCTGTCGCAACCGCCTGAGCCGCAGCTCGCGCCTTTGAGATTTCTTCCGACTTTATCCCGAGCACGAATTTGGAGATATACCCCGCGAGAATGCCGATCCGGTCCCCCCATGAGCCAAGCGGAACGCCCAGCGCCCGCATCGAGGCAAACTCCTGCTGAATGTCGGGGTAAATAAGAGCGTCCGGCGGCAGAACCGACCTTGCGACGCCCTCGACCGCGCCGGGCGCCGCCGCCGCGGCTTCGGAGACCAGCCCGCGAACGATGAACTTTTCCGACTGCCCCTCGGCCATCGCCCTGGCCTTGTCCATCTGTTCCCTGGCGTACCGAGCGACGATCCACTTTTCTCCGTAAGGGAGTTCATTGATGAGATATCTGATCGTCGCTCCGATATCCGAGGTCGGAAACGTGATCGGCTCGGGGGGTTCAGCCGGGGTCGGCGCCGCGACCGGGCCCGAAGGCGTCTGTTGATAAAGAATCGTCGGAGCCGGGGCCGTCGGCGTCGGACTCGTCG
>Ga0302046_10000377_pt1 | contig 45868 bp, 38 predicted proteins | sample RVTome_11_FD_200261 | JGI IMG/M metagenome (GOLD analysis project Ga0302046, IMG submission 200261) | Soil microbial communities from uranium-contaminated site in the Upper Colorado River Basin, Wyoming, United States - RVT147D111 (version 2) ...
GTTGCGCATGGCAGGATCCGGTCTTGTTGGCAGGAACGTTGCTCGCGGAGCAATATAAAACCGTCCTGATCAACCAGACCAGGGCTACAAATTGTCGTGCGCCCCGTCTGTTTTAACTTGCTAATCGGTTTCCTAAACCGAGTGTCGCAGGTTCAAGTCCTGCCGGGGGTACGATCTTTTTAATCAGAAAAGCGCGTTTGGGAGCCTAAAAATCGCGATTATGCACGAGCCGCTTTGCGCTGTGCAGATGGGTCGCCTGCAAATATGCGCAAGGAATACCCATTCTGGTGGCTCGACGCTCAGCGTGTCACAGTCGCTGCGCCGGCAGCATATCATCTTCTACCGCCGAGGAAGGCGTTCTGGGGATTCTCTGCACACCACGCTTGGAACGAGGGAGAACGTCTTGCGCCAAGTGAATAATTCGCTCGTCACCCCTGAGCGGTAGCTCCGCATATAAAAGAGCAGCGGCGGCACCTCTCTCGCTGCTACTGCCGAACTTACGAGGGATGCCGCCGCTGCTATGTTTCAGGGGGTGATCAAAGGTAGCACATTCGGCGCAGGTACGGTATGGGGATGCCCCGGAAACGCCGCCAGGGGATCTCCCTATCTATCACCTGACCCATAGAGCGGGCGCGGCAGGTGCGCGAACTGGCCTCCCGGCTCACGATGGCCGAACAGGCCGAGCGACGACGCATCAGCCACATCCTCCACGACGACCTGCAACAGCCCCTCTATGGCATCGAATGGATTCGGTGTCGGTGGGTGGGGCATCGGGATTAATGGCAACCACCGGAAGGTTCAACTCCTGAAGGGCCACAGTTACCTCCCGGTTGTATCCGGATGCCTGCATCGCGCATCGACTGGAACGTACGTTGCTCTCCTGGAGTCGAACGAGCCTGAACTTGATGGCTTTCAGGTTCGGCGTGGAACGGTTTGGGCTTTTGATGTATCTGCTCTCACCCAAACACGGAGCACACCTTGAGAAAGTCGTCTCATTCCGGGTTGGGATCGCTTTTGTCCTCTCGCGTGCGATGGTTCACTACCGAAGGGTCCTGACGACCTTAAAGCCCACAGAAATCCCGGAGGGCTACCCGGGGGAGTACCGACCAACTTCTTCGTCGCGATCCGGGGTATCGTCTTGCTCCTTTATCTCTTTGTTGCGCAGTGATCGAACGTTCCGGCGCTTCCGGTCTGATAAAGAGGAGGGGCTAAGGAGTACGCTTAGCGCCACTACTATTCAATTCATGCCAAGGGTTGCACTCAGGGACGTTTAATGGAACTGAATCTGCTGAATCTGCTCTTCGTACTGTTGGCGGCGTGGTTGGCGGGCAACCTCGCCTCACGGTTCGGGTATCCGGCCGTGCTCGGGGAACTGCTGATCGGCATCGTGCTCGGACCACCGCTGCTGGGCGTGCTCCACGGCAGCGAGGCTATCGCCGTGCTCGCCGAGGTCGGCGTGTTGCTCATGATGCTCTATATTGGTATGGAGGTGGACCCGCGCGACCTGAAGAAGGTATCGTGGGCGGGCACGCTCGCCGCGCTGGGCGGCTTCATCACACCCTTCGTACTGGCTTTCCTCACCGTGCGATGGTTCGGCGGCAGCGTGATGGCCGGGCTTTTCGTCGGCATCGCCGCCGGCATCACATCGCTCGCGACGAAGTCGCGCATCCTGGTCGACCTGAAGCTGCTCGACACGCGCGTCGCCCACGTGATGATGGCGGGGGCGCTCATCTCCGACACGCTCTCGCTCATCATCTTTGCGGCTATTCTGGGCGTCGCCGACGACGGCATCAACCTCCTAGAGATCGGGCTCGTCGCCCTGCGCATCGTTGTGTTTTTCGCCGGCACCACCTTTATCGGCTTGAAAGTCTTCCCCTGGCTCGGGCGCCGCCTCTCAGAGGCGGGGCTGACCGGACGCACCTTCAACTTCACCCTGGTGCTCCTCATCGCCGTGCTCTACGGCGAGTTGGCCGAGTTGGCGGGGCTGCACGCGATTCTGGGCGCGTTCCTGGCCGGGCTCTTCCTCCGCGAGAACGTGCTGGGACGGACCCTCTCGCAGAGCTTGATGGATGCCGTAGAGGATGCCTCCATCGGGTTTCTCGCGCCGATCTTCTTCGTCACAGCCGGCTTTGAGGTGTCCTTCAGCGTGTTCCAGGCCGACCTGGGCCTCTTCCTGGCCATCCTGGCCGTTGCGACGCTGGGAAAGGTCGCGGGAACCGCCCTGTTTTACCTGCCGACCGGCTACGGCTGGCGCGAGGGCATCGCCATCGGGGCCGGCATGAACGGCCGCGGCGCCGTCGAGATCATCGTGGCGCAGATTGCCCTGGACATGGGGCTCATCTCACAGGAGATCTTCTCGATCCTGGTCTTCATGGCGATCTTCACGACGGCCGGCGTGCCGCTCTTCCTCAAATGGGGTACCGAATGGCTGCGGCGGCGCGGCGAGCTGGTGCGGCGCGGCGAGGAACGCCGGGGCGTGCTCGTCATCGGCGCAGGTCCGCTCGCGCGGCTGCTGGCACTGCACCTCCAGGCGTCCCGCCCGGTCTGGCTGCTGGATTCGAATCCTGAGCACTGCCGGGAGGCACGGGCCCAGGGGCTGCATGCCATCAGCGGTAACGCCCTCCAGGAGAACGTCTTGAGCGAAGCGCACGCGGCCGAAGCCGACACGCTGATTGCCATGACGGCCAATCCCGAGGTGAACACACTCGTCGCGCAGCTCGCACGCGATGTCTTTTTCATTCCGGACATTCACCTGCTGCAGCTCGGCCGGGGAGGGGTTGGTCACACGACGGCCTTCAAACGCCTGAAGGCGACCGCGCTCTTCGCAGGCTCCATCCCATTGAACATGTGGGACCACTGGATCAGCCAGCATGCGGTCCGAGAAGTGCGCCGCGTACCCGCTCGGGAAGACATGACCCTCAGCGAGATCCTCGTCGACCAGGAGGCCGACCGCCCCTCGCTTCCCCTGGTTCTCCTTCGGGAAGACGAAGTATTGCCGGTCCACGACGAACTCCGCATCCAGCGCGGCGACGAGATCGTCTTCGTCCGACACGAACCACTCGCCAAGAGCATCGTGATGACCCACGACCGGTTCGATCGCCTCGTCGAATCTGCGTCCGTCCTGGACCTGGAAGAACAACTCGTGACGAAGTCCTTCTTCGGCCTGGTAGCCCGTGCGGTTTCCGATGCGCTGGATATGAAGCCGGAGACCCTGCAGCGCTTGCTGCTCGAGCGGGAGGTTGCGTTCAGTTCGCTCATCACACCCGGGCTCGCGGTGCCGCACGTCGTCGTCGACCGGCCGGGCCTATTCCACCTGGTGATCGTACGCGCCCAACAGGGCATCGTCTTTCCTCGGGAAAAGCAGACGCCTCACATCCTCTTCGTGCTGGTGCACTCCCAGGAAGAACGGACTTTTCATCTGCGTGCGCTTTCTGCGATCGCTCAGATCGTGCAGGATCCGGACTTCGAGATCAACTGGGAGAGGGCCGAAGGCCCTGAGGATCTCCGGCGTCTGATTCGCGCGGCCGAGCGACACCGGTATGCCGAAGCGGAGAACTTTCAGGCCAGCAAATGACCGCCGATCGGCTTTTTTGGTCCGAACAAGGCCGGGACCTTCGGAAGGCGCCTTGCGATGTGGGGCATGCCATGAAACAAACGAGAACGGTTCCACGATGATGGAAGAGCAATCGAAAATCACGGCACCGGACGCCGCCTCCTCGACGTATATCGGCACGCTCACCCACTTCTACCGGGGCGAGCTCGGACGCATGATGGTGTGGCGCCAGCGCTTCGACGCCACGACGAACTGGGCGATCATCGCTACCGGATCGCTCTTCGCCTTCGCCATCGGCAACCCCGCCATGCTGAACGAGGCCATGTTGATCAACCTGTGCGTGCTGGGCTTCTTCGCCTTCATCGAAGCACGCCGCTAGCGTTTCTACGATGCGTTTCGCGCACGCGTGCGGATGCTAGAGGTCCACTTCCTCGTTCCGGCGCTCCTGGATCACGGCCAGTCCCCGCTGGAGCGCCCGTGGCGAGAGCGGCTGGTAGAGGATCTGATCACGCCTTCGTTCAAATGCTCCTTTGCCTTTGCGCTAGGACGACGTTTCGTGCACATTTACGGGGCCCTGCACCTGTTCGTCCTGCTCGGTTGGGGCACCCTCGTCTCGTTCGGGGCCCGCACACCCCGGGCATGGGTCGAATCATTCGGACTGGGGGAGGTGCCTGGCTCCGTTATGCTTACGCTCGTGTTGCTCTATATTACTGTCCTGGCGGTGGCCATCATCCGCAGCGGCGCCCTGCGCGCCCAGAGCGGCGAGGTGCGACGGTACTACCGTGAGTGGACCGCCTCACGCTCTGGCTCGCGACTGAGCAGCCGGTGATGCGACCCGCCTCTGAAAACCGTACCCGTGGTTGAAGCTGACTCAATGCGCAAGCAGTGGAGCGGCTTCCGTCTTGACAAAAGCCCGCACCAGCTCTACCGAGTCGTTTTCGTAGATCACCGCGCGGGCCTGCTCCTCCTTAAACAGCCGTGCGATCTGCCCCATGATCTGAATTTGTGCCGACATGTCCTGCTGCGGAGTAAGCAACAAAAAGATCAGCCGGGTCGGTTTGCCGTCGGGGCTGTCGAAGTCAATGCCCTGCCGACTGTGTCCCACGACCAGGACAGGCTTATCGACTTCCTCCAGGCGCGCGTGGGGAACGGCGATTTCTTGTCCCAGGCTCGTTCCCATGATCTGCTCCCTGGCCAGCACCGCCTGCGCAACCATCTCTGCATCGAGCCCCGCCGCTTCGGCGGCCGGGCGCGCCAGCTCCCGGATGGCCTCTTCTCGTGTTGCCGCTTCCATTTCCGGGATGAACAGTCTGGCATGGAGTAGCTCTTCCAGCTTCCACGTCTGGGGCCGGTCGATAAATTTATTCATCAGCGGACCGCTTACGATGGAACTCAGCAAGGCCAGCACCACCAGCGCCACGAACATGTCCTCCTGAATGACGCCGTACTGTAGCGCCAGAAGCCCGAGAATGATCTCCATAGCCCCGCGCGCATTCATGCCGAAGCTGATGGCCCAGCTGTCATTCCGGGAGAGACCACCCCAGCGCGCACCGAGCAGGCAGCCGGCGAGCTTGCCCACAAAGGCTACCGCCAGCACACCCAGCACAAGCGGCAGGTTGAAATGCTGCAAGAAATCGGCTTCCAGGCCGATGGAAACGAAGAAAATGGGTGCGAAGACATAGGTGACGAACTGGTGCAGGACCATGCGCGTCTGCGCCCGCATGTGGGTGGAGTCGCCAACGGCGATGCCGACGAGGAAGGCGCCGAAGATCGCGTGGATGCCGATGGCTTCGGTAGCCGCCGCCCCGGCGAGGGTCAACACGAGGGTGAAGCTCAGCACGCCGCCGGGCCAGCTCAGGCGCGACTGGATCCAGGGCATCGCACGATGCACCAGCCACCGGCCCACCGTCAGGGTAAACGCGACGAGGAGCAGCGTCAGGCCAATCGTGGCGCCGATGCCCATGCCTCCATGGTCTCCCCCGAGTTCGGCATCGGTCGGAGCATGGGCATTCATCATCCCAAGAATGATAGAAAAGATGATCCAGCCGACGAGATCGCTGAACATGGCCGCACCCATGACGAGCATCCCCACGTCGGTCTTGAAGAGGTTCATGTCCATCATGATCTTGGCGATCACCGGCAGCGCGGAGATGCTGAGCGCCGTTCCGAAGAAAAGCGCGAAGGTGAGCAGGTCGGCGCCCGGTTCGAAGCCCCAGAACCGGGGGAAGGCGTAGGCGGCGCCGAAGCCGACCGCAAAGGGCACCGCCGTACCCAGCACGCTCACCAGGAGGGCGGCGCGGCCCTGGCGCCAGAGCACGCTCAGGTCGATCTCCAGGCCCGCTATCAGGAGAAGCAACACCACGGCGAGGGTGATCACCGTATGATACGCCAGCGCCAGGGCACCCGCCGTGGGAAAGAGACCCTGGAACAAGCCGGGCGCCAGCGACCCCAGCACGGTCGGTCCCAGCAGGATACCGGCCAGGATCTCGCCGACGATAGCCGGCTGCCGGAAGCGGTTGAACGCTTCTCCGAAGGCACGCGCCAGCGCGAGCATGACGGCGAAGCCCAGCAGCAAGTTCGTGACTTCAACCGGGGTGAGTTTTTCCATAACGTAAACGGGGGAAGGAAACGGCGCAGGTAAACGAGTCGGGCTGAAGCACGTTCGCGGTGTCGGCGGCCCTGCTGCTCAAGGCACCCTTTCCCGGACGACCCAGAGGTTGCAGGGAATTTCGCGCAGTACCCACTCCATGTCGGACGGGAAGAGCCGCTCGAAAAAATGGCTATGCCTGCTGGCCGAAGGCATCACCAGCAGGTCGGCTTCGTGCTCGCGGGCAAACTGCGCGGCGATGTGGCCGGTATGTCCCTCAATGATGCGCGCCTCGATGGGCACACGGCTGCGCCCGGCAGCATCCACCAGATCCTGCAACAGGGCTTGCTCCCGTGCCCGCGTGGCGGTCTGATAGGCATGCGCCCGTTCCCGGCGTACCCCTTCCGAAAGCGTCATGGCTGTTCCATATTGCGACAGCACACGGATGACAAAAACCTGCTCCGCCGCCTCTTGTTCGGCCAGCCGTAGGGCCCTGGTAAGGGCAATCAGCGCCTGCTCGGAGTAGTCGGTTACGACTACCACACGGCGTATCGGCTCCGGCTCTACCTGAGGCTCGGTAAGAAGCATCAGCGAACAGGGCGCCTCGCGTACCAGATTGCGGGCGACGGAGCCCAGGTAGTAGCGAAGCGGGTGTTCTTTCTCCAACGCCCCGGCCAGGAGCAGATCGATGCCATGGGTCTCTACCGCGCTAAGAATAGCCGCGTCGGGCGCGCCGCTCCCCCAGTAGATGTCCGTCTCGCCGGGCAACCCGGCCTTTTGCATGGCCTGTCTCAGGTGCCCTTCCTTCTCCGGGGTGTGGGCGCCGGCATGAATCAGGCTAAGCTGCGAGGCCAGAACGCGAGCACGGTAGGCCGTTTCGGCAAGGAGCGCCTCCAGGCGAGGCGAGAAAGCAACGGCTACGCCGAGGTGTCGGTAGAGAGGCATCTATTTGATTTGACCAACTGGTGACGGAATCTATTCGAAAGAAATCAGAGGGGGCTATTGGGCGATCCCTGAAAAAGCACTTCGCAGTCAGAGAGTTCCTCTTCACGCCCGGAAACGACGAGGCGGTCTCCGCTCTTCGGTTGAAAATCAGGGGGTAACGTAGAAAGATAGAGATCGCCACGCCATACGGCCACGACAAGGACGCCGAAGCGTCGCAGCAGGTCTAGCTCCTCCAGCGATGGCGCGACGGCGGGAGATCCGGCCATCACAAAGAGAACAAAGGCGCGTTCGCCGACGGGCGCCAGCAGCCAGGCTCTGTTGAAGGCCGCTTGAGATGATCGGCCTCGCACGAGCATGCTGCTTGTTACAATGCCTGCCTTGAGCAGCAAAACACCCCCGGCGCCCAGCAGCACAAGCGGTGCATGCGCCACGACGAAACGCGGGTCGGAGAGCATCCCGAGCGGCACAAAAAAGAACGCGCCAAAGAGCAGGTGCAGCCCACGCAGGTTGCCGATGTAGTGTCCTCTAAATCGGCTTTCACTGAGCAGCAGTCCAGCCAGGAAAAAGCCGACAACCATGTAGCAGGGCCACGCTGCCTACGGCAAGGGCCGATCCGGTGAGCAGGCTCAGTTGCCACGCAACGCCGTAGAGCATAAGAAGGAGTAGTGCACTTCCCGCCACCACGGCCATCTCTAACGTCGTCGCAATCCCGAGACGCCGGAACGTCCTCAAACGAGCCGAAGGGCCATATGGCGGCCAGGGTGTTCAAAGGAGTTACCCCAGGTAATCGTTTTCTCGCTCGGGATACCTGCGTCGCTCTGCCTGGAGCACAAGCCTACGCAGATCCTCCGGCCCGCCGGCTTGCAGCCATCGCGCCTCAAAATCGGGATCTTGCATGACCTGGGCGATGGCTGCTAAAGCCCGAAGGTGGAAGTTTCGCTCCTCCGGGGACCGGATCAACACGAAGACCGCGTGCACCGTCTCATGCTGACCGGGAAACGAGATCCCATTTCGGCAACGCGCGATGGCCAGGTGAAAGTGCCCGTTGCTTTCGATAAGTACATGCGGGATGGCCAGGCCAGGGGCGATCACCGTGCTGCCGGCCGTTTCCCGATCCATAAATCGTTCCATCAGTTCGGCTGAGGTCAGTCCGATCTCTTCCGAGAGCGCTGCGGCAGTGAGGGCAAAGAACTCCTCCAGGGACATCGTCTTGTTCACGTCGAGGACAGGGCACCGCGCGACGAGCCGGTCGAAACGGTCCAGGAGATTGGGAAGGGCATCCGAGGTGCGAAGCACGATGATGCGGTCCTGCCTTTGGAGCGTGCTTCCGCTGTGATAGGGCAGGTACTGCGCCCCACGGCGGATAGCAAGCGGCAGGCTGACCCGGCCGGTCTGGAGTTCTTCAAAAAGCGCAGGAGGAGCAAGGAGGCGCTCCATCGTCAGGCCCGTACGCGCCGCACGGTTATGAGCGATCCAGTAATCCCAGTCGGTCAGCAGGACGGGACCGGCGAAGAGTGTTGTAGCCTGGAGATGGTCGAGAAGCGCCGCATGGCCGTTGCTGACGGATCCATCACCAGCTTTGCTTCCGCAAAGTATATGAATGACCGGCACGTCAAAGACGTTTCCGGCAAGCTGTGCTGCCAGCGCGTTGACCTCGGCATTGGGCGTAAGCGCAATAAAGGTGCCGGCACGATGAGCGCCTGCCTCACGAAGCACCTGTTCTTTGAGCGCGTTGCCGTGGACGACCGCAAGACCGTCTGCTTCGGCGAAAGTACAGTGCTCCCGGTTACTGTCTACCAGGCAGACGTCGCTGCTCCGGGCAAGTACGCCGCCGAGCGCCCGTGCGGTCGGCCCTGCCCCCATAATCAAGATGTCGCGGCGCGTGTGCATAGAGCAACCGACCTCGCAGGATCGTGCGAACGACGAGTGCACCGCTTATGGAGCACGCGTTCGAGACCACAGCGGCGTTGAACGGAGGACGTAATGGTCTAAAGAGTTGAACTGCATGGATATAAAATGTATGACGGATTCACAGGTTTCCATAGGATAGGCTGGCGACAGGTCTTCGTTCAGGAGAGTGCGGTGCACCATGTCTTTTCGGCGCTGATGCGTGCAATACACGTTCAAGAGAGAGCAAACCCATCCGGCGCTTTTTATATCTTTAGGCGTTGACCCTTTGCGAGAACCTACGAAGAGGGCTGCTATGCAATTTCCGGGCGCCGTACTCTCTTGGGCATTGCTGCTCGTAGCAATGGCATCTTGCCGGGCCGGCGAGGCGCCCAAAGGCACGCTCCCGCCGGACACCACCGAGGCGCGGCGCGACACGACGGCCATCGACACCCTGCGCGCTGATGTACATGGTGCCGATACGCTGGCCGCAGACACCGTCGTTGCCGACACCGCGCTTGCCGCTTCCCCCGATTCGTTGTCGGCGGCGCTCGATGCGTTGCGCCTTGAGATGGCACGGCTTAGCCGGACGGTGGCGGCGCTGGAACGGACCGATGCCCTGCTGCTGGAAGCCGTGCCCGATACGTCCTCCGCCGCGGCGGAAGACACGACGCGGACCGTCGAACGCCTTCGGGATGCGGCCCAGGGCGCCCGGCAGTTCGGGATGAGCATCTTCTGGACCCTCTTCATCCTTGTCGCCAGTTATAACGTCGTCCGGATATTCGTCTGGTTGCTGGAAACGCTGGCCGAGCAGAGCGCCAAACGCCGGCTCTTTTTCAAGAAACTCATCCCGATCGTCCGGCTTACCGTTTGGGGGTTTACCCTATACTTTGTGATGGACGTCGTCTTTCAGGTCAGTCGCGACGGCCTCCTCGCGGCCTCCGCCGCGCTCGGTATAGCCATCGGTTTCGCCGCGCAGGATATCCTCAAGAACATCTTCGGCGGCATCCTCATCATCTTCGACCAGCCCTTCCAGGTCGGCGACAAGATCAACGTGGCCGGCACCTACGGCGAAGTGGTCTCTATCGGCCTGCGCTCGACGCGGATCGTCACGCCGGACGATAACCTGGTCTCGGTGCCGAATGCGCAGGTCGTGGACGGGCAGGTTGCCAACGCGAATGCCGGGGCGCTGGACTGCCAGGTGGTCGTAGAGCTGTACCTGCCGGGCTGGGTGGACGTGAAAAAAGCCAAGGCTATTGCCTACAGCGCGGCGGCCAACTCGAAGTACGTGTATCTGGAGAAACCGATCAGAGTGAACGTTACGGATGTGTTTAAGGAGACGTTTCTGACCCAGTTGAAGGTGAAAGCCTACGTGCTCGATACACGCTACGAGTCTGCTTTTGCCAGTGACGTTACCGAGGCGGCTAAGACCGAGTTTTTACGGCAAGGTCTCTTGAAACCGGCGGACGACCCGCGCGCCACGGAGGAGCAACCGGCTAACGGCGCGCCGTCGCCGCTCGATACCCCATGACGGAAATCATACACACTCGTAGACCTGCCCTGGGTTGTACAGGAGAGCGAGGGCGGCCGGGCCCGGTGTTCCGAAAAAAAAAGACTTTGGAAAGAAGTATTACCAAGCGGTTGGAATCGTTGTGTTTCGTGGAGAGAGTAGCTATCATTAAGGTCCGCAACGGTGGGTGTCGATGCCCTGCCGTGATGCACGGTAATGAACCCGATTATGGAAATGTCGGATATAAAGCAGACCTGGACGCGCGTACACGACCTCGCGCTCATCTTTATCGCCCTGGCTTACGGTTCCGATCAGGATCTTGACGAAGACGAACTGGCTACGATCACCGACGTGTTGCAGCACTGGCGCGAGAATTTCCCCGTGGATGAAGTGCAGGACGTTGTCATGGAGGCCGTCGCGATCTTCATGGGGGACGAGGCCGACCTCGAAGTGCAGCGTTCGATGGAGGCGCTCAAGCACGAACTCTCCTCGGAGGACCGAGAGCAGGCGCTGGAGGATGTCATACGTATCGCCGAAGCCGACGGCGTGCTTCTCAGTTCGGAGTTGGACCTGATCCACCGGCTGGCGGAGAGCTGGGAGCTACGGGCCTCCAGCGAGCGGTTGCTCCGGACGTCCTCCGCGACGATCACCGACAAGCCGGAATGGAGCCTGTTGCACGACATCGGCCTGCTTTACATCGCCCTGGCACACAGCAGCGACAGCCACATTGCGGACAGCGAGATCGCGGCTATGGTGGAGCGGCTCCAAGACTGGCAGCCGGACATGAGCGAGCAGCGTATCCGGCAGGTGTTGCGAGAGGTGCTGGCTTTCTATTCCGAAGAGCCGGATCAAGAGGCCTTTCAGAAGTCGGTCCAATCCATTCGGGACATGATGCCCATCGTCCTGCGCCTCGTCGTGCTCGACGACCTAGTTTTCATCGCGCAGGCCGACGGCGTCGTCAACGCCAACGAGAAGGCGATCATTGCCAACCTGTCGCTTTCCTGGGGCGTCAGCACACGCCTCAACGGGGCGTCAACGGCCTAAGGCTTCACATCGTCGGGCCGGTCGATGTACCGGGGCTGTTCGCGTGGAGTGCCTTCCCAGGGAGCGGTGTCTGCGTCGCCGCGCTGCCTGTCGAGGGAAGAGGAAGTCCACGTGGCGTGAAAACCGGTGCCGGTGGCGCTTTGCCGGATCGCCCGGTCGACGCGTTTTCGAAGGATCTTGCGGATGAAGGCGCGTGTGTACGGAAAAAGCCCGATGAAGCCGAGGACGTCGGTAAGGACGCCGGGCGTGATCAGGAGGGCTCCGGCGACGAGGATGATGGCGCCGTCGATGATTTCTTTACCCGGCAAGCCGCCCCCTGCCAGGCGTTGTTGCAGTTGCCGCCATACCGAAAGCCCCGCTCGCCGTACCAGCACACTCCCGATCAGGCCCGTAGCCAGGATCAGCCCGATAGTCGGCCAAAATCCGATCAGCCGGTCCACCTGCACCAGCAACGCCAGTTCGATGACGGGCAAGAGTAGGAAAAGGGCAAAAAGGCGAACGAACAGCTTCATCGTAGGGCCGGCGGTCTACGCCTTGCCGTCCTCCAGGAGCCGGTTGATCAGGTCTACGGCATTCACCCCGTCGGCTTCGGCGTTGAAGTTGGGCACGATACGATGGCGCAGCACAGGGATCGCCATCTTGCGAACGTCGTCGGTGAGCGGTGTGAGCCGTCCGTCGAGGGCGGCCAGCGCCTTGGCGCCGAGGATCAGGTACTGGGACGCCCGCGGCCCGGCGCCATACCCGATGTAGTTGTTCACGAAGTCGGGCGCCGTAGCGCGGCCGGGCCGGGTCTTCGCTACCAGCGACACGGCGTATTCAATCACATTGTCGGCCACGGGGATCTGGCGGACAAACGCTTGATAGGTAAGCAGCTCCTCGTGCGACATCGCGTTTTGCACCTGCACATGCCGGGCGCTGGTCGTGGAGCGGACGATCTCCACCTCCTCGGAGAACGAAGGGTAGTCCAGCCAGAGGTTGAGCATGAAGCGGTCGAGCTGGGCTTCGGGCAAGGGATAGGTGCCTTCCTGCTCGATAGGGTTTTGCGTGGCGAGCACGAAGAAAGGTTCTTCGAGGACGAACGTCTGCCCGGCTGCCGTTACATGATGCTCCTGCATGGCTTCGAGCAGGGCGGCCTGCGTCTTGGGCGGCGTCCGGTTGATCTCGTCGGCGAGGACGACGTTGGCGAAGACGGGCCCGTGGACAAATCTGAAGGCGCGTTTGCCGGTCTGGTGATCCTCCTCGATGATCTCAGTGCCCGTGATGTCGCTGGGCATCAGGTCCGGGGTGAACTGGATACGGCTGAAGGTCAGATCAAGCGCTTGCGAGAGGGTGCGGATGAGCAGGGTCTTGGCCAGACCGGGCACACCCACCAGCAACACGTGGCCGCGTGCCAGCAGGCAGACGACGACCTGCTTGACGATCTCGTTTTGCCCGACGATGACTTTCGCGATCTCCGTTTGCAGGCGTTGGGTGGACGCGTGCAGCGCGTTGAGGGTAGCCGGATCTGTAAGGGTCGTGTCCGATTGCATGCTTCTTGGTAGGTGTGGAAGGGTAGGAGTAGGAGGGTGTGGAGGGCTTCCTGCGTTTCCTTCCGTACATCCGCACTCCCATACGCCCATACCATGGGTACGGGTCGCAACGGCTGAAGACCGTTAGTGAACGGACAGCGTGCCGATCAGTTGCGTCGCTGCGAAATTGTATCGGGCCTGGCCGAAGCATGCGACATGGCGGCCTCGCCTTTTCCGCGAAACTCGACGTAGACGTCTTCGCGCAGGCCGTCGAGCCAGGTCCGCATCACACGGGCCCGCTTCTCCTGGAGCGCCAGCTGTTCGATCCGTGAATAGTCGGTTTCGATGTCTACGCGGTGGGACGGCACGTGGTGCTGGAGCTTGACGATATGATAGGCCCGGCTTCCGTCGAGGAGCTCGACCGGGGCCGGGTGGCTGATCTCGCCGATGTCGAGGGTGTCGACGGTTTGTTTCCATTCCTCGCCGAGGGCTTCCAGGAAGAGATCCCGTTCGCCGGTAGAGGGATCGATCAGGCGGCCGCCGATTTCGGAAGAGATTTCTTCTTCCGAGTGCCGGCGGGCGAGGATTTCGAACGCCGCGCCCCGGGTGACGATGGAGTCGCGAAGGGTACTCAAGAAGGCGATGGCCTCGGTCGGGTCGGCCTGGCTGTCGTCGATACGGATCAGCACGTGGGTGAAGTCGACCACTTCCCCGCGCCGGTCGTTGACCCGGAGGATGTGGTATCCGAATTCCGACCGGAAGGGAGCGGAAAGCGCACCGATCTCGCTGCGGGAGGCAACGGCGGCAAACTCGGGCACGAGGTCGCCCAGGTTCATCTCCTGGTATCGCCCCCCCTCACTGGCCGACCCCGTATCTTCGGAAAAGCGCCGTGCCATGTCTTCGAGGGCGCTCGTGCCGGCTGCCACGGAGTCGCGGATGGTCGTGATGATCTCCAGGGCTTCGTCTTCGGCTTGCTGCGAGACTTTCGGGTGGCGCACAAGGTGCGAGACGCGCACGATGTCCGGCAGGGTAGGGAGCGAGTCGGTCGGAAATTGCGAGAACCAGGTCTCGATCTCGGACGGCGTCACCTTGATGGTACGCAGCTTGCGGGTCTGAAACTGCTCGGCCAGCAGGCGTTCGCGAAAGTCGCTGCGCAGGTCGGCCCGGATCTGGACCAGACTCTTGCCATAGATCTCTTCGATCCGGTCGGTGCTGCCCACCTGTTGCGTAAGCTGCTCAATACGGTCGTTGAGGGTCTGGTCGATCTGGTCGTCGGTGACGATGATGGTGGTATCACGCTGGGCATGGACGGCCATCACCTTCTGATCGACGACCTGGTTCAGCGCGTCGGCCCAGAGCTCGTCCGAATACGTGGCGCGTTGTTGCTGGACGATGCCGGCTACCAGGCCGTCGATTTCGGACTTGAGGATGATTTGATCTCCTACGACGGCGACGATTTCGTCGAGGACATTTTCCTGGGCCTGGGTAGGGGTGGGCGTACAGAGAACCGCAACCGCCGCCAGCATACCCATGATCCTGACAAGGCTGCGGCGGATGTTGGGGATTGTCATCGACAAAGAGCGCATACAAACAGTAGGAAGGAGGCAGGAAGACGATGCAAGGAAGGAACGAGCCGGCTGGATTGAATATTGTTCAGGGCCGATTGATCACCGAATCACGAGCGCATCCCGCGAGAGGGCTTCCGTTCTGAGTCGTTGAACCTGACGCTCATACATCTGTTTCCTGGCGTCCATGGTCAGCTGGCGCCGGATCTGGTCCTCGATCCAGCCGGGTTCCGGGATCGCCTCGGCCGCCACCCGGTCGGCGAGTTGCAACAGGTGGGTATGCCCGTTGGCTTCGATCAACGGGGCTACGTGGCCCGGCGCGAGGCGGCTGAGGGCGTCGTGCAACGCGGGCTGCTCCATAAAAAGGCGGCTTTCCGGGAAGTAGTTCTGCGCCAGCGACAGGGAAACGGCGGCGTCCTCGGCGAAGCGCGTCGCCAGGCTGTTCCAGACCGAGTCTTCATCCGCACGGGTTCTTGCCTCGGCGAGGAGGGAGTGGGCCAGGCGGGCGGAATCCGGCCGGGTGGTAGCAAGATAGCGAACGCGGACGAACGGCTCCCGGAGCCGGAGTTGCTCTTTGTGGCGTTCGTAGTAGGCGCGTATCTCGGCAGGGTTCGGGGCGGCGCGCTCTTCGGCGAACAGTTCGGAGACGAGGGCATCGATGAGGACGGAGCGTTCGCTTTCCTGGAGCTGGCGCTGCACCGCTTCTCGGGAGCGGAGGTTGCGCTGCAGCGCTTCCTGGTAGAGCAACTCGTTCGTCACCCATTGATCGATGAACTGTCGCCGCGCTTCGGTCGAGTCGAGCCGCGCCGGGAGGTTTTCCAGCGCCGCGTCGATTTGCTCCTGGGTCAGATAGACGTCTCCGACGCGTGCCACGAACGCCCCCGGCGGCGTCTGGGGCACGCACCCGATCCCCGCCGCCAGGCAGCCGCAGGAAACGACGAACAGGAGGCGCCATGCGCGTATCCTGCCGGGGCGTGGTATCCGGTGCATCAGAGAAAGGACGAAAAGGAGCAGGGCTGTTGCCTTCCTGCCTGGTCGGCCCGGCGGCTATTGCGTGGAGGACGGCGACGCGGGGTCGTCGGCAGGGGAGGGCGGGAAGGCGCGTATGAGGCGTTCGGGAAAAGTCCTTGCCTGGTAAAGGCGGCGCAGCCGGGTGAGGAGGCGGTCTTCGAGCACCGTCTGATAGTCGTTGACGACTTCGGCGCGTGCTTCTTCCAGCGTTTTCGGGCGGGCGGCTTCCACGCCGTCCCGGTACAGGACGATGTGGCCGGTCCTGTACGGGATGGGTTCGGTGTGGTGGCCTTCGGGGATGGCTAACGCCTGGTCGTACACCGAATTGGTGATGCCGTCGACCCGCATCGTGTCGAGGACGATCTCCCGCGTCGCAGCCTGGGTGGTCTCGGCATACAGGTCGTTCCACGAGAGCCCGTGGTTGAGGCGGTCCACCGTGGCCTGGAGGAGCGAGTCGGAATAGCTGTAAACGCTGAGGATACGCGTGCGTTCGGGGAACTGGTACGCGTCTCGATGCGCGTTGAAGTAGGCTTCTACCCCGGCGGAATCCTGCGCTGCGGCCGTCCAGACGGAGTCTTCCATCAGCTTGAAGAGCACCAGCCCGTCGCGGAACTCTTCCATGATGACGCGGAACTCGGCATCGCGGTTTTCGAGCACCAACGCCTCGTGCGAGATAGCGGCCTGGTCGAGAAAGACGTCGGCCACTTCGACCACCTGTGCCTCCACGGTCAGCATGTTGCGGATGAGGTGCTCGGGGTTGTGGGCAAACGTGACGAGTTGCCCGAAGGTGTAGGTCGAGTCGCCGAGGGTTGCTACGGGTACGGCCCGGTCGGCGTCGGCAAACGTGGCCGTGCGGAGGTGATTCATCAGCGTGTCGAGGCCGATCGAGGCGAAGCGGGCCAGCAGCGCCGTGGTGTCGATGGTCGCCGCGTAGCGGGATCGGGCGTCTTTCGCCAGGGCGACCTCGGCCTTGCGCAGGCGCGGCAGGCGCGACGCCGTCTGCTTGAGCGATTCGTACTCCTCTTCGAAGGTGCCGAGGGAGCGGCGCTCCGTGATCTTGAACAGATGGTAGCCGTAAGGCGTGGTGATGATGTCGGAGATTTTGCCGACCTCGTCCATAGCGAAGGCCGCCGCCCGGAAGGTCGGGTCGACCTGGTAGTTGTCATAGCGCAGAAGACCGAGGTCGCCGCCGTTGCGGCCGCTGTTGCGGTCTTCCGAATGCTCGCGGGCGAGTGCGGCGAAGTCTTCGCCGGCTTCAAGGCGGGTTTTGAGATCCTGGATCCGCTGCCTGGCTTCGGCGGAGTCGGGCTGGGTGGTGCCCGGAATGCTGATCATCAGGTGCGAGATACGGATGGCCGGAACCACCGGGCGCCGTTGGTGGACGTAGAGGAGGTGGTAGCCGTAGGGCGAGCGAAAGACGGGCGACACTTCGCCGGGCGGCGTCTGATAGGCCATGTCCTCGAAGGCTTTCACCATGCGGCCTCCTGTGAAGTAGCCGAGCCAGCCGCGATAGCCCTGCGGCGCCCTCGGGTTGCGGGCGGACGGATCCTCCGAATACTTCTCGGCCAGGTCGCCGAAGTCCATGCCCTGCAGGACCGAGTCGCGGAGCGCGACCAGCTTTTCGTAGGCCGCGAGCGTATCGGCCGGCGGGGCGTTCTCCTCGACGCGCAGCAGGATATGGCTGGCTTCGACCATCTCCTGGCTTTTTTGGTAGAGGTCCGTCAGGATCGGGGTCATTACTTCCTTGTCGATCAGGTACGGCCGGGCAAAAGAAGCCCGGTAGCCGTTGATCTCTTGCTGGATCGACGGGTCGGTGTCGTAGCCGGCTGCGTCGGCAGCCAGGACTTTCAACCGGAAGTTGACGTATCGCTCCAGGAAGTCCTGGTATGCGGGCAGCGAATCTTCTTCGGCAGCCTCTCGCCCCCCGACGGAGCGCGCATAGCGTCTTTCATATTCGTCCAGCGTCAGTGTCTGCCCGGCATAGAGGGCTACGATCGACGGGTCGCTGGAGAGCTTCGAGCCGCTGCATCCGGCCACAAACAGGGCGATCAGGGCCGGCACCAGAAGGCTGAGAGGCCGGAAAAGGGTCGGTTTCTTCGCCATGATTTTTTCGGCGCGTTCGTTCTTGTCGGTACACATAGAGACGGGTAGGGCGCGATACGGACGGGCGGGTTGTCGCTTCAGGTCGTCCTCCAAGCTACTCTGCATCCGAGGCGCTGTCAAACTAAAAAGCAACGCCCATTCACGCATAGCCCGCAGGCCGGTTCCGTCTTTTTGCAATTTTGACGGTCGCGGCCGAGGGCTTCCGGCGGGTATGGGTTCTGTCGAAGGGTTGCCCTCGGCTTGTCGTTCCGCCACGAAAAAAGCAACTTTCGAAGCGCAGGCGGGTCTCTACCTGTTATATACCCGTCTCTTCGGAATCGTGATGGCTGCCACCATGCAAACCGACGACAAAGCCTTGATTGAGGCCTTTCAGGCAGGCGATGATTTTGCCTTCGTATCGCTCTACAACCGGTACAAAGGTGCCATCTACACCTATTGCCTGAAGATGCTGCTCGACCACGAGCTTGCCCGTGATGTGATGCAGGAGACCTTCCTGCGCATCTACGAGAACCGGGATCGCCTGCTGAACACAGGCTCGTTCAAGGCCTGGACGTTCACCATCGCCCGGAACCAGTGCCTCAACCAGTTCCGGCGGTCGAACAAACACGTGATGCTCGACGAAGCACACACGGCGGCGGTGCCGGAGACGACCTCGCACGCGCAGGTCGCCAGCCTCGAAAAGAGCGAGCAGGTCGAACTCGTCAATTACTTTCTGGGGCGTCTCAAGCCGGAATACCGGGAGGTGATCGTGCTGCGAGAATACCAGAACCTGACCTACGAAGAGATTGCCGCGATCACGCGCAGCACCCTGAGTGCCGTCAAGTCGCGCCTGTTCAAGGCACGCCGGAAACTCGCCGCGTTCATGGAACCCGTCCTGCAGCGAGAGCGCCTCGGTACCTAGTCGTTCAGAACCCCGTAGCGCCTGCGAAGCCTGACGCCCCGGCCGGCCGGCGACCGTTGACGCTGCCTAAACCTTCTGTTGATATCGCCATGTCGGATTTTTTTGATAAACCAGAGGCTATCCTGTGCAGCGATGCCATGGAGGAAGCGCTCAACTTGTTTTTGGATGGAGAACTTCCCAACGAGGACCAGCCGCTTCTTTTTGCGCATCTGGCTACGTGCGACCGGTGCCGCCGCCTCATGGGCGCCATGATGGAGTTCCGGCGCATGAGCCGTCAGGAGGCGACCCCCGTACCGCCGGCTTTCGACGAAGCCTTCTTGCACCGCCTCAACCAGATCCAGAACCGCTCCCGCCGCGTCGACCGCTACATGGATCGCCGGCCCTTGTGGCAGGTTCGGGCTTCGGTGTCGCTACGCGTCGCTACCATGGCTGCCGTCTTTCTGTTCGTAGCCGGGCTCCTGTTTCCCCAGGACATCGGGGAACCCCTCACCAGGTCCTCCGTCGTCGGCCAGGAAGAGCAGGTCGAATTTTTCGAAACGATTCGTTTCCCGCGTGAGGCTGTCTACGTCTTCTACCCCGGCCTGACCGTCGAAGCGCCAAAGATCGTCGAAGAGGTGGCTTCGGAAGCGCTGTGAGGGATCTACAGTCATGGGTCATGCGTCGGTAATCATTTGTGAATCATCCAGTGACCAATAACCCGTGACCCACACGGCCCGCAGAATACGCAAATACTTCTCCGAAGTGGTCTCCGCGTTGCCGTATCCTGAGCCCTCACCCTCTTCCCACCAGCGTATCGAGGGCGCATGAGCCAGGCTGACGGATCGCCGGTGCGTGTTCGTTTTGCGCCGAGCCCGACCGGGCTCCTCCACATCGGCGGGCTTCGCACGGCGCTGTACAATTACCTGTTCGCCCGGAAGCAGGGCGGTCGGTTTCTCCTGCGCATTGAGGATACGGACCAGGAACGCTACGTAGAGGCGGCCGAGCCGGACATCCTCGCGTCGCTCGCGTGGGCCGGCCTGACGTACGACGAAGGGCCGGTCGTCGGCGGGCCGCACACGCCCTATTACCAGTCGCGGCGCCGGGATCAGTACACCATCTACGTGCAGCAACTTCTGGAGGCGGGGCACGCCTACTACGCCTTCGACACGCCGGAAGAAATCCAGGCGATGCGGGAGCGGCTGCAGCAAGCGGGGCATCCGGCGCCCACGTACGACGCCATCACCCGGCAGCAGATGCAGAACGCCTGTACGCTCTCGGCGGACGAGGTGCGGCAGCGGTTGGCCTCGGGGATGCCGTATGTGGTCCGCCTCAAGGTCGAAGCCGACGCCGTGGTGTGCTTCACCGACCTCATCCGAGGCGAGGTGTCGTTCGGCACGTCCGGCCTCGACGACCAGGTGCTCCTCAAGTCCGACGGCCTGCCGACGTACCACCTCGCCAACGTCGTCGACGACCACCTGATGCAGATCACGCATGTCATCCGAGGCGAGGAGTGGCTGCCCTCGACGCCCAAGCACATGCTGCTCTATCGGTATCTGGGCTGGGCACCGCCGCAGATGGCCCACCTGCCGCTCATCATGAGCCCGAGTGGCGGCAAGCTGTCCAAGCGTAATGCGGACAAGATGGGCATCCCGGTGTCGGTACGGCAGTATCGCGACGCCGGATATGAACCCGAAGCCCTGATCAACTTCCTTGCCTTTCTCGGCTGGAATCCCGGTACCGAGGAAGAGGTCTTCACGCTGGAAGGGCTGGTCGAGGCTTTTTCCATCGACCGCGTCGGCGCGGCGGGCGTGCAGTTCAACCTCGACAAGCTCCGCTGGTACAACCAGCAACACCTGCGCCTGCTACCGGATGACGAACTCCTTCAGCGGGTTCGTCCACACCTGCTGGCGGCCGGCATGGCAGTGGAAGACGCCTACCTCCGGCGCGTCGTCGGTGTGTTGCGCGAGCGGCTCACCCTCGTGGAAGAACTCCCCGCCGAGTATGCCTACTTTTTTGAAGACCCGGCCGACTATGACGAGGACGGGGTTAAGAAACGCTGGAAGGATGATGCGGCTGCGCTGCTGACGGCCTATGCCGACCGGCTGGCGCGGGTGGCCGTCTTCTCGGAAGAAACCGCCGAGGCCGAGTTGCGCGCCTTGGCGGAAGCGCACGGCGCCGGGGCCGGGCGCATCATCCACCCGACCCGTCTGGCCGTCAGCGGTACGACCACGGGGCCGAGCCTCTTTGCCATGCTGGACGTCCTCGGCCGCGAAACCTGCGTGCGACGTCTTCGCCGCGCCGTAGACGTGCTGGGCTAGTACACGGCGGCAGAAGTTCGTGACCGGTTAGGCAGGACGTGAAACGTAAAACGTGAAACGTGCGGTCACTTCGCACGGTCGTTGGAGGCACCCTCACGTTTTACGTTTCACGTTTTACGATGGTGCTAAACTGCTTACGGACTTTCGCCCAGCGGTACTAGCCCATGCGCCCGGACGTGGTGGGGTTATGGGAGGATGCGCTCATGACCAGTGACTAACGACCCATGCCCGACGCGCCGTGACTCACGCATCCCACACGCTCTCCGTTCTTCCGGGGCGGTTCGCGATATGCCGGCTCGGCCCGCAGGCCGCGATACCGGCGTGGGCCTGTGAAGGTGATGTTTTTTCGGTTACGCGGACGCCGCACGAACTCTCCGTCGTGTGCCGAGAAGAGGATGTGCCGGGCGGCGTGGTCTGTGAAAAGGGATGGACCTGTTTGGAGGTGAAAGGCCCGCTGGATTTCTCCATGACCGGCGTGCTGGCCTCGCTCGCCCGGCCTCTCGCCGAGGCCGGGATCGCCCTGTTTGTGATCTCGACGTATGACACCGACTACCTGCTGGTGAAAGAGCACGCGCTGACCGACAGCGTGACCGCGCTGGTGCAGGCGGCACACGTCGTGCATTGGCAGAATGCCTGAGATCGTATACCTTTGTTCCGTGCCATAAAGCCCTTATCTCAATCCCATGACTACCCGTCGCACTTTTCTCCGGCTCGGGGCGCTCGGCAGCGTATTAGGCAGCAGCGTCGTCAAGGCCTGCGCCGCGCCGTCGGCGTCTGCCGAGGTCAACAAGCCGGTTGCCCTTGCAACCTGGAACCACGGGATCCCGGCCAACGAAGCGGCCTGGCGCATCCTCGCCGAGGGCGGGCGGGCGCTCGACGCCGTAGAAGCCGGCGTACGGGTGGTCGAGTCGGATCCGACGGTGCAGACCGTCGGGTACGGAGGGTTCCCGGATCGCAACGGGCACGTCACCCTCGATGCCTGCATCATGGACGAAAAAGGCGATTGCGGTTCGGTGGCTTTTCTGGAGCACATCGTGCACCCGATTTCGGTGGCGCGGATGGTGATGGAGAAGACGCCGCATGTGATGCTGGTGGGGCAGGGCGCGCTCGACTTTGCCCTGGCCAACGGGTTTACCCGGGCAAACCTGCTTACGCCCGAGGCGGAACGCGCGTGGCGCGCCTGGTTGGAGACGGCGCCCGACGCAGTGAAAGCCGAGATCAACGTCGAGAACCATGACACCATCGGCATGCTGGCCCTGGATCAACACGGCAATCTCTCCGGAGCCTGTACGACGAGCGGTGCGGCGTGGAAGCTGCATGGCCGTGTGGGAGATTCGCCCATCATCGGCGCGGGCATGTATGTCGATAACGACGTAGGCGGGGCCTGCGCTACCGGATGGGGCGAGGCCGTCATCCGGGTCGTCGGCTCCCACCTGGTGGTCGAGTTCATGCGGCAAGGGCATGCGCCGGAAGAAGCCTGCCGCCTTGCCGTCGAACGCGTGATCGAGAAAAATCCCGACTTCCGGGAGATCCAGGTAGGTTTCCTGGCGCTGAACAAGCAGGGGCAGTACGGGAGTTACTGCATCCAGCCCGGCTTCGATGCTGCCGTCTACGACGAGGCCGGCGGCAATCGTCTGTTCGCCTCCAAGAGCCGCCTGTGACGCCATGGCGTATTCACAGGAATCGGTGACGCGCTTGCTCCATGCCGTGCGTAACGGCGACCGCGCTGCGCTTGACCATGTGTTGCCGCTCGTCTACAGGGCCGTGTCTTTTCCAGCGAACGACTCGCCGCGCGGCTGCGCGAAGTGCACGACGCCACGCCGGCCCAGATCATCCGCGCCGTCATGCTGCACGCCGATGAGGCGCCCCTGACCGACGACCTGACCGTGCTGGCCTTGCGTTGTATGGGGGCGGGAAGCCGCGAGAGCCGCTAATTGGTAAGACTCCGAATCGGTGCCGGGATGCGGCCGCCGCGCTGGACGAAGGAACGGCTGGAGAGGCGCGAGACGGGCATGATGGGCGCGCGCCCTAGCAGGCCGCCGAACTCCGCGTATTCGCCGACCTGTTTGCCGTGGACGGGGATGAGGCGGCACGCCGTCGTCTTGTTGTTGATCATGCCGATGGCGAACTCGTCGAGGAGGATGCCCGCCAGCGTCTCGGCGGGGGTGTCGCCGGGCAGGGCGATCATGTCGAGCCCGACGGAGCAGACGGCGCTCATTGCTTCCAGCTTTTCCAGGGTGAGGTGCCCGCGCTCGGCGGCCCGAATCATCGCCTGATCTTCTGAGACGGGGATAAACGCGCCGCTGAGGCCGCCTACGTAGCTGGCTGCCATCAGCCCTCCTTTCTTGACCGACTCGTTGAGCAGGGCCAGGGCCGCCGTCGTGCCGGGGGCGCCGACGTCTTCGAGGCCCATGGCTATGAGAATTTCGCCGATCGAGTCGTCTTCTTCCGGTGTGGGGGCGAGCGAGAGATCCACGACGCCGAACGTGATCGGTACGCTGGTGCGCTGGTTGAGACGCTCGGCACACTGCCGGCCGAGCAATTCTCCCGCCCGGGTGATCTTGAAGGCTGTCCGTTTGATGGCCTCGCACAGCGCGCCGAAGTCGGCGTCCAGGCCCAGTTCTCGGACGGTGCGCAACACGACGCCCGGCCCCGAGATGCCGACGTTGATAACCGCTTCCGGCTCGCTCGGCCCGTGGAAGGCCCCGGCAATGAACGGGTTGTCCGGCACGGCATTGCAGAAGCTGACCAGCCGGGCGCATCCGACCGAGTCGTGGTCGGCGGTGAGGCGTGCCGTCTCTTTGATGACGTCGGCCATGGTGCGGACGGCGTCGGCGTTGATGCCTGCTGCCGTCGAGGCGCAGTTGACGGAGCCGCAGACGCGCTTCGTCGTGGCGAGGGCGGCAGGCAATGCCTCCAGCAGCGCTACGTCGCCACGCGTCATGCCGTGCTCGACCAGCGCCGAGAAGCCCGCCAGAAAGTCGATGCCGACGTGTTCGGCTACCGTGTCGAGGATCTGGGCCAGGCCGATAAGTTCAGCGGGCGGCAGGCTCCCGGCCACCAGGGCAATGGGCGTGACCGAGACGCGCCGGTTGGCGATGTGCACGCCGTAGAGCGCTTCGACTTCTTCGGCGACGGCCACATGGTGCGCTGCCGTCCGGCGAATCTTGTCGTAGACGTGCGCGCGGACGGTCTGCGGCAGGGTGCTGCTACAGTCCCGGAGCGAGATGCCGAGCGTGATCGTCCGAATGTCGAAATGCTCCATCTCGGTCATGCGGACCGTGTCGAGCACTTCGAGGATGTCGTAAGGCATGTACGAGGGTGCCCCTTCGGTTTCGGTTTGGGATTATTGATTTTGGAGTATCCAAAATCAAGGGCGGTGCATGCTGGCATAGAGGTCTTCGCGCTGGACCATGACGCGGACACCCAGGCGGGTGCCTACCTCGGACAGTTGTTGCTGTAAGTCGCGCACCGAGCCGTGCAGGGTCGCAATGTCGGCGATCATGATCAGGGTGAAGTATTCTTGCAGGATTTTTTGTGAGACGTCGAGGATGTTGCAGCCGGCGTCCGAAACCGCGTTGGTGATCCCGGCCAGGATGCCCGGCTTGTCGTAGCCGTAGGCCGTCACGATGACGCGTTCGCCGGCACTCCGGGCAGACGGGGGAGACGCGGAGAGGGCCGTGCCGGCGGGGAAGACGTCGAGCACAGCCGCAGCGACTGCTTCGACCTGGGCAGGGTCGGCATGGGGACCGAGTGCGTCGGCGATGCAGCTAACCAGGCGGCGGATATCCATAGGGTTTTTCGAGCTATTCCGTCGTCGCGCGTGGAAACGCGGTCAACATAGGGATTTTTTGGATCGCACGCTCCAACAAAAAAGGGCCATGCCCGGCTGAGGCATGGCCCTTTATCCGAATAATCGCGCAGGGATCGCGCCGTCCGTCCTATTCGGGTTTGGTTAACGCAGTGAGGAAAGGACGGAGGGAGTTGTCCGGTTGCTGGCGCATCACGCGAACGAGAAACGTATCGCCTTTCTGGATGCTGCGGTAGGTTTTTTCGAACGCCCGGAGGTCGCTGATCGCTTCCCGGTCGATCTCGGTGATGATGTCACCCCGGCGCAGTTCGGCCTCGCGGAAAGCCAGGCTGTTCTGGTCGACGTTGGTGATCAGCACGCCTTGCAGCGTGGGCAGATCTTCCAACCCCATCCGTTGCACCGTAGCGGGGGTCAGTTCGCTCAGTTGCAGGCCGAGGTCTTCGATGCTGCTCTCCTCGCCGGGCGCATTCCGGTCGCCCGGGGTGTTCTGGGCGATGTCGTCCGCGCGCCGCCCGAGGGTCACGGTCTTGGTGACGTGTTCGCCGTCGCGGACGATGTCGAGGTCGACCTCTTCGCCGGGCCTCATGTTACCGATCATCGTGCGCAACTGGTTGAACTCGCGCAATTCGCGCCCGTTGACCTTGATGATGATATCGCCTTCCTGGATGCCGGCCTGGTCGGCGGCGCTGCCTTCCTGGACCTCGCTGACCTGCGCGGCGCCGCGCGGCACATCAAGGGCTTCGGCCAGGGCTTCGGGCACGCCGTCGAAGAACACGCCCAGCTGGGCGCGTTCTACCGACCCGGTCTCGATCAATTGCGTCGTCACGTTTTCCACGACGTTCACCGGGATGGCGAAACCGATACCCTGGCTGCCGCCCGACCGTGAATAGATCGCCGAGTTGATCCCGATGATCTGGCCGCGCAGGTCGACCAGCGGGCCGCCCGAGTTGCCCGGGTTGATGGCCGCGTCGGTCTGGATGAACGCGGCAAACGCGTTAAGGCCCGAGAGGTTACGGCTCGTCCGGCCTATCGCGCTGACGATGCCGGCCGTGACCGTATTGTCCAGGTCCTGGGAGAGCGGCGAGCCGAAGGCCAGGACCCACTGGCCCACACGCACGTCCTCGATGGCACCGAAGGAGACGGCAGGCAAGCCTTCCGCGTTGATCTTGATGACGGCCAGGTCGCTCAGCGGATCCGTGCCGATGACCTCGGCATCGTAGTAATGGCCGTCCGCTACCTGCACGGTCAACTCGTTAGCTTGTTGGACGACGTGGTTGTTCGTAATGATATAGCCGTCCGAACGGATGATCACGCCGGAGCCCAGGCCCGACCGAAACTGGGGACCCTGCTCGGGCATGTTGAAGAAGTCTTCGAAGGGTGTCCCCTCGAAGGGGTTGGCCTGCTGGCCGTTCTCGACCATCTGCTCGGAGCGGATCTGGACGACCGACGGGTTGACGGCCTCCGCCACGGCGATAAAGGCTTCTTCCAGTTCGAGCCGTGCACCCGGGCTTACGGGGGGCACTACGGCTTTCCTCGCCGCGGTATCGGCGGCCGTCGTCTCGACGGCGACGCTCTCGCCCAGGTTAAACAGGTTTGCGCCGACCGTCGTAAACAGGATGCCCGACAGGAAGGCGACCACGACGAAAATGGCGATCGATGCTTTCCGTTTCGCGCTCATAGTCATACCTCTATAGTGATGTCTCTGTCTATCGGATTGGGTACCAGCGTGGACAGGCGTGTGGCGGTCGCCGCCTATGGGGGCTGCACGCGCTGTCAGGATGGCATACCGGGAATACCTGAAAAAAACGTGCCCAGGTGCGAATTTCGTATGTCAGCCCCCGCTCTTGCAAGTTTTTTAACATCCTTAACCTTTTGAGGTTCGGGGCCGTGCTGTTTGACGGGCTCCGAGACAAAAATGGGCCTCCCGGCTTTGCCAATGCGTCACACCGAGTGCCGGTGAAGGGTTAAAAAATGACAGCGTACTCAGGGGGGCTGATGCACAATCAGGCAACCATCCCGGCAACCCCGTCATGCTGAGCGCAGCGAAGCATGACCCTTTGCCGGAGATTCTCGCGTGAAGTCGCGCTCAGGAGCCGGGGATACCGGGTTGCGTCATGTCGCGCACGTTTAAGTACTGGTCGAGTTCGTCGTCGGAGAGCAAGGCCATCTCTTTGACCACGTCACGAACCGACCTGCCCTCTGCAGCCGCTTTCTTAGCCACCTGGGCCGCTTTGTCGTAGCCGATGGCGGGGTTGAGCGCCGTCGCGATCGACGGGTTACGTTCGAGCAGTTGCCGGCATCGGTCTCGGTCGGCTTCGATGCCGACGAGGCAATGGTCGTGGAACGCATGGCTCGCCCGGGCGAGGAGGGTGATGCTCTCCAGCATCGCATGGGCCATGACCGGCATCATCACATTGAGTTCGAAGTTGCCGTGCTGGCCGCCGATGGTGATCGTGGTATGGTTGCCCATCACGCGGGCGCAGACCATCATCACCGCTTCACACATCACGGGGTTGACCTTGCCCGGCATGATCGAAGAGCCGGGTTGAATAGCGGGCAGCGTGATCTCGGCCAGCCCGCTCGTGGGGCCGCTGGCGAGATGGCGGATGTCGTTGACGATCTTGAGGAGCGAAACGGCCAGCGTGTTGAGCGCGCCGGAGGCCATGACAAAACCGTCTTTGGTAGCCTGTGCTTCGAAGTGGTTGTCTGCTTCGACGAAGCCGAGCAGGGTCGCTTCGTTAATGTAGGAGATGGCCAGCCTGGGGAAGTCGACGTGGCGGTTGATGCCCGTGCCGGTGGCGGTACCCCCGAGGGCCAACTCGCTTAGTTCGTTGACGGCCGTGTGCATCCGGCGCAGGCCGTTCCAGATCTGAGCGGCGTAGCCGCCGAACTCCTGGCCGAGCCGTACCGGGGTGGCGTCCATCAGGTGCGTGCGCCCGCTCTTAAGCACGTCGTCGAACGCTTCGGCTTTGGCTTTGAGCGTATGGTGTAGCTGCCGCATGGCCGGCACCAGCTCGTGGGCGATAGCGACGGCGGCGGCAATATGCATGGCCGTCGGGATGACGTCGTTGGACGACTGCGACATGTTGACGACGTCGTTGGGATGGATGCGCTTGCTGCCTCGATCCCCGCCGAGTGCTTCGCCGGCCACGTTCGCGATCACCTCGTTGGCGTTCATGTTCGTCGAGGTGCCGCTGCCGGTCTGGTAGATGTCGATAGGAAAATGCGCGTCGAATTCGCCGTCGATGACGCGTTGCGCGGCCTGTATGACGACGTCGGCCTGTTCCGGGTCCAGCAGCCCGAGGTCGCGGTTGGCTTTGGCGGCGGCCTGCTTGATCAGCCCCAGGGCCTGGATAAAGCGGCGCGGAAAGCGCTCTCCACTGATGGGAAAGTTGTGCACGGCCCGCTGCGTCTGGGCGCCATAGAGGGCTTCGGCGGGTACTTTGACGTCCCCAAGGGAGTCTTTTTCAATTCGATAGTCGGGCATGGGCAGCTGCTTCCGGGATTGTCCGAAAAGAGATCATCGGGGGAAACGCAATATACTCCACGATAGGAAATAATCGACGCGAGTGAACGGGGCGGCTTCAGCTACTCCGGCGAAGAACCGGCGAAAACCTGGGGTGCGTCTCTACGGAACCGGTCGTCGTGTAGCCCCTGCTTGAGTCCGGTTCGTCCGGGGTGTATACTCCTTTGGTTTTGCCCTCGTTACGTAACTGTGCTCCCAACCCGGGCTCCCTACGATGGAACTGATCCATACGGTCGCTGCCATGCAGGCGCACGCCGATGAACAGCGCCGGGCCGGCAAGACGCTGGTGCTCATCCCGACGATGGGTGCGCTTCACGCCGGCCATTTTGCCCTCGTGGAAGCCGCGCGGAAGCACGGCGATTACCTGGCCGTGTCCATCTTTGTCAACCCCACGCAATTCGTGCCGGGCGAAGACTTCGCCCGCTATCCGCGTACGCTGGAGCAGGATCTGCGCGCCTTGGAGCAATGCGGCGTTGATGTCGTCTTTGCACCGGAGGTCGAAGCAATGTATCCGGGTGGGCAACCACAGCGCATCTGGGTGGAGGTAGAGCACCTCGGCGAGCACCTGTGCGGGCGGTATCGTCCCGGACATTTTCGGGGCGTCGTCACTATCGTAGCCAAGCTCTTTCATTGTTGCAAGCCCCACGTGGCGGTGTTCGGGCTGAAAGACGCCCAGCAGTTCGTGATCCTGCGCCGCATGGTCCGGGACCTCAACTTCGGGATCGAACTGGTCGGCGTGGCGACCGTTCGGGAGCCCGACGGGCTGGCGTTGTCGTCGCGCAATGCTTTCCTGAGCCCGGGCGAACGGGGCCAGGCGGTGGTCCTCTCGCAGGCGGTAGCGGCGGCCCGGCGGCAGATCGAGCAGGGGGAACAGCGGGTGCAAGCGGTTGTTGAAACGATGCTTACTGTGATGGCCCAGGCTCCGGAGGCGCGTGTCCAGTATGCCGACGTCGTCGACGTCGAGACGATGCAGCCTGTCGAGCGCATCGAGCCTGACCAGGAAGTGCTGGCTGCCGTTGCCGTCTTTTGGGGCCAGACGCGTTTGATTGACAACGCTTTTATACGCGCCCCGCGTGCCGACGCCTGACTGCCCCCGCGATCAGCCCCTGCTGCCGATGACTGTTACCATGTTCAAGGCGAAGCTGCATCCGCTTCGCATCACGCAGGCCGAACTGTACTACGAGGGGTCCATCACGATCGATGCCGAACTCCTCGACGTTGCGGGTATCCTCCCCTATGAAAAGGTTCAGGTCGTCAACGTCAACAACGGCGCGCGGCTGGAGACGTACACCATTCCGGGCGGACGAGGCAGCCGTGTCGTCTGCATGAACGGCCCGGCGGCGCGGCTGGCTGCCGAAGGCGACCGCGTCATCGTCATCGCCTATGTAGACATGACCCCCCATGAAGCCAAGCGGCATCGCCCGCGCGTCGTGCTGATCGACAAGGACAACAACCCGAAAGAGGTCATCACGCTCAATGACGGTGTACATGAGCACGACCTATCCAAGGAGTTCTCCATCGAACTTTTTACGTCGTAGGCATGGGTTATCATCGGGTAGGATGCCCTGGTGTGCTATCCTTCGCGGTTGCGTTTCGTAGCGCGCTTGGCGTCGGTCATGCGGCACGGCGGTCGCGGAGCCTGTGCTGGACCATGGCGGGGACTTGATTCCTACGTCTTCCCCTGTCCGATAAAACACCTTGCTCCCCGACATGCTGTTGAAAAGCAGATCCCTCGGCACGGTACCGGGTCTCTTCTTGCTGCTGCTTGCCTGTGTGCCCGGCATCACGGCCCAGCCGGCTCCGACCCTTTTTCCGGTTGTGGAAGATGATAAGTTTGGATTCATCGATGCGACGGGTCGCGTAGTCGTCCCGCCGCAGTTTGACGGGGCCCAGCCGGCACGGGGCGGGTTGGCACCCGTACGGATCGGCGACCGGTGGGGCTTTGCCGACGATGCAGGAAGCGTGGTTATCGATATCCGCTTCGATGCGGTTTTTCCGTTCGTCGAGGGCCGGGCGCGTGTACGCATGGACGATCGGTGGGGGTTCATCGACCGGGAAGGGCGCCTCGTGGGCGATGCCCGTTATGAGTCCGTGCTGGATTATACCAATGGCCTGGCGCCTGCTAAAGTACCCAACTCGGTTGTCGGTACGCAGTCCGGATGGGGCTATCTCGATACCGAGGGGGCTTTTGCCATCAACGCTTCCTTCCGGCGAGCGCTCTCTTTCTCCGAAGACCTTGCCGGTGTAGAGGTCCCCAAGAAGTGGTTTGTCTTCCGTGTGGGTACCCGCTGGGGGTTTATCGATGGCGACGGCACCTGGGTCATCGAGCCGCAGTTCGCGTCGGCGCGCAGCTTTTCCGACGGGCTGGCTCTGGTCAAGCAGAGAAAGCGCTGGGGTTTTATCAATCAGACCGGCGCCTTTTTATTCGAGACGCCCTACGATCAGGTGTTTCCCTTCTCGGAGGACCTGGCGCGCGTGGCCGAGGATGCGCTGTGGGGGTACATCGACCGGCAAGGCAAGCTCGTCGTCGACTTCCAGTTTGATGAGGCGGACGACTTTGCCGAAGGGCTGGCGCTGGTGCGAACCGGTGCCTACTGGGGCTTCATCGATCCGACGGGCACCCTGGCAATCCCGGCCATGTTCGAGCGGGGACGTAGCTTCGCCGGCGGTCTCGCCTACGTCACCCTACAAGGGCGCTCCGGCTATATCGACAAGAAAGGCACCTTCGTGTGGCGCGAAGCGGAAGACGAGTAGGACGGCATGGGGCTACTGTAGCGGCGGTTTTGCTTTTCGATCACCGTACACTTCTATTCCGCACGGTCATCGCTGTTGTGCCGGTCGTAGGCCTCGATGATATCTTTGACGAGGCGGTGCCGGACGACGTCGCCCTGGTCGAAGTAGACGAAGTCGATGCCGGTAACGCCTTCCAGGATCTGCCGGGCTTCCAGCAAGCCGCTCTGAGAACGGCTCGGCAGGTCGATCTGCGTGACGTCGCCGGTGATGATGGCGCGGCTGTTGACGCCCAGGCGCGTCAGGAACATCTTCATCTGAAGCGCCGTCGCGTTCTGGGCTTCGTCGAGGATGACGAAGGCCGCGCTCAGGGTGCGGCCCCGCATGTACGCCAGCGGCACGATCTCGACGACGTGCTGCTCCATGTAGGCGCGCAGCTTGTCGCCGGGCAGCATCTCCTCCAGGGCATCGTAGAGCGGGCGCAGGTAGGGATCTACCTTTTCGCGGAAGTCGCCGGGTAGAAAACCCAGGCGCTCGCCGGCTTCGACGGCCGGGCGGCACAGCACGATCCGCTTCACCTGTCTCGACTTCAACGCCGTGACGGCCAGCGCCACCGCCGTGAAGGTCTTGCCCGTCCCTGCCGGGCCGATGGCAAAGACGATGTCGCTGCGCCGGGCCGCCTCGACGAGACGGGCCTGGTTCGGCGTCCTGGCCCGAATCGTTCCGCCCGAAGGGGTGTAGAGCACCACGTCGCCGAAGTCCGAGGGCGGGGCGGGTACGCCGTTCTCCGAGGTAATCAGCGCCAGCACCGTCTCGATGTCGTTTTCGGTCAGGTTGCCGTTGCGGTTCAGGATGAGGATCATCTCATGGAGCAAGCGCTCGATATGGGCGATGGCGTCCTCGCTGCCACGCAGCAACACTTGATTGCCCCGGGCGATGATCTGGGTTTCCGGAAAGGCGGCTTCGATGCGCCGGAGGTAGGTGTCGTTGAACCCGAAAATCAGAAGTGGGTCGGCCTGGTCTATGGTGATTCGTTTCTCTGCCAATGCCTTGCGACTTGGTTAAACGGATCTGGTTGGCGTACTGCCCGACCCCCCACCCACAGCGGGCACGGCACCGGGCGCATCCAGGCTGCTCATACGGCCTAACGCGGAGATGGTGCCCGCCGCGCTAAAACGGGTACGGGATCACACAGCCTGTACGCGGCGTGGGAGGAGGCGCTACAGTACGGCGTTTCTCTCTACGTGTAGAAAAAGACGGCAGACGCATGCAACGCAAACTCATCGTCGAATTTACGAAGATGAACGGGGCCGGCAATGACTTTATCGTGATCGATAACCGGTTCTTTAACTTTTCCGACGACGAACTGGCCGACTTCGCCCGGCGGTTTTGCCCGCGCCGTGTGGGTATCGGCGCGGATGGCGTGTTGGCTTTTTCGAGCCCGGCCGATGCCGCCCATCACTACCGCATGCGGTACGTCAACGCCAATGGGTCGGTCGGGACGATGTGCGGCAACGGGGCGCGGTGCCTGGCTCGCTTTGCCCGCAACGCCGGCATCCTCGACGAGGAACTGCATTTTGAGAGCGATGCCGGGGTCTACCGCGCGCGCGTTGGGCCGGCGCCGGAGGCACCCGTACGGCTCTTTGTGCCGCCCCCCGGCACCTGGATCCCGGACCACCCGCTGGCAGCGGCGTTGCCGGGCGGCGTTGCGGCGGTTCACTATCTCTGGACCGGTACCGAACATGCCGTCTGCTTTGTAGACGAGGTGATGGGTGCTCCCGTACAGACGTGGGGGCCGGCCATCCGGCACGACCCGGCGCTGGCGCCTGCCGGCGCCAACGTCGATTTTGTCCAGGTCCTTCAGAAAGGGCGGGCTTCCGCTCCTGCCGAACTACGCGTACGCACGTTCGAGAAAGGCGTAGAGGAAGAGACGCTCGCCTGCGGCACGGGTGCTATGGCTGCTGCCCTGGTGGCTCGTTTCCTGGGCCGTATCGGCGCCGATGACGTCCAGGTTCACATGCCGGGGGGTGTGCTGCACGTCGGGTTCCGGCGCAACGGGGGTGTCGTCTCAGACCTCTACCTCGAAGGCCCGGCCGTGACGGTCTTTCGAGGTACGGTGGAGGTCTAACTCATTGCTGAAAGGTCGCGCGCAGGTCGTCGATCTCGGCGTTGTCTCGGAGCGAGGCGATCCAGCGGGTTTGCAGCTGAGACTTCTGGCTGTTCAGCAACTGGGTACGCAAGCGCTCGCGTTCCGCATCGGTGATCGGCTGCGGTTCGGTACGGCGGGTTACCTTCGCCACAAAGACCCCGTTGGCGCCTTCGACGACGCCGGAGTCCTTGCCTTCATCCAGGCCGAGCACCGTCCCTGCAAAGACGGGATCTCGGCCGAGGCCGGGCACAACCTGGCTGTTGAAGCTGATGTTGGCGGCCGTACGGGCGGTGATCCCCAGGGCATTGGCCAGGCCGTCAAAGCCGACGGCGCGGTAGGCTTGTTCCATGCGCGTGCGCTGCAGCGCACGCTTCTTTTCCAGCAAAGCGCGCGGGCGAATCTCGGCTTCCACCTCGGCCTGCGGCCGGTACCCTTCCGGTTGGATGGCGGTCACCGTAGCGACGATGTAGACATCATTGAGTTCAATGACTTCGCTGATGTCGCCTACGCTGGCCGTTTCCAGAAACCGGGTAAGGGAGCGGCTATTGCCGAAGCCGGGGACGATCTGTTGCTCGGCCTCGACTTCCACATCCTGCAAGGGAATCTGCTGGCGCTGCGCTTCTCCGAGGAAATCGCCGTTGTCGTCGGCGTAATACACCAGGTCTTGCAGGCGCTCCTCGGCGTGTTGGATCGTCGTCGTCGAAGCCTGCATGCCGAGGGCATAGTCCGCCAGCCGTACATCCACGGCGGCGCGCTGGGTGACCTCAATCAGGTGTACGCCGTACTGGGTTTCCACCGGATTGGTAACACGGCCTACCGTGGCGCCGAAAGCCGCTTCTTCGAACGGCGCTACCATCCCACCGGGACCGAACCAGCCGAGGTCTCCTCCGCGTGCGGCGCTGACGGGATCTGTGGAATGCTGACGAGCCAGTTCCGCAAAGTCTTCGCCGTTCAGAATGCGCTCGCGCAGCGCTTCGATTTCTTGCCGGGCCTGGGCCAACTGGGCCTCGTTGCCTTGCGCGGCGCGTATGAGGATGTGGCGTGCCCGCACGTTCGTTTCTTCAGCCGGACGCGTGTCGGTTATTTTGATCAGGTGGGCTTCATTGCCCGAGAGTACGGGGCCTACAATCTTCCCGGCTTCCGGTGCTTCGAACACGGCATGGGCGATCTCGGCGTCGAGGTCGGCCGCGGCGAAAAAGGCGCTGGTGTAGGGGCGCTCGGAGGCGTTGCGCAGGAGGAAGAGCGAGTCGTTTTCCGCCGCTGCAAAGTTGGGACGCAGGCTTTCGAGTTCGCGGAAGAGGGCGAGGGTATCTGCCTGTGACGGTTGCTTCGAGAGGGAAGCAAGCTGGAGCGAGTACCGGCGTTCCTGCTTGAAATCCTCGCGGTGTTCGTTGTAAAACCGGCGTACGTCGCCGTCCGTCAGGGTCACGGAGTCGTCCGGCACGTCGGAATAGCGTAAGAGGAAAAACTCGGCCGAGGCGCTCGTAGTATTGCGGTGGTAGGCTGCCTCGACGTCTTCGTCCGAGACGCGGACCGTCGCGGCGACCAGGTTGTCGAACTTTTCCCGACGGCGCTCGACGCGAAGATATTCTTCGATCTGAAGCAACTGGACGGTGGCTTCGGGATCGTCGATGAAGTTCTGGAGGAGCGCCCGGTCCACACCGCCCTGACCGTCATCGAAGTAGAGCTTGATGATGGGGTGCGGGTCGTCGCCGAGGACGAGGTTGGTGACTTCCTCTTTGCTGACCATGATGCCGAGGCGGTCCATCTCGTGCTCGCGCAACTTGTTGTCGACGAGGCGGCTGTAGACCTGCTCGTGGGCCTGGTCGAGGACCTGCGGCGGGATGTTGTCGTTGGTTTGTTGACGATACTGTTCGATCTGGGCATCGAGCTGACGCTGATACTCTTCCACCGTGATCGGATCGCCGTCAACGACGATGATTTTACCGAGGGGGTTTACCCCGATGGTATCAAAAACGCCTGAGTCTTGCAGGACCCAGAGTCCTCCAAAGGAGATTACAAGGATCCAAAGGACGACCCCGGTATTCTCCCGCATCTTGTTCATCATGCCCATGAGGCGACCTCCACCGCGACGGCTCTATGAACGGATCGGATGACGGAAGCAGGTTGAGGATGCTCAAGCGCTGCTTTCTCGATAGGGAAACCGTGTACTGAAGAGAACGCCAATTGTTCACGCGATCTCGATGCCCGGAGCAAGAGAACGAGGAATAAACGAAGAAGGGCGGAGGTTGCTGTGGCGTAAGAGGCGGCTCAAGGCCAAAAACAACGATGCCCCGAAAGGCTTCAGGGCATCGTCAGGGAGGCAGGGTGAAACGACAGCAGGATAACCGCGACTAGGCGGCGAGGGCCTGTGTATTCTTGAGGCGCGTCCGGAGCCCGGACAAGATCTTGCTCAGGATCTGCGAGATACGGGCTTCGGTCAGGCTCATCAACTGGGCAATCTCGCGCAGCCGGAGGTTCTCGAAATAATAAAGCGCCAGGATGTTTTGCTCCCGCTCCGGCAATTCCTTGATCAGCGTAGCGATGTAGGAGTGCAACGAGGCGCGGTCGATTTGCTCGAAGGCAGCCATGGCATCTTCGTTTGGGATGGTTTCAATCACGACTTGATCGTTTTCGCTGCCGACCGGGGCATGCAACGAAAGTGCATACCGGCGCTGGGCGTCGGTCAACAACTTGTGATAATCGGCGAGCGTGATGTCGAGGTAGTCGGCCACATCCTGGTCTTCGGGCTCGGCACCCAACTCTTGCCGTAGCTGTTCGGCGGCCTGCTGGGCCTGTGCGAGGCGACGGCGGCGTTCGCGAGGCAGTACGTCGATTGAGCGCAGGTAATCGACAACGGCTCCCCGAACGCGCCCATAGGCATAGGAAACGAAAGGCGTGCGGCGCTCGGGGTCGTAGCTGTCGAGTGCCTGCAAAAGGCCGAGGAGACCTACGTTTTCGAGGTCCTCCTGGGAGGCCAGCGGGTGGTACGGCACATTGATGCGGCTCACCAGAGAGCGGACGAAGGGTACCGCAGCACGGACGACGGCGTCACGGTTGGCGATGGTGGGGTCGGCGGCGTGACATTCGGCAAGATACTGTAGATTGTGATCCATAGGGTTCGAGGTCACAATAGGTGGAGGGGTATCGGGTAGGGTAGCTGGGACAAGCGGTGAGGGGTGGAAAGCCTCACGCCTATTTTTCTATGTACCCAACCATCGTGCCATGCCGGGCACGCGCAGCGAGATGGATTTTGATAACGATGAGCCAGACGCCCGTACGGAGTGGCGCCGAGGGAAGGTGCCGCGCAAAGATCCGAGCGCCAAAAGCACCGGGGTGTTTGGATGGGCTAAGCGTTTTGCCCTACGAGATGGGGATTCAAGTATGTTGAAAAAGTGAGCACGTCGCCGGGGTGCCGGCGTTGTCCGGGCGCGCGCGCATGCCGACGAAGAAAAACAGGGAGGGTCCCGGTCGCCTGTACTTGTACCGGGGTGCTGTGGGTAATAAAGTAACGTTTGGGATTACAAAATGTAATAATCGGTAATTATTACCCACCGTCCGGCATGTTTTCGGAGCAGCGGGCTAGGGCCGGTGAACGTTGTACACCGCCTGCGGCAACACATCCTGCGAAGGGAGGATCAGGATCCGTTTTGCAGGGAAATAAAGCAAGGAAGGGCGATTTCACTTGTCGTCCGGGTGGTATACCTCTCCAGCGAGGCGTTCCGCAATCCGCTTGACCACGACGGCGGAACGATAATATCCAGCCTCCAAGCGAGAACGGTAGAAAGCAAGCTGTTCCTCGCTCAACTGCGTATTCTCCGCCTGAGCATCGCTAGCATTGGGCCGGGGAGGGACGCCTTCCTGGGGCTTTCCTGCGTTTGAATGATTCAAGCCGTCGTTGAAAAGTTAAGCGTTTGAGCGAGATGTAACCATAGCGTCAACCGGGTCAATCCACCTCACCTCGCAGGATTCGATATCGTCCTCGTCCCGAAAAAGTTAAGCGGGTGAACGAGGGTATATAACCGCATCTGAACGGTTCAACAACACACCAATACGGAGACGGCCTTAATTGTTTCTTCGGCCAAAAAAAACGTCCGGCACCGGCAAGGTGTTGGACGTTTGCCCTCCATGCCGTGCCGGGATCCTCCATGCCGGGGCACAAAATGCCTCGAAGGAAGGTAAACTTTTCCGTGCAACCTGTGGCCTCGCTCTTCTCCTGCCGGTATCCATCGATGCGGATTGTTCGTCCTACGGCGCTTGTGTACTTCGCCGGGTTGGCCTGCATCCTGGGAGGCGCTGCGGCCGTCATTGGAGCGCGCCTGGTCCCTGGTGGTGCGTGGCTGGGGTTGGTACCGGTCCTTTTCATCATGGCGAGGGGCTTGCACAGGCCGATGCGGCGATGGCGCCTGGCACGGCGAGGGTTGTCCGACGCGTGGCGCACCTGGCTACAGACCCACGTACCGTTGTATGCCACCCTCGACGATGCCGCGCGCGCGCGGTACGAGCGTGATGTCCTCTTCTTTGCCGATGAGCAGACCTTTGAAGCCGTTGAGGGTCTCCCGCTCACCGATACGCTTCGGGTGAGCGTGGCGGCGGGGGCTGCCTTGCTCCTGCATGGCCGTCCGGACTGGGAGTTGCCCACCCAGCGTACCCTCTTGTTTTACCCGGATCGCTTCGACGAAGACTATTACGGGGGCGATTACGCCGTCTATGACGGGATGGTACATGCCCAGGGCCCGATCATCTTGTCCGCCGCCGCGGTCGAGGAGGATTGGGCGCATCCGGGCAACGGCCGCAACGTCGTCCTGCACGAGCTGGCGCATCTCTTCGACTTCGACAACGGCGGGGCGGAAGGAGTGCCCTCGCTCATGGCGAGGGCTTCGGCGGAAGCCTGGCAGGCACTCGTCCGGCGCGAGATACGCCGCGTGCGCCTGGGCAACTCGCTGCTGCGGGGTTATGCCGCCACCAACGGGGCCGAGTTTTTCGCCGTCGCCGTTGAAAATTTCTTCGACCGCCCGGCTGCGTTGCAGCATCGTCATGCCCACCTCTTCGAGGCGCTGGTTGCTTTTTTCAACCTGGATCCACGCGGGGTGCGGCATGCGTAAGTGCCCGGGTGTCTCAGGGTAATCGTTGTCTCAAACACGATAACACCCGAATAGGGAGACTCCCCTCACGTCACCGGCCCCGTGGCCCGAAGGGCGGATGCGTCCACGCTCAGGTAGGCACCGGATCGGAGGGCCTCGGCGATGAGCGCAAACGTGCGATCCACGTCTGCAGGCGTATTCCAGACGAAAGGAGCCAGGCGCAGATAACGGCCTTTGCGGCTGTCGGTGTAGACGTGGCGTTGTTTCAGGTAAGCGCAGAGCTTATCGGCGGCAGGGACTTCCAGGATCAGCATGGCGCTGCGTCGTTCGGCCTCGCGGGGCGAGCGCAGGGTGAGGCCGGCGGCATCGGCCCCCGCTATGCCGATCTCGGTCAGGGCCAGGGAATGGTGCCGTACCGCGCCGAGCCCGGCTTCCAAGAGCAGGCGGACGCCTTCGACGGCATGATACATCGAAGCCACGGCCGGCGTGCCGCCCAGGAATCGTTGCCGGGTTTCCGGGTGGGGCTGTGGCCGGGCATGAAACCCGAACGGATCGGCGTCTCCAAACCAACCCGTCGTACGGGGCCTCACGTCGAGGCCGGGGCGGAGGTACACGTAGGCGTTCCCCGACGAGCCACACGCTTCTTTGAGCAACCCGCCAAAATAGACGTCTACGTCATATGCCGTCACGTCGACCGGCGTGGAAGCCGTGGCGTGGTAGCCGTCGAGGGCAAACAGGCCGCCGTGGGTGTGGGCGGCAGCGCCCACGCGTGCCAGGAAGGCATCCGGAAGCTTTTCGCCCGTGGTAAAGCCGACATGGCTCAGCACGACGAGGGCCGTGTCCGGGCCGATGGTTTTCAAGACAGCGCCCTGGTCGACGAAGCCGTCGGCGGTGAGGGGGACGACCCGTACGGCAAGGTGTTGCAACCCGGCCCACTGCCGGACGCTGTGCAGGACGGACGGAAACGCTTCCTCCGTGAGCACGACCTCCCCTTTTCCCGCGTAGTGTTCCGATGCCGAGAGCAGGCACTGGACCGTCCAGTGCACGTTGGGCTGCATGATGCACGTGCCGGGCGGGGCGCCGAGCAACGGGGCGATAAAATGGTCGCCGAGGTAGGCGGGTAAGGTCCACCACCCGACGCGCTCGCTGCTGCCGGGGCGCCAGTGGTTGGGCACTTCATTCCAGGCGTCTACGCCGAAGCGTTGCCAGTCCGCTACGAAGTGTTGCATCATCGCCGGGACCGTCTTCGGCATCAGGCCGTGGGTGAACGCCCGTAGCTCCACCGCATCCGGGGCGTCGGGCAGGTAGAAAGCGTCGCGCAGGGAGTTCATCGGGGCGGATCCAGGATCGATCGATAGCAGAGCATGGCAGGCTTAATGAAACCGGCAAGGAAGACGATAAAGAGAAGGGTGCGTTGGGCCGGAGGGTGAGGTTGCCGTATAGGTGGTTGACGCGTCCCCGAACAACGCTGCGTCACACAGGCACGGTTTTCCTTCGCTGCAGGCTACGCAGAATGGATTAAATCGTCAACAAGGATACAGATCATTACATCCATGGAAGCTCCCCAGAAAGATCGAATAACGGATTCGAGCCAGGAGAAGGGGTCATTGTCTCGTACCATGCGGAGCAACGGCGGTGCGTCGCCGGGAAGCGCACGCGTGGCTGCCGAGGAACAGGCTCAACTCGCCTCAGGGGGGTTCGATCCGATCAACCTGCGGGACCGCGTCGTCATCAAGCTGCTCTTCGACCAGATTGTGCAGATCGAGCACGTCGAGGCGGCATGGAAGGTATGGAAAGGGCGGAAACGCAAAGGGCACGGGGTCGAGCTGTGGCGCGTCCTGGCCGATGAACCGACGCTGGACCGGGAGCGGATCTTCGCTGAAGCCGCCAGCATCTACGCGTTTAAGCGGAGTCCCATTTCCAGGGACGATATGCTGGCGTTCCTGAACAAGTCGTGGGATCAGTTCGAAAAAGAGCAGTGGCAGGAGTTCGCCCGGCTGGCCCTTGTGCCCGTCGCCGTCGGGGTCGAAGAGAGCAGCAACGAGGTGCAGTGGATCTTCGTCACCCACGATCCGCTGCAACCCGGCATCAAGCCGTTCCTGCGCACCCTTCAGATCAAACGGTACGAATTATACTATACGCCCGAGTCCGTCGTCCGCGACCTGATCCAGGGCGGGATTTTCAATAAGAACGAGTTCCTCGAACGGATCACGCAGGAAGGCATCCCCTACGACCTCGGCATGAGCTTCGACGACGACGACGACGAGAGCGTCGACGAAGAGGCCCTTGTGGCCGAGATGACGCAGTCTAAGCTCGTCAACCTTTTCGAGGCGATGCTCGTCGAGGCCGTGCGCCGGGGCGTCTCGGACATCCATCTTTTCCCCGGCCAGGGGCGCAAGGTGGAGATCCACTTTCGGATCGACGGGGACCTCGAACTGTGGCACGTCGAGGATCGGATTCATCCGGAAGCGTTCTTCGCCGTCGTCAAGGATAACGTCATGAACGTCGACCGCTTCGAGCGGGATACGGCGCAAGACGGTTTCATTCAGCGTCGGGTCGACGAAGCGGTCATCCGGTTCCGTGTATCGATCCTGCCGCTGGCCAGTGCCAACAGCGAAGTGCGGAGCGAAAGCGTCGTCATCCGCGTGCTCGACGACCGCAAGGTAATCCTGGACCTGAAGAAGATCGGCCTGCACAAAGTCGCCTACGACCGGTTCCAGCATGCCATCCGCCAGCCCTACGGCATGGTCATCCTGACCGGGCCGACGGGATCGGGGAAGACGACGACGCTCTACGCCTCGCTCCAGCAGGTGGTCTCGCCCAAACGAAACGTCCTCACCGTCGAAGATCCGGTCGAGTACATCTTACCCGGCGTACGCCAGATCAAACTCAGCCATAAGCTCGGCCTCGAAGGCGCGCTCCGGGCCATTCTCCGGCACGACCCGGACATCGTGATGGTCGGTGAGATGCGTGACAAGGAGACGGCGGAACTGGCGATCAAACTGGCCAACACGGGCCACCTCACATTCTCGACGCTTCACACCAACGATGCCCCGAGTGCGGTCAGCCGTCTCTACAAGATGGGTATCGAGCCGTTCCTGATTTCTTACGCCATCAACCTGATCGTGGCGCAGCGCCTGCTGCGTAAGCTCTGCCCCACGTGCAAGGTGCCGGTCAAAGACCACGACGTCCCGCTGCTGGAGCGGTTCGGGTTCGACGTGGATCGGCTCGACGAACTCGAAATCTATACGCACGGGCTGGTCGATGATTGCCCCACGTGCAGCGGGCAGGGCTACAAAGGCCGGCGCGCGATCTCCGAGACGCTGCTCTTCACGCCCCTGATCCGCAGGCGCATCGTCGAGGCGTCCGGGGCGATCAACGAAGACGAGATACGAGACCTGGCCGTCAAGGAAGGGATGACGACCCTCCAAGATTCCGCGGTCTCCATCGTCAAAGAAGGCGAGACGTCGTTGCAGGAGATGATGCGGGTGGTCTTTACGGATATGTAGGAGGTTGTCGCTGGCTACCGTACAGTGTTGTGAAGCAGTGAAGGCCAGCACATCATTGGCCTAATAGAGCCGTTCGTCCGGGGAGAGCCGGCCCGCTGGAACTACGCAGTGCACATGGGGACGATGCAGGAGCAGTTGCCCGCAAATATGCAAGACGGCAGCAAAGTGGATCTTCGCTCCGAGGTCCTTGGGGTCCCGGGCGATCCTCAAGAGCAGCTCCGCGGCGGAGCGAAGTCGATTTCAAACGCATTGGATCGGATTGATTCGTTATGGTGAATACGATCGTGTCATCAGGCTGATAGACCGTCGTGTCTGTCACCAGTTCGATATCCGGTGCGCGCTCGATGTCCCCGTTCGAGGGCGCAGCGTGCTCCAGCAGGTCGCACCCCGTGCCGCCGAGGGCTACCACCGCGGTTAGGCAGGAAAGTAAGAAGGTCCGTTGGTCGCTGTCAGCACCGTCAAGAAAAAAGGCGACCACGCAACGTGGTCGCCTTTTTCATAGTACGCACTTTGTCATGTAGGAAGGAGGTTACGTTTTCGAGGTGCGCCGTATGAACTTAGACCGGGTCGATATGCACCAGCTTGCGGTTCTGCCGGGTGTTGGCGAAGCGCACCGTGCCGTCGACCAGCGCAAAGAGCGTGTCGTCGCCGCCGCGCCCTACGTTTTCGCCGGGGTGAAATCGCGTGCCGCGCTGCCGCACAATGATGCCGCCGGCCTGGATGGCCTGGCCTCCGTAGACCTTGACGCCCAGCATCTTGGGCTTGGAGTCGCGGCCGTTCTTGGTGGATCCTACGCCTTTCTTATGAGCCATAACACCTTCACGGTCTTGGGTTAAACAGGAGGCTTAACGCTCAGGCCTCGGTCGCTTCGGTCGCCGATGTGTGCACGGCATCTTCGGCCGGTTCGGGAGCGGCTTGCTGCGCTTTTTTCTTCTTGGAAGCCCTGCCTGCGTTTTCCAAGGACAGCGCCTCGACCCGTACCTGGGTGTATTGCTGGCGGTGTCCGCGCAGTACGTTATACCGTTTCCGGCGTCGTTTCTTGAAGACGAGTACCTTGTCGCCCTTGACGTGGTCCAGCACCTGGGCGGTAATCTGGGCGCCGTCTACCGTCGGGGTGCCGACGTGGATCGCGTCGTCGTTTGCAAAAAGCAAGACGCGGTCGAAGGTAAGGGCGTCGTCTGCCGGGGCGGTGTTGATGCGGGGTACGTAGAGCGTGTCGCCTTCGCGTACCTTATACTGCTTGCCTTTGATCTCTACGATAGCGTACATCCTGGGGTCTCTGCTTGGGGGCGTCGGGTTGGGTACCGGCGCGAGAGTGTTCGGGATTGACGTTTGCGGAAGCTGAAACTAGCTTGTCACGATAAGGATCTCCACGCCGGAAGTCAATCACGTTAAGACCCCGAGAAGAATGAACCTTACGTTACCGGAAGACGGCCGGGTGCTTCGGCCCGGCAAGCTGTTGTGCATCGGGAAGAACTACGCGAAGCACGCCGCCGAGATGCAGAGCGCGGTGCCGGAGGATCCCCTCATCTTCCTCAAGCCCTCGACGGCCCTCGTCGGGGACGGTGGGGTCATCGTGCTGCCGGCCCTGTCCGCCGACGTGCATCACGAAGTGGAACTGGTCGCCGTCATCGGGCGCGGGGGCGCGGGCATCCCGGAGCGCGAGGCGCTGGCCCACGTAGCAGCCTACGCCGTGGGGCTAGACATGACGGCGCGTGACCTGCAGGCCCGGGCCAAGCAGAAAGGCCAGCCCTGGAGTGTGTCCAAAGGGTTTGACACCTTCGCCCCGCTGGGAGGGCTGGCTCCCGCCCGTACCGTCCCCGACCCGCAAGACCTGGACCTGCGCCTGACCGTCAATGGCGAGACGCGCCAGGCCGGGCATACCGGAGACATGGTCTTTTCCGTCGCGACCCTGATCGCCTACTGTTCCCGCATCTTCACGCTGGAGCCGGGCGACCTGCTTTTCACCGGCACGCCGGAGGGCGTCGGTCCCGTCCAAGACGGGGATGTGTTGGAGGCCGTCGCCTCGGGCTTGCCGCCCCTGCGGGTCACGGTACGGCGCGCCTGAACCGTGCGTCTGAAGAGGGCGTCGAAACGGGCCCGGCAGGGTTGCCTCAGCCCACGACCTGCTTCGAAAACAAACGGTGCATCACCGCCAGCACCGTTTCGATGTCGTCCATCGAAACATCGCGGTGGGTGGTAGCGCGGATCGTGGCGGGGCCGAAAGGTACCATCGCTATGCCTTCTTGCCGCAATGCGCCGAGCACCGGCATCGCGGCACCGTCGGCTACGTCGAAGATGACGATGTTGGTTTCCACGGTTTCCAGGTCGAGGGTAAAGGCCGGCAGGTCGGCTAGTCCTTCAGCCAGGCGGCGTGCTTTGTGGTGGTCGTCGGCCAGGTGCGGGCGGTGGTGTTCGAGCGCGTAGAGGCCGGCGGCCGCCAGGATGCCGGCCTGCCGCATCCCGCCGCCGAAGAGTTTGCGGTACCGGTGGGCTACCCGGATATGCTCGGTCGATCCGGCCAGGACGGAGCCGACGGGCGCGCCGAGCCCCTTCGAGAGGCAGACGGACACCGTATCGAAAGGCGCGGCGTAGTCTATCTCGGCGATGCCGGAGGCTGCCGTCGCGTTCCACAGGCGCGCCCCGTCGAGGTGAAGGCGCAGACCGTGTTCGCGGGCCGTCGCGGCGAGGGCGCGGGTACGCGCGATGGGATAGACGACGCCGCCCGCTTTGTTCAGCGTGTTTTCCAGGCACAGCAGGCGGGAAGCCGGTTCCCAGTAGTTTCCCGGCCGGATGGCCCGGCGTAGCTGGTCCGGTGTGAGCAGGCCCCGCTCGCCGTCCACCACGTGCAGTTGGACGCCCGAGAGGAGGCCCGGCGCGCCCGACTCGTAGTTGAAGATGTGCGAGGTGCGCTCGACGATGACCTCGTCGCCCGGCTGCGTATGCGTTTTGAGGGCCAGCTGATTGCCCATCATGCCGGAGGGTACGAAGAGGGCGGCCTCCTTGCCCAGCAGCGAGGCTACCGTCTCCTGGAGCCGGTTGACGGTCGGGTCCTCGCCGAAGACGTCGTCGCCCACGTCGGCTTCATAGAGCGCCCGGCGCATCCCCTCGGAGGGACGGGTCACCGTGTCGCTACGCAGATCAATCATCGTTGGTTTTTGGATGTCGAGTGACCTTGTTTCTGGATCCCCGTCCAAAATACGACACGAGCGCGAAGCGCGACTGACGCAACTAAATCCCATAACCAAAATCGACTCACCAGTTCATCTGGCGCATGCGCTGGAGGATCGTGTTGGCGTAACGGCCCATGCGCTGGGGGGAGCGTTGGCGTGGGTTCGGGAGGCAGGCCGCCAGGCTGGCCGCCTGATAGCGCGAGATACGGCCGCCCGAGGCGCCGTAGTAGTGGCGCGTGGCGGCCTCGGCGCCGTAGATGCCCCGGCCCCATTCGATGACATTGAGGTAGAGGTCCAGGATCCGCTCTTTGGAGAGCAGCCACTCGGCCAGATAGGTGAGGGGTACCTCCAGGGTTTTGCGCGCGTAGGAGCTATGGGTAGTCATGAAGAGGTTCTTGACCAGCTGCTGGGTGATCGTGGAACCGCCCCTCCAGGCGCGCCCGCGCCGCCGGTTATCCTCCAGGGCCTTACGGATGGCTTCCCAGTCGATGCCGCCGTGTTCGTAGAAGCGCCCGTCCTCGGCGGCAACGACGGCGTGGCGCAGATGGACGGAAAGCGCTTTCCTCGGCACGGGATCGTAGTGCTTGGCGTAGGCTTCGTCCTCGAACCAGGACTCGACGCGCCGTTGTAGCTGTATGCCCGTCGTCGGCGGGTCGATCACGTTGTAGAGCAACAGGCAGAGCGTACAAAAACCCAGGTAGCTGGACAGCACGATAGCCCCGCCGCGCACTACGGCGCGTGCAAGGCGCCCCAGGAGGGCAAAGACACGCCGGATGCGTCTTGGCGGATGAACAGGCACGGCGTCGGTGGGCTTAGAGAGGGCGTGGTCGTCCCTGTGAAAATGACCGGATAAAACGCACGGCGTTTAGCGGCACATCGCTTTTTTTGTTGCGCGATGCAAGAATGCGTATTGCAAGCCTCACTACCGGACACTTTTTCGAAGCGTCGGTTTCAGCCGGTGGAGACGGCTCTTTG